>MDTG01090170.1_pt1 | contig 44082 bp, 42 predicted proteins | sample 811421 | NCBI WGS metagenome assembly MDTG01 (sample SAMN05326645, study PRJNA326480) | marine metagenome | isolation source: seawater | place: Pacific Ocean: South East | collected 2011 | reverse complement strand
TAGTAAACTTAATAGCTCTTTGGATATTTCCAACTTTCTTTTTTCATGCGAAAATCCGAATCTTATTTTAATTCACACACAACTTTTGATCTTGATCCTGTTTGTGGGGATATGAAGCCGCTGAGTGAAAATTTATTAGGTTTATGCGGAATCTTATTAGTTAGCAGCAATATAAAACAAGACATTCAATGAATCCAAAACAACTCGTTCGACTGAGCAACATAATCGGAATAATTGCAATAGTTCTTCTGATCTATTGGGTATTCACATTCATAACCATTGAAGTTTTCGGACTTAAGGTATTCAGAGAAAATTTAACCGAAACCTTTTATATGAGTGTTTTGGGAATTTTGGCTCTTATGGCAGGTGCGTTGATTATCAATATTATGTTTAACCTGACAAGAATTGCCCAAAAACACAATCAAGACGATCTGACAACTAAGACGGGCAAAAAAGTAGGTTGGATTCTTTTAGCCAGTTTTCCGATTTTACTAATTATCCTTTTTGGTGGAGACTATTTGACTTCCAAAAAGAAAGAGCGTCTTTTAGTAGAATCAGCCAAATCAATTATTGAAGTAAACACCAAGAAAAGTGACCATTTGGTTAAGTACGAGTTTGATGAAGAATGGATAATTGAGACTGAAGAGATTTTAGAAATTCTTTCCAAAACGGACGACAACTTCCCTCATATTTCAATTTTGGTCAAGGACTCTATTGATGGTGAACCTGTTTTTCTTGGGTTTAGAGCATATTACAGTGGAAATCTGACAGACACGATTCCACCTGTAAAAAAGACGTTCATAACGAAAACGACCCAACCTGAAAGAGACTATCTGAATAATGTATTTGAAAACGGAAATGAAGATTATAGATACAGTTCTCATGACGGACGATATGAACTTTTTTATCCTTTTTTTAAAGGACAGAAACGAATTGTAATCTATTTCTCGGAATACCAGAGATACGGTAAGATTGGAAGTTAAAATGAAAAAATATGGTAGCTAACAGCACATCCTAAGAATACATGGTGTGGGCGGTAGCTCTGCAAGCTTCGTTCTTCTTGGTTATCTTTATTACCCCACATTTCCTTCTCTCTTGATTATCTGATAGCTAAAAAATGCTATGTTTGTGGAGACAAGAAGCCGCTGAGTGAAAATGTACTAGGTTTATGCGGATACTTATTTGTTGGGCAGACATTACAAAAGATAGTTTGAATTGAATATCAAAATCATTTTTACATTAATCACTTTATTTTTCTCATTGACAAATGTTGTGGGACAGGACAAGTTGATCTTGGAACATAGAACTAAGCCTACTAAGAAAAAGCACCTTGACCTTGACAGAGATTATTACATCAAGACTTCAGACACAACATATTCTTCAAAAAAAATTGTAAATTTTAATGACTCTACAATTTCAATAACAATTAGCATAAAAACAGACAAAGACACAACATATTCATACTCATATAATATTAGCAAATCTAAAGATACTACAATTACTTATATTGAACCTATTTATAGAGAAGACACAGTTTTAATTGCTTTTTCAAAAGTTCAGATGTTGAAGAAAGATTGGTTTAAAAGTAGAAGGTGGTTAGAACCCTTTGCATGGATTGGTGTAGGTGCCGTTTTAGGAGTGGCAATGCTTCCGGTAGCTGCCATTGATAAAGGAAATGAAGGGGTAAAGGAATGGGCGCTTGTTGAAGCAATATTAATTGGAATAGCCGCCCCACCTATATTTATAGGCACAAGAAAAACAAAATATGATCTTGAAAATAAATGGATATTAAAGACAGAAAATTAAAAACGCTTCTCCATCCGAAGGGTTTCCTCTAAAGGCGGACATTGCAATCCTTCGGCATATCATAGCTCTGTAGTTTACCTAGAATGATCCTATTGTTTTACATTTTCTTCTCTCTTGATTATCTGATTACTAAAAAAGCGTTATGTTTGTGGGGATAAGAAGCCGCTGAGTGAAAAGGTAGTGTGTTTGTTCGCACTTATTAGTTGGCTTTAATTTGAAAACAAACGAAAGATGGAAATTCTATTATACATTTTGACACCTATTGTGGCTTTTATTATCAACCTTTTGTTAGGTGTTTTAACCCCAATTATTACTTTACCCATAACATGGATAATTAGCAAAGTTCATAATAATCCGGCCATGTATAGATTTAGACCAGACATGGTAATACAGGGAATAGTGAGAGGATTTTTTGTTGTCTATCTAATTGACTATTTGTTGTCTTTATTTGAAGCGGAAGTTAGCTTTTGGTGGATTGTTGCCACAATGGTTTTCTTATCTTACCTTAGTATAGTTGCATGGGACAGGTCAAGGCCTGATGCTTATGAGATTAGCCTAAATGTTTCTCCAGTTTTTGGCTTCATAATTGGCCTTCTTTACATTTAAAAAAACAGAACAAACAGTAGAAACAAGAATAAAAACTTAAGCACAACCTTAAAGCCAACAATTCCTTTACTTCTTTATTATAAGTTTATTAGCCAAAATGAATTATTTATTAGAAAAGTGATATCTTGTGAATTTATTAGCAATTGTAATTATACAGTTGTTAGGCAATTATTTAATCTATTAAAGTTTATTTATTAACAACATTAGATTAAACTAAATTTAATTTAATAGCAATGACAAGGGATGAAAGAATTAGAAAATGGATGGGCATGAACTTTAGGTGTTCAAACCAAAAAAAATGGGTGTTAAATAATGAAAAAGTTTATACAAGTAAAATTTTAATATATCAAGGTGAACCATATGTGGGTGACTATTTTCAGGAGTTAATTGGTAAGCCTCTTGAGGGAGGTATAACCCATTTAAAAGAAATTAGACCTTGTAGAGAAAATCATTTACAGTCATATATACAAGCATTTAATGACGAAAAAGACTACAATGTTTGTCCTTATTTAAATGATATACCATACAAAGAAATTAAATACCCTGAATCTCTATTGAAAGAGTTTAGTAATCAAAAATTAATAAACCCGAAAAAAATAATATTTGAAGATGATAGCGAACACATAGCAATTGATCTAAGTAATGGTGGCTTATATTTAAAGCTTTTTCCAGAATTAGATAGGGCACTAATGTATAGTGATAAAGAGTTGGAAAATATGGGACTTTATCTTAGTTAGAATTACAAATTAGATGAAACACCGAAAGAAAAAGTTTAAGGGCAAATGTGGTCAATATTGCATCCGAAGAACTTGCAATCCTTCTTATTATTGAAACATAATTTAGGTTTCATTCTCTCGTGATTATCTGATAACTTTCAAAATTTGTATAATAAGTATCAAAACTGTCTAAAAGTGTGTGTGCAATGTTTAATTGAACTTCCGGAAAAATTTGACTAAATTTTTATAAATAATATCTTTAACCTTTTATATTTAAACCAAATGAAAAACTATTTATTATCAATTACTTTTCTTTTTAGTTGTTTCACATCTTATACTCAACCACAGACATTAAACGGCATACTACTTGATGCACCAAAAGGATTTGTTAAAACTGGGGATTACAAATGGCAACAAAATGATGATATTATAATGGTTATGTCATTAGAAGGTGAATTACCACAGGAAAAACATTTAGGTGTATTAAAATCAATACAAGAACAAACTAAGAACACAACTTTTATTAAAAATGAATCCATCCATTTAAGTGGTAAAGACTATAGCTGCACCTATCATTTAGGTGATAATGGATTAATATTAATTGCTGTGTTAGTTGTAAGAGATGGCTTCTCGTATATATTGCTTTGTGGAGTTAACCCAACTCAATATGAAGGTAGTGAAGAAGAGTTAGTAGATAAGGCATTGAGCCGAGTGCAATTTTTAAGAACGTATATGATAACTAAAATAGTTTATGGTTAACCATCAAATCTAAACTGAAAAACCTAATTTAAATAACCTTATCTCACTTTACTTATCCCCTTGATTATCTGGTATCTAATAAAAGTGCTATGTTTGTGGGGATAAGAAACCGCTGAGTGAAAATGTATTATTTTTTTTTGCGGATACTTATTAGTTAGCTGCAAGCTAAAAAACATGCTACAGACAATAAAATGAGAGTGATTAAAAAAACAATAGAGCAGACAACAGAACACTACAATTTGATTTCTGAATATGAAACCAAATTTGAATTACAAAATGATGTAGAAAAAGGTCTAAGTTCAATTTTTTTAATCTCGCAGAATATTCCTCTGAAATCTGTTTCAGACTTCTTTTCAGGTGAAAACTTTTCTATGATTGAGTGCTTTGAAGAATTAGAAGCCTCATATCATTTGATCAAATATGGTTTTTACAAACAATCAATGATAAGTCTTAGAACGAGTCTAGAAATTGGACTTTTGTCAATTTATTGGTCAATTCTTGGAAAAGAAAGTGTTGAGTTTAAACAATGGCTATCATCTAAATTTGATACACCTTATAAAAGTAAAGAGTTTTGGGAAAAAATTAAATCCAATGAAAACATTAAACTCTTTGATGAAGAATTTAGCTTAATTGAAGAAATTAAGGAATTTGGCTTGTCTGATTTTGTGCATACAAAAGGAATTTGGTACTCAAATTTTGGAGAATTTCAAAGAAAATTAAAAGGACAAGACAAGTTTGAAAATTACCAAGAATGGTTAACCAACTTCAAGGATATTGTTAGAATATTGGAAGTTTTACACTTACTAAGATTCCCAACTTTAAATATTAGATTTTCGACCGATTATTTGCTATCAAAATTTGGAACTTTTGATAGCATTCCTCAATTTGGTTCAGGATTTGGCAATGAAATGGATAACCTTTCCACATTTATTCCTAAAAATCAATTGACACTTATTCATGACATAGCTAATTCAGATGAAGAAGTGATTGAAATAAAAAAATGGATAAATGAATTGCCTGAATTAACAAAAGAAGAAATTAGAAATAAAATTATTGATAATCAAAAAAGGAATATCCAGAGTTGTGGTTTTGAAAGCTGGAGTTCTAATCTTGAAATTTATGACAGTAGAATTAATTCTAATATGATTCAAAACCTCAGAAAATGGGCAATTTCCAAGAATTTCATGACCATTGAGAATATAATTAAAACCCATAAAAAATCCCGCGGCTAATAACAAAGCATTCGTTTTGTCGCTACGACTCGTATCAAAAAAAAATGCAATCCTTCGAATGTAAGCTTCAATTAAAACTTACCTCAAATCAAAAAAAAGGCCACTCTCCCGAGCGGCCTTTGGATTGGATTCAACTCTTAAAACCAATCTTTTTAAGAATATCTTCCATCAAACACCATTTGGTCAAGGAAGACTGCAGCAAATTGGCGCCCACAAAGGCGGTAAACCACAGCCAGTTGATGTTCACATAAACCGCCAACAACAAGCTGATTAAAATAAATGTTCCGGCTACTCCTCTTACAATTCGATTTCTCATTTTTCTATAATTTTAGTTTTATAATTCTTCTTTACTTATCTAAATTGATTTTAAACAATTAAAACCTTTGTTTTTAGGGTTTAATCTTTCCTTTTCCCATCGAAGCTTCTGCTATGCTCTGCAGACTTGCCAGGATTTAAAACCTGGCAGGTCTTGTTCGGCACCTTTTGAAACTTTGCTTCAAATTATTTTAAAAACAACTGATCTAACTTTAATTTGATTTTTCTACGTTCAATACAGAAATATGCACCCTGGATTGCGTTTTTTGTTTGCCATTAAATTCCTCTACGGCATTAAAAACTGCCTCTACGCTGCTTTCCGGCAGAAAGGCAAAAAAGAGCATAGATTGGTATTTTCCGTTGCTTCCGCCAAACCAATTGTCGTCTAAGCTGGAAGCTTTTTTGTTTCCGTAACCCACCAATTCTGTTGAAGAAAAGGCGTTCACATTATTTTCTCTGAGCATTTTCAAAATGTCTTCTTCAAACATTTGAATCGCTGTAATGACTAACATTTTCATAGTATAATCTTTAAGTTAATGGTTAAAAGCTGCAATTTCATTGCTGTTAAATTGTTTCTATAAATATCTATTTCAAAGCGAAGTAGATTTAAGTATTGAGGTATAATTTACTGTTCTTATAACTCAATACTCATTACGCTCTACTTATTTACTGCTCTGTTCGTTTTTCTCCCACTTCTTCTTTTCGGTCATGTAGTAAATTAAAGGCACTACAAGCAATGTAAGAATGGTTGATACAATCGCTCCTGCCACCAATGAAATGGCTAAACCTTGGAAAATCGGGTCGAATAAGATGATGGAAGCTCCAATCACCACCGCTCCGGTTGTCAATAGAATCGGGGTGGTTCTTACCGCTCCGGCATCAATAATGGCTTGCTTGATCGGCGCACCTTCCTTCAATCGAATTTCAATAAAGTCGATTAGCAGCACCGAGTTTCGCACCATTACTCCCGCCAAGGCAATCATTCCAATGAAAGAGGTCGCCGTAAAAAAGGCACCCAACATCCAGTGTCCGATAATAATACCGATTAAGGAAAGCGGAATGGCAATCATCATAACGATGGGGGTTTTAAAGTTTTGGAACCAACCGACAATTAGCATGTAAATCACAATGATCACCACCATGAAGGCCGCACCTAAGTCTCTAAAAACCTCTAAGGTAATTTGCCATTCACCGTCCCATTTTACGGTAAAGTTTCGCTCATCTTCAATTTTACCCATGTAAAGCTCATTTACTTCATAGCCTTGAGGCAAGTCCATGGCTTTTAGCTTTTCTTCCATGCCCAAAATGGCATAAGCCGGACTTTCCAAATCTCCTGCCATGTCGGCAAGCACATACACCACTCGGTTTTGATCCTTGCGGTAAATGGTTTTGTCCGCTTTTTTCTCGCTTACTTTAATCAAGTTTGATAAAGGAACATTCTCTCCGCGATTATTTTTAATGCTCAATTCTTTGATTTCATCAATACTGCTTTTTTCGCTTTCATCTAAAGCCATTACAATACCGGTTTGCTCATGAGCTGTTTCATCGTAAAGGTGAGAAATCGGCATTTCTCTCAACAAATAAGTCAAGTTACCCACCAATTGCGCAGGAGCAACACCATTGAGCATGCTTCTTTCGCGATCAATCTCAAAAGTATATTCCGTTTGGTCGGCTTCTACCATCCAATCTACATCAACTACATCTTGCGTATTGGCTAAAATGTCCTTCACCTGAGCGGCTACTTTTATTTGCTCTTCGTAGTTTGGTCCGTAGATTTCTGCCACTAAAGTTGACAATACAGGTGGTCCCGGAGGAACTTCTACCAATTTGATATTCGCACCGTATTTATCGCCAATGGCTTGAATGTCTTCGCGAATTCGCTTAACAATGTCGTGGCTTTGGTCTTTTCGCTCTGCTTTTGGCAGAAGGTTTACCTGAATATCAGCCACATTGCTTCCGCTGCGCATATCGTAATGACGAACCAAACCGTTAAATGTTATTGGCGCTGAGGTGCCAATGTAGTTTTGATAATTCACTACTTCAGGTACATTTGAAAGGTATTGGGCAACTTCTTGAGTAACTACAGCAGTTCGCTCAAGGGTTGTGCCTTCGTCCATATCAATCACCACTTGAAACTCATTCTTATTGTCGAAGGGCAACATTTTTACCGCCACCGAATTGGTGTAGAACATCGACATGCTTCCCAAAAGAATTACCACTGTACCAATGAGCGCTGCCCATCTTTTACCTTTGTTGTCCAATAGTGGTTGTTCAATTTTCTTGTACCATTTGTAAATGAATCCGGTATCGTGTCCTTCAGCTTCTTTTTCTTCTTGTGCATCCTTTTCTCTCAAAAGGTGATAACCCAAGTAAGGAGTTACCGTTAGTGCCACAAATAAGGAAAGCAACATGGCTATGGAAGCTCCGATTGGCATCGGACTCATATAAGGCCCCATCATTCCGGAAACAAATGCCATGGGCAGTATCGCCGCAATTACCGTAAAGGTGGCCAAAATAGTAGGGTTACCCACTTCGTTAATGGCATAAATGGCAGCTTGTTTAAAGGGCAGTCGCTTCATTTTAAAGTGGCGATGCATGTTCTCCGCAATAATAATACTGTCGTCCACCACAATTCCCACCACAAATACCAAGGCAAACAAGGTGATTCGGTTAAGGGTGTAATCGAGCATGTAGTAGCTGAATAAAGTTAGCGCAAAGGTGAGGGGTACGGAAAAGAAAACCACTAAACCACCGCGCCAGCCCATGGCTAACATCACTAAAACAGTTACGGCTACAATGGCAACACCTAAGTGGAGTAGAAGCTCAGCCACTTTATGAGAAGCCGTGTCTCCGTAGTTTCTCGTTACTTCTACAAATACATCTGCCGGGATTAAATCTTTCTTTAAAACTTCAATATGTTCAATGATTTCCTCGGAAATACGCATGGCATCTGCTCCGGCAACTTTAGCTACTGAAAGCGTAACTGCACTGTATTCTGAAGGAAATTCACTGTAGTTTTTATTGCCTTTTCCGTAACCAAAACTCACGTAATTAGCAGGCACTTCAGGGCCGTCGGTTACTTGCGCTACTTGGTGCAAATAAACCGGCATGTTTTGATGAACACCAACTACTAAATTTTCTACATCTTCCTTGCTTTTCAGGAATTTACCCGTAGTGAGTAAAAACTCTTGATCGCCGCTGTTAAACTTACCGGACTGTGAGCTTTGGTTGTTTGCTTTTACCATTTGCATCACTTGCAAAGGGTCAATGTTGTTGGCTTTTAGTTTGTCTTTGTCTAAGCTGATTCGTACTTCTCGGCTTCTACCGCCAATTACATCGGTCAGCGAAACTTGATTGACTCTTTCCACCTCATTGCTCAACTCTTCGGCAATTTGTTTTAATTCAAAGTCGTTGTACTTTTCGCTCCAAAGCGTTAAACCCAACATGGGTACATCGTTAATGGAGCGGGTTTTTATCATCGGCATCATCGCCCCTTCAGGGAAAAGGTGCGAATGCTTGATTAACTCATCGTAGAGTTTTACATAAGAGCGCTCAATGTCTTCTCCTACTTTAAACTGAACAATGATCATCGCCTGACCGTTCATGGCCATGCTGTGGATGTGTTTTACGCCTTTAATGTTGGCGATGGCTTTTTCCAATGGCTCTACTACGCGACTTTCCATTTCCGCAGGACTAGCGCCCGGATAACCCACCATTAAATCCGCCATGGGCACATTAATTTGGGGCTCTTCCTCTCTTGGAATCAGCGTTGAACTGTAAACTCCAATCACCATAAGGGCAATCATCAACAGTATGGTTAACTTGGAGTTGATGAAAAAATTGGCAATCTTGCCTGACATTCCTTCTTGCATATCTTTATTTTTAATCTATTATCGTTACTATTTGTCTCTGAGTTTAATTAGTGCTTTAGAGTAAAAACTTTAGGCACCTCAAACTTTAAGTGCTTTAGGCACTTGCTATTATTGAGTGATCGAAACTCCGTTGTATAACCTTCCTTCCGCATTTACAATATAGCTTTCGTTGGCGCTTAAGCCGGAAAGCACTTCCACCATTCCTTCTGACTCTTCGCCTAAACGCAACCATCTCAATATGGCAATTCCTTCGCCGTTTGGAGTGTAAACACCTCTTAATTGTCCGCGTTCAACCAAGGCTGTTTTCGGAATTTTTACGGTACTCTGCTTGCTGCTGTCGCTTGAAAAAATTCGGGCATTGACAAACATTCCGGGAAGCAGCTTTTCGTTCTTTTCTTCTACTAAAAGTTTTACTAAGTACTGTCCGCCGGTGTTTTTTGAGGAGTAGCTCACGTCTTTTACTTTGGCTTTTACATTCAAATCAGCTGATTTGAGTTTAATAAGCGCTTCTTGACCAATTTTTACAGCTTGAATCTTCGCTTCCGGAACCATAATTAAAGCCTCCATTTCATCCATGGATTCTAAGTTCACAAGAGGATGACCGGGAGCGGCCATATCGCCGGCTTTAACAAAAGTATTGGCTACAGTTCCTGAAAAAGGAGCGCGAATGTTGAGGTATTCAAACTGCGCCATTACTTCTTTTTTCATGTTTTTAGTCGCATCTAATCCGGCTTTCGCCATTTCATAGCGACTTTTCATGTTTTCCAATTCTTTATCGGAAGCACTTCCGCTTTCGTGTAAATTTTGGAAACGCTCGTAGTCCTTAGCTGCATTGTCGTAGCCGGCTTGAGCCTGAGCAATTCCAGCATCGGCTTGTGCGGCTTTGGCTTGTAAATCGGCACTGCTTATTTTAACTAACAACTGACCCTTTTTTACTTTATCGCCTGATTTAACAACTACTTCGCTTACTTGCCCCATCATGCGTGTGCTGATGTTTGCACTTTCCACCGCCTGTAGTTGGCCGCTGCCTTCAATTTCTACTTTGTTGGAGCTTGCTTCAACTTGGGCAACTTCTACTTTTACCGTTTCCGTAGCTTGTTGAATGGTTTTTTCTTCCGGAGTAGAACATGCTGATAAAACTCCTACGATGCTTAATCCTAAAATGTAATATGTTGACTTTTTCATTTTTATAGTGTTTGTTGTATTGAGTGTATGCTTTGTTTTTTATTAATTATTTAGATAAGAAGGCTAAGTATGCTTGTGTCATTTCAAATTCAAATACCGCTTGCAATAAGCCTAATTCTTCTTTCAAAAGTTGGTTTTCTGCCATGAGTAGGTCAGTGGTTTTTTCCAATCCTTCGCTAAAGCGATCTTTTCTGATTTTATAAGCTTCAGACGCCTGCTCTACTGCTAATTCTTGCTGATTTACTTTTTGTTGAGCCAAGATTAATTGTCTGCTCACTTTGTTAATTTCTACTCTGCTTTGAGATTCGTATTCCTCAGCTTCAGTTCTTGCTTTTTGGTATTCAATTTTTGATTTCTGCGCCAAAGCAGCATTTTGATAACCTTTAAAAAGCGACCAGCTTAACTGAACACCTACCAAGTATCCATCGGCATCGGCTTGAAGAATTTCATCGTCGTACATTTGGTATCGACCAAAGGCGTTTAAGCGAGGTACAAAACTCAATTTGTTGGCTTTCGCCATTTTTTCATAAGCTTCAGCTGCCTTGTACATAGCGGAAATGTCGTCTCTGTTTTCAGGCATTTTTGCTTGTAAATCCATTTTTTCAATGGAAGCTTTTAGTTGATCATCGGGCAAATAAATGCTGTTGCCAATGCTGTCGTTTACCAAGTGCGCCAATTGTTGTGATGCATCTTGCAATCGATTTTTAGCAGCACTTTGCTCCGTGATTAATTGTTGCAAACGAAGTTTTGCCTGTAGTAAATCGGGTTTTTGCAGCATTCCTTGATCGTAGTAGTCTTGCACCATTTTAACGCTGCTTTCAGCCATGGCTACTGCCTCATTAATTACATCAATGGCTTCGTAGCTCAACTGCAAGGTCATGTAAGCTTTTTTCAGCTCTAGCTGCATGCCTTCTTTGGTGCGCGCCGACTTTTGCTGCATAGCTTGCATCTTGGCTTTTGCCGCTTTTCTTTTATACAAGCCATCTACATTGATTAATGGCATGTTTACCGATAGCTCCGTGGCAAAATTGTCGGTTCTGTCCGGATCGTTTAACAATGCCGGATTGAAATCCTGCATGGTCAAAATTTCTTGGTTCAATTTCGAACCAAATGCCATTAATGGGTTGGTGGTCGTAATTGCCGTGTACGACAATTCAACTTGGGGCAAAAACAAGGAGTTGCTTTGCCGGTAATCTGCTCGAGCTGCTTTGAATTCCTGCTCGGCAATTCTCACCTTCCAGTTGCTCTTGTTCAGTTTTTGTAGCAAATCCGCCTCGCTTATGCGAATTGTGTCTTGTCCATTTACCGAAGTAAAAGCAAAGAAAGTGGCAATAATTAGACTTAGTGATTTGAATGTATAGCTCATTTTGTTCATTTTTTTGACAAAATTAGCCGCCCACTAGAGCCTTGGAGGTAACAAATGTTACAACTGTTGAAATGGAATCAGTGTGTTTATTATTAGTGTTTTATGGTTGTTTTTGAGACAATAAAAAAGCCGAAAGCTAATTTTAGCTTCCGGCTTTTCGTCGATTTTTAGTAAGTATGTTAGTGAATACTTAGTTTGCCATTTCGATCACCCAAATTCCTCTCACTTCATTTTCGGAATAACCCAAGGCTTTGTCCTTAGGGTAGTGTGCTTGAATCTTGGCTAAAGCCTCTTTGTTCACTTGATCGGCATTTCCGTGGCATTGTAAACACATGGCGTTCGTTAAAATAGGGTAGTAGGCTACCCATTTTCCATCTTCTTCTTTAAGTTGAGGTTTAATGTTTTGATCGGCGGCTAATTGATTTTTAGCATTTTCAATGTATGCTAGTTCCGCTTCGTTTGCCGCATTATCGGGATTTCGATTCTTGTCTGAAACCCTTTTAACCCTTGCACGATGAATTTTAGCCAAACTATCGGTAATGGGAATGGCTTCAATATTGCAAAACTCAATGGCTCCGGCTGTGCCTCTTTCGCTAATGGCCTGCACTAAGTTTTTACCAAGAGCAGCTTGAGTAGCTTGCGCTATGGATTTCCCTTTTTCAAGGGGAGTCATTTCTATTTCTTTAGCAGCTTTTTCTTGCTTTCCTTCTTCTACTGCTGTAGTTTGCTTTTCGGTTTTTTCACTTTTCTTTTCCTCGTTCATGCAAGACTTGCTCATGAACGCAAAAGCAGTTAAAGACAAAGCGATGAGAAGTGTTTTTGATTTCATTTGTGTGAAGGATTAATCTTACTAGATTTGGCTAAGTGCCTCATCAACATTGTCGACATATTTAACTTCAAAAGCGTCAAAGTTAAAGTTGGGGTACTTTGATTTTATTTCATCTTTACCGGCCTCAACACTTGCTTTAAACCAGTTTTCTTTTGGTAAAATCTTAAAGTGTCTTGTTAAACCACTGGAAGCTAGCTCTTTTTTCCATGTAGTGTAATACCACTCCATGCTCGGCTGATGAAAAACTGTTAAATTTCTTTTATCAAAAATAAAGTTTTGCCAATTATTTTGTTTTGCAAACACCGCAGCTTTTTCAAATGCGTTTTTAAAAGATTCGATAGGAATATACTCTTTGGTAGCAACAAATAAGCCGCATGACTTATTGGGAATATTGTGGAGCTTCAGAAAATCATTGCTCCAAATGATTTCATTTTCTGATTGGTTAATCATTAGAAAGTTTAGCTTATGGTTAAAATTTGATAGCTATATAGGCTATGTCGTCAGTTTGCTCTTCATCTCCCTGCCAATCTTTTAATTTTTGGAGGAGTGAATTTGTTTTATCTTCCAAATTTAAAAAATTATCGTCATTTAAGTGAGTGAATAAGCGTTTTGTAAGAAATTTCTTGTTGTTTTCACCTCCAAACTGATCAGTTAATCCATCACTAAAAAGGAAAATCTCATCTCCTTTATTTACATCAACTTTGTGGAGTTCAAAGTCAGATATTGTATGTCCACCTATAGAATTTCTATCGGGACGTTGTTTAAACCACTGACCTTTTATTTTAGCCCAAAAAGGGCGTCCCGCCATTGAGTATTGAAGTTTTTTTGAAGTAAGGTCGTAAATGCAAAGTACGCCATCCATCCCATCGCGAATTTGATCTCTACCTTGTTTTATGCTAAAAAAGTATTGAAACTTTTTATCCAGTTGCTTTAGAATTTCATTGGCAGCTAACTGGTCATTGGATATGATAATTTCATTTAAAAAGTTATAGCCCATCATGGTTAATAGAGCTCCGGGAATACCATGTCCGGTACAATCCATAATAGCAAAGTATATTCTTTTGTCATCTTCGTAAATAAATACAAAGTCCCCGCCTATTTGATCGCGTTGTATAACACTATAATGTATTTCACTAAAGGCACAATTACTATACTTTATAGGTATTAGATGATTTTGTATTTTTTCAGCATAAGTAATACTCTGATTTAAAGATAGATTGGTGGCTTCTAATTTGTCTTTCGCAATTTTTAATTCGTCCTGAAGTTTTTGCATGTGTTCCGTTGTTCTAGAAAACATATCTTTTAACGAACTAAGTTGCTCTTTATAGTACTGTACTTCTTCCAATTTTTATGAATTAAACTCTTCTAACACTATTAAATTTAAATTGTTTGGGCTAAACAAAGCTGATATTTTTCTCAGATGATGAAATTACCCTAAATCGGGTATTGTAGTAAACTTTTTAATGCCGACCTTTGTTGTTTAGAATCATTCTAAATAAATGGGATTAAAAATTCTTCACGCAAATGCGAACATATTAATGGCCAATGGCCTTAATTCACTAATCCAAAAAGGAGGAGGAGTTGACAAGATTTGTGTCTGCAAAAGTGAAAAAGAGCTCTTTGACCAACTTAATTCCGATCGATTTGACTTAGTAGTTATTGATCCTTTAGCTAACGGTTACTTTACTGCTTCAACTTCTATGAAGATTAAGCAGCTCTATCCTCAGCAAAAAGTGTTGATTATTTCAGATATTGAGCATCCGCGAGAAGTATTAAGTATTTTAGAAAAAGGTGTTCAAGGATACTTAACAAGGCAGTGTGATGAAGATGAAATCATTCACGCCATTTTTGCGATAGCTAAAGGCGAGAAATTTTACTGCAATAAGGTGCTGGATATCATTTTAAATAAACAGTTTGAAACAGAGGATGAAAACTGTGAACCCACTGTGCTAACTGAAAGAGAGAGTGAAATAACTGCTTTGATTGCTAGTGGATTAACTAATAAGGAAATTGCCGATCAGTTACATTTAAGTCCGCATACAGTACATACTCACAGAAAAAATATCATAAAAAAGCTAGGTGTTAAATCCGTTTCTGAATTAACTGTTTATGCAATGAATGTGGGTTTGATAGAGACCTAGAAAACCTCAATTACATCATTCCCGGTAACATTCCTTTAGCTACGCCTTGCATTTCTGACTGAAAAACTTCGTCTGCCTTTTCAATTGCTCTATTTACAGCGAGTATACACAAATCTTCAATTTGCTCTTTATCGCCTTCCTTTATGATTGATTCATCAAATTCAATTGAAGTGATTTTTTTATTTCCATTTGCAACGACTTTGACTAAACCTTCTGCTTCGGCATGAACACTAATCGTTTCTAATCTTTTTTTTATCTCTTCTGATTTTTGCTGCATTTCTTGCAGTTTGCCCATCATGTTTCCAAACATTTCTATTTTTTTAAATTTGTATTGAATCTTATTTCAAAAAAAAACCTCCATCTAAAGATGAAGGTTAAAAAGTGACTTGCCAGGGGTTCGAACCCTGGACCCCATCCTTAAAAGGGATGTGCTCTACCAGCTGAGCTAGCAAGTCTTGAAGCTTTTTGCGTGCTCCTTTTTTTCGGACTGCAAAGATAGAAGCATTGCTGAAACTGACAAAAGAAAATCTCAACTTTTTTAAGAAAAAAATAAACTTTTTTATAAGTCTTTTTTTATCAGATTATTGAATTATTGGTGCTCGTTCAAATTTGGCTTCTCGGTTGAATAAATAACGATAAGTAGCCAATGTTCTCAGCTTTTTTGCTCCCAAGTTCTCGATAACGTGAATCATTTTTGGATTAAAATCGCCAATCCAGGTGATTACTACATCTTCGTACTTATCTTTCTCATTTATCACCTTTTTACATTCATCAAAAATAGCTCCCTCTAATCCTTTGCTTTGAAAATCAGGATCAATTCCAAATGCCAAACCGAAGAATGTGGTGCAAGTGCCTCTCCATTTGTGGTAGAGAAACTTTAGCTTTCCCCACCAATTGAGATTTCCATTTATATGTTTAAAGATTTGATTAATCTCCGGTAGGGCAATAAAAAAGCCAACCGGACGACCTTCATAATAGGCAAAGAAGATTAGGTCTTCATCTAAAATCGGCTTTATGGTTTTCATAATAGCCATGGATTGTCTCTTTTCCATTCCGGCAAATCCATCGTGTTTTACCCAAGCTCTGTTATAAATTGTTCTAAAATCTTCGGCGTATTTATCGAGTTTACTTTTTTTAATGGTTTCAAAAGTAAATTTTGGGTTTTTGCGAATTCTTGCGGATTTTTCTTTGAGTAAAGGAATTAATTCATCGGAAGTGTTGCGATGAAAAATGTACTGTTCGTAATACTTCTTAAAGCCATAGTTTTCAAAAAAAGGTACGTAGTAAGCAGGGTTATAGTTTTGATTGTAGTAAGGAGGGTAATTAAAGTTTTCAATAATTAGTCCCCAATATTTATCCTTCTCTCCAAAATTTATCGGACCTTCCATTATTTCCATGCCTTTCCCTTTCAACCATTCTTTCGCTTGGTCAAATAATTTAAATGCAGCTTTTTCATCATTTATACATTCAAAAAAACCCATTCCACCAATCGGAACTTTGGATTTCTTATTTGCTTTATGATTGATAAAAGCAGCCACTCTGCCAACTGTTTTTCCATTGTCTGTTAAAATCCAACGTATAACTTCACCGTGTCTAAAGAACTTATTCTTTTTAGGATCAAAAACAGCCTGAATGTCCTGTTTAAGGTGTGGAACCCAATTGGGGTCATTTTTGTAAATTTTAAATGGAAGTTGCAAAAATTCCTTTTCAGTTTTTGCATCCTTTACTTCTTGGATTAGCATGCTTCTGTTAAATTTGAAAACTATTTACAAAGCTACGGAAAACAGCCGCTAGAAATTTATGAAAGATAAAGTTGTCATAGTTACCGGTGCATCATCGGGAATTGGAAAAGCCACTGCTATTCGCTTTGCGGAAGCTGGTGCAAAGCTCGTAATTGCTGCAAGAAGCATTGAAAAGCTGAAAGAAACAGAAAGTGAAATAATCAACTTAGGAACTGAGGTTTTACTTCAATCAACCGATGTAGCCAATGAAGAAGATTGTAAGCGACTAATCGATGGCACAGTAGAGAAGTTTGGCAGAATAGACGTTTTAATTAACAATGCCGGAATTTCTATGAGGGCTTTGTTGGAAGAAATGGATCTTTCCGTGATTAAAAATGTGATGGACATTAACTTTTGGGGAGCAGTTTACTGTAGCAAATTTGCATTGCCCCATTTGCTTAAACAAAAGGGCTCTATTGTTGGTGTTTCTTCAATTGCTGGATATGTTGGCTTGCCGGCTAGGTGTGGTTACTCAGCATCCAAGTTTGCCATGCATGGCTTTTTAGAGTCAGTTCGAACTGAAAATTTAGAGAAAGGCTTGCACGTCTTAATTGCTTGTCCCGGTTTTACGGCTTCTAACATTAGAAACACTGCACTTACTGCTGATGGCTCGGCTCAAGGAAAGTCGCCCAGAGAAGAAGGAAAAATGATGACAGCAGAGGAAGTGGGAAACTACCTTTTTATTGCAGTTAAAAAGCGAAAACAGAAAATTGTATTGACAACTGAAGGTAAACTGGCGGTTTTCTTGTCAAAATTTTTCCCAAAAGTCATACAAAAAGCGGTATTTAATAAAATGAAAAAAGAACCGGACTCACCTCTAAAGTAATGAGCAAATTTCCCCTTTATTTGATCGGTTTTATGGCTTCCGGAAAGTCAAAGCTCGGCAAAAAGTTAGCGAAGAAACTCGCTGTAGATTTTATTGACTTAGATCAAATCATAGAAGAAGAGGAAGGAGTGCCTATCAATGCGATATTCAATGAAAAAGGAGAAGAAGGTTTTAGACTTATAGAAAAATTAGCTTTGCATACTACCAAAGATAAAAAGGCTGTAGTAGCACTTGGTGGAGGAACTGTATGTTATTTTGACAATATGAAATTTGTGAAGGAAAACGGTACTTCGATTTATTTAAACGTGAGTAAAGAAAAGTTGTATGGTCGATTGCGAAGAAACAAAAACAGCAGACCTTTAGTGCGGGATTTGAGTGATGAAAAATTAAAGCAGTTTATTGATTATAAGTTAAAAGAAAGAGAGAAGTTTTATTTAAAAGCAGATTTTTACCTTTCAGAAGAACAACAAAGTGTGAATAGTATTTTAAAGTTGATTGATTGGGGAAGTCCTACTTCAACATAAGTATGCACTATAATTGTTCGCATCGTCAAAATTAACTTCCACATGTTCTTTTAATGTAGTTGCAAGAGAGATTCCCACGTAATCTGCTTGAACTGGAAAACGCTTATGACTACGGTCGACTAAAACGGCAATTGATAGCTTTTTAATTGGAGCTTTTAAAAAATGCTGCAAACCATAAATCATTGTTCTACCTGAATTCTGAACATCGTCAACCAGTATTATACTCTTATTTTTAATATCATTGTCAGTAAGATTAAGTTCTACTTCACTGTTAATGGGGTTTTTCTTATTGATTTTTAGCTCAACTAAGTTGATGCTAATTTGAGAGATTTCCTTTAACTTTTTGCTAATTAATTGAGCTAAAACGAAGCCATTGTTAGCGATACCGGCAATGATGATTTCTTTTTGGTCGTAGTTGTCCTCATAAATTTGATAGGCCATGCGATTGATTTTTTGAACAATCTTTTGGTGCGACAATATTGGGGTTTTGCTATCAGCCATCTTCTATTTTTCTTCAAAAATAAGTAAACAAGATTTATTGATAGTATCATTTGACACTATCATTTTTAATGAGTCTATTTCTTTTCACCAATTAAAAACAGTTCTCTTTTTGCCCTTGGCTTTATTGAATTGTGAGCTAATTCAAAAGTTTTCAGTTTAAAGTAAGGTTCAAAGTATTGAAGATACTCTTCTTTACTTCCTCCAAAGGGCGGTTTATTCTCATTCATAGGAGTTGCCCATAGTAAACCAACTAATTTACCTCCCTTTCCTATTAATGATGCGGCGTGATTAGCATAAGCAGCACGGTCTGCAGGATTAATAGCACAAAAAAACGTCTGTTCAACGATTAGGTCATATTCGCCTTTATGTTCAAAAAAGTTGGCTTGAATCAAATGATCTTTTGGGAATTCGGGATACTTTTCAGCAAATTTATTAAGTGGAGTAGAAGCAAGGTCGACTAAAAAAACTTTTGAAAAACCTTTTTCATGCAAATAGGCAGCCTCATGAGCATTGCCACAACCCGGAATTAAAATTCGCAAATCTTTGTCTTTCAATTGATCGAAATACTCTTGCAAAGGACGGCTAACAGAACCAATGTCCCATCCGGTTTCATTATCCTGATATCGTTTTTCCCAATCAACTACCGGCTTCATTTATTTCAACTTTAATAAAACAACATTTTCCACATGATGCGTTTGTGGGAACATATCCACCGGTTGAACTTCAAAAACTTCATATTTTTCATCTAACAACTGCAAATCTCTTGCTTGCGTAGAGGGGTTACAACTCACATAAACAATTCGCTCGGCTTCAAGTTTTAGTAATTGGTTAACTACATCTTGATGCATGCCAGCTCGAGGTGGGTCAGTAATCACTACATCCGCTTTTCCGTGTTCAGCAACAAAATCGTCGGTAAATACATCTTTTAAGTCACCTGCAAAAAAGGAGCAATTGTTTATTTCATTTTGCTTGGCATTAAATTTAGCGTCTTCAATCGCATCTGCAACATATTCAACACCAATAACTTTTTTAGCTTGAGATGCAATGTAGTTGGCAATGGTTCCGGTACCGGTATAAAAGTCGTAAACCACCTCATTATTTTGGATATTTGCCATTTTAGCAGCCACCTCGTAGAGCTTTTCTGCTTGCTCCGAGTTGGTTTGATAGAAAGACTTTGGACCAATTTTAAATTTTAAAACTTGGTCGTTATTGAAGGCTTTCATTTCTTCTATGATATAGTCCCTCCCGGCAAAACAAATTATCTCTTGGTCGGCAATTGTGTCGTTTGCTTTACGATTAATAACGTATTGAAGAGAGGTGATTTGAGGGAAGTGTTCTTGAAAAGCAGTAAGCATTTTTATGCGTTCTGCTTTGTCTTCTTTAAAAAAGGAGAAAATCACCATAATCTCACCACTTCTTGCGGTTCGAATTATCAGGTTTCTCAAAAAACCATGTTGATCTCTTAAGTCAAAAAACTCAAGATTATTTTTAAGTGCATAATCTCGTACCCAATTGCGAATAGCGTTTGAAGGCTCTTCTTGCAACCAGCATTTTTGTATGTCTAGCACTTTGTCGAAGCGACCGGGAACGTGAAATCCAAGTGCATTTCTACTTTTAAACTCTTTGTCGGATTCGATTTGTTCTTGCGTTAACCACTCTTTGTTTGAAAAAGTAAATTCCAATTTATTACGGTAAAAGGTAGTTTCCGGAGCAGCTAATATCGGCTTGATTTCCGGCAGTTCAATCTTTCCTATGCGTTGGAGGGCATCGACAACCGTTTGTTGTTTGTTGGCAAGTTGATCTTCGTAGCTCAAAAACTGCCATTTGCAACCGCCGCAAACGCCAAAGTGCTCACAAAAAGGTTTTACTCTTTTTTCAGAATACTTATGAAATTTGACCACTCGACCTTCCATGTACTTCTTGCGCTTTCTGGTGACTTGCACATCTACTACATCGCCGGGTACAGTTTGAGGTATAAACAGCACCTTTTCATCGACTTTTGCCAGTGACTTACCTTCGGCAGCCGTTTCCAAGACTTCGACTTCAGTAAAAAGCGGCTTTTTTCTACTTTTTCTTCCCATCCTGCAAAAGTAGTTTTTTGAGGTGAGTTGATAATTAAAAAAGCAGCTGCAATCACAAATGATTAACAGCTGCTTTAAATTTTTTTTACGATTAACACGGACTATAAGTCCGCGCTAGCTGAAAATTTACGTTATCAGCACTTTACTTTACGTAAATATTCAAACACTCTGGGGAAAATGCGGACAAAAGCTTCATTCGCCTAACAACTTCAAACTTTAGGCACTTCACACTTCAAGTACTTAAAGCTTACACCTTATCTACCATTACTTTATAAGTAGGGTCTTCGATAATGTTCACATCGATAATTTTGTCGGCATTTTTTAATAGTTTTCTACAATCAGGGCTCAAATGTTTAAGGTGAACTTTTTTTCCAACCTTTAAGTAGCGTTCTGTAATCTTGTTTAATGCTTCTATAGCGGACATATCTACTACACGGCTTTCTTGAAAGTCGATTACAATTTCCTCCGGATCATTTAAGACATCAAACTTCTCGTTAAAAGCGGCTGTAGAACCGAAGAACAATGGACCGTATATTTCGTAGTGTTTTACTCCATTGTCATCAATGTGTTTGCGAGCTCGAATTCTTTTGGCATTGTCCCATGCAAAAACCAAAGCTGAAATGATTACTCCAACCAAAACCGCCAAAGCTAAGTTGTGTAAGAAAATGGTTACCAAGGTTACCAATACCATTACGAGTATATCAGATTTGGGCATACGATTGATGGTCTTTAAACTCGCCCATTCAAAAGTTCCAATAGCTACCATAATCATTAGGCCGGTTAAGGCTGCCATGGGGAGTTTTTCAATAATTCCCGATCCAAACATGATAAAAACCAACAACATTACGGCGGCTACTATTCCTGAAAGACGAGCTCTAGCACCATTTGAAACGTTGATTAAACTTTGCCCCAACATAGCACAACCGCCCATTCCTGAAAAGAAACCGGAAAGAATATTTGCTGTTCCTTGAGCAACAGCTTCCTTATTTCCTCTGCCGCGAGTCTCTGTTATTTCATCAACTATATTTAGGGTTAACAAACTTTCGATTAATCCTACCCCGGCCACTATAGCAGCATAGGGAAAAATGATGCTTAGTGTCTCCCATGTGAATGGAATTTGCGGGATGTGAAAAGGTGGAAAACTTCCTTCAATAGATGCGATGTCGCCTACTGTTTTTGTATCAATACCAAAGAAAGCAACAATACCAAAGATGGTAAGGATAGCAGCCAGAGAAGCCGGAAAAGCCTTAGTAATTTTGGGTAGCCCCCATATAATTAACATCGTAAGCAATACTAAACCTAAAATTATATAAAGAGATTCTCCACTTAACCATTCACCACTGGGTGCTTTAAATTGGTCGAGTTGCGACATAAAGATAATAACAGCTAATCCATTTACAAAGCCAAAAATGGCAGGATGCGGAACCAAACGCATGAGTTTACCCAAGCGCAAAAAACCGACTGTCATTTGCAAAATTCCGGCTAAAATAACCGTGGCAAAAATGTATTCAACACCATGAGAGGCAGCTAATGAAACGATAACAACTGCGACTGCTCCGGTTGCTCCTGAAATCATGCCCGGACGACCGCCTAAAATGGAAGTAACTAAGCCCATGACAAAAGCGGCATATAGTCCAGTAAGGGGAGCAAGTCCGGCAATCATAGCAAAGGCAACTGCCTCGGGAACTAATGCAAGTGCTACTGTTAAACCTGATAACACTTCTGTTTTATAATCAACTTTTTGTTTAAAGTCGAAGAGATTAAAAATTTGATTCATTCTTTTAATGATTTTTAAATAGCATTTCAAAAAATAAAAAGCTATTTAATACAATGTATATGTACTGCTTTAATTGAAAGCATGTTTTTGAAATTAAGATATTGATTGTGTTGTGGTAATGAAATACAATCAAGGTGGACTCACCGCAGGTAGGATTTGAGAAAGTAGTTTTTGTTTCGGCTTCATCTTCAAGATTTGAAGCCGCAAAATTAACAGAAAAAAAGAGATATACAAATGTGAGAAAAGGAGATGATAATATTCTTACTTTTCTCGCTTAAAGCCATATAAATTCTGACCAATAAAATCTTTTGGAAATTTATCATCTCCTTCAAAACCCAATTCAATAGTACCACTATCTTCCGGAATGTGATGTGTGCCGAAAAGGTAATCCCACAGACTTAAGCTGATTCCAAAATTGACTCCATAGCTACCTTTTGGTAAATGGTAGGCGTGATGATAGAGGTGCATCACCGGATTGTTGAAAATATATTTCAATGGTCCCCATGTAATTTTTAGGTTGGCGTGATTAAAATGTCCGATGGCAATAGCTACAAAGTGAACGATGTATGCCTGTTCGGGTTCAAAACCACCAAGCACCATTACTCCCAATGTTTTGAGTGGCTTGTAGAGGATGTTTTCCATCCAATGGAAACGTAGGTGAGCGGCAAAGCCCATCTCTTTAACCGAATGGTGAACCTTGTGAAACTGCCAAAATGCCGGAACCTTATGTAAAAGTACATGGGTGAACCACTGCACAAAATCTAAAATCACGAAGAAGATTAAAAGAGCCGCCCAAGTAGGTAATTGGTTAACATCAATTAAGGTCAAGCTGTTGATTTTAATGCCAATTTCTGAGAAACCAAGTTCTGATAATCGATAGAAGCCATTGATAAAAATAGCGAAAATGAAGAAATTGAAAAACATGTAGAATGCGTCTAACCAAAAGTCTTTTCGGATTATTTTTTGATTTTTACGCCAAGGAAACATTATTTCTAAAGCCCAAACTAAAAGGGAAATTACAATTAAGCCCCAAAAGTAGTTGTTGTACCAAGGAACATCGAAAGTAATGGAGCGCCAAGTCCAGTTGACCATTCCCCAAAAAGCATCTATAAAAGCATTTATATATTCCATAATCGCATTGCTGTCAAAATTTAATGTAAAATTAAGGCAATAGGCTTTCCACTTATGTAACATCTGTTACAAAGCAGCCAGCTATCCTTTGTTATACTTGCAAAAATTTGAAATTATTATGGATTGGATTATGGAACCTTGGCCCTGGTACATCAGCGGCCCAATGATTGCTTTTGTCATGTTTTTACTACTCATGATGGGAAGAAAACTTGGTATGTCTTCAAATTTACGAACACTTTGTGCCATTTGTGGAGCCGGAAAACGAGCAACTTTTTTCGACTACGACTGGAGAGCTCAGAAGTGGAACTTAATTGTAGTTGCCGGTGTAGTACTCGGTGGATTTTTGGCTGCTAATTTTTTGATGAATGAAAAAAAGGTAGACATTCATGATGATGTGGTAAAGGACTTAAATGCCTATGGTTTTGCTTCGGCTGATAATGCTTATTTACCAAAAGAATTGTATGCTGCTGAAAATTTAAGCAATCCAAAAGTGTTGGCTTTGCTAATCATTGGTGGACTTTTCATAGGTTTTGGTACGCGCTATGCCGGCGGCTGTACTTCAGGACACGCTATTTCCGGTTTAAGCTCTTTGCAACTTTCATCGCTAATTGCAGTAATTGGCTTTTTTGCCGGAGGTTTATTTATGGTACACATTATTTTTCCACTTATTTTTTAAGAAAAAACACAAAAGATATGATTGTTAGAGGAATTGGATTTTTACTTATTGGGGTTTTATTTGGAATTGTTTTGATTAAATCAGAAGCAGCTTCTTGGTTTCGCATCATTGAAATGTTTGAATTTAAATCATTTCACATGTATGGAATTATTGGTTCTGCCGTTATTTTAGGAATAATCATTATTAAAGGCATCCAAAAGTTTAAAATAAAAAGCTTTTACGGAGCTCCCATAACCATTGAACCAAAAGAAAATGGAACGGTGAGGTATTTAATGGGAGGAGCGTTTTTTGGATTGGGTTGGGCTTTGACAGGCGCTTGTCCCGGACCAATGTTTGCACTTGCCGGTGCAGGTTTTTATGCTATTTTAATCGTAATAGCTTCTGCGACTTTCGGTACTTTTTTATATGGGTTGCTGAAAGATAAATTGCCACATTAATTGACTTTAGGGATAAAAAAAGGGGCGATTTTCGCCCCTTTTTTTTGTTTGATTAGTTTTTAATGAATTCCGTTCATCCATTTTCTTAGCTTAGGAACAAGCAATAGTAAGATTAAGGCTGCACCGCCAACAACTGCAACTCCCCAAATTAAATAAGTATTGCTGTATACTGCAAGAGTTTCTGTTTTACTTGCTGTTTCTCCCAAATCATCTGAAGCAGTTAGTTCGCCAATTAAACCGGCCATTTTATTAGCTAAAGCAATGGATAAGAACCAAGCTCCCATAACAAAACCTACAGCCTTTTTTGGGGACAGTTTAGTAATCATGGAAAGTCCAACCGGGGAGAGATTTAATTCTCCCATGGTGTGGAATAAGTACATTAATACTAAGAACACAACAGGAACTAATCCTTCTGTTGCAAAATACTTAGAACCTAACACAATAAAGGCAAATCCCGCGGCTAATAGTGAAAGTCCTAAGACAAATTTCATTGGTGTTGAAGGTTCTTTTCCCTTATTTCTAAGTTTAATCCACATCCAAGAAAAGACAGGAGCAAGCAACATAATAAAAAGGGAATTGAAAAACTGAAAGATGGAAGCAGGTACTTCTGAGCCCATCACGATTCGATCAACATTTCTTGCGGTAAATAATGTAATCGATCCACCGGCTTGCTCAAATAGTGCCCAAAACATGGCGTGGAAAATAAATAATACCACTACCACCCAGAGTCTCTCTTTAGCAGGCTTTTCTTCTTGCTTTCCTGCCATTACTAATAAAACGCCTAATATTCCTATACTTAAAGCTATTAGAATCCAGGTGACTACATCACTTAAATTTAGAAATTGTGCACTAATTGGAATAAAAATGATTGTTCCAATGATTGTCATCCATTGCTTTCGCTTTAGCTTAGGATCTTTGTTTTCAGTAAAACCTTCAGCCTCTTTAGCAAGAACTTTTTCTTTGTTCTCTTTGCTACTATTAAGTAATTTAATATCTTCTTCTTCAATTACCTCCGGGAAGTTTTCTTGTTCGCCTGGATTTATTCCTTTTTTTCCAAATGTTGTAGGGCCAAATAGCCAGAAAACTAGTAGCCCTAATAACATTCCAATTCCGGCTAAACCAAATCCATAGTGCCAGCTAATTTGCTCACCTACATAACCACAAGTAACAATTGAAAGTAAAGCTCCAATGTTTACACCCATGTAAAAAATGGTAAAGGCACCGTCTTTACGGCTATCGTTTAATCCATAAAAATCTCCTAAAAAGCTAGAGATATTTGGTTTAAAGAATCCGTTTCCAATGATAATAAAAGCAAGTGATATAAAGAACAATTGCATATTGCCTGAAAAGTACATACCTTCCAACGCCAGTGCAAAATGTCCGGCCATCATGAGTATGCCTCCAAAAAGAATCGCTTTTCGGAAACCCAACACCTTGTCGGCTAATATGCCACCAACTACAGGGAAAAGGTAAACCATTGCTGTGTATGATCCATAAATACCCAAAGCTTTAGAATCTGCTTCGGCTTGACCTAGGTGAGCAAAAAGCTCTTTTACCATGTAAAGCGTTAGCAAAGCTCGCATCCCATAATAAGAGAAACGCTCCCACATTTCTGCAAAAAACAAAATGAATAGTGCTTTGGGATGAAGCCTACGGTTACTATAAATAATGAAAGGAACCCAAATGAGCACAAATGCCCATGAAACGATCATAATCCAAAATCCAATATCCATTTTTCTTTGTTTTTATTGATAAATCTTTTTTAAACTTGTGGCTTGTCGGCTAGTTCAAAACCTTCTTGCTCTTCATTAGCAGTGCCTTGTTTAATTTCTTCTGCACCGTGAGTCAATCTCTTTAATGGTTTTAGTAAAGCAATTACCAGAAGTGCGATAACAGTACAGAAAACTGCAATTCCTGTGAAAATTTCAAATTCTCCGGCAGTTTGAGAATACTCTCCAATCCATCCGGCTAATTTATTTCCAACTCCCGTTGCAGCAAAATAAACACCCATCATAAGTGAGGCATATTTTAGCGGTGCAAGTTTGGTGATAAATGAAAGAGCTACAGGTGATGCGCATAGCTCTCCAATGGTGTGAAATAAATAGGCTAAAACTAACCAGTACATAGCAGAAGACCCTTCAGCTTCGTATTGCATCGAGGCAGCAGTCATAAATAAAAAGCCCCATCCCATAATCAATACACCAATGGCCATTTTAAAAAGCGATGAAGATTCTTTGCCTTGACGCTTCCACCAGTACCAAAATGAGGCAATAGGTACACCAAGGGTAATGATGAAAAAGGCATTAACTGACTGAAACCAGGACGCGGGTATTGCATTGATATCGATAAAAGGAATAGTGAAGCCTAGTGATAAATCAGTTTTTTGAGCGGTATAAATATTCATTAAACCACCAGCTTGCTCGAAAGCACCCCAGAAAACAACGATTAGAGCAAATGAAATACCCATTACTTTCATGCGGTCTTTTTCTACTTCGGTAAGTGGACGTTTTTTAGCTTCTTTTTCAGCAGGAGTCATGTCTTGGGTAGCCTCTCCAATTCCTTTTAAGAATTTTTGCCCCCACATGTATACAACTTGCCCGATAACCATACCAATTCCGGCTAAGCCAAATCCATAGTGCCAACCGTGAACTTCACCAACATATCCGACAACTAAAGCAGATAAAAATGCACCTAAGTTAATTCCAATGTAAAAAATGGTAAAACCTTTATCTCTTCTGTCATCTCCGGGAGGGTATAAGCCGCCTACCATTGTTGAAATATTGGGCTTTAAGCCTCCAACTCCTAAAACGATTAATGCTAAACCGGCATAGAAAGCCCAAAGAGCTTCAACTGCTAAAATTCCATGACCAAAACACAATAAAATTCCTCCTATAAGAACAGTGCGTTTTTGTCCCCAAAATTTGTCGGCAACCCATCCACCTGCAATTGATAAAATGTAAACAAGAGCCGTGTAAGTTCCATATAAGCTAATGGCATCTCCTTCGTCCCACCCAAAACCGGGATTATCTCCATTCACTGAAGAAATAAGAAAAAGTACCAAAATCGCCCGCATTCCATAGTAACTGAAACGTTCCCACAATTCCGTAAAAAACAAAATGTATAGTCCTTTTGGGTGTCCCCACAGTTCATCTCTCTGCTGCATAAAAATAGTTTTAGCTAAAAATTAATTTTAAGTTGTCTAAAGTAGTAAAATTTGTTTTTGTATCTCCTTTTCTTCTTTTACAGATTTGCATCTAAAAAGTCAGTCATTTTTTTGTATAAATGATAGCGTGTATTTCCTCCGTAAATGCCATGGTTTTTATTTGGGTAAACAAATAAATCAAACTGCTTGTCGGCTTCTACTAAAGCTTCAATCATTTCAGAGGTGTTCTGCAAATGCACATTGTCATCTGCCATTCCGTGTACTAGAAGATAGCTGCCTTTTAACTTTTCTACATGATTAATCGGTGAATTGTCGTCGTAGCCATCGGAATTTTCCTGTGGTGTTTGCATGTATCTTTCAGTATAAATGGAATCGTAAAAACGCCAATTAGTTACCGGAGCCACTGCAATGGCAGCTTTAAAATGATCGGCTCCTTTTAAAATACATAAGGATGACATATAGCCACCATAGCTCCAACCTTGAACGCCAATTCGCTTGCCGTCAATAAAATCTAATCCGGCTAAGTATTTTGCCACTTCAATTTGATCCATGGTTTCGTATTTGCCTAATTCTTTATAGGTAACTTTTTTGAAGTCTACACCTCGAGCTCCAGTACCGCGGTTATCTACACTAACCACCACATATCCTTTTTGCGCCAAATGTTGATGCCAGAAATAATTAAAACCTCCCCATGAATTAGTTACAGTTTGTGAGCCGGGACCTCCATAAATGGTTAAAAATGCCGGGTGTTTCTTTTTAGGATTATAGTGCGGTGGCTTAATCATCCATCCGTTAAGTACATCACCCTCGAAAGTAGTAAAGCTAAAAAACTCTTTTTTACTGATGTTGTAATCGCTCAATTTATCTTTTAGTGCTTGATTGTCTTTTAAAGTTCTGATTTTCTTTCCATCTGATTGGTGCAAGCTAATGTAATTTGGGCTGTTTGCCGTTGTGTGGTAGTTGATGTAATAGGCAAAACTCTTACTAAAAACGGCTCGATTCGTTCCTTCCTGCGGACTTAACTTCTGAACATCTCTACCTTTTAAGTTGGCACTAAATACATTTCTGTTCATTGGATTTTCTTCAGCGGCCTGGTAGTAAATTCTTCCATTTTCCTCATCTATTCCATAAAAATCTGTCACCGGCCAATCTCCTTTGGTGAGTTGACGCTGCAATTTTCCATTCATATTATATAGGTATAAATGACGGAAACCACTGTTTTCACTTAAAATGATAAAGTTTTTTTCATCTTTAGTAAAGTAAATGTCAAATGGCATTTCAATGTAGGTCTCACTCACTTCTGTGTGAATAACCTTGCTGTTACCATCATTGGCATTTACTAAGTTTACCTTTAATTCATTTTGGTGGCGATTGGTACTCATAACAGCTAGCTGATTCGCATTTGCCGTCCATTTAATGGAAGGTAAGTATTCATAGCTCACTCCTAAGTCTACAGCCATGGTTTCGCTCTTTTCTAAATTGTAAATGCGTATGCCTACTTTGGCGTTTTCCTCTCCGGCTTTAGGGTATTTAAATCGGTAGTCAGTAGGGTACAAACCGTCGTAAATTTTCATGTTCCATTGCTTCACATTGCTTTCATCAAAGCGGTAGAAGGCAATTTTTTTGCCATCAGAAGACCATTCAAAAGCTTGAGCTAAGCTCAATTCTTCTTCATAAACCCAGTCGGATGCACCATTGATAATCTTGTTTTTTTCTCCATCGCTAGTAATCTGAATTTCTTCATCTTTTGTTAGGTCTTTGTAAAATAGGTTATTGTTAATCACATAAGCCACTTTATCGCCTTCAGGAGAAAAGTCGGCATACATTTGCTTTTCATTTGCACGGATGGGAGTGATTTTCTTTGTGGGTAAGTCCAATACATAGTAAAATGCTTTTGAAGATCGACGATAAATAGCTTCTACTTCAGTGGCAATTAAAATTTTTTGCTCGTCAGCAGAAAACTCATAGCCATCCATTTTTAAGGTATCACCATCGTGTACAATTTCATTGGCATCAATTAAGGTGGCTACTTTTTCGCCGCTTTTGTATGCATACTTCACTAAGCTTCCTTTTTCTAAAACCGTATAATGCAAGCCATCGTTCATGGAGCGCAAACCACTTACGCTTTCTTGCATAAAGGCGTATTCTTTCCAGATTTGTTGAAGCGAAATGTTTTTCTTCGGAGCTTCTACTTCAAGACGCTCTTTTCTTTCGCTGTTCTCGTATTTTTGATCTTTAAGATTAATTTGAGCTGAAGTTTGAAAAACAACTGCAGCGCTAAATAAGAAGGTGAAAGTATGTTTCATAAGTATAGGTTTCAAGTAAAAATCAATGGTTGAAAATGAAAAAATAAGGTTTCTACTTTTTTGAAGCCCCGAATTTACTCAAATTTGAAAAGAATTAAAGAAAATCTTCGAGATGCAGCTAAAGAATTATAAGAAAGTAGACATAGACGACATACAGTTTTTTGAGCAGTTGCTAGGAAAGCTCGCCGTAAAAAACAAGCATGAGGAGTTAGAAAAGTACGATCACGACTATACGGAAGATTTACACTTTTTACCGGAAGTAGTTGTTATTCCTGAAACTGCCGAAGCCGTTGCTAAAGTATTGGCGTATTGTAATCGAAAATTAATTCCGGTAACAGTTCGAGGAGCGGGTACCGGATTAAGTGGTGGAGCTTTGCCAATTTTTGGCGGAGTGGTTTTAAGCATGGAAAAGTTAAATCGCATTTTAGAAATCGACGAAGAAAACTTACAAGCGACTGTTGAGCCGGGAGTAATCACTCAAGTTTTTCAAGAGGCTGTAGAACAAAAAGGGCTTTTTTATCCGCCCGATCCTGCGAGTAAAGGAAGTTGTTTTATAGGTGGGAATTTGGCAGAGAACAGTGGTGGCCCTAAAGCAGTGAAGTATGGTGTGACAAAAGACTATGTGTTAAACTTACAAGTAGCCTTAGCCGATGGCAGTTTAATATGGACGGGAGCTAATGTATTAAAGAATGCTACTGCCTTAAATTTAACTCAGCTAATGATTGGTAGTGAAGGGACTTTAGGAGTAATTACCAAGGCCGTTTTTCGATTGATTCCATTGCCTAAACACGACTTGCTCATGCTTGTTCCTTTTAAAAGTGCTTCAGAAGCTTGTCAAGCGGTTTCTGCCATCTTTCATTTGGGGATTACTCCCTCAGGTCTTGAGTTTATGGAAAAAAATGCGCTTGATTTTGCACAAAAATACGTTCCGGGAATTGAGGTTGAAATTCAAGATGATGTGGAAGCACATTTACTAATTGAGTTAGATGGAAACCATACTGAAGTTTTGATGCAAGAAGCAGAGCAGATTTTTAATTTAATGGAAAAATACGATTGTGGGGAAGTGCTTTTGGCAGATAATCAGGCACAGAAAGATCGTTTGTGGAAATTGAGAAGAAGTTTAGGGGAAGCTGTGAAGGCTAACTCGATTTACAAAGAAGAAGATACAGTAGTGAAAAGGGCTAATTTGCCGGAGCTTTTAGCCGGAGTAAAATCAATTGGAGCAAAGTACGGCTTTCGCTCTGTTTGTTACGGACATGCCGGCGATGGAAATCTACACGTAAATATTTTAAAAGGTGATTTGTCTGATGAGGAGTGGCAGGGAAGTCATTTAAAAAATGGGATTCGGGAAATCTTTAAACTTTGCAAAAAACTCGGAGGAACCATATCGGGGGAACATGGAATTGGCTTGGTACAAAAAGAGTACATGGACATCATGTTCAGTCGGGAAGAAATGGAGTTGCAAAAAGCAATTAAAAAAGTGTTTGATCCAAATGGGATTTTGAATCCGGGAAAAATATGGCAAAACAAGAGAGGTTAGGGATAGTAAAGTGGTTTATTTAAAGGGTGTAATTCATATTTGAAGATTAGTTTTTCTCAATTATCCAATTCATTAAAACTTGATTTTATATGCTTATTTCAGATTTATCTTACCTTAGTCGACTTAAATTTTACATAAACCATAAAAATGAATAAACGAATATTTTCCGTTTCCATGATTTTAGCGATTGCAGCTATATCTTGCGGAGCACCCAAAGAACAAAAGAAAGAAGAAAAAGCCGAAAATGCGGTTGAAGAAAAACACTCTTCTGAGGAGGATGATTTTAAATACAGTGCAGAGCAGTTTGCAGATTTAAGAATTATTCGCTACCAAGTTCCCGGTTTTGAAGACTTGTCTTTAGAGAAAAAGGAGTTGCTATATTATTTATATGAAGCTGCTTTAGCCGGAAGAGACATTATGTACGACCAAAACTACCGTCACAACCTTCAAATTAGAAAGTTATTGGAGGAAATTGTAAAGAATGAGGCGAATTACGAAAACAAAGAAGAGTTTGACAAACTGCTGCTTTATACTAAAAGAGTTTGGTTTTCTAACGGAATTCACCACCATTATTCTAACGCTAAATTTGAACCAGAGTTTTCTAAGGAGTTTTTTACTGCGGCAGTAAATGCAATCGACGAAAGTAAGCTTCCTCTAAAAGAGGGTCAGAGCAAAGAGGAAATGATAGCAGAGCTATCCGAAGTTATTTTTAATCCGGAGGTAGATGCAAAAAAGGTAAGCCTAGATGCTGGAGTTGATTTAGTAAAAGCATCTGCCATTAATTTTTATGGTAAAGATGTTACTCAAAAAGAGGTAGAAGCGTATTATGCCAATATGGATAAGGTAGAGGAAAATCAACCTGAATACGGCTTAAACACCCAATTGGTAAAAAGAGATGGCAAAATTGTAGCTAACACATGGAAAGTAGGAGGAATGTATAGTTCCGCTATTGAAAATATTGTAAACTGGCTGGAAAAAGCAGCTGAGGTTGCAGAAAATGAACAACAAAAATTGGCTTTAAATCGCTTGGTGACTTATTACAAAAGTGGTGATGTTAGCGATTGGGATCAGTACAATATTGCATGGGTAAATGATACGAACTCACTTACAGATGTAGTAAACGGCTTTATTGAGGTTTACAACGACCCATTGGGTTATAAAGGCTCGTTTGAGTCGGGGGTTTCTTTTAAAGATTTGGAAGCTACTAAGCGAATTGAAGCAGTGAGCAAAGAGGCCCAGTGGTTTGAAGATAATTCGCCATTGATGGAAGAGCACAAAAAGAAGAATGTAAAGGGAATTACGGGTAAAGTAATTACTGTTGTGGTTGAGTCCGGAGATGCTTCGCCTTCAACTCCGATTGGAATTAACCTTCCAAACAACAATTGGATACGTGAGCAACACGGTTCTAAGAGTGTAAGTTTGGGAAATATTGTTCATGCTTATGAAATGTCTTCTAAAGAAGGTAAAAGTTCACTTACTGAATTCGCTTATTCAGAGGAAGAAATTGAAAGATCTAAAAAGTATGGTAGTATAGCAGATTTATTACATACAGATTTACACGAAGTTATTGGACATGCCTCCGGAGTTATAAACGAAGGAGTTGGAACACCAAAAGAAACCTTAAAAAACTATGCTTCTACCTTAGAAGAGGGAAGAGCAGATTTAGTTGCGCTGTATTATTTGCATGATGAAAAGCTGGTTGAAATGGGCTTAATGCCTTCATTGGATGCCGGAAAAACTGCTTACGACGATTACATTAAAAATGGCTTGATGTTGCAATTAAGAAGATTGGAAGTGGGTGAGCAAATTGAAGAAGCGCACATGAGAAACCGTCAGCTAGTTGCAAAGTGGGCTTTTGAGAAAGGAAAAGCTGAACAAGTTATTGAAAAGAAAACCAAAGACGGAAAGACTTATTTTGTGATTAACGATTATGAAAAGTTGAGAGATTTATTTGGTCAGTTGTTGCGCGAATTACAACGCATTAAATCTGAAGGTGATTTTGAAGCAGGTAAAAAATTAGTTGAAACTTATGGAGTGAAAGTAGATGCTGAATTGCATGCTGAGGTATTAGAACGTTATGAGTCGTTAAACATAGCCCCTTATGGTGGATTTATCAATCCTCAACTAACACCTGTTGTTGAGAATGGAAAAATAACAGATGTGAAGATTGAGTACCCAAGTGACTTTAAAGAGCAAATGTTGCATTATGGGGAGAAGTACTCTTTCCTAGAAGTAAAATAAGAACCTTTTAAATATCAAGAGTAAAAAAGACCGGTTGAAAGACTGGTCTTTTTTTGTCCACTCATAGACTCATAACTGTAGATAATTTTTCACTTTTTGATTGAAGTTTGTGATCCTCTGTATTTGTTAGTATCTGATTTATAAGGTTTTTTAAATTTGGAGTTAAAATTGATTTGATAATATCACAAACCATAAAAGAAATAACATTATGAAAACGATTGGAAATTTAAGTTTGGCATTAATTCTTAGTTTTAGCTTATTGAGCTGTAATCAGCAAGAGAAAAAAGAAGCCAAGGAAAATGTTAAAGAAAAAACGGAAGAAGCGAAAGCAAGTATAGCCGAGGAAAAAGAGGACATGACAAATAAGTTAAAAGAGCTGCAATATGAAATCGACACCAAATTAGATGAGATTAATATTGAAATGGAAAAAGCCGGAGATGAAGTGAGCGATGAATTAAAAGATGCAAAAGCTCGCTTGACAGAAGATCGCTCGAAGTTGCAAATGACTTTAGATAAAATCAGTGATTCCGGTGAAGATGGTTGGAGAAATATAAAAGCCGAAAGTAAGAAAGCTTTTAATGAAGTTGAAATGTCTTTTAAAAAGACAAGAGATGACATTAAAGATTTCTTTAAAAGTGACTCTTAAAGGCTAAGAGAAAGATAATCTGAGGAAATCCCCTAAACAGGGGATTTTTTTATGCTCCACCATTTGCCCTTAAGTCTGCTATACAGTTGGCATCAAGCTGTGGAGGGCTACTGCCGGTTAAATTACTGATAAAGTTGCCGGTTTCAGTAGCCCAGTACATTAAGCAATTTTCGTTTATACAGTGCTTTCCATGTTCGGTATCTTGATGGTTTGTTTGCATGGGAGCACCTAAGTTAACTAAACCAAGTATATGTCCCACTTCGTGTTTCATTACGGATTGTTCAACCAAAGCTGTGGAAGGTTGCGTTAAGCCTCCAGTGTTTTCTTGAATAGTTTTCCCAAAAACAACCATAGAAGAACTTCCATAAGCAATACCGAGTGTTTGAGAATTATTGCTATTTGCCGAATAGTCTCCATTTGCATAAAATAAATAGGCAGTAATTTCACTTTTGCTAGTTTGAGTATTTCTATAGGAAGATTCGATATTTTTAAGTTCATCTAAGCTAAAACTGCTCTGAGATTGATCCGGAATTTCAATTAAATTTACACTAATTCCATTCGGCTTAGATAGCCTTTTCGATAAGAAAGCCTCTAAACTATCCACTGCTTCTTGAGTGGGAGCATTGTTCTGCTCAAAGTATAAATCTAAACGCATAGAGGTGTATTGTGCATCGGACAACAGGGCTTTTGAAAGACTACCCACTGACCCTCCGGGGGAGTTGATAGCTTTTTGATCATCGTCCTTTTTACAGCTGCTAAAAGCAATTAATAGGATTAGAAAATATGTGGTTTTCTTAATGTGTAACATAATTTGAAATCTATTTATTCAACAACAATTCTTGGTATATCGTGAGGTAGTCGAGTCAATAATTCATAGTTAAGGCTGTTATTCATATCGCTAAAAGAGCTTACTGTAATTTCTAAATCTCCTTGCCTGCCGATTAATACCACTTCATCGCCCTCTTTTACATTGGGCAAGTCGGTAACATCAACAAGCATCATGTTCATATTGACTACACCAACAACAGAAACGCGTTTTTCATTAATCAACACCCTTCCTAAATTGCTTAAATCGCGGCTAAAACCATAACCATAGCCCACAGGTACAGAAGCCACTTTGCTATCGCGGTTGGTTAAATAACTCTTTCCATAACTAATGTATTCTCCTTCCGGAATATTACTAATACTCATAACTTTACTCTTCCAAGACAAGACGGCTTGCAAAGGGTCAATAAAATCTTTTTGAGCGAGAAGTTTACGCATTCTAAGTTCATTGCTTGGCCAATAACCATAGTTAGAAATTCCAACTCTAACAAGGTCTAATTGTGTTTCCGGATAGTTTAGAACACCGGCAGAGCAAGCTATATGTCTGTATGTTGGATTAATTCCATTCTCTCTAAAGTAGTCAACTATTTCATGGTATAAATCAATCTGATCTTGAATTCTGTCGTAGTTGGTAATGCTTTCTGCCCCTGCTAAGTGAGTGCAAATTCCTTCAATTTGTAAATGACTTTTGTTTTCTTTTAATAATTGAATCAGTTCATCAAAATCAGTTGATCGAAATCCGGTTCGGTTCATGCCACTTTCCACCTCAATGTGAATTTTAGCTTTTTGTTTTAGCTCTTTTGCAGATTTAATGCTTTCTTTTAATCTAGAAAGCGTAAATACGTAATATGAAATGCCATTTTCTATTGCCCAGGGAATGTGTTCTTTATCTAAAAAGCCCATAATCATCATGTCGCAGCTTTTCTTTTTTACCGACAAGGCTTGTTCGGCCTCTGCTGCACTGAAAACGGCAAAATAGTCCACTCCACATTCTTCAATCACCGGAACCAAGTCTTGAATTCCGTGTCCGTAGGCATTTCCTTTGATTACCATTACATAACGACAGTTTTTATTAATGTAGCTCTTTACGTAATCAATGTTATTTTTCAGTCTTGATCGACTGAGCTCTATGTAAGAAGTTCTACTCATTGTTGGCTTCTTCTATTATATTTTTAAAAATAGTTATTCCATCTTCTAAGATCTCATCCGGAAAGTCGTAATCTTCATTGTGGAGCTGAGGCTGTTTCTTACCAGCTCCAAGCCCCAAAAAACAAGTTGGAAAAAGACTACTGAAATGACCAAAGTCTTCTGACCAAGGAAAGATTTCTTTTACTTCTTTACTATTCATTTCTGTAGCTGCTTTTTTCACAATTTTATAAGCCTGTGGATGATTTTCAACGGCTTGAAAATGTTCAACAAATTCAATGTTAAACCCTAAGTTGTGCATTTTTGCAATGGCTTCAGCTTTAGTAGAAAGTAGTTTTTTTAAAGTATTTAAGTTTTCATTTTTATAAGTTCTTATGGTGGCATAAATGCTGCCCTCAGCTGCTGAAGTGCCAAAAGCTTTCTGACCGATTTGCGTTCCAATTGGAGTAATCAAAGCTGCTTCGTCTAGAGCTGTATGCATTTGGGGTAGTTCAAAAAGAAGCTGGTTGATTTGCATGGCAGCCATGGTAGGATTTATTCCATTTTGAGGATGACTGGCATGAGAAGGTTTGCCCTTTAAATGAATAATTACTCCGCTTGAAGCAGCGGCAAATGTGTTTTCTTTCAGTATAACTTGACCTTTTTCAAAGTTTGGTAAGTTGTGCAAGGCAAAGGCATAATCTATTTTTAATTTCTTAAAATCAAAATCTGCTATCATTTTTTTAGCCCCTTCACCGGTTTCTTCTGCTGGTTGAAAAAGTAAATAAACCACTCCAGGAAAATCTTTTTCTTTCAGGTAATCTGATAAGCCACACAAAATAGCCATGTGTCCGTCGTGACCGCATTTGTGTCCCCATAATTCGTTTTTTGATTTGTAATTAAACGAATTGCTCTCAGCAATTGGTAAAGCATCTAACTCGGCTCTAAATAAAAGAGTTTTGCCTTCTTTATTTCCCTTAAACTTTGCAATTAGACCATAGCCACCAATATTCTGTATCAGCTGGTCGGGGTTTTGTTCCTCAAGAAAGTCTGTAACTATTTTTGCCGTCTCTATTTCTTTATGCGCTATTTCAGCATGTTGATGAAGTTTTTTCCTTAAGTCTACAAGCGCATTTAGTTTCACTTTCTTTTCCTTTTTTCAGTTTTAATCGAAAGTAGTGAAATAAAATGAAAATAGAGAAAACAGATAAGACTTATACCGTTAAAAACTCCTAACTCAAATCCAATCTTTCCACCAGTAATAGGCAATTGCCAAGTATTCTCTAAAAACGATAATTTCATACTGCATATAACTCCATAAGTTATATCTAAGGTCAAGGCTTTGAATTTCTTCTTTTCTTCGCTTTTTGTCTTTAGATTTTAACATCTCTTCATCTTCAGGAATCTCAAAAGTAGGATAGCTGCCTACTTCTTCAAAGCCCACTTTTTCAAAACTTCTCACGGCTCTATACATGTGTTCAGGAGAGCTAACTATGAGTATGGAGTGTTGTTTAGAAAACAATTTTAATATTTCTACTGCTTGGCTTCTAGTATTGTAGCCTTTCGACTCGAAAACAATTCGCTGCTTATTTATATCATTTTTTATAAGTTCATTAGCTATTAAGTCTAATTGCTCAGTGCTGTCTTCTTCTTTTAAAGGTAAAGCAATAACAATTTTCGAATTGGGGTTTTCATGGGCGGCTTTTATCGTAAAATAGCTGCGCATTAATCCTTTAGGAGAAGGCATTCCTTCTCCTCCCATGAGCACAATTACATCGGCTTTTTGAGTAAGTTGCTGCTTTTTTAAAGATAAATTATGATAGGCGTAATAAGGTATGTCGGTAAGTGCCAATAAAACAAAAAGAGTTGCAACTATTGCGGTAGCATAAAGATAGAATCTTAGACATCTTTTAACTGCGTGGTAGATTTTGTTTTTCATTGACAAGGTGAAAATACAAACAATCTATAATTCAATCAAAATTTAAATTGTTTTAGAAAGCAAGAAAAAAGTAAACCTACTACTCTTTTCGTTTAAAATCACCTCTTTTCCAAGCTTCAATAAACTTTGCCCAAGCAATAGGATTCAGTAAGTTGCTGAGGTTATTCATGCGCGACTGACCGGCATAGTAGAGCTGATTGCTTCTCTGTTGCATTTGCCATTTAAAATTCATGCTGCCAGTCATCGGCATTTCTTCAGCCCTTTCTTGCAGTAATTCAGGATCTAGGTTCTTTCGAGCAATGGCCAAATCATCATCCGGAATGTTGAGGTTTAAAAAAGCATCTTTAAAATCTTTTGCGCTTGGCCAGGGAAAAACGTCTACCGTTTCTAATTGTACAGTGTCTCTCGTCATACTGTGGATAAGTGAATAATAGCTTCCACTTAAAGTGTCCGGAACTACAAAATCAGATTTTTTATAGCCAATGGATGAGAAAACAACCGTATCTCCTTTTTTTGCTACAAAAGAAAAATAACCGTAATAATCAGTAGTAGTTCCCCTTGAAGTATTTTTAATCATTACTGTAGCAAATGGCACTGGAGAAATGCTGTCTTGGCTAACCACCACGCCGGAAAACTGAATTAAATCTTCATCATTTTCCTGTGCTTTTAAGGGGCTTAAAGTAAAAAAAATAATTGATAAAAATATGGGGAAAAGTATTCTTTGCATGCTTCAAATTTATTCTTTTTAAGAACAAAAGGTACTATAATTAATGTTAACGAACAAACGCTGCTTCATAAACTGTTTTGTTGTTCACACCATCTGTAACAACTAGTTTAAAGTTGTGTTTGCCTTCTTTCACTTTTTCATCAAAGAAGTAATAAAGCATATCTTTTTTATAATCGTACTCCATTAACACCCATTTTCCGTCAATTTCTGCTCTGTAGCTATTAATTCCCGAGAGATTGTCTTGAATCTTAATGCTAATCGACCAACGGTTACTCATATTAGCTCCCGGATAAATGTTGATGGGAATAATTTGCGGAGGAATACTGTCGATGGCAATAGCATATCCACCAAAGCTCCTGCTTTTAACGCGAATGTTATCGCCATTCCATTCACCTCCTTCGGCATAAAAGCTCTTTCCGTTTGTCGTACTAACAATTAGCGCTTGTTTTTTTTGCTTTGCACTTAATCCGCTTTTTTTTATGGAAACTGTCATGTAAGAATGAAGTGGGGTATGATGATCGTGAATCCAATAAATCGGACTGATTGTTTTTGGGTGGTTTTCCTCTTTTCTAAACTGAAAATAAATATCCTCATAAAGGATACCTTTTGGTAAATCAACTAAAATATCATCCTGAATAAAAGAGTTTCTTTGATTGTAAGGAAAATAGCGAACTTTTTTATTGCTGATTTCATCCATTTTCTGCTCGCTTTGTGTTTTTTGAGCTTCTACAGTAAAGTTCAAAGTAGATTGATTACCGTTTAGATCAGACAAAATATACTCCATTTCATGCCTTGTTCCGTCGTTAAAAAGGATTTTGCCATCATTTACCAAGGTCTTGTAAAAGCGAAGTTTATTGCCGGGCAGTACAAAACTGCGCTGAACTCTTCTTCTTTGTTGTATGTAATTTGCAAAATCAATATGAGCATTAATGTATCTACCTTCATGAAAAGCAAATTCGTCAATTTGTTGTTCAAAAATGGTTTGGTTGTTATGATTTAATTTAATGTTGTGCAGTCCGTAGCTATTATGTGTGCCACTCATGCGGTCAACAGTTTCAATGCCAAAACCAAATAAACCGTGAAGCGAAATAGGGTAGGGGCTTGCCAGTCTGTAATTTCCATTAGCTCCTTTTGCTGTATATCTTTTGGAGAGATTGCTTCCGTTGATTAAAGACGTATCGTTTAAGGGATAAATGGTAATGGCGTAAATATCCGGTTTACGTTGATCTTTAACATCAAATCCAAAAAATAGCGGATTAATAGGGTGTTCTGTTTTTGTATCTCTAATCTCAAAGTGCAGGTGCAGACCTCCTGAGCCACCTGTGTTTCCCGAATAAGCAATGATTTCTCCCTTTTTTACCTGAATAGCGTAAGGCGCAGGAAAAAGCTGAACGTCAAATTTCTCTTCTCTATACTGAGCCTCTTCTACAATCTTAGCAATCTTGTCGCTGTACTTTTGTAAGTGTCCGTAAACCGAAGTATATCCATTGGGATGCGTAACGTAAATTGCCTTTCCGTAGCCATAAGGAGAAACCTTGATGCGGCTTACATAACCATCGGCAACAGCAAAAATTTTTTTGCCCTCAACCCCTTGCGTTTTTATGTCGATGCCCGCATGAAAATGATTGGAACGCAATTCGCCAAAGTTTCCCGAAAGGTAAAGGGGAATATCCAAAGGAGAACGAAAGTAATCTTGCGGATAATTTTGCGAAAATAGACTTGATGAAATAAAGTAAATTAACCCAAGGGTTATAAGAATGTGTTTTATCATTGAATAGAGAGCGTCAAATTAATTTTATGCAAAAGTAAAGGAAGCGATTAGATTTTTAGTTTTTTTAGAGTATAGAAAATAGACCGCTTCGCTGCAAGAAACAAGAAGCTAGATATTTTGCATCAATAGACTGCGACGAAAAAATCAATTCTCGCGACAGCGAGACGCTTTCAACTTTCACTGTCTCATATTTCATATTTATAAAGACCGCTCCGCTGTTAGAGTAGCAAACCTGATTAAGGATGAAGGAGAAAGGTAATGGGCAATTGACAATTGACAATGGACAGTTTCTTGCAATGAGATGGTTGTTTTCAGTAAAAGCAAGCGAAGTAAAACCTAACCTCGCCTTAGCGAGACCTTTTCAAGGTGGTTTAATCTTTTACTTTTCATATTTTCAAAAGCCCTGGAAGGGCGACATCTTAAAGCCGGGTACTTTAGTGCCCGAATAGAAATGAATGTGAATATAACTTTTGGCAGAGTTTTTTATAAAAACTGTGACAAAAGTGATTGTAGAATACAAAGTTTTAAGCTTAATTGGTTCTTATTTCATTTTGACTGACTTAATAAATATCTAAGTAGAATTATTTAAAAAAAACAGCTTAAAAGTTGAAAAAATGATTAGCTTTGTAGAGCTTGATAAATGATCTAGAGCCTATGAGTTCTCTTACGGATATGCTTGCTGACCTTGAAGTTAAGGTAGCAGCCTTGGTTCAAAAAAAAGAGGAGTTAGAGGTTGAAATGAAAGCTTTGAAAGCGGAGAAAAGTGAACTTCAAGAGCAAAACGAAGAGCTGAGTGCGAAAGTGGAGCAATTGGAGGAAAAAAATAAAATTTTGCGCATTGCAGGAGGTGGTAATGAAGAAGGACAGCGCGAAATGAAGTTGAAGATAAATGAAATTGTGCGGGAGGTTGATAAGTGTATCGCTCAACTAAATCAGTAAAAAATCCGTGAAGGGTCTATCGATAAAAGTAAATATCGCCAATCGGGTATATCCCTTAACCGTTAAACCGGAAGAAGAGGAAAGTATTCGAAAAGCAGTAAAAGCGATTAATGAAATGATTAAGGAATTTGAACAAAATTATGCCGTTAAAGACACGCAAGATTTACTTGCGATGTGCGCATTGCAGTTCGGTTCCCAGTCCTTTGACTTAGAAAACAAAGCCAAAGGGGTAGATTTTGAAGCGGTGGAAAGCATTAAGCGAATTGCTGAACTGGTAGAGCAAAACATTTGACGTTCTTTACATAAAAACATTCCGAGAAATCGGAGATAAACCTGCCCGTGCAAGTTTGTTATGTTTGGTAAACTCAACACTATTACTAGTATGGACTTCACTCAGTAATGTTGAAAACAGGCCTCACTTATCCACTATTCAGTGGTGATTCCCACTTCTGTGGGGACGTTGGAAGTTTGATACATTCGGAAAGTCCAAATCCTATTTTTATGGGGTTTACACAATCCAACAAGTTTGTACGGGTTTTTTTATGAACTAAATTAAATTATTAATGGACTTATTAAATGTAATAATCGGCTTGGCAATTGGGCTTATCGTAGGAATTGCGGGAGCCGTTGTGTTTGCTAAAAGAGCAAGCAAGCGAAAGGCAGACTCCTACTTAGAGGAAGCAAAAGCTGAAGCCGAAGTGGTGAAAAAAGACAAGATTCTGCAAGCCAAAGAAAAGTTTTTGCAATTGAAAGAAGAGCACGAGAAGTTTATTGCCAATCGTGAAAAGAAGATGGCGGATGCTGAAAATCGCGTTAAGAGCAAGGAGTCTTCACTCAACCAAAAGCTACAGGATGTAAATAAAAAAGATAAAGATTTAAAAGCGCTAAAAGGCAATTTAGATCGTCAGTTGGAGATTGCTCAAAGCAAGCAAGCTGAGCTAGACAAAAATCATCGTAAGCAGGTGGAATTGTTGGAGAAAGCGGCCGGTTTATCGGCTGAAGAAGCCAAAGAGCAATTGGTTGAAGTGCTGAAAGAAGAGGCTAAAACGGAAGCTATGGCGCACATAAAAGATACGGTGGAAGAAGCTAAAATTAATGCGAATCGCGAGGCGCGTAAGGTGGTTATTCAAACCATTCAGCGTGTTGCTACCGAACAAGCCATCGAAAACTCAGTTTCGGTTTTTAACATCGACTCTGATGATATGAAAGGACGAATTATTGGGCGAGAAGGTAGAAACATTAGAGCATTAGAAGGTGCTACAGGAGTAGAAATTATTGTAGACGATACGCCCGAAGCCATTATTCTTTCTTGCTTTGATCCGGTTCGAAGAGAAACAGCACGCTTGGCGCTGCATCAATTGGTGACCGATGGTAGAATTCACCCTGCAAGAATTGAGGAAGTGGTGAAGAAAACCCGCAAGCAGTTAGAAGATGAGATTATTGATGTTGGTAAGAAGACTTGTATCGATTTAGGAATTCATGGCTTACATCCTGAATTGCTAAGAATGGTGGGTAGAATGAAATACCGTTCTTCTTACGGACAAAACTTGCTGCAACACTCCAGAGAAGTGGCTAATCTTTGTGCTACCATGGCGGCAGAGCTAGGGCTAAATGTAAAAATGGCGAAGCGCGCCGGACTGTTGCACGATATTGGAAAAGTGCCGGATGATGAGCCGGAATTACCACATGCATTGTTGGGGATGAAGTTGGCTGAGAAATACAAAGAAAAGCCTGAGGTTTGCAACGCCATTGGTGCCCACCACGATGAAATTGAGATGACTTCATTGATTTCCCCGATCGTTCAGGTGTGTGATGCCGTATCCGGTGCACGCCCGGGAGCTCGAAGAGAAATTGTAGAATCTTATATTAACCGTATTAAAGAATTGGAAAGTTTGGGCATGTCGCACCAAGGAGTTGAAAAAGCTTATGCCATTCAAGCGGGTAGAGAGCTACGTGTGATTGTTCAATCAGAAAAGATCAGCGATGAAGAAGCGGATAAAATCTCTTTCGATATTGCACAAAAAATTCAATCGGATATGACTTATCCGGGACAAGTAAAAGTGACTGTAATTCGCGAGCGAAGAGCAGTGAATTACGCCAAATAGAAGATAAATACTTTTTCATGATTGAAGAGCCGACGAAAGTCGGCTTTTTTTGCGGCAAATGATACTATATAATCTGGATGTCCGGAATGATACCAAAAGCTATTTGAATTTTGTTTAGAAGGATGGCCATTTTCATAATTTAAGTTTGGAACGAACTAAATGGGGCTAATGATTGAAGAAGCTCCAAAGTGAAC
>MDTG01251815.1_pt1 | contig 44084 bp, 39 predicted proteins | sample 811421 | NCBI WGS metagenome assembly MDTG01 (sample SAMN05326645, study PRJNA326480) | marine metagenome | isolation source: seawater | place: Pacific Ocean: South East | collected 2011 | reverse complement strand
TGGATGGGGCTGACACCGATTTTCCTGAGCCAGCTATCGCACTTTGACAGTGATATCCAACGGGTCACAGGGCAGCGCTTCTACAACGAGTTTGGACTGACCACAGCAATGAACTGGGCGGCGGGATTCTTTCAACCAACGCTCAAGTACCGATCCGTGAGCTATGAGCTGGATCGCCCATTTACCGATGTCGAAACGTCGCCCAACGCCGGCTCCCTGATGGCCAGCCTCGACGGTGGACTGATATTCGAGCGGCAAACCAGCTTGTTTGGCCAGTCCATGACCCAGACTCTGGAGCCACGGGTCTATTACCTCTACAGCCAATTCGAGGAGCAAGCGTTTCAGCCCGACTTCGATAGTGCCGAGCTCACCTTTAGCTATGGGCAACTATTTCGCGATACCCGATTTTCCGGCAACGACCGACTCGACGATGCGAATCAGCTCTCAGTCGGTGTGACCAGTCGTTACTTTGACAACGAAACCGGCGAAGAAAAACTCAGCGCCAGCCTCGGGCAAATCTACTATTTTCGAGATCGCGAGGTACGTCTTAACACCTTTGATCCGGTGCTCGCAGAAAATACATCGCCATTGGCAGGAGAGTTCTCCTGGTCGCCCAATCAGCATTGGAAATTGCGTGCCAGCGCGCTCTATGACACCAACGACAATACGTTTGATGCGGCGAGCGCACAGGCGACCTACTTCCCCTGGTCCGGAGCTGTATTGAGCGCTGGCTACACCTTGCGCGAGCCACCCCCCTCTCTGCTGGAGAGGCCCGTAACGGAGCAGGCCAACGTTTCAGCCTACGTGCCGATAACTGATGACTGGAGCCTTTTTGGTGCGCTGGAGTACTCACTTGAGGGATCTACCGCGGTGGAGGACATGGTCGGCTTTGAGTACGACAACTGCTGCTGGCGCATCCGGATTCTTTACATGCGCTACATCGACACCGAACGTGGCGAGATCCCCGACTTCAGTGACCCTAACTTAGACCGTGAAAACGCCATTCAGGTGCAGTTTCTACTGAAAGGCATGGGTGGCTTTGGTGGCCGGGTCGACAACCTGTTGAATGACATGATTCGGGGATTCGGGGACCGTTAACAACCCGCCCGAAAGTTCGTCTCGAGATATGGCTTAAGCACCGAAAGTATCGATCACGGAGCTCTTGCAGCTCTCTATTCCAGCCATGGCCTCATTTAGGTGGCTGCTTTCACAAATTATTGACCTGCATTTAGCCATCACAGGCCCTGTAAGGCGCCCGAATTTACTGGATTCAGCGTTCTACAAAAGGACGTTTTAGAGCACAATGCTGATCTCAGGTGATAAACGAGCTGGACCATGAACGCAAACCTATCCGCGCCCCATCGTGTAGCCCACCATTGGATTGCTCTACTTTTATTGGGTTGCCTGTATTGGTGGTCTCACTCTGCGGCCGCGCAGATTGAGGTACTTGATCAGGTAGTTGCTATTGTCGATGACGACATTATTCTCGCCAGCGAACTTCGCGAGCGCGTGCAGGGAGTGAGAAGCACGATGGAGGCCAGAGGGGTTGAGATGCCCGCTGATGACGTGCTGATCCGGGAAACCCTGGATCGCCTGATACTCGACAGCATTCAGCTGCAATTGGCGAATCGGTATGGGGTTCGCATCCCCGACCAGCAGCTCGACGAGGCTATGACCCGCTTGGCTAAACAGAATGGCTTAACTCTTGAGCAATTTCGGATAGCTCTGGAGCAATCCGGCCAGAGTTACGCTGCGGCGCGCGAAAGTTTGCGAGACGATCTTGCCATCCAACGCGTGCAGCAGGGCAACGTGATGCGAAACATCAATATTTCTGAACAAGAAATTGATAATTTCCTTGCTACAGAAGAAGGCGAAGCCATGACTCAGCCTGAGTACCGGGTCGTCCAAGCGCTTCTCGCCTCAAACCGTAGCGACGATGCCACCGCAGTCGCAGAAAAAGAAGCGTTTGTAGATCAGGTGCTTGCGAGTATCCGAGCAGGTACACCTTTTGAGCAGGCGGTCTCGACCACCGAGCCATACGGCTTTTCGGGGGGCGATCTAGGCTGGCGAAAGCTCGGTGATATTCCGAGTATGTTTGCCGATGCCGTTCCCGACATGACGATTGGTGATGTGGCTAAAGTTCGCTCCTCTTCAGGCTTCCATTTGGTTTACCTTGCCGATGCGGTAGGTGGTGAGCGGCTCGTCAAGCAGACCAATGTCCGCCATATACTGATTAAGCCGACAGAAGTACTGAACGAGAGCGCTGCCGAGGCGCTGGCGCAACAACTCATGGAGAGAATTCGCAATGGTGAGGAATTTGGTGCGCTGGCAAGACAATACTCTGATGACATTGGCTCGGCGGCAGAGGGTGGAGAGTTAGGCTGGACAAATCCAGGGCAAATGGTGCCCGAATTTGAGGCCACGATGGCAGCCGCCAAAGAAGGTGAAGTGACAAGCGCTTTCCGAACTGAATTTGGCTGGCATATTCTGGAAGTCACCGGACGAAGAGATAAGGACTTTTCGGGTGAGATGCAGCGCAATCAAGTTGCCAACTACATCCGCGAGCAAAAATATCAGGAGGAACTCGATGCATGGCTTCGTAAAATCCGTGAAGAAGCCTTCGTCGACATCAAGTGATTCAGCGGCTCGCTCTCACTGCAGGGGAACCTGCAGGCATTGGACCAGACATCGTTTTGGCGGTGGCCGCGCAAGCACACGATGCTCAGCTCGTTGCGATCGGCAGTGAAGATGTTTTAAGACAGCGCGCACAACTACTCAATCTCAATATCCAGCTAACCCCTTATTCAAGTGCCGCGCCGATCACTCCGCACGTTCCCGGAGAATTACCTCTCATTGACATTCCCGCGGCTGCCGAGGTGGTAGCAGGTCGTCTAAACGCAAACAATTCTCCCTATGTATTGGCTACGTTGGACCAGGCGATAGCGCTGTGTATGTCGGGTGAGTGTCAGGCTATGGTCACGGCACCCCTCCACAAAGGCGCAATTATCGATGCCGGCATTCCGTTTACGGGACATACCGAGTATCTGCGCGCGGCAACCGGTGCAGAACATACCGTGATGCTTTTGGTGAACGACTCTTTCAGAGTCGCGCTCGCGACAACGCATTTACCGCTCAGGCGAGTTGCTGACGCTGTCTCGGCCGACCTTCTCCACCATGTTTTAAACGTGATGCACAAAGATCTCACCAGTAAGTTGGGTATCAGCGCGCCTCGGATCACTGTTTTAGGCCTCAATCCCCATGCAGGAGAGGGGGGGCATCTCGGTACAGAGGAGCGCGACATCATCGAACCCGTATGCCGCACACTCCGTGAAGAAGGGTTACTGATCACAGGGCCAGTGCCTGCTGACAGCGCTTTTATTACGGACAATCGAGGCGAAGCCGATGCTTACCTGGCGATGTACCACGACCAAGGCCTACCAATCATAAAATCGGAAGGGTTTGAAAACACGGTGAATGTCACGCTAGGACTCCCTATTATCCGCACATCCGTCGATCATGGTACGGCGTTAACTTTGGCGGGTACTGGTGAAGCCTCCGCAAGCAGTCTATTGGCAGCGATTAACGCCGCGCAGGCGCTCGCTAAGACACAAGGCCTCGCGCAATAGCGTTGGCTTAGCAGTCCGTCCAAATCAAACTGGGATTACGCACCCAAAAGGTTCCGCCAGTCTGATGGATAAACCCGGCCACGGCTGTCTTCGATCCCGGTACTAGATCAGCTTCCATACTGATTGTTTGCCAGTCCCACACACCATCGTTGGGCTCATGCTCCGCTACCAGCGCCGATCTCACCGGGCCACCTGGTTGCAGCCACAAGCCAGCAACATGCTTAAAGGCATGTAATCTGGGTTCCGCTTGCAAATCACCTTTAAGTTCCGCACTTAATATCAATTTGCCTCTCTCAATACCCTCAATATCGGCCCATTGCTGGTAAGTCATCCAAGGTTCCGGCCCAGTTCGCTCTAGCTGAAGTACGCCCTGCTCAACAGTCACGCTAAAAGAGGGCGTCCCGCCATGTACACTAGCGGCCCACTTAGAACTGCCATCGGTCGGAAAATTGGTGTCCTGAAGCAAATTACCAGAAGTCACGCATTGGTCTCTGTCAGCGCGACTCCAAGCGGACTCGCTACCAGCCATCTCTTGAGAGGAGTTTGCACAACCCAATACCTGAGTAATACTGATAATCGCGCCCCAGAATGCGCTCATCCTGCTACGTCGGCCCATCTTTCGTGACTCCTAAGAAGATCTTCAACGGCGTAAGAGGGTACACTGCGTGACGACGTTGTCTATCTATTTGCCACACTATGTCAGAGTCAGACCCGAGCTATCGATACCGCGTTGGCGCCAATAATTTGCAATCGGCAAGCGATGAGCCACTAATCAGCTTCAATGGCGTCAATTTTCTTCCCGGCCCGTCGGACTCAGTGGTCCTGCACAAAGACCAAAACGATGTGCGGATGATGGTTGAATCTGGTCTGGCGCAAGCGTTACGCGAGTGCGGTCACTTCCGTTCTCTCGGCGATCATGCCAATGCCGTCATGCAAGCCATACCCGCTCTAAGAGAAACACCGGCAGATGTCTCTTCGGTACTCAATGCGGTTCTCGAGGCCGGGCTGTTCGAAACCTCTGAAGAGGCTTTGTCTAGACTGACTTGGCCCGACGCTGCAGGGTCCCGGGGTCTTGCACCAAGTCGTCTTTTTATTCTCACCTGCGACCGCCCTGCGGCGCTGTCTCGACTCCTACAGTCTCTGATAAGACAGCCTTTCCCTGATGACATTGAAGGCGTGTGGGTAGTGGACGATTCGCGAGATACGAGCAACATCGAAGAGAACAATTCACTCATTGCTCAAGCCAATGCTGCGTGTAATGTGAGCATTCAGCACTTTGATATGGCGCGGCGCCAGACCCTCATGGATGGCTTGCTCAGCGAGCTACCCGATAACGTCAACGAAATACAGTTTCTCCTCGAGCGCTCCCTGTGGGGCTCGCAACCTACCTACGGTTTGTCGCGAAATCTGATCATGCTACTGAGCGTTGGCAAGCGCGCACTGGTCCTTGACGATGACATCCTGACCGAGGCGATCATGCCGCCCTTATCAACGTCGTCGTTAACAATCGGCAACCCCAACGACCGACAGGCCGTATTTTATCCAGACTGGGAAGAGCTGAACCGGCATGCACTGCCCTGCCAGTCGTCGCCGCTGAGCATGATGCTCGATCATCTGGGACTCCCTCTCAGTTCGGTGTTGTCCTCTGAACTTAAGGGGCCCAGGGCTTTGTCGGGCTGGGATGGCCAGGCAATGAGCCGACTGGATTCCGACTCACGCGTTTTAATCGCTCAATGTGGCAGTTGGGGGGACCCGGGCACCGGCAGTGGGAATTGGATATTTAACTTGGATGCCAAAAGCATTCGAAGTGCGCTGGAGTCAGGTAGCAATCTTGAGGCGTCTCTGGGACAACGCGCCAGCTGGTTCGGTTACCGGGGTCCCGTACTGACCCCCTACGGGACCATGTCGCAATTAACCGGAATCGATAATTCTGCCTTACTTCCCCCCTATCTTCCCGTTGGTCGCGGGGAGGATATCTTCTTTGGAGTATTGACCCTCAGGATGCATCCGACCTCGGTGGTCTACAACGAGGGCTGGGCGATTCGGCATGAGCCGATCGATAATCGAAGCAATCGAGGTGTCTTGACCCCTATTTCGAGCAAGCTATCCATGTCCAACCTGGTGGACTGGCTGGGCCGAGAGCCCGCGGACCAGTGGGGGTTGAGCGCCGAACGCAGGCTTTACGGCATTGCAGAGCAAATAGCGCGACTCAGTGAAATGCAACAAGAACCGTTACTCAAGCTGATCACCCATGAAAAATTGAGCTCGGCAAGTGCTCAGCTTGAGCAATGCTTGAAACAGGCCGAGCAAGCGGGCAGTTTATCGGAGTTAGCGGGATACACAGACTGGGAGCGCTTTTTGGAAGCCAGTCGCAATCAACTGCTGGAGCAAATCCAGACAAGCGAAGCCGAGCCACTCAAAGTCTTCGACGATGCATACGGCGGCCTCCCTGCTTTACAGAAACAAGGCACACTTTTCGCCGCAGCCCTCAGGGCGTGGCCGAGTATCCGCCAAGCAGCGGAGCGACTTGTTGCAAGTGATTAGCGTCGGCTTGGCGCACCATCAGTCAGCTCTTTGGGCAAGGAAAAATCTCCGATAAAGCGGTCTTCTCACGCTGAATTAACTCTTCTGCAGTCTGCCTGAGGTTACGAATATTGCCCTGCGAGGCATCATCCATATCGTCGCTGGCATAGTGCAGTGGGGTCTGGAGACGGAGATAGCGCTCGCCCAAAAAGAGCTGCATCTGATGATCGGCCGCCTTGGCGGCTCCATCCAACATGCAGTCTAAGAGTGACATCACCCAGAGCGCACTCCCCCAGGTTTTAGCGGCCTCGTAGGGAATGGCGCGCGTAAGCTCACCGGTGCCGATCGATAGCATGGCGATCTCGTCATCGGGGAATAACTTTCGTGCCTCGGCATAGGCCGACACCGACGGTGAGTTGATGAACACCCCACCATCGATCAACGTGTGGCTTTCGCTGGCCCACTCGAGGGTCGTCGGCTCAAAGTATGTCGGTGCGGCGGAAGTGGCCCGGGCGGCCTCTTTGCATGAAAGGCCCGCATGATCGCCGTGCCAGCTTTTTAAAAAAATCGTGCGCCGGTGTTGGATGTCGTAACTGGTAACCATTGTGGGCACACGGCAGGTTGACAGCGCTCTTTCGCCAAAATATCGGTCGAGAATCGCCTCCAGCGCCTCATGCGAGTAAGCCTCCTCGAGGATACCCCCCACCGAGCGAACCTTGCGCCACAGGGACTGCTCAAAAATCTCGTCGCCGCGCTCCTCATACAGTTTGACCAGCTGCTGGGCGGTGAAAAGTGCCTTGCCATTCCCGTCGTCAATGGATAGTCCCAGCGCCAGCATACCGCCAGTGGATGTACCGACCATCAGATCAAACAGCTCGCTACAGGGTTTACCGGCGTGTTGCTCCAGGTGCGCGAGCACCAAGGCCGGGATGATGCCGCGGATGCCGCCTCCATCTATGGAGAGCACACGCCGCGGCGTCTTGGATTCACGGAATCGGTTAAAGAAAGGCACGGAGGTTTTTGCTCCTAAATGCAGATTTCAGCTGTAGAATACTGCGAGCTATAGATAGCTAGAGCCATAGCTTGGATTGTCGACTGCCAGCGATTGGCTGTGGCTCTGACGATGCTTATGGCAAAATTTTATATCTTTTAAAATTCGGGGTAAAAACATGCCTGATGCTGGATCACCGCGTTACGACGAAGATGAAATTAACTTGTTCGAGGTGTTAGACACTTTGCGGCAAGGAAAGCGCGTGATATTGGCAACCTCAGTGCTGCCTCTCCTAGCAGGACTGGGGATATTACTGATTGCACCACCCATCTTCGAGGTAGAAGCAGCTTACTCCATTCGAGTTGCGCCTATGAGTGCCTACAATCATATGTGCCGGCACGAAGATTGCACAGAAATTATGATTAGCAGTCGGGTATTGACGCCGCTATTGGCCGATTCGGATTTTATCAATACAGGGTCGTCCCTCATGCTGACCACCGAGGTGCTAGAACAGGAAATAGAATACCAAAAAGAACTAGCAGAAATTAATGCACTTCTTAGTGACTTCATTCTCAATGAAGCGCAAATTGAAAAGAAAATGATTGAACAAGAATTCGGCACCTCTGCCCTTGACACTGAGGTGGTTGCGAACAACCTGCTTCTCGCCAACCGGATAATTTACTTTCTTGGAGAGCAAGGCATGCCTCTTAGCTTTGAGCCCATATCGATCACTGAAACAAAAAGGAGCTTTTTTCTCTTTGCTTTTGCCCCCGCATTTTTGGGTGCTCTCGCAAGCTGCATCTTTGTGCTTTTTCGAAAAGCCCTTGAAGATTTTCGCACGAGAACGGGACATAGTGAGCATTAAAATTGCACGCTGCTTGCCTGAGGTTTATCGGCTATGGTCTAAGGACTCGCTGACTCGGGGCTGCATCATTATTCTTTTCAACGCAGTGACATGAGCGCCGTATCTAGATCAACCGCGCCGGCGGCAGATTATAGGGTTTGGCGGCCTGCACTCATCGAGGCCGCTTGGGCCTCTATATCCGCAGCACTGCTCCTAATAGCCATCTACATAATCTTTTTCCAATCACTTCATCCAGAGTTCACGCCATTCATTGACCGAGACGCCCACAAGCTGGTCGTACCGGGTAAAAACCTTATCTCCGTCTCAGTAGGCGCCGCTCGAAAGACGGGCAATCAGGTCATCGTCGAAGACTTCAATGACGATGAGGCGGTTTTACTGCTTCCCCGCGCATTTCAAGCCGAGGACTACCCTTTTATCAAGGTAAACCTGTCAGGTTTAACCCGTTACACCAAATTCAAAATTGTCTGGCGGCGGGCTGATGATGTATCGCAAAGCTATGCGCTAGAGTTTAACCGCAGCGGAGACAAAGTAACGCAAATTGCGATGGTGTATGGGGACGAGAACTATCGCGGCAAGATCGCCGATATCGCGCTGTTATTTTATGATGGCCCAGCACACGGCTTTGAAGACAATAATGGCGTCGATATTGTGATCGACAGTATCGAGTTCCTGCCCTTTTCAGCAGCGCGGGTCGCAGAACAAATCTTTGAGGACTGGAGCAACCCCCCACTGTGGCAGGATTACTCCATTAATAGAGTCCGGGGCATCCACCGTAACGGCATGCTTTTTCCCAATGTGGTTGCCAATCTGCTGATTATTACCGGCCTTACGATAGCTGCACTAATCCGGGGGCTGAGAGAACTCAGGCACCAACCGCAACTGAATCACCGCTTGCTGGCCACGGCACTTTGCTTGTGCCTTTATGGATGGGCCTTTAATGACATTCTACGTTGGCATTGGAGGATCGAGCAGCTGCTGGATACGCATGAGCGTTACGCAGGTCTACCTTTACAAGAACGCATTAGGAATAACGATATTCGGTGTGCGCGATTTCCAGAGAACTGTGCAGCGCATATGTTGCCTTATTTTTGATAAACGGCATTATCGAAATACCTTGATGGTGATCGTTATCGCACTTTTTCAGCCGGGCAGACAGGCATAGCCCTCTGTTTTTAATTAAGTGCCCAATCACTAAACTGAAAACCGCCGTTTTGATAATACATAATACATATTTTAACCAGACAGGATAGATTCATGATCCACATCATTGGCGGTGCGGGGTTCGTTGGCACCAGACTAGCCAAAGTTTTCGGGGAGTCAGGGCAAGCGTACAGGATATATGACAAGGCGCTAGCGGACGACCAATTCGTTGATGTCGCCGTTAGTGAGTCCCTCAAACATCTCCCCTCAGCTGACGCAGTCATCAATCTTGCCGCCGAGCACCGAGATGACGTTTCACCTCGATCGCTCTACGCACTAGTAAATGTGGAGGGTGCACGGAACGTATGTGACTATTGTCGCGCAGCGGGCATCAACAAAATTATATTCACTAGCTCTGTCGCGGTTTACGGATTTGCGCCGGAAGGCACTGATGAAACTGGTAACTTCAACCCATTCAATGATTACGGACGCACCAAGATGGAGGCAGAAGCCGTTTATAGGGAGTGGTTCGAAGAGGACCCGCAGCTCCGGTCCCTAGTGATCGTCAGGCCAGCGGTGATCTTCGGGGAGCAAAACCGGGGTAATGTTTACAACCTCCTAAAGCAAATCGCGAGTAAGCGCTTCATCATGTTTGGTCAGGGCACTAACCGAAAATCCATGGCCTATGTTCAAAATGTTGCCGAATTTATCGCGTTCAGCGTCAATCTTGGCATCGGACAGCACCTTTACAACTACGTTGATAAGCCTGATTTCGATATAGCCACACTGGTGACTCGCTGTCGCTCTGTGTTGTTTGACAAAGAAACTGTTGGGCCGAAACTCCCCGCATGGCTTGGGATAGTCATCGGCTATGGATTCGACGCACTATCGGCGGTCACCAGCCGCAACTTTTCGGTAAGCTCGATCCGAGTAAAAAAATTTCTGGGGACAACAGCATTCGGCACATCAGTAGCCAGAACCGGCTTCATACCTCGCCACAGCTTGTCGGAGGGTATTGAGAAAACTGTGAGGCATGAGTTCATGAACGGAACTGCCGAAAATAAAGTCTTCTATACCGAATAGTTATTAACACGTGCGAGACAAAGATTTTTCTGGATCCAAGGTTGCGATGCTCACCGAATCGTAAACAGTTGCGGTATCTTAGACAGCACTTTTTTTATAACAAACGCGGTTCCGCCAGAAGAGAACAGCTCATTATAGGCTTGCCGAGACTCGCTCCATCCTAAAATTATATTCCTAATTGAACCCGTACTTTTCCCGCCTAGCGCCATACTTACAACCACGCGCGGCAATGCCCGTCCTTTTAATTTCAGCTCACGCACCAAGATTAACCCCAACTTCAGATCACTGGATATTTGCAGGTTGGGATCGAAGGGCCCGGGTATCTGCTCAAGTACCTCGCGCCTTACAAATAGAGCTGGGTGTGGAAACTGACTAGTGCTTATGATTGGCTCGGGATCACGATAATCTTCCCAACGTCGCCGATAATGAGAGTCGTTATCTAGCATCAGAATCCCCGCATACACAAAGTCTGCACGGTAGGATTCGAAAACCTGGGCAACATCAAACAAAACCGACTCGTCTACATAAGCGTCATCGCCATTTAAAAAGCCAACATAATCTCCTGTCGCGACCCTGAATCCTTGATTCATTCCATCATAAATGCCTCTATCAGACGACTCGAGCACGCGGATATTTGTATTCTCTGTCAACGCAATCTCAAGCGTGCCATCAACGGAGCCGCCATCTTTAATGATGTGTTCAACAGAAACTGTCCTTTGAGCTTTTACGGAAGCAACCGTGTGTCGAATCGTGGTAGCCGCATTAAGCGTAACTGTAATTATCGAGAAGATAGGTCGAATTACCATGAGACCACCAGGCAGAGGGGGACCATACTGACTAGAGTTAAATTCGCGACAGCATATAGTGAACGCCCCTGCACAATTGACTCATCGCCAATGAGGAAACAATTAGTATAACGGCGCTGCTGATTAGGCATACGGTTATGTAACGGAGTAACATAATTGAATTATCCAAAACAGCCTCTGTGACACTGGATTCTAAAATCATACGCCGCTGCACGCAATAAAATCCCAGGTATTGCAACGCCTATAATTCTCTCAGGAACGATCTATATAAAAAATCTACAAGGCTTCAATACGTTTTATTAATCTGGAAAAGTTAATCTTATTAGCATTTAAGGAACTTGAAGCCTCTAACCTGGTCGATATTTTTTCTGCGTCAATAACAAAGCCCCTGTATCCATCCATTACCGATAAAATTGCTGCCTCTAAAGCCCGTTGGTTATACTCACAAAACACTATGCCCTGAAAGAGATCTACGTTCATAAGATCAGACACCGCAGTTGATACTATCGGCCTCCGATAACCTGCATATTCCATGATCTTGGAGGGGAAGCTAGCCTTGCTAAAGGCATGTGAGGGATCCTGTAACGATAGAAATATATCGGCGCTCTTGTACTCTGATTCAAGTTCCTCTCTATCTAACAATCCACGAAATTCTGCTGAGCCGCCACGAGACCTATAAGTGGAAATGGCGTCAGACAATTCTTGGCGAAACTGACTTTTGCTTGGACCCGAGATCACGAAATCACAGTTGTTAATTATTTGATAGCTTTGTGTGCTTTCTAAAAGCTTAACTAATAAGCGAAGTCCGCGCACAGCATCCAATGATCCAGCCATAACAATTTTAAATCTGTCGCGATTAAACCTAGGATAGTTGATTGCCTTACTATATTTGTTAAAATTTCCTCTAAACGTCATTGTTGGCGTATCGTTATTCGACAGACCAAATGAGGTCGAGTTCGAGACTATACCGTCGGAATACTTTATGGCCATCCGAAAAAAGGTCGACTCTACCGATCTTCGAACTACGTTGGCATTCGGGTTAGGCCCATCCTCTAGCTGCAATATAATTTTAAACCCCATCAAAGATTTTGCCACAATCGCCGGGACAAACACCTCGGGGATAGTGTTGTATAAAACGATGTATCGTGCCCCTAATAGGCGATGCCTAATTAATTTATAGATTATAGGGATTTGATTTATAAAAATGGCGAGCGGCGGTAATCGCATCCATGGCATCCTTTCGATTGCAATAGATTTCGACCCGACCTGAATCGTTCCAGCGTAGTACCCTCCTATTTTCTTCACACCTCTAAATCCCGCAGTGACAGAGAGCACCGAAACGCTTCCTAAGGCGCCTATCACTTCCAGTAGCTCCTTCTTTTTCTTTGTGCCAGCAGGAGAAAAGCCGAGGCCTAATTCCGACGAGAGTTTTGCGTCGGAATAAACGCTTATATATACAAATTTTGTCCCGAAGCTGTTGTGTATAAATTTCATTGCGAGGCTCGCACGTTTTCAACTAAACTTCGATAGGTGATTGAAAATTTTATAACATTGGCCAGCGCCCTATGGGCTGCGCGCTTTTATAACTTCTTATTTGACTTGCGCAACCGGTTAAGCGACTGTCAATTAGTTTCTTCCAAGTTCTTCGTAGCCAAAATCCCGCTTACTTCCCAACCTTTATATTATGAAGATATTTTTTAAAAATTTACTTGCGGAGTCTGCGTCCTGCCGGCTTCCCACCAATCAGTAACAATTAGAGAATTATTTCAGTGCTGTCATGTGCTCCAAAATCGTGCTGATATTCGCTTAATTAATCGTAAGTAGGGCTATGCAGGGATCTCGGCTTTTGCTTCAATAAATCCACCATCTTTGCGCGTATGTAAATCGTTAATCCGGCGTGCTATTTCCACTAACGGAGCCGTGTGTAAAATTCCTCACCGAGGCAAAAGTCAATCTGCCTCCTGTTATAGACGCCCAGTGGTGTTTCAACCAGCTCAAAATAGTGTTGGTCATATTTCTCGTGATGATAGTAGGACCACGCTCGCTGCAAATTAGTCGCTAGAAAACGTGCATTTGCAGTTCTACCGTCAACCACAATCAATGTTCCCGGCAACAAAAAATGCTCAATAGCAAGAATGTCTCCAGACATAGGCAATCTATCTGGATGATTTGTTGACACTCCCCTTATATCGCCAACAGGAGAAAACTGATCTGGGCCATCTAAATAAATTAAATCAGGACATATGTTTGGTAAGTCGTCAAAGTAGGTGCACACTCGTCCGTCAAAGGTAGATACGGAACATTCAGAGTGATGGTAGTTAACTAGATTCGTGCTACCGGCCCCTCGACACTTAGATATCCACTTCTCATTGTTATCCACCGAAAAACACTCAAAGGCATTACCACGTCGTAGGTTAGTTTCCACAAATGATGCGTGTTTTTTCTTATTTAAACTCAATGCATGGTCAAAAATAATCGAACTTTTACCGACCCCGAACTCTAGAATCGTAGTCACTTTTCTCGATGTGACGAGGTAGTGAAGGCGAATCAAATCATCCAACTCAGCAGGATATGGCTCGTCTAGTTTAGGATTCACCGAAAAAAGAACTGGGCTCACCAGTTTTTTCTCGATTTCACCATATTTATCCAAGTCAATATCTAATAAATGATGTATCGGATTTTCTTCTAGGTAGGCTTCATAGGAAATCAGGTTCTCAAAGAGGTTCATATATCGACCACCAATCGGGTTCATTAAAACTTAATGGCTTTACACGTTTGCCGCATCTTTCCCTAATATATCATGTCATCTAATTATTTTATCTTGATAAATTGGCCATCTTGTTGCCTTGGGGCATTTCGGATACGACAAAAACATATGCTGCTATCGTCCACTGTATTATCGACAGCGGGAAGGTCACCGGTGTCAGTCCAACTAATCCAATTACCCCTAGTAGTAGAAATGCCAGGGTAAGTGCCGCGATCTTTCGTCGTTCGGCGTCAGAGCTAGCAGTAAGAGAGAGTTTTGCACCGCGCGTAGCTACTATTACATACAGCCATCCAATCAGGAGCACTCCAACTAATCCGTATTCACCCAAAACTACAAGATAGTATGGATCTACCGCACTGGAGCCAGCAGTGCTGCCATATGTCGCTGCGGGACCGATTTCGCCTGCACCAGCTCCGAATAAGCAGCCAAAAAAAGAGGTCTCGCGCAAAAGATCCATCACGAGATACAGCTGATGGAAACGTGCCGTATTGCTCGCATAGTCGCCGTCAAATATCTGTGCCACTCTCATGAAAAACATATCTGGTTCGAGGAGAATTGGAGCAAGCAAGACCAGACCTAGTGCCAATATTTTTAAGTAATTTCCCTTTTTCCTATTGAGTAGCAACATCGCTACTACCGCGCAAGCAGTCATCACCCATGCGCGCCGCGAAAACGTTAGAAATAAAGCAATTGCGGCCGCCAAAAAAAAGATCACAAAAAAAGCTCTTAAGACAAACGCCTGTTCCTGTCTAAAATAGCCAACTGCCATCAAAATTGACGCAGAAATAAAGCTTCCGTATACATTGAGGTTAGGTAACACTCCTGCTTGCCTAGCAACCTCCGAAACGCCATACGCCAACCCCACATCGGAGACACTAACGGCTTCAACTAGTCCAAAAAAAATAGCGAAAGCAGCGATCACTAGCCATAGGCGAATCATATAATCTAGAGTAGTGGCCTGCAGTACGGCCGCCATACCAAGAAACAGCCATATATATTTTAGGTGCAACACAAGTGAGGCTAATGCTCTCTCTCCGTCGGGCGCGAATAAGGCGCTTGCCGACATGTAAACTGTCAGCATGAAAATGACTAATGCAACATCTGCAACTTTACGCTTAGATTGCGTAGCCACTAAGAGAATTAATAATATTGAGAACAGAACGATGAGCTCACCGACTGCCCAAGGCTGAAACCCTGGCCCCTTGAGGGCGATCAGAACAACAACTCCACCGGTCAACCAGCTTGCTAGTAAGATTCGCAAAAATTTTGCTCTTGGAAACTTATGAAGTTTCAATCAAAACTGCCTTGATGTTCAATGCAACCTCAGACCATCCCTCAGGAATTCTGTCTAACTGAGGGCCCCAATTAGGCCGCTCCCCGCACTGAATGTCGTCATGAAGCATTGTCAGGGCATCGACCAGCGATTCCACATTGTTTGGCTTGAAATAATAAGGTTCCGCACCGCATAAGGCCTCTACGTACTCAAGTCTCGGCGCTACAATTGGAAGGCCTAGATACATTGCTTCAATGAGTGGCAGGCCATAGCTTTCTGAATTTGAAAGGAATAACAACGCGTCCGATTTTAAATAACTCTGTAGAATCTCATCAGGCCCTAGCCTACCCATGAATTTTATAAAGTTACATGAGGCTATAGCGTTCAGTTCTTTAGTATCTATCGTGAGGCTAATCTCTTGAATTATTTCATCTAGCTTTCTCGGAAGCCCTGCCAGTATCTTATGATTTTTATGAGGATAGTATGCGGCGGGATAAATTAATTTTAATTTTTTTCGCTGGTTTTTCCCATTGCTTAAGCATTCCGCATACCCGCGCGGCACCTGTAGGACCCACTCTGGGGCAGGCTGCCCAATCACTTCGATACGACCAACAGTCTCAGGAAATCGAGCTTCAAGCTTCTTTTTCATCAACTCAGTTTGAACTATAAATGCACGGGCATGTTTATTATTAAAAAAAAATATTGCCCTCATGAAAACATTCTTCAATTTATGGGTTTTCGGCAACCCTGCTATATCTTCTACGAGGTGGGGCGTATGAACAAATACGACCTGGCGGCCTCGTCTTCGTAAAGGAATGTCGCCCAAAACCAGGAGTGGATAGGGCTTTCGATACGACTTAGGTCTGTAAAAGCCAAGGCAATATAGCGCCCTAAAGGCCAGCCTAGGAATTGGTACCGTTCTATCGATCATTTCTGGTGTAAGAGACCCAGCTGCTTCTGTAAGTATTTCGTGGGAGAGTAGTTTTGTGGGGCCGACAGCCATTGATTTGCAAGAAAGTTCATCGTCGGCCAACAACTTAGGTAGGAGACTGCGCACAAGCTCCACAGCACCGGCGCCTGTTACATTTGATGCGTCTATAGCAAATTCTTGGGATCTCACAGAGACAGACTGCATATGGCTTTTACAGCTTTATACACGTCCGCGCTTCGAGAAGGATGAAGAGGCATCACGATTTCCTCGTCAAACGCGAAAAAGGCTTTTTGAGACTCTAGCTCACTATCATAACCATGCATTGCCTTTACTGGGCGACCGCCATAAAAATTAGGGCAAAAGTTGATCCCCTCATTTGCTCTAAACATAATCTGACCAAAGGCCTTATTTGAGATTCCGTAAACAGCCCGCTCCTCCTCTGCTATCACATGTCCCACACTTAACTTTTCCAACTTTCTGAGAATGTTCTGTTCTCTGGCTTTATCATGCACCCAGACCCTCAAATATGTTGAGTCAAGGAAATAAAGCAGCGATCCGGCTTCCATTTTCCCAATCAAATTTTCGAGGTCTAAATCTACATGGCGATGGACATTCACCATCCCATGATCCGAGAAAACTACCATCCTTCCATTTGGATACCTCAGGTAATAATGCTTAAGAAGCAGCTCAATCTCTTGGTTTAATCTTGCCAGGTGGGCCTCAACATCTCGAGATCCGAGGCCATATATATGAGCGAGATTATCGTAGTCAGTGAGCGATACGAGCGTATTCGGTGATTCGAGCTTGTCGCACGCAGCTGACAAGGCAGCAAAGTCGCGCTTCCCGACGGGCAGGGATCGAAAATCTACCGCATCGAATATGTCAAAGTCGAAGTCTTGGAGTACCGTTTTGTCTAAATCTCGGAAATCGTGCGATCCTTGAGGGGCGAAGTGGTGGGCGTATTTGAACGGAATGTTGGAATAATTTCTTTTCAATATTTTTGCTAATAATATTTTGCGCAATCCCGCGTTCAAGTATACGAACCCTCTAAAACAATCTAATAAGCGCAGCCACTTTGCCAAAGGCCGCAGCTTCAAGAGCGATGGAGACCACTCATTAAAGTATCCAATTTCGTCTGGAGACTGCCCCGCCAGCATTTCCGGATATAGGTTATTGCTAAAACCCGCTCCGGGAGTAACTTTACAGATCTTCTTATCCGACAGAATATTTATCTTCTCGACTGCTTCGGAATAAGAAAGACCGTCAATAAAAATCATTAAAAGCGCCATGTTTTATATGTCGTCCATTCTACCTTTCTAGTTTTGATAAGAGGAAGATCTTCTAAAAAACCAGCTGTTTATATAAGGTGACAGTGTCAACCGAAGATAGTTCCACTTCTCATTGACGCTACTGCCAGTTAAGTCATGATCCACGCGTAAACCAATTACCCTTTCGCATTTCTCGATTGTATCGTCGATCGAAATTGATGGGGTCTCTCTGCGGCTGAAACATACACCAATTGATGCCATATCTGTCAATATTGAAATTAATCTAGGACGCACGTAATCAGACGTTAATATTTTATACATCGCTGGATGACACCTATGAAAACGCAGAAAATGCTGTAGCTCTAAGTATTTTCGCCTTGCCCGCCTGAGCTTTGATTCACTCCGCCAGATATTTTCACCAATTACCTCAGGAGATATACCCTCTGTAAGCTCCACTTGGAACAAGTGACTCATTAATTTTCTATATAATTCGATACACTTTTTTCCCAAGTCGGGCCTCGCCTCCTCGAGGGGAATTTCATTCAGCTTAACTTCAGTGCAGTGCTGAAAAATAGGTATGTCCTGCTCCCATGCCGTACCGATCAGAATATCCTCTGCACGCGACATGCGTTTAGCATATCCGCAAACTAATACTCCCTCATGGGGGAGTAAAATAGTAAGAACATCGAGAATGTTTCTCGCGTATAAATAATTTATAGTTAGTTCTTTTTCTCTATTTTCCTTCCCAACATCTGGCAAGTTACTGACAATATTCCACAACCTAACAAAAACAAGTTCTTGTAGAAAACCTAGGTCATTGTTTTCGGCAGTGACGACTGGGAAATTGCTGATAAAATTTCGTCCATATACAACCCTGCCCCCAGTCTTCGTTTCGAAAGTCCACAATGTTTTTGGTAGGAACCGCAGCGTGCTCTCTGTTGTTATACCAAAATCAATATGAAACTCTGGGTTAAAAACTCCCCACTTTTTGGGCAGCTCAGACAACCTCATCTGCAAGTTTTTTGCTGAATTTTTTGCAGAGCGATTTTTCGTTACAATCAGAAACTCATAATCTCCATATATCCTGAGCCCGTCCGTAAGGCTGTACGTTAACTCCCCTCGAGAACCGCTTCCCAACATAATTATCGAGAGGATATTGGGCTTCCCAACGACGTTAACTATGCATTCGCAAACATCTTCGACGTGACGTCCAACGGTATCGTCCAGTATGCTGATCACCGCTCTCCTTTTTTGAGCTAAAATTGCCTAATTACATGAGAGCAATATTTTCAATAGCGAGAATATCTGATGCATACGATTCTATCTAGTATTCATATTGCACTGCCGTGGTTATTCACGGCCGCTATAGCTTTTTCTCTCTCCCGTCATATTTTTCATTTTGGGCTTGCTGATAGCTTCTTGATATCAGCAACCTACGGCGCTCTTGGTTTTTTTCTAATGGCAGGATTGCTTGCAAACGGGGCCTCTTTTCTTTTGATTGATCTAGACCCTTACTTTTTAGCCTTGGTCGGTGTATCTGCAGCTTGCCTATTGGCGTTTGAGCTGACAAGTCGCGATCTGGGCAAACCCGATCTTGCAACACTCCTGCTTATGCTGGCACTTATTGTCGTTCTGTGCTTATTTGCTGCTTTCCATTTTTATTTACCTTTTCAGTCGTGGGATACATTTACACATTGGGCACCCGAGGCAGCAGATCTGGCGCAGCAGATTCTCGCGGGCGACCAAGCGCCGCTTGAGATTGGGTTTCAGAAACACCCCATTTACCATTATCTGGTTCTAGTCTGGAGCGCGCTCACCGGTGTCAAGTACCCTTCGGCAATGACTGGTTTACCTTGGTTGCTTTGCGGAGCTAGCCTCTCCGTAATTGTAGCGGGCTATACATATGCCACTACTAATTCAAGACCTTTCGCGTTGATATTTGCAATATTCTCGGTCTCTATACCACTAGCAGAAAACCATATTATTCTGAGCGGCTACGCCGAGATATTCATGGTCGTACTGTTATGTGGCGGCATCGGCTGTCTAGCTCGGGGGCTACAGCTGCATTCGATCAGGCATATCCTTATTGGGTTAATTCCAGTAGCAGCGGTCGCATTCATCAAGAACATCGGATTTATATATTCTTTTCTATGCGTCCTTGCGCTCTGCGTTGCCGTAGGCGCTAATAATCTGCCAAGACTGTATTTCTTATTATTATCTGCAGTTATAGGTTATTTCGGATTTGTGCTTGCCTGGAAGCTCGGGTTGAGTTTTGAAATTAATTTTTCCTTTATTTATTTTGGTTTTAACGTAGATAGCCCTCTTATTGCCGGCAAAGGAGTACAGCCCTCGATTGCGGTTGGTAATGTGTACTTAATTTTCTCGGAATCTTCTATCTACCAGCTGCTTAAGGTGGAGGCCCACAGCAAGCTTCTACTTTCAAGCTTTACCACTTGCTTGCTTATTATTCTTGCCTCGCTTTACCTTGTTATAAAAAATCTCCGTGACTCAGTCCCTAATAATCTAGGTTTCTTCTTTCTTGTAGCCTTCACTTTTCTTGTGTTCTGCCTTTTCAACTTTTCACTTCAACTGGACGACGGTATGAAATACGCGCTCCCAGGGCGAGACACAGGGTTTTCTAGAATGAGCCTGCTCATGATATGTGTAACGCCACTACTATTGGGACACTTAGTAGCTTACTGCAACTTCTCTGGTCAAAGATCCGCTAGGGGTACTGTCGCTTAGTATTTTTTGCTACGAACACTTAGCAGACGACCTGGCTACAAAGTCGAAAAACCTTTTATTATTTCCTAGGTGGCGAGCTCATCTCGCAAAAAAATATTTTAGTGCTATCGCCATTGCCAGTTTTATTTGTACCGGCCAGCACGGCTATCAGCTTTTTATATGGACAGTTGTAATCTACAATTTATTGCGGGCTTCGTTTACATTCGTAATTCCATGCATCACGAATCATATCTTCGAGAGAAAATTTTGCGCGCCAGGCCAAATCACGCGCAATTTTAGAGGTGTCCGCAACCGAATGGGCGACATCGCCTGATCGACGGTCAACAATATTGACAGGTATGTTGATACCGGTGACCTTCTCGAAGGCCGCGACCACTTCTAGAACACTATAGCCCTTCCCGGTTCCCACATTCCAGCTAGTAAAGCCCTTATGGCTACGAATGCCCTCAAAGGCCTGAATATGGCTCTTAGCCACGTCTACGACATGAATGTAGTCCCTCACTCCAGTACCGTCGTTCGTATCGTAGTCATTACCAAACACATTCAGACTGGCACGATTTCCAGAGCCTACCGACATCAGATACGGCATAAGATTCTGTGGGACTCCTCGAGGATCATCACCAATAGTTCCACTTGAATGGGCGCCAATAGGGTTGAAATACCGGAGATTGGCTATACACCACCTTGGATCGCTATTAGAGAGATCGTAGAGGATCTCCTCTACCATTCGCTTTGATCTGCCGTAAGGGTTATTTTGTTGATTAGAAGAAGAATTTTCAGCAACTCTCCCGCTTACTATCTCGTTGTAGACACAGGCTGAGGAGCTAAATACGAAATTAAAAACCTTTTCATTTTCCATTGCCTGGATAAGCTTGAGGCTTTGCGAAACATTCACCTCATAATACGGAAGCGGTTCCTCACAACTTTCTTCTACAGCTTTTAAGGCTGCAAAGTGAATGACGCCATCTATTTTATCCTCAATTAATATGCGCCTCAGCAGGTCGGCGTCGTTCAGATCAGAGTGATGAAAGGCGAAGTCAGATTCTGTCAGCCGTCTTATTTTATCGATAGTTTCAATGCTGCTATTGCTTAGATTGTCGAGTACCACAACACGATAACCCTGCGACAGCAGCTCAACTACCGTGTGTGATCCAACATAACCAGCACCGCCTGTGACTAAAACGGATTTGGTATTACTTTTATTATTTTCTGCTGCAGACTTCTTCATAAAGATGCTCATACTTCGGCATAACAATATCTTTAGAATATTTTTGAATCACCTTGCTCCGAATAGTATTTCTTGTAGAAATGTCATTTAGTTCCCTCAACACATACCTGATTCCCTTTGCAAGGTCGGGCACGTGAAGGGGCGATGCCAGATAACCAGTAATTCCATGTTCAACAATGTCTGGAATTCCCCCAATACTGAATCCCACTACCGGCACACCACAGGCTTGCGCTTCGATTGCCATATTTGGCAAATTTTCTTGCCGTGACGGCACTACTACGGTATCGGCGGCGCTGTAGCATGCGCGCAAGGTCAGATCATCGTGCAGATGACCGGTGTAGTGGATGGGAAAACCAAGATCAGGGGGGGATTGAGGCGCGAGCTCGCCGACCACCACCATTTCCATACCGGGGACCTCATCGCGAAGGTGCCCAAGCGCGGCTATAAGCAAATCAAACCCCTTGTGATGAGCTGAGTTTGCACCATGCGAGCCACAGAGTATCAACGGCACATCAGAAGGCAGACCGAGCAACTCACGCGCCAGTGCCTGGTCTATTGGCTTCCACCGATCAGTATCCAGACAATTTGGAATGATTGTCACTGGCCAGTCGCGCATTAATGCGCTTTCACGCACACACTTACCGAGCCAGTTGCTGGGCGCAACAATCTGCATCGGGCGCCTCCAGTGCTTCAGCTTGCGCTGCCACGACCAGCGGTTCAAATCAAAACCAGATTCGTGTGGCGGTCTATTATCGCGGCGATAACCGTCTCGCCAACGCTCATCCCATGTAACATGTTCCGCACCGCAGAATGCCCACATATCATGCAGCGTCCAGACAATCGGCTTCTCGACACGTCCGATATCTGCGATGGAAAGCATCTCGCCCTGAACCCAGTGCAGATGGACCAAATCAGCATCGCTGTTGTTAATACGCTTGACCCACTGCGATGGCAAAATCGCAGGAGAATGAAGAATAGGATTCTTCGTTTTGAGGGCCTTAACAAGCGGGGTAGATGTGTAACCACGAATTGAAGCCAAAGCTCTAGCAAAGCTCTTAGCAGGGCTATCAACTGTCCAATCACCAGTAATACCTTTGTTAACCCACATATAAGAATCTACGCCGATCTCACGCAGACTGCTATGGATGCGAAACGCGGCACGGGCTGCACCGCCTGAAATATCAGAATGGCTAAGGTGTAAAACTTTCACCGGATAAACTGCGCACGCCAAGCCTCAATTGAAGCAAAGTCAACCGTTAATGAGGTAGCCCAATCACCAGCTATTATTTGAGCTAAGTCGCTAATTTTTTCCCGAGCGACAAACGGCAGGTTAATATCTTTTGCTATTTCTGCAGCTCGATTATCAACACCAATAATTATAGAGCGTCTTTTGTATTGAAGCGCCCTTATTCCCGCATGCAACCGAGTGCCAACATAATCGATTGACTCAGAATCTCTGAGAAGCGAGTCGAAAGATTCCAGTGAAGGCGACAAGACTTCCAGAGAATAAGGCAACGATTGCAAATAATCGAGATCCTTAGAACCCTGAGGCCAAAAAAATAAGTTGTCGTAACTTTTGGAGAGAGTTCGCAGTAACATGGAATCAGCAGTCGGATTCTTTTTATAGTCAGTTAATGTAAAAACAACAGAATCACTTTTAAGCCGTGGAATATATTCACAATGCTCTGGCGTAAGTTTCCAAGTAGTCGGACATCCAGTATTTATGCAGTTGTGAATTCCAGCCTCAGAAAGCTTTTGCCGAGTGTAACTATCTCGAACAGAATGCAGGATTTCTCCGCTCAAAAGCGATTTATATAGCATTGACGTGTAGAAGTTGACGCCCTTCTGATACTGCCACCAACCAACACCCATCAAAATTATATCCTTCAAGAACAGCGCGTCATACGCGTTGACCTTCCACTGGTTGTATGCGTTCATGTTAGACGAAAGTAAATTCGTACCCCCAACAAATGAAAAATCACACTCTTTATTGAGAGCATAAGATGCCCTTCCAATTGCATCGTGTGTCGGCGAATTAAAAAACCTTGCTTGAGGAAATAAAGTCTTAAGACATGAGCGCACCGCGTCCAAAATTATAAAATCGCCTAGATTCTTCGTGGCGATACTCGGGTCGAGAAGGTGAATTCTTTCAGACATAATATTTTTTTTATCCATCTAAAAGAAAATCACTTTCTCGCCGCAGATTTTATTTAGTTTAATTTGATGCTCGTACAGAGACTGTTGGCGATAGTCGCCATGACATCTCTGAAATCGCATTATAGAATCGAGGGGCATGAAGGCTCGGATGGAATCTTCATGGCAAACATTATAGACCGTGCTGGAAATGTCTAGAGAAAGCAACGCCGAGAAGTCGCCAACGCTCAAAAAAGCCTCAGCTGGTATAGAAGACTGAAAGATATCATTAGAGGAGTCATATATCGAAAAAGCAGTAATCGATTCCCTATCAAGCAATTGAGGCAACGTACTTATTAAATCATTTTTAACACCTAACGTAGGGTGAGTTTTGAGAAAAATATTGTAGGTTTTGAATTCAGGATGCAATCGAAGAAACTTTAAAATTTCCCCAAGGTTGAACTGTAAATAAGCCTCGGTCAGCTGATCGTGCCACACTATAGGCTGAGAACTTAAGTGGGGCGGTCCAGCCAGCAATACCAGAATGGATTTCTCTTTCTCTGCAGTCATCTCCTGCATATTGAAATATCGCTGCCGAAGCGAGTCGCTTTGAAAATTCCTAACGCTTAACCGGCTACGGACCCCAATGTGCTCGTCAGCTGTCAGGGTTATATTTGAGCGATTTTGCTCTTTATCAAAATTAATCTTTTTTAAGAATTTAAATATGCTTCTCTGTAGTCGACCAGCAAAGCTACTTTTTTCAATGCCGTTCCTTGTTATCAAAGAGGACATCCCCTCGTCAATTAGTATATATTCCCGGAAGAATCGATGAGCACGTAATACCACTGAATTTGATGTGGATAACAGAACAACTTTTGGTGGAATTTCAAGCCTTTGCCGAACATCCAGGAAATATTTAAATTTATATAGCCGTTTTTTCAGCGGTTTAAAGTCTTTTCCGATGTAATGAAGGCCCTCAACGTGTATGATTTGCGTCGTCAACAGATGCACGTCGTGAAGAAGCATTTCATACATCTCTATAAGTTCGACTTCTCTCCACGGCGTCTTCTTTACCTCAAATATGCAGTGAATCGATTTCCCTCGACAAAGGATTGACGTGACCAGTGCACTTGCTACGCCGTCTATTATATATAACGCATTAGTCGGTACTGTAGCTGACAGGTTGTCGTTGCTCATAAAATAGGAATCGGCAGGTTTTTTATATCAAGATTTTCATGACGGGCGAATTCCTTATTTATATCGGTCCGATCTTGCTGGTCCTTTGGCCTCATTGGCGCAAAGCAGGTGTCAGCCCAAAAACACTTTGCCTTTATTGACATCGTCATCACTGCAAATGAGCACTCACCAATAATAATATCCCACGGTCTGACTGGTAAGAACTCTAAGGGTAGTTCGGCGTTTTCCCCCTCGAGAAACACACAGTCAGATGCACCAATCTTATTAGTCGACTCGATCAACATTGCCTTCTCGGCAGTGGATAGCAATAAATACCTTTTATGTGACTTATAGATAACAGAAATGTTTTTAGATGGGTCCGTTATATGCTTAAGACCTAAAAATATTCGCTCGTAGCAGATTCGGTATTTTAAAAGATTATAATTACACCCGCGCTTCTCGATAGGTTCATCGCCGGTTACAGGTATCACAATAACCTGAATATTCTTATTAGAGAATATTTTTAACGTAGACGCTATTTCCGACGAGTATTGCTCCCAACTGATCCGCTCTATTCCGCCAAAAAAATCAACAACGAGGGACGATTCAATTGACCGCATGGCAAAGGGAACAGCAACATCTGCGGCTGGAACGTTATTTAGAATAGATCGTTTTATCAAGCGAAACGCTCGCCCTTCAAAATTCATAGCCAAGAACCCGTATATCTGAAGTTTAAAAATCAGACTTTTGGCTAGCTTTTTAAATTTCTCTACTCTCGACATATTTTTTGAAAGGTTCTTCACGGACAGCAACGAATGCATAAGAATAGTTGTTTTAAAAATTCCCCTCCAAAAGCTCTCTAATTTTGATGATGACGAAATCAATAACTCGATTTCATTATGTGGATTACGTTCAGCCTCCGTGAGCCATGAAATCTGGTTCAATAACACGCTGTGTCGCTGCTCATTCGAATAGTGTCGAGTTACTCTTACATTTTTTCTTCCTATGACGGATTTAAATATAAATTCAACGGCCTTAAAAAAAAAGTCTTCACATCCATCCCTCTCTGTATACTCTATTATAATTAAGAGATTGGCAGTTAAGTCATTGGATTGATGTAAAGTAGAGTACGCCAGCAACGCAGGAATCACGCTATCACAAATTATTACGAAAGATTTCGTGTTTTTTTTTCTTGGTTCGCTATTCATTACGCAAAAACCGGGGTTTCAATTCTTTGGCTGGCACAGAGGGAGTAATAGGCGATAGTAGTGCAACGGCGAGTACGCCAGATACTCGTTGTTTTCGCCAAGCGCCTTGAATTGGTAGCACCCAAAATTTCATCTCCCAGGCGTCTGTACCGACACAAATCTGACTTCGAGGCGGCAGAGCTTTTTGTTCTGTATTCTTAACTCGAGTGGCGCGCTTGTTAGGCAACTTATTTAAAGGCAAAAGGTCTAGCAGGTTTAAAGGCCAAGGCGTCCATAATCTTTACTACAAGACACTCCTTCCGCCATCGATCACGATATTCTGTCCATTCATATAGCTAGACGCGTCAGAGCACAAAAATTGCACAGCCGCCCTATATTCCTCTCTCTTAGCCATCCGGCCTAATGGAATTAATTGCGAAAGCCGTTGCACAAACTCTTCGCCTTGGTCATTAAACACACCGCCCGGTGACAGGGCGTTGCTCCGCACACCGTGATCCGCCCAGTAGGTCGCTAGATATCGAGTCAGCCCAATCAACCCCGCCTTGATCACAGAGTAGGTGACCGGCTTCACTGGCTGCATCGCGTCAGCCAAGCCCTCTTTTCTGTACAACCGTTGATCCGGTGCAAAGACGGACAAATCGGAAGCAATATTAAGAATGACCCCGCCTTTTCCACTTTTTGCCATTGCAGTCCCGAAAATTTTGCTGCACAAAAATGCTCCTGTTAACCCCACGTCGAGCTGCAAGTCCCACTGGTTTTTATTGAAGTTCTCCAATCTCGAGGTCTCTAGTAGCCCGGAGTCCTCTGTCACCTTAGGATCAATTGCGGCATTATTTATGAGAATATCGATTTCAATTTCTTGGACAGATAGCCCGTTTTGAACTGAATGAATCGCCTCAGGGCTAGTCACATCCATCTCATAAACCAAAACATCCGCGACTGGAAATTCTTTATTTAACTTGCGCAACGCATCCGCCAGCGGCCCTCCTGAAAGATCTGTCAAAACTACTCGCGCATCACATTCTAGTAGCGCAGCCGCGTGCTCAAGCCCCAAGAAACCGGCTGCACCGGTTATAAGGGCTGTTCTTCCACTTAGATCAAAACGTCGTGTCGGCATATATACCCAATCACTGGTCTATGAATGGACCTGACCACCATCAAGAGTCCAAACACACCCAGTTGCAAAGCCAGAAACAGGAGACAACAAGTATGCCGTTAGATTCGCCACGTCCTGAGGAGTCCCCAGCTGTCCTAGCGCAATCTCTCGATCTAACATCTCAGCGACAGCTTCTGTATTCTCTTCTAACTTTCTCGCCCAAACCGATCCTTCAAAAAGAATATTTCCAGGTGCAACCGCGTTGATCCGGACGCCTCTCTTCCCTAATGGCCGAGAGATGCCGCGAACATATGCATGAAGAGCGGCCTTTGCTGCTGAGTACGTGACAGGGGCTGCTGGAATTACTTCTGAACCACAAATGGATGACGTGCAAACAATGGTGCCTTTACTTTCAAAAAGCGCTGCGGTCGCTGCCTCAACAATGTTCGTCGTGCTCCACAAATTGAGCGAGAACATCCTTTGCCATTCATCAAACGTTTCATTACCAGGCTTTACTGATTGCCCACTCCCCACATTGCAAATCACCCCATCAAGCTGACCATACGCCTCAATAATTTTCGTTATCAGTAAATTAGCTTGCTCGGGGATAGAAACATCAGCAACGATACCAATTGCACCCGGGAGTTTTTCGACAGCAGCATCAAGCTCGTGGACGTTACGGGAATTTAACACTACACGACATTTTTCTGCGTATAGCATCTCGGCAATAGTAAATCCGATTCCTTTACTCGAACCGGTTACTAAAACAACGTTGCTATTTAGTCGAAGATCCAAAATAGCCCCCAAAAAAACTCGCAATAAATTCAGACGTGCTCTAGCGCGTCCAAGCTTGAACCATTTTGTGATAACGAGAGAGCGCGCCCGAGTGATCTTGGTCAGAATCTCGAGCCGGCTGAAGAATGTAATTTCCTTGATAATTTATTTTTTTTAATTGTGAAAAAACGGTTTCAAAATCAGCGTCGCCAGACCCAAGAGCGATAGTCTTTCCACCTAGCCTTCGGTCCTTTACATGCACATTCATGATTCTGGATCCATAAGTTGAGAACTGCTCAACTGGATCAAAACCTAATGCCGCACTGTCACCAATGTCGTAGTTAATCCCAAAACAATCTGACGGTAATTTTTCAATAAAGGAACTGAGGCCATTCGGATCATAGTCAGACTCAAATATTATTTTTAAGTTTCGCTCCCTTATAAAATTTGTTATTGACAATAAATAATCAATCAATTTGATTTCTTGATCCAGACTTTCAAGCCTTCCATTGTCTACCAATGGGACCACAATCATTTTAATTCTAATCGCTGAACATGCATCACAAACTGCAAGAAAATCTTTCTTTAGATTAATTTCATCTGCGCCCGCACTTTTCCAGAAAGGAGCCTGCATAAAACAATCGCCCGTCAAGGAAGGGATGCTAATCTGATACTTTTCGCACAAGGAATTAATTTTCTCTCGACCCTCGGTGCTCATAAGAGGGTTTTCATAGAGGTTTTCTTGATCGATCGTCCACTCCATGCAAGATAAATTAATTTTCTGAGCCTCTACAAACTCAGCCTTCCAATCGCGCCATGGGAATGCTTGTATTTTGCCATCTACCTGATCACACAAACGGCCTTGTAGGAAGCCAATCGCCCCATTTGGCTGTCTCATTCCATCCCCTCTGCAGTCTTAATTGGCTTACGCGAACTTGCTAGCAGCATGATTTCCTTCGAGAAGCGTACCCATTTACTGTGCTTTTTGAGTTGTGAGGGCGTCAGTAATCGGGTTATCTCCGCCAGTGGAGCAGCTATTGTAGCCAGTCCGTGCCACGTACTAGGAAGTTGGCGGAAAAACTCAACTTGGACATCCTCGAAACCATGAATAACTTGGATATCGCGGAGTGACTCATGCATAAATGGCGTGCGATGAGAATAATCTTCAAAGTAAATCCGATAATTATATTCCCAAGCGGGACAAAGCGTGATTGCCAGGCCGCCCGGCTTGAGGACTCGGTACATTTCCTGCATCAATTTTTCAGGAAAGTAAAAATGCTCGATCACCGATTTAGAATAAACTACATCAAAATAATTATTCGGGTACGGTATGCCGTCATTTTCGATGTTGGCATTTCTCAGTTCAGCCTCTGGGCAATATTTGCGCGCTGCGGAAGATTGATCGACGGCATGCCCAGTAACGCCACAGCTTATGAATGCTTTAAGGAACTCACCGCGACCACAACCGATATCGAGAAAGTTATCGCCTTTTTTCAGGCGGTAGCGATTAAACAGGTAGTCTGCAAGTTTCTGTGGATACTCCGTAAGCGGACGCTCCGCTTCGTTATAAACCACGTCAACGTAATCGCGGTTACTGGTATTCACTCGATGATCTCAACTAGTTCTAGCAGCATACCCTCTGGCCCTGTCGCGTAAATCACTCTTACCAGCCCATCTGGCGAAAACTGCGGTTCAGCGGGTGTTGTAACACCAAACTGCTCAAGACGACGCAGCGTGTCATCCAAGTCCTTTACCGTCAGTGCAATGTGGGTAAAGCCGGTGGAATAGGGCTTTCCTTCCCATTGCGGCTTCTCTGGATGAGAATGGAAACACAGTAGCTCCAAAAGGTTACCGTCGGGTGCTGCCAGCTTTGCAGTAGTCACTCTGACATCCTTCAACCCTAGCATGGCATCGATATGGGGGCCGGATTCTTCCATCTGTCGCGAAATGACGAACCCCATCGCATCGCACCAAAACCTGAGAGACCGCTCAAGGTCGACAACGACAAGCCCCGTATGGCGAATTGCAGTGATCATTCAGCCGCCACCTCTGCGATCGACTCACCCAGGACATCAATACCTTCAACGAGTGCTTCGTCTGTAATTGTCAAAGGGGGGCCCAACTTGATGGACTCGCGACCGGTATGCACCACGAGCACGCCTTTTTGCATACAGCGCTCGGCCACTCGACTGGCAAATGCGCCATCAGCCTTACCGGCTAAAGGATCTTGGAACAGCACTGCCATGATCATGCCGTTGCCAAGCACCCACGAAATTCGATCCGGGAATTGTTTTTGAAGCGATTCCAGCGCTTCACGGAATAGTTTTCCTTTGCGCTCGGCCTCATTAACTAGATCGCGAGATTCAAGCTCCTCCAACACGGCGAGCCCAGCAGCACACACTAGTGGATTGGCAGAGTGTGTACTGCTCATGTTGCCCACCTCTGGCAGATCCATTACCCCTGCTCGACCAATGACACCAGAGAGTGGCACGCCGCCTCCCATCCCCTTTCCCGTGCAGATCAAGTCAGGCGTGACTTCATAATGCTGGAAACCAAATTTTTTGCCTGTACGACCAAAACCGGCCTGCATTTCGTCGAACGCCATCAAAATGTCATTCTGCCTACAAAAACGCTCAATGGCCTGGACAAAATCCTTCGGATAAAACACGGCCCCCCAACCCTGGAATGTTTCCAGCATGAAGCCACATACATCCTGTGTCAGATCGACTCCCTTGGCCGTCAGTTTTTCCAGCCCTTGCTGAAAAAATTGTTCACCACTTTGCCCTTCAATCTGCCACGGATAGGGGAATGGAACGTGGTGAATATCGGAATCCTGATAGCCGATCCATTCGCGCTGCCTAGAATTACTGCTCATCATCTGGGCACCCAGCGTACGGCCATGCCAATTATTTTCGATACAAATAATTCCGCGCCGGCGTTTCGCTGCGCCCTGTCCGTGCATGCGCATTAGCTTAAAAGCGGCCTCCGTGGCCTCCGTCCCAGCAGATAGGAGGAAAGCTTTTTCAAAGGGTTCACCCACAAAGGAGATCAGTTTCTCCAAATAGCTGGCGCGAACCGGGTTGGCGTACGCATAACAGCTATAAAGCGGCTCCTCGAGGGTTTCTTTGATCGCCGAAGTAACACGATGATTCGAATGCCCGACGTTTGCAACGAATATAGTCGAAGTGAAATCGATCCAGCGGTTACCCTTAATATCGTAAACACTGAAATCATCAGCTCGATCCCATACCAAAGGTAGCTGGCCATGCATTGAACGGGACTCATACTTATCGAGTCGTTCGAAGACTTCGGCTGTCCCAGGCGCGGGTATAGCCGTTTGGATAAGCCGATGATCCGTTTTTAGTTTGGGTACTTCCTGAGGAGTAAGGGAAAAGCTCTGGCTAGCCATGCTGAGTTCTCAGTTAAAAAGTCGCGAGGCGAATTCAGGGTGATTCTCTAGTTCCGTTTCGAGCAGAGAAAAATCTTCTGGAGTATCCACTTCATTCGCTGTTGGAGTGACAAAAGGTAATACGTGATCGCCATGAATTAGTTGCATTTTCCGAATGAAAACAGTTGATAAAACATCGACGTAACCGTTAGCTATGTAGGTTGACGGAAATTGCTGACGTGCATTATTGGCAGTATCAAGCTCGGTACTTTCCGAGGCAACCCGCTTTAACTGCCCACCAGGTGCAATCTCAAAAGTCTTATATGCTGATTCGGACATCGGATGTACGGACCTCAGCGCCGTCGCCTGTGGATGGTCTATGAATGTAGCCACAGCCCGGTCAATTACCATCGGATCGCGAAATGGTGTGGTCGGCCGGATGTGAACAATATAATCCGGCTCGCAATCATTCTGAGAAAACCAGTCCAGTGCATGCTTGATGAAGTCATAGTCGGTAGATCTGTCGGAGGAAATTTCTGCTGGGCGGAGAAACGGTACTTCAGCACCCATTTTTTGCGAGATTCGCGCGTACTCCTCCGAGTCAGTTGAGACGATAGTACGATTGATCGTGGCAGCCGCCTGGCTAGCCGCAATCGACCATTCGATGAGCGGACGTTGGCCAAGCAGCTTAATATTTTTGTGCGGTACACCTTTAGAACCGGAGCGTGCGGGAATTAATGCAAAGATTGATGGCATGTCAGCTTTCGCTCTTGAAATATTGATGCTCAACGAGCTCACAAACAATGTGACCTATCATTATGTGGCATTCCTGAATCCGCGCGGTATCTCGTGACGGCACACACAGGCAATCGCATAAACCGGCCAATTTCCCACCACCTTGGCCTGTGAAGGCCACAGTGGTTATATCTTGCATGTTAGCCACCTCAACAGCCAGCAAGATGTTGCGGCTGTTGCCGCTGGTACTGATAGGAATGAACACATCACCCAGCCCAGCCATACCTTGCAGCTCGCGTGCGAACACCTGCTCGTAGCCATAGTCGTTGCCAATAGCGCTAATCGCCGAGTTGTTGGCACCAAGCACAAGCGAAGGCAATGGAGCTCTATCGAACATGAAGCGGGAGATAAACTCGGCGGATAGATGCTGTGCGTCGGCAAAACTGCCGCCGTTCCCAGCAAAAATAACTTTACCACCCGCCTGCAAACACCGAACGCAGCCAGATACAAGCTCTTCAATTTGACCGATCAGTTTCTCGTCTATTAATAGTGCCTTCTTCACAGCAATCGAGGCGGCGATTTTTTCCCTAATAGCCGTCACCTCCTTCATAGGGCACCCTCGAGTCGTTCCAGCGCTGTCCAGAACCCCTCACCGCCGTTCTTATGCCCCTGCCAAATTTCAGGAATGAAGGTGGCAGTGGGACAACCCTTTTTCAGAATAGACCCCAAGCGGTCGAAATCGATCTCTCCTTCACCCACTTGCAGCCCTTCACCATTTAAGCCTTTCGCGTCACCAAAATGCAGATGCGCGGAAAACGGAGCGATCTTTTCGGCAAACTCATAAAAATCGATGCCAAAGTGGTTGCAGGTCAGGCGGGTATGGGAAATATCAAAGCACATTCGTAGCGAGAGCTTACTGCACCATTCGACGATTTCATCGATCTGTACAAAGATATTCTGGAAGCGCTGTCCGCCAAAGTGCCAAGGAAACGGGGCCATGGTTTGGGGGATAAGTTCTACACCATCGCTATCTAATTCGCTCAGGCTTTCTGCAAAGCGCTCGTAGTAGCCATAAATCTCGTCAGCCGGTAGCGGCGCATCCATGGTGAAACCGCCGATGTTAGCGACAATCGGCGGGGACGGGGTGTTTGGGAAGAAGCGCTTTAGGTTGCGGGTAATATCGATCACACGCTGCGTTTCGCGAATCGACTCAGTGCGGTACGCATCGTCAGGCGTAGCCAGATCCATGAGTCGACTGCCGGAAAACAGTTCCGGGGCATGCACCACCAGTCCAGCGTCATAGGGACCATCGAGATACTCGGCCGGGTTCAAATCCATGTCAGAGTAGGAGAAATGGAATTCCCACAGGTCGGGCTGAATGCGGGCGGCGTATTCGCGGAAGTCGTGATAGCGGACCGGCACGCCCCAGGGACGGGTAAAGCTGTAAGAGCGGGGTTCTACACGACTGTCTTGTAAGTCGGACGGATAGAAGAAATCTTCAGTCTCCATATCGTGGCGCAGCGTGCGACCGAGTAAATGTTCATAACGCTGGGGCGACAGACCTTGTCCAGGGCTGCGGACCTTGATGTGCTCAGCCTTCAGCACTGTCCCCAGGCTGAGTGGCTGGGCCGCAACAAGGCTTTTGCCTAGATTTTCACGGTTGATCATCTCACCCTGCGAGAGCTGCCGTGCCGTGCCCTCGCCCAGCGCCTGTTCAATTTCGCGAATACCTTCAACCATGCGGGCAAATTCGCCTTGCGTTAGGCTCGCGGCATGATCCGGTCCTTCCATATTGCGATCGAGTGTAAAGTGGCGCTCAATGATGCAGGCATCTAGCGCAACGGCGGCAAGCGATACATTGATTCCGCGCTCGTGACCGGAATAGCCAACTAAGGGGTGAATCCGCCTTAACGCTGCCATCCATTTAAGGTTGATATCGTGAAGCGGTGCAGGATAGGTGCTGTTGCAATGGAGCAAAGCGAATCGCGCGCCTCGCTTGTTCAGAAAATCGACTGTCACTTCAACCTCTTCGTTGGTACTCATGCCGGTGGAAAGTATCAGCGGCTTGCCGATTTCTGCTAGTCGGTCGAGGAGCGGCAGATTGGTCAGGTCGGCCGAGGCAACTTTGTAAGCCGGCACTCTAAAATCTTCGAGCACATCAACACTCTTTCCGTCCCATGGAGTACACATGTACAGGATGCCCGTCTGGGCGCAGTATTCGCTCAGCCGATGATGTTGATCGATGCTGAGTTCAAAGCGATTAAGGAGGTCTATCACGTATTCGGTGCCGAGATCGTCGCCACTTTTGCGCAGACTGCGCTGACGATAAACCTGATCAAGATGGCGCATCTGGAACTTGACGCTATCGGCTCCGGCTTCTCGGGATTTATCGATCATTTCGATGGCGCGCTCAAAGTTGCCGTTGTGATTGTTGCCGATTTCTGCAATCACAAAGGTGCGCCCAGCACCAATTTCAAACTCTCCAATATTGAGGGTCATAGCTTTTCACCGTCGTAATGATTCCGACACTCGCGCACGGTCCACGCCTGCAAACCGTCTGGCTCGAAGCGGAAAGGACGGATTTTTAAACCTGAAGCCTCTAGATGTGTAATTAGTTCATATTTGCGATATGGCGAAGCGTAAAATAAGAAAAACCCCCCTCCACCGGCACCCAGAAGTTTTCCGCCAATAGCCCCATTTGACTTAGCCCCAGCATAGATCTGGTCGAGGCGGGATGAACTGATTTTTTTACTCAACTGGCGCTTAAATTGCCAAGCCTTATCTAATGACTCTCCAAAATGGCGCAGCCTGCCACGTAAAAGGTCATTTCGCATTTCGTAGCACAGCCTGACATTGGCATCCACCAAGTCGAGTACATTTGCTGACCCCATCTGCTGGCGTTGATCATCATGAATGTTGCCAGAATCGTGAGTCGTGCCGGTATCGCACAAGATCAAGCATTCTTCGAACTCAAGCAGAGTATCTGAATGAATCCTTAGTGGGTGAACAATGTTCTGATCCATTCGAAACTCCATGAAATTGAATCCCCCGAACACTGTCGCATATTGGTCCTGCCAGCCCCCTGCTACGCCAAGATAGTGGCGCTCCGCTTGGTAGGCTATTTCTGCAAGCTCATGCGGATCCCACTGATCACGGCGGAACTGATTGAAACAACCTAGGATAGACGCCGAGACCACAGCTGACCCGCCTAGCCCGGAGCTCATAGGAAAATCCGAATGCAGAAATAGTTCAAAACCAAAATCCGGGCTTATGGCCCGTAATAGCGCCTGAATGAGACCAAATCTGCTATCTCGTGCAAGAGCCGAGGGCAGATCGTCTGCCTCTAAGGTTTCGTTCAAGTCAAGCGAACGGACGATGATTCGGTCATCCTCGCGAATACGCAACGTGGCGTGGCTGTATAGCGAGATGGTGGAATTTATAACCGCACCGCCATCAGCACTAGAAAAATAGTGCGTCAAATCAGAGCCACCACCACCAAAACTAATCCGCACGGGTGCGCGGGCACGAGCATAGACCGCGCCTTCCGCCTGAACGGGTAGGTGATCGCGACTTACCAGTCCTACCAAGCGTTGCGCCTTATCTAGGAGGGGAATAACACGAATGCGACTGTCAAGTTTTTTGAGCAATAGTTCGCGCGGTGTGACAGGGCTCTCCCAAACAAAGTCAGGGTTGGCACATTGCATGATGGTGTCGTTCAAAGCCCCCCCATCCAACAATCGGCGACGGACATCACCATCGGTAGCAACACCAGACACAGCGCCGTTGGCATCGGTGACAAAAATCACGCCGTGATGATTGCGCTCGATACGTTGCAACGCGTCGCGCAAGCTTGCAGAGTAACTGATAAGGAAGAGGTCTAATTGCATAGTAGGTCTGGGGCACTTACATCCACCCAGCGGCAAAAGCGACGGTAATCAGCAGGAATGCCGATATCGATGAAATCAGTTTGCAGCGGCACTGCCGTCAAGCGACTGTTTTGGGCCAGCCTTGAGAATAAATCCCGCTCGAGCGAGAAGGGCTCGCCATCCCAGCTCCTGAAGAGTTCTGCATTCAAATGGTATAGCCCGGCGTTGATCCAACCCGCAGTGCGTTGATCAGTTTTTTCTGCAAAGGCACTGACACGATGCCCGTGATCGAAATACACCTGGCCGTAACGGCTTACATCGGACAAATTGACCACGGCCATAGCCGGCGCGGCGGCGTGTATCAGCTGGGAAATGCCCGTTCCAAGCCAAGTATCTGCATTGGTAATAAGAAATTCATTTTTAAGCTCAAGTGTTTTTACAGCGTTAGCGATGGCGCCACCGGTATCCATAGGCACGGGCTCGATGAGCCAATCCACCTTACAATCGTTCAGCAGCCCTGCCTCATGTGCTTTAAGAAAAGCAATGATCAGATCAGCCTGGTGGTGGAGGAGGAATGTAAATTCACGTACACCTTGTGCAAGCCAGTGTGCAATCTGCAACTGCAGAAATGGGACATCGCCTATAGGCGCTAAGGCCTTGGGCACATCACTGATGACCGTTTTTAGTCGGGTGCCAAACCCCCCAGCCAAAACCAACAACTTCATTCAGAGGTCCACTGCAAGTAGTTTGTAGCTTCGTTTAGCACTAATCGCGGCGCTCTAAATGGACAATCAAGGTGTCTGTTTTACCCAAGGCTGCCAACATATTGGCATAGGCACTACTAAGTTCCGGGGTATCCAGAAATGTCCAGCTTTGGTGGCCTCCCAGCCTGCATCGGCTCAACTGGTGCAAGTTATTGCGCCTGGAAAAAAGTAACGTGAAATCATTTTTATTTCGACCTTATTGAGGTACCGCCATCGCAGCAAACTGCTGGCTGCTGGTGGTTAATTCGTCATAGGAGCCGCAGGCTTTTACCTCGCCCTGCTCCAGCAGGTAAATCTGGTCGCATTGGCGCACGGTAGAGAGGCGATGTGCAATAAGGATGATGGTCATATCGTGGCCGAGGTTGCTCACCGCTTCCATCACGGCTTGTTCAGTGAGATTGTCCAATGAGCTGGTAGCTTCATCCAAAATCAGTACTTGCGGTTTGTGGTAGAGCGCTCGGGCTATACCGATGCGCTGGCGCTGCCCACCCGAAAGACGCACTCCGCGCTCGCCAACGGTGGTAGCGTAGCCTTGAGGTAGGTCGTTGACTACAAAATCGTGCAGGTTGGCGACTTTGGCAGCGCGCTCCAAGGCTTTCGAGTCGATGTCACTGGCACTCATGCCAAAAGCGATGTTGGCCGCTACGCTGTCATCGGCCAGATAAATTTGCTGCGGCACATAGCCAATAGCGCGTTGCCAGTGGCGGCGATTGGCGGTTGTGATCGGCTGGTTGTCAACGATTAAGCGCCCTTCTTGCGGCTCAAGCAGGCCTAAAATCACATCCACCGTGGTGGTTTTGCCGCTACCGGTGGCGCCGACAAAACCCACCGTGCTATGCGAAGGTATAAGCAGGTCTATACCTTTGAGCGCTTGTTGCGAGGCGCCAGGATAGCGGTAGCTGACCTGGCTCAGAGTGATAGCTTTGGTAAGTGGCAAAGGGGTGATGTGGCCGTGCTGGGCCTTTTCGGCTTGCAAACTGTTGATGTCTCGGTGCAGGGCGTCCAGCGCCGGACCAACAAATCGCAGTCGCGTGAGAGAAACGTAGATTTGCTGTAGCGCGGGTAGGAGTCGGTAACCGGCAAACGCATACAACGCAATAATCGGCAGCGCGGTTTCAAAACCACTGCTTTTTTCCATGAGATAGAGCACTAACAATAGCATGCCACCAAAAGCGATGGCCTCCAGCCCATAACGAGGCAGCTGCGCAACAACCTCTGCTACGGCTTGGCCTTTGGCGAAAATTTGCGAGGACTTGGCAAAGCGCTGGATAAAAGCCTGCTCCAACCCACCCGCCTTCACCTCCTTAGCCGCACTGAAGGCTTCGCTAACGGCGATAAAGCGTTCTTGGTTGGCATCAATGCGTGCTTGGCCTAAGCGTTTGAGCAAGCCGCTCACGACGGCCAAGATGCCCGCATAAACTAGCCCCAGCACAAGGCCAGTGCCGAGAGCCAATAACGGGTCAACCACCAACAACAAGATCAGCAGCACCAGCGCGACCGCGCTTTGGGTCACCAACGTCATCAACGGGATCATGCCGTTACCAATTACTGCGGCGACTTCCGAAAAAACGGTCTTCCCTAAATCGGCGCTGTGGCGGTTTAAAAACCAGCTGTAGGGTTGGTGCAAATAGCCTTCCACCAAACGTTTGCCTATGCTGTACTCGCGCATTAGCGCGAAACGGGTTTGAGCGTAGGTAGTGAGCGCCTTGAGGGCCAGCGAGGTTATCAGCATCACAAAAACCAAAACGCCAAGAGCCAACAGGAACTGCTCGGTGGTGTGGATGCCGACTTGGCGACTGGCAATGAATGCGGCATTGAGCAGGGCGTTGGTCTGCACCACCTCAGGGTTAACCATAACCGCCATGAACGGCAGGATCGATGCTACTCCCAGCATATCCAGAACTGCCATCATCAAAATCATCCCCATGAGTACTCCCGTGCGCTTGCGCTCGGCTGGGGTCAGCAAAGCGAGCAGCTTTGCTATCAATTCACACCTCTGAGGCAATGCTCATTTCGCAAGAACCACGCGTAGGTATTTTTCATGCCCTCTCGCAGGCTAATTTTGCTCTTCCAGCCAAGTTTTTCTAAACGTGAGACATCCATCAGTTTACGAGGCGTGCCGTCTGGCTTGCTGGCATCCCACTCAATTACGCCTTCGTAGCCGACTGCGCTAGCAATGGCCTTTGCCAGCTCGTCAATAGAGCAATCTTGACCGGTACCCACGTTAATGTGCGACAGCATGGGCTGGGTTTCGCGTTGATAAGACTCGCAGCTCAGATTCATCACGAAAATACATGCATCAGCCAGCTCATCAACGTACAAAAATTCGCGCATGGGCTTGCCCGTTCCCCATACAGTTACTGATGGCGCCTTTACTTGCTTCGCCTCATGAAAACGGCGAATAAGAGCCGGTATTACGTGTGAGTTCTCTGAATGGAAATTGTCGTTAATGCCGTAAAGATTGGTCGGCATCACCGAACGGTAGTCTCGGCCGTATTGTCGGTTGTAACTCTCGCAGAGCTTGATGCCGGCAATCTTAGCTAAGGCATAAGGTTCGTTAGTGGCCTCTAATGCATCCGTTAATAGTGCATCCTCGCGCATGGGCTGCTTGGCATGCTTGGGGTAAATGCAGGAAGAACCTAAAAATAATAAGTGCTGCACATTATGTTGGTGGGCCGCGTGAATAATATTGGCCTGAATTATGAGGTTTTGATAAATAAATTCAGCGGGGTAGGTGTTGTTAGCATAAATACCGCCTACCTTGGCCGCCGCCAAATAAATCTGGTCTGTCACTGTTTCAGCAAGGAATTTTTGTACCTGAGATTGATTAGTCAGGTCTAATTCATCGCGGCCTCGAGTAATAATATCTACCGAAGGGTCTCGCTCTAGCTGCCGAACGATGGCACTGCCCACCATGCCTCGGTGACCGGCCACGAAAACCCGGGTCTTTTTTGTTGAAAAAGTCACGGTTAGTGAGAATCCTCGATTGACACAGCCATGTTGTGTCCATGCGCCTTTAAAAGTGCATGGCGCTTTGCTGTAGCCAGATCAGCTACCACCATCTCGGCGCACATCTCCCGTGCGGTAATTTCAGGCTCCCACCCCAAGTTGGCTTTTGCTTTACCAGGATCACCCAGCAGGGTTTCAACCTCGGCGGGCCTAAAATAACGGGGATCAACCCTCACGATAATATCGCCGACGGTCAGGCCGGGGGCGTTATCTCCCGTGATGGCGCTCACCTGACCTACCTCCTCCACGCCCTCACCACTAAAAGTGATTACTACGCCGAGATTCTCAGCCGCCCAGGTAATGAAATCACGCACTGAATATTGCTTCCCAGTGGCAATCACATAATCTTCGGGGGTCTCTTGCTGGAGCATCAGCCATTGCATGCGCACATAATCTTTCGCATGACCCCAGTCACGCAGCGCGTCCATATTGCCCATATACAGGCAGCGCTCTAAGCCCTGCGCAATATTCGCTATGCCGCGGGTAATCTTGCGGGTTACAAACGTTTCACCGCGCTTAGGCGACTCATGGTTAAACAAAATGCCGTTACAAGCATACATGGCGTAAGCTTCCCGGTAGTTTACTGTTATCCAGTACGCGTAAAGCTTGGCGACTGCATAAGGCGAGCGGGGATAGAAAGGGGTGGTTTCTTTTTGGGGCGTTTCCTGCACCAAACCGTAAAGCTCTGAGGTGGAGGCCTGGTAAAACCGGGTGGTCTTCTCTAAACCAAGGAGCCGAATGGCCTCTAGCAATCGAAGAGCCCCCATGGCATCGACATCGGCGGTGTACTCAGGTGACTCAAATGACACAGCCACATGGGACTGGGCGCCCAAGTTGTATACCTCATCGGGCTTCACCTCCCTAAGAATGCGGGTCAAGTTTGGTGAGTCAGTGAGATCGCCGTAGTGCAGAATTAAGCGACGGTGATCCGCGTGGGGATCTTGGTATAGGTGGTCGATCCGCTGGGTATTAAATTGCGAGGCACGTCGTTTAATGCCGTGCACCTCGTACCCTTTCTCTAATAAAAGCTCTGCCAGATAGGCGCCGTCTTGGCCAGTAATACCAGTAATGAGTGCTTTCTTCAAAATAGTACCGTTAGCATGAATTTACGTGCTGTATAAATCTGCGGCAAACTGATTTCGTTCTTTGCAGTGTTAACAATTTATTCGCAGGATTAACTCGAGTCGTTTTAATGGCGGCGATAACGCGCTTTGTCGCCCCTTTTGCAGATATTAATCGCTGGATATTAGTACTTATCAACCGATAACGTCAGTGCCGCAACGCGCTCACTTAATTAACCCACTCACCTCAGCTTGAAGCTGATCGATCTCTGCGCGCAGCGCCTCATACTCAACCATTTTTCGCCGTAAAAAGCTGGCCGTGAGCCGCGCCTTCGCTGCGATACCCATGGGCGTTAGCAAATACAAGTAACCCAGCTTTTTAGGGTTTTTCTGGAAGTTTTCCAGTTTCACCCAACCTTTGTCGACCAATGCCTTCAGGCAGTAGTTAGCAGCACCCACACTTACGCCCAGCGCCTCCGCAAGCTCACGCTGGGTCATTTCGGGGTTTTGCTCTAACAAGCGCAACGCTTTTAGTTGCCGCTCTTCGGCCATCAATTCTTTCCTAATATTGCTCGTGCTTTAGAAGATTGTGATTGCGGCAGGCAGGCTACCGCTCGGAATGCATCACGTGGCAATCCCGCGTTTTTTTGCTTTTTCATTTAGCGCCACAGGTTACCCAGCAGACGGCTACTGCGTGAACACTTTGTAAGTCATTGGTCACAATGGCGTTCAATAATTGAACAATCTACTTTGTTCAACCATTGAACGCAAGTGCTGTACCCTTAGATGAGCAGGTCAGGCAATTGAGGTCAGCAACAACACTAGACGCAGTGGTTGCGTTTGTTTCTGCTTTCGCATGGCTACAAGGAGACGCTACTAATTATTTTTAGCAAGCTGATCAGCATCAACCACGAGCTGCTGTCCCTTGCCCAACATTTGAATCAGCACCTGAGCACGATCATTGCCCTTGGGCATGTCAAAGACCGCTGTCAGCCCTGCGAAGGGGCCGCTTTCCAGTCGCACAGTCTCACCGGTAGCAAATAACGGAACGCCTTCTGTTACTGAGGCGGCCTGGCCCATGAGCGCCTCTACGACCTCCTCGGGAACCGACGGGTGATGCTCACCGAAACGCACCAGATCACGGCACCCGCGAGTTGAGCGAATAGGTGCTGTGTTATCTTGGCCAAAGGCAATCTGCAAAAAGAGGTAACCCGGGAATAAAGGCTCGACCACTGCTACCCATCGGCTCTGGCGCCGCTTTTTCATCCTGATCTCAGGCATTAGCACCCGATAACCCTGCCGGGTCAAGTGATCGCGGGCGACCGACTCCTGGTTGGGTCGGGTCGCAGCCACGTACCACGCGCAATTGGCTTGAGCGTTTTGCCGCTTTTCGTCTGTCACTATATTCGCCTTGCCGTCTTTACCTTGCAGAATGCCCAACCTCGGCGGTTGTGTTACTGAGCCAACCCCCTTAGTTTATCAGTCAAGCGGGAGTTTGCCTGTCTTACCTTCGCCAGCCATCGGCGCACGCATTCACCCGGTTCGGTCACCCACCAACATTTCGTAAGGTTATATTTTAAGAAGCATGCTCTCACCTTTGATCACTCAAACTCTCACAGCCTTCGGGTTCACCTTGGTGATGATCGTTGTGCTGTCTAGGGTTGCTCCGAGTGTGGGGCTAATGGATACGCCATCAGATCGTAAGCGTCATCCTAAAGCTACGCCTTTAGTTGGGGGGTTAGCGATCATGGCCGCGCTGTGTATCGGAGCATTGATCTGGGGCGACGTCAAAGGATCCGTTATTAATGTGGGTGATCAGGAGGCGCTCTGGGTGCTTTTGGGGTGCGCAATCTTTTTAGTGCTCACGGGCGCACTAGACGATCGATTTAACCTGGGCGTGTTTGCGCGAGTCGGCTCAGAGTTGCTGGTCGCCCTAATCGTGATCGAGATGCTGAATCTTCGAGTGTCCCACCTGGGCGATTTACTAAACATCGGCAACATCAAGCTCAGCGAGTTTTTTGCCTACCCCTTCACCATGGTGGCCATATTTGGAATTATCAATTCTTTCAATATGCTGGATGGCATTGATGGTTTGCTCGCCTCGCTAGTGATCACCACACTGGTGATCTTTCACTTATTCATCGAGCTGCCACCAGGCTTGGTGACGCTGTTTATCGGCTCAAGCCTCGTCGCTTTTTTGGTATCCAACTTGAAACTTACGACCTTTATTCCCAAAACGTTTCTGGGCGATGCGGGCAGTCGCCTATTGGGCTTTATTGTTGTGTGCCTTTTGTTAGGGGCGGCGTCGGCCCAGATGGGCGAGGCCAAAATCATTCAACCCGTTACCGCGCTGTTCCTAGTAGCACTGCCTTTATTTGACATGGTATTCACAACCATCAGGCGGATTTTACAAAAGGGCTCCCCGTTTGCTGCGGATCGTGGGCACATCCATCATTTGCTGCAAGATTTGGGTTTCTCTGACCGCCGCACGCTGATTTTGATTGTGACAACGAGCGTGTCGTTAAATTTTCTGGGCCTGATTCTTCATCGCTCCACTGTTGCCGAGTACTATCAATTCTCGATTTTTTTTGGGTGCTTCGCGCTCTATTGCCTGTTAACAAGCCAAGCGTGGCGGGCTGCGGAAAGAATCCAAGGCGCGCGCAAAAACCCGGTGGCCAACGATTAGTAGAAGATAAGCTAATGCTAATTCAGCAACCAAAAAAATTTCTTTTATTAGCTCGAGTTAATTCAGTTCTACCCTAACTAAATTTGCCATCTATTATTTTTTCAGTAATCATCACGTATCTTTCTTTTAAATCTCACCGAAGGTATTTATATGCCCGCAAATAAAACACTTCTCAGCGCTGCCCAGTCCAAGGTGGCGGCGAGCAAAATGGCAAAATCTTTGTCGCCTGATGACTTGGATCAAGCCATTAAAAACCTACAGGCCGCCGCGGCAAGAATTAAAAAAAGCGAAGCAGACAAAGTCACCAGAAAACGTGCGGCGAATCTGAAAAAATTGAAATCCATGATGAAAGAGATGGGCTTATCGGCTGCCGACGTCAAAGGCTTAAGCGGAGCCAAGGTCAAGAAACGCCCAGGTAGACCCAAAAAAGCATTGGCAAAGCGAAAAGCAGCCACCAAAAAAGGGCCAAAGAAAGGCACCAAGGTATCGCCCAAGTACCAGCTGAAAGTGGGCAAGCAAACCTATAAATGGGCCGGTCGAGGGCGCATGCCATTAGTATTTAAAGAACACGTGGAGAAGGGCGGCTCACTGGAGAAGTGTTTAATTAAGTAGCCTCAAAACTCTCGTGAGGCTTTGTGGCGCCTGCGAAAAAACTATGGGGCTCCGCACCATAAAAATTAAAGCCGGCTAAAGTGTCACGCGGCTGCGGGGCTTCAAAACGGCTTGGGTAGACGCCTACGCACTGTCAGCGTAAGCACTCAAAACAATATCTGGTGCACCGTCGCTCTGAATCCCCGATTGATCCAACCACACCGCACGAGAGCATAAGATTTTAAGTTGCTGCTCGGCATGACTCACAATCACTGCCGCGCGATCTTCCGAGAACTGAGACTTTAATGCCTGCCGGGCTTTCACTCTAAACGCCTGATCGCCCACGCTCAG
>MDTG01318632.1_pt1 | contig 44160 bp, 52 predicted proteins | sample 811421 | NCBI WGS metagenome assembly MDTG01 (sample SAMN05326645, study PRJNA326480) | marine metagenome | isolation source: seawater | place: Pacific Ocean: South East | collected 2011 | reverse complement strand
GCGCGCCGGCCGATGCTCGCCGCCCGCTGGGCCCCGGCACCCGATCTGCCCGACGACCCGGTCGATCTGGCGGTCGCAACCCTCGTCGACGATGGCGCCCGCCAGCCGCGTCACGGCGCGCGTTTCGACTGCGTCGATGCCGATGCGCGGTTTTAAGCCCTCCGCATCAGGCCCCTTCAGATAGGCTGGCCGCGATCCGCCTGGGCCTCGGTCAATGCCTTTGCAAACGTGTCCGGATCGACATTGCCACCGGTCAGCACCACCATAACGGTCCGCCCGGCAACCGGCACCCGTCCGGCCAGAACTGCTGCAAGGGCTGCGGCGCCACCCGGTTCCACCACCAGCTTGAAGCGCGCGAAAGCGTAAAGCATGGCGCGCGCCACATCGGCATCGGTCACCGCCACGGCGGCATCGACCACCTGGGCGTTGATCGCGAAGGTGAGCGCACCGGGAATGGGGGTCGCCAGCGCATCGCAGATCGTGCGCACGCCCGGTGCATTGCCGATCCGGCGTCCTTCGGCGATCGACCGGGCGGTATCGTCATGGCCGGCAGGCTCGGCGATCACCAGTGCCGGCCGATCGGGCAACGCCTGCAGGCAAAGCCCCGTACCCGCCGCCAGCCCGCCGCCGCCGCAGGGCACCACCACCACATCGGGCCGCTGCCCCAGGCTTTCGGCCTGATCCAGCATTTCGACCGCGATCGAGCCCTGCCCCGCGATGACGTCGCGATCATCATAGGCCGAAACCACGGTCATGCCGCGTTCGGCGCCGATCCGGCGGGTGATCCCCACCCGGTCGTCCGACAGCCGATCGTAGAACACGATCTCGGCGCCATAGGCGAGCACGCCCTCGATCTTGGTGCGCGGCGCATCGGCCGGCATCACGATCACGGCAGGCGCCCCGAATTCCCGCGCCGCCGCCGCCAGCCCCTGGGCGTGATTGCCCGAGGAATAGCCGACCACGCCGCGTGCCCGCATCTCGGGCGACATCAGCTCCAGCCTGTTATAGGCACCGCGATATTTGAACGAGCCGGTGTGCTGCAGCACCTCGGCCTTGACCAGCAGCCGCCCGCCCAGTTCGGCATCCACGCGGGCGGAGCGCAGCAGCGGCGTCTCGATCATCGACGATCGCATGCGGATCCAGGTCCGCCGCAGCACCGACAGCGTCGGCCAGTTCGACGCCTGGATCTGCTGCAGGCTCGGCCGGGCTCGCGGGGGCAGGATCACGGTGCTGGCGCGGTCGGCATCGATCACCGGCAGATCCACCGCCTCTTCCGGACGGCGAAGCCCGCCCCAGAGGTTCAGCGCGGGCTCCAGCGGCACGCCGGCACGCGCCCGCGCCGCCGCACTCAGCGGCCGCGCGGCAGGCTTGGGACCGGGGGCATAGGCCGACGAAGCGGCCGTGGTCGAGGTCGGGCGGTCCGGGTCGAAGGGCATGGCATCGCCGTCTGAAGCGGGACAGAAGGCCCCAGCATATATCACGCCCGGCCCGGCGCCGACCATCGGCCCGCTCCGCAAGGCTCCGGCGAAAAAAGCTCACACCTTCGATGATCCGCCGTGATTATAAGCGGAATGGTGGCGGCGCCGCGGCAGCGCTGTCCCCCTGTTCGACGCGTGGAGGACCGCCGATGGAACTCGCCAACCAGCTGATCTTCGTAGGCGCCGCCCTCGTGTTGATCAGCATCGGGGCCAGCCTGGTCTCCTCCCGCTTCGGCATGCCGCTGCTGCTGGTCTTCCTTCTGCTCGGCCTTGCCGCCGGGCCGGAAGGTCTGGGCGGCATCGTCTTCGCCGACATAGATTCCGCCGCCCTGATCGGCTCGCTCGCCCTGGCGGTGATCCTGTTCGACGGCGGCCTCAAGACCAAGGGGGAGAATTTCCGTGTCGCCCTCTGGCCCGCCACATCGCTCGCCACCGTCGGCGTGCTGATCACCGCCGGCCTCACCGGCCTGATCGGCTGGGCGCTGTTCGATCAGCTCGGGCTGATGGCCGGCCTGCTGCTCGGCGCCATCCTCAGCCCCACCGACGCCGCGGCGGTGTTCTTCCTGCTCGGCAGCCGCGGGCTGGTGCTGAAGGAACGGGTCGGTGCCACACTCGAAATCGAAAGCGGCAGCAATGATCCGATGGCGGTCTTCCTCACCATCGGCCTGGTTGAGCTGCTGGTGGCCGGTGCCGCAGGCGGCGACGGTCTGGGGGTGGTGGACCTTGCCGGGATCTTCCTGCTGCAGATGGGCCTGGGCGCTGGTTTCGGCGTGGCTGCGGGCCATGTGCTGGGACTGGCCATCAACCGGCTGCGTCTCGCTTCGGGCCTCTATCCGCTGCTGGCGCTGGCGGGCGCCCTCTTCACCTTCGGCCTGACCGCGGTGCTCGGCGGCAGCGGCTTCCTGGCCGTCTATCTGATGGGGTTGATGCTCGGCAACCGGAAGCTTCAGGGCTTCCACAACATCATGCGCTTCCATGACGGGCTCACCTGGCTCGCCCAGATCGTGATGTTCCTGATGCTGGGGCTGATGGTCCTGCCGTCCGGGCTGATTGCGATCGCGCCGCTCGCCCTGCCGCTCGCCTTCGTGCTGATGCTGGTGGTGCGTCCGATCGCCGTCTGGGTGTCGCTGCTACCCTTCAACTTCTCGAAGGCGGAACAGGCTTTCATCTCGTGGGTGGGCCTGCGCGGGGCGGTGCCGATGGTCCTCGCCCTCTTCCCGACCGCGGCGGGGCTGGATGTCGGCCCGCTCTATTTCGGCATCGCCTTCTGGGTGGTCGTGGTCTCGCTCACCATCCAGGGCTGGACGATCACCCCGCTTGCCCGCTGGCTGAAACTCGAAATCCCGTCCAAATCCGGGCCGATCGACCGCATCGAAATCTCGCTGCCCGAACTGCCCGACCACGAGATCGTGGGTTATGCGATCGAGGACGACAGCCCGCTGGTCGATCGCCATCCGCGCCTGCCGCCCTGGGCGCAGCCACTGCTTCTGGTGCGGGAAAAGACCCTGACCACCCCTGCGCCGAGCTTCCGCCTGGCTGTCGGCGACACGCTCTATCTGCTGGCGCCGCCCTGGAAACTGCCGGATCTGGACGCGGTCTTCGGCGGCCGGGCGGAAGAGGATGCCGCCTTCTTCGGTGCCTTCACCCTGAACGGCGAGGCCCGTCTGTCGGGACTGGGCGATGCCTATGGCGTGCCGGTGCCGGCCGAGGCACTACGTGAGACGCTGGCGGATTTCATCGATCGTCAGTTCAACCGTGCACCCGTGGTCGGCGATGTGGTCTTCCTCGGCAATGTCGCCCTGATCGTGCGCGAACGCGACGAGACCGGCCGGGTCACCAAGGTCGGTCTCGACCTCGACGGGCTGAAGCGGCGTGCGCCGCGGGTGCCCTTCCTGCCCGACTGGCCGACGCTGGTCCGCGCCGCCCGCCATCTGGGCCCCGGCCCTGCCCGCGCCATGCGCCGGCTGCGCGACCGCAGCCGCGGCACCACCGCCACCCCCGTTGCAGCCCGGCCCGCCGACAGCACCCGCCGCGGCCTGGCGGAGCGCCTGCGGCGGATGCTCAGGCGCAGGTGAGAGCCGGGTTCCCCTCTACAGGCGAGGTGTCAACTTAAGCGTGCGGTCCCGGCGATGCCGACCGATCCCGCTTCGAACGGCCTCGAAGATTTCGACCGGCAACATGCCCCAGGCAAAGACGTCCCGCCGGTCGCGCCGGACCGGCCGGAGATCATAGCCGGGCCATACGAACCAGTTGAGTTCTCGCGTCACGATCCAGGACGGTTGATCATCCAGGCCAAGCCGTTGCTTGACCTTCAACGGCAAGGCCACCGCGTGAGGATCATCGTCCGGCGGTGTATGCGTAATCGGCACGACATACACACGCCTGTCTCCGTCCTCGTCGGTCATTGTCATGACCACTGCACAGGGCCTCGCTTTCCGGCCTTCCTCCTCACCGCCATCACGCTGATGACGCCACAGGAAAACATAGGAGATAACGAGGCCCGGCACGGGATCGGGAAGCGGCATCCGTCAATCGTCGAGAGAGTAGCGCAACGCCTCGGGAATTTCCGCCGCCTCGAGAGCGGCAAACTCCTCGTCGGTCAACTCCTCGGCCGACACATGGCCCCGCATTGCCTGCTTCAGACGGTGATAGGTCGCAGCCGAGATGATCACGACCGTCTCGCGACCTTGCCTTGTCACGCGGACCGGCTCCGTCAGCGCCCGGTCGTGCCAGGCATCGAAGTCCTTCCGGATCTCGGACGCTGTCACAATGCTGGACATGACGCACCTCCGCTCTCTCGCCCACACAGAAGATGTGGCCATCCGCCCCTGCGTGCAAGGTCGCGACGGCAGGTCACACCACGTCGAAGGTCAGCTCACCCACATGTTCGATGCCGCAGCGGACCTTCTGGCCGCGGGCGATCGGGCCCACACCGGCGGGGGTGCCGGTGAAGACGATGTCGCCGGGCTTGAGCGCGATATAGCGCGACAGTTCGGCGATCACCTCGGCGGTGGTGCGGATCATCTGGTTGAGGTCGGCCTGCTGGCGCATCTGGCCGTCGACCTCCAGCCAGATCCGGCCGCGCTGCGGATGGCCGAAGCTCTCGACACGGGCGAGTGCGCCCACCGGGGCCGCCTGGTCGAAGCTCTTCGCCATGTCCCAGGGGCCGCCGCGGTCACGGGCGGCGTTCTGAAGGTCGCGCCGGGTCAGGTCCACGCCCACGGCATAGCCGTAGACCAGCGACAGCGCCTGATCGGCCGGTACATTCGCGCCCTCGCGGCCGATCGCCGCCACCAGCTCCACCTCGTGATGCAGGTTGGCGGTCATCGGCGGATAGGCGACCTTCGCGCCATCGGCAACCACGCAATCGGCCGGCTTGATGAAGAACACCGCCGCCTCGGCACTCACATCGGTGCCGCCCATCTCGCGGATATGATCCGCGTAGTTCTTGCCGATGCAGAACACGCGGCGGACCGGAAACCGGATCGCCGAGCCGCGAATCGGCAATGTCGGCGCCTCCCAGGATGCCACCGCCAGACCGTAGGTCATGCTCCCTCCCCCCTTGGATCGATCTCGTCCCGGGGCGCAGGGCCATGGGTGCGGGTGCAGGCCGCCCTCGCCACCGGGGCGAGAAAGATACGTCCGCACCCGGTCCATGTTAAGCGTTTGTGATATATCCCGGTGATTTTGCGTCCGAAAGTTACGCCAGCCTGTCGCGTGGCGTGGCGCCGGCGAAGTAGGCATCCAGATTGTCCAGCGCCCGGAAGCCCATCGCCGCCCGGGTCTCGACGGTGGAGGTGCCCATATGCGGCAGCAGATAGGCGTTGTCGAGTTCGGCCCAGCGCGGATCGAATTGCGGCTCGCCGGTGAAGACGTCGAGCCCCGCCGCCCGCAACCGGCCCGACGTCAGCGCCGCAATCGCCGCCGCATCGTCCACCAGCGGCCCGCGCGCGGTGTTGACCAGAATGGCCCCTTCGGGCAGGCGGGCGATCCGCTCGGCATTGATCATGCCGATGGTTTCGGGCGTCGCCGGGCAGTGCAGCGACAGCACATCGGCCACCGCCACCAGATCGTCCAGGCTGTCATGATAGACGGCGTCGGCCAGATCGGCGCCCAGTGCCGCCTCATCCAGCCGGCGGCGCTGATGATAATGAATGGTCATGCCGAAAGCCTTCGCCCGGCGGGCCGTCGCCTGGCCGATACGCCCGAAGCCGACCAGCCCTAGCCGCCTGCCGCGAAGATCGGTGCCCAGCATGAAGGTCGGCGACCAGCCCGACCAGCCGCCGGTGCGCAGCATGCGCTGCCCTTCATAGGCGCGGCGCGCCGCCCCCAGCATGACCAGCATGGCGATATCGGCCGTCGCCTCGGCCACGACGTCGGGGGTGTTGAACACCTGCAGCCCGCGCGCCTTCGCCGCCGCAAGGTCGATATGGTCATAGCCGACCGAGAAGGTGGCGATCGCCTCGACGCAGGCGGGCAGCCCCTCGATCGCCGCCCGATCCATGCGCTCGGTGGGCGTTAGCAGAATGCCGCGAGCGGCGTTGTCGGCCGCCAGCGCCGCCAGCTCTGCCGCCGGAATCGGCCGATCCTCGGCCAGACGGATCACGCGGTAATCGCGCGCCGCCCGCTCCTCCACCGCGTCGGGCAGATGGCGGGTAACGACCAGGACCGGACGATCGGCAGGGGCGGACATGGGGCATTTCTCCCGGATCTGAGGAACGGTCCGCAGCATATCCCGAGCCCGTCGGGCTCCGCCACCCCGTGTTCAACAGCATGGTTTTGTTGTTCTTGAAAACTACTCCTTAAATATGTGTTGTTTATGAGATCCACCGGACCTACATTGCTTTCCAACATGCTGATCCGCATTCAACAGATCGGATCCGTTTTTATCATCCCGCCCGCCGGAACCGGCGTGGGGAGGAGACCGATGACCGCGCTGCTGCCCGTTTCGCTCGACCTGCGCCGCCTGCCCGTCGCCGTGGCCGGCCATGGAGAGAAGGCGCTCACCCGCCTCGCCATGATCATAGAGGCGGGCGCCATTCATCCGCGTGTCTACGCACCGGATGCGCCCGCGGATTTCATTGCCCGGGCCGAGGCGCTGGGTGGCGTGGTGGTCGACCGGCTGCCGAGCGATGCCGAACTCGACGATTTGCGGGTGCTGTTCGTCGCCGATCTGGATGTCGAGACCGCCCGGCCGCTTCATGACCGGGCAGAGGCCTACAAGGTGCTGGTGAATGTCGAGGATGTGGTGCCGCTCTGCGCGCTGCAGGTGCCGTCGGTGCTGCGCCGTGGCGATCTGGCGATCGCCATTTCCACCGCAGGCGCCAGCCCCAGCCTCGCCATCGCCATGAAGCGTGAACTCGCCCGGCTGATCGGCCCCGAATGGGCCGAGAGGACGGCCGCCATCCGCCGGCTGCGTATGGCGCTGCGCGGTGCCAGCACGCCCCCCGCCGCGGTGAAGTCCGCAACCGACGAAATGATCCGGCGCGAAGGCTGGCTGCCCCTCGGCGGCACCGCCGCCGATGCAACCGATGCAACAACCCCGACCGACCATCCCCGCCGTGTGAAGGCCTGATCCTCCCCTCCCCGGAGGGTCAGTGCCTGAGGAACGACAAAAGACCGCGAAAGGTCCTGATCACCATGGCCGTGATCGAGAATGCGCTCTACGACGAGCTGAACTTCCGCCTGGGTCACCTCGACGGGATCGAACTGATCGCCGCCGCTGCCTATGGCCCGCTCGGCGGCCGCCTCGCGCTGGTGTCGTCCTTCGGCACCGAGGCTGCGGTGCTGCTGCACATGGTCTCGCGGGTCGACCGCGACCTGCCGGTCATCTTCCTTGAAACCGGCATGCTTTTCCCCGAGACGCTGGCCTATCGCGACCAGCTGATCGACCGGCTGGGCCTGCGCAATGTCCAGTCCGAGACCCCCGATCCGGTCGACCATGCCCGCGAGGATCCGGAAGACGAGCTCTGGATCACCAACCCCGATGCCTGTTGCGCCTTCCGCAAGGTCCGACCGCTGGCCAAGGCGCTGTCGCGCGTCGACGGCTGGATTTCGGGGCTGAAGCGCCATCATGGCGGCGGCCGCGCCGAGGTGATGCCGGTGGAGCGCGACGGCCGGCGGGTGAAGCTCAACCCGCTCGCCTTCTGGGATCGCGACCAGATCCTGGGCTATTTCGACGCCCACGATCTGCCCCGTCATCCGCTGGAGTCCCAGGGCTACGCCTCCATCGGCTGCATCCCCTGCACCAGCCGCACCCGGCCGGGCGACGATCTGCGCAGCGGCCGCTGGTCGGGCCGGGCCAAGACCGAATGCGGCATCCACACCATGTCCGACGGCGCCGGCATCTGAACGTCTCCGGTCGGCCGCGCCGGTTGACCGCGGCCGGCAGGGCGCCGATGATCGGCCCACGCCCTGCATCCTGAAGACCGGAGCCCTGCCCCCATGCCGACCGACCTGCCTGCCGACCGCACCGACGCCGGCATCGCCCTGCCGCCGCTCGATGCGCTGGTCGATCTTGCGCGCCGTGCCGGCGAGGCGATCATGGCGCTTTACGGCCCCGGCGTCGAACGCTGGACCAAGGCCGATGAAAGCCCGGTGACCGCGGCAGATCTGGCGGCGCACGAGGTGCTGACCAGGGGGCTCGCCGTTCTCACCCCCGATCTGCCGGTGATCAGCGAGGAAGCCGTCACCGAGGCGGAGCTTGCCGCCGGCGCGCCCGCGGCCGCTTTCTGGCTGGTCGATCCGCTCGACGGCACCCGCGAATTCCTGTCGCGCAATGGCGAGTTCACCGTCAACGCCGCCCTGGTGGTCGACGGCCGCCCCATTGCAGGCGTGGTCGGCGTGCCGGCCACCGGCAGGATCTATGCCGGCTCTCCCGATGGTGCCGTGGTGGTGGAAGCCGATGGCAGCCGCCGGCCGATCCGGGTGCGGCCCGTGCCCGCCGACGGCCCGGTGGCGCTGATCAGCCGCAGCCATCTGGACCCGCGCACCCGCGACTGGCTGGCGGCGCACGAGGTGGAGCGCAGCCGCCAGGCCGGCTCCAGCCTGAAACTCTGCCTGATCGCCGAGGGCGAGGCCGATCTCTACCCGCGGCTGGGGCGCACCATGGAATGGGACATCGCCGCCGGCCATGCCGTGCTCCTGGCTGCCGGCGGCCATGTCGACACCCTGGCGGGCCCGCCGCTCACCTATGGCAAGCCGGGGCTCGACAATCCCCATTTCCTCGCCCGCGGTCCCTGGACCACCGGCGAGGCGGCGGACGCATGACCGGCGAGATCGACACCCGCCTGCTCTCCCGCCTGGTCTCTGCGCTCACCGCCAGCGCCGGCCGCCATCCGGCCAGCCGGGCCGATCTGGAACGCCGCGCCCGCAGCCGGCTGACCCGCTGGCAGGAAGCGGCCGCCCTGCCGCCCGAAACGCTCGACACCATGGTGGCCCGGGCGCTGGACAGGGTCGCCGCCGCCGGGCTGGTCGATGACGATGCCTATGCCCGCCTCCGCGCCCGCAGCCTGCGCAATCGCGGCCGGCCCCGCGCCGGCATCGCCCGCGACCTGTCGCTGCGCGGGCTGGAACCCGCGCGGATCGAAGGCGTGCTCTCCGACATGGCCGAGGATGAAGGCGGCGCCGACGACCGGATCGGCGCCATCGCCTATGCCCGCCGTCGTCGGCTGGGCCCCTGGCGACCCGAAGCCGCCCGCGACGGCACCCGCCAACGCGACATCGCCGCCATGGCCCGTGCCGGCTATTACCCCGATCTGGCCCGCCGGGTGATCGATGCGGTCGATGTCGATGCCCTGGACGACTGGGCAGCCGATGCCGAGGCCCTTCCCGACCGGCGCCGGCCGGGCAGCACGACAGAGGACTGACGCCTCAGCCCAGGCTGCGCTCGATCTCGTCGGCAAGTGCCTCCAGCTCCCGGGCGGCGGCTGAACGCGGCTCGGTTTCCGAGACGGCCAGCCCGTCGAGCAGCGATGCCGCAAAGCCTGTCCGGTTGGCGAAGCGGGTATCCGCCACCGGTGCGCCCAGTTCCGCCACCGCATCGATCATCGCCTGGGCGAGGCGCGCACGCGGCGCCACGCGGTTCAGCACCAGCAGCACCTGCCGCCGCTCGGCCCGCACCAGGTCCAGGGTCGGCCGGGTCGCGCCCACGTCGAACGGGTTGGGCTGCACCGGCACCAGCACCAGATCGGCGGCACGCACCGCGCGGCGGGCATCGTTCTCGGCCTCGGGCGGGGTGTCGACGATGACCACATCATGTTCGCGCCCAAGCCCGGCCAGTTCGCCGTCCAGCCGCCAGCCCGACAGGGCCCGCATGGTCACCGCCGGCCGGTTGGGGCTGCGCTCCGCCCGCCAGCCCGCCCAGCGGGCCAGGCTGCCCTGATCATCGATATCCACCACCGCCACCCGACGGCCGCGTGCCGCCCAGCATCCCGCCAGCTGCGCCGCCAGCGTCGTCTTGCCGGCGCCGCCCTTCTGCTGTGCGATGGTCAGGATCATCTCCCGTCTCCCCGATACGTTCCTCATCCGGCGTTGCACTCACCCGCCGATATCCGAGCTGAAGCGTGACCTCTGCGACGGCTGGCCGCAAGCCTCGTGCACGGTTGCGTCCCGCGCCCCGGACCGGCATAGTCGGCGGATACCGACCCTGTGGCGCCGGCCGGTTCCGGTGCCCGCCCTCGTGCGGAGACAACCACATGCTCAGCGCCGAAGAGAGCCTCAACTTCATCCGCGAGCGGATCGACGCCCTCGGGCATGGCAGCAAGCACCATGAACGGGCGGCGCATGACGCGTTGACGCTGCTGTCGAACCACTGGTCCGAGGAAAGCGGCGAGTCGATGGACAACGACCTCGCCGTCATCGAGATGATCGGCCAGGATCTCGCCGATCTTCAGCGCCACATCGCCGACCTTCAGCATGCCTATCTGAAGGCGCTTTTCGGCGACAAGCCCGACTGACCTCTGCGCCCGTGTCCCCTTCGCCCGTATCCCCTGAACCAACCTGCCGGCTGAAGGTTGCGGTCGATCCGGTCAGCGCCGAAGACCGCCGCGCCATCGACGATGCGGCGGCGCTTGTCGTCGCCGGCCGGCTCGTCGCATTCCCGACCGAAACCGTCTATGGCCTGGGTGCCGATGCCACCTCAGACGCAGCGGTCGCCCGGGTCTATGCCGCCAAGGGGCGGCCGGCCCGCAACCCGTTGATCGTCCATGCGTCGGATCCCGAACAGGGGCTGATCGTGGCGCGCGCCGACGATCGGGCGCGGGTGCTTGCCGGGCTGTTCTGGCCCGGCCCGTTGACCATGGTGATGAAGCGCCGGGCAGATTGCCGCATCGCCGATGTCGCCGCCGCCGGTGGCCCCACGGTCGCGGTCCGGGTTCCGGCACTGTCGGCCGCGCGGGCGCTGATCAGGGCGGCGGGTGTGCCGATGGTCGGTCCCAGCGCCAACCGGTCGGGCCATGTCAGCCCCACCACCGCCGATCATGTGCTCGCCGATCTGGACGGGCGTATCGCCGCGGTGCTGGATGCCGGCCCCTGCCCGGTGGGCGTCGAATCCACCGTCATCGACCTTTCAGGGCCACGGGTCCGCGTGCTCCGGCCCGGCGCGATCACCACCTCGATGCTGCGGGCGGCCCTCGGCGCAGACGATCTGGCCGACCCGGCGGACGGCGCCGATCTGCCGGCCGATGACGGCCTCTCGGCCCTGCCCTCACCCGGCATGCTCGGCAGCCACTACGCCCCCGGCCATGCCGTCCGGCTGGATGCAACGGCGCCGCTTCCCGGCCGGCGGGAGGTGCTGCTCGCCTATGGCCCGCCGCCACCGGGCTTTGCCCATGTGCTGCAGCTGTCGGCCGATGCCCGCCCGCGCGAAGCCGCCCGGCGGCTCTACGCGCTGCTGCGCGCCGCCGACGGCTTCGATGTCGATGGCATTGCGGTCGCCCCCCTGCAGGTGTCCCCTGCCGACCCCGATGGGGAAATCCTGGCCGCCCTCGCCGACCGGCTGGGACGTGCGGCCGCACCTCGTGACTGACCGGTCATGCCGTCATCACCCCGACACGGAGAAACTCTAAAGTGAGCGATCTTTTCGATCGCAGCGGCGGAGCAGTGATGCGGCAATCCAGGGAGCAGGATCTCGACCGGCTGATTGCGCTTGCGCTCGCCGCACCGGGCGAAGCCGGGGCGGCCGTCGGCGACCTGCCGGCACCGGGCGACTGGCGGGCCGGCGCGATTGCACTGCGCGCCGCACCGATCCCTGCCACCATGCACTGCATGGACGTGGTCGACCGCTTCCTCAGGGATCCGACCCTGCCCGCCCTGGCGGTGGTGGATGGCCAGGAACGGCCGATCGGCCTGGTCGGGCGCACCCATCTGCTCTATGAATTCGCCCGCCCCTTCATCCGCGATCTGTATGCCCGACGCCCGATCCGCGAATTGATGGCGCCGGATCCGCTGGTGGTCGATGAAGGAACCGGGATCGAAGCGCTGGGGGCCGAGATCACCGCCGTCGGCGGCGGCGCCTTCTCGGCCGGTTTCGTGGTCACCGCCAAGGGTCGCTATCTGGGGGTGGGCTCGGCGCTGGACGTGATGCGCCGGCTGGTCGCCCGCATGGCCGAGCACAACCGCGCGCTCGACCGCGCCGTCGAAGAGGCGGAGCGGGCCAATGCCGCCAAGACCGCCTTCCTCGCCAATATGAGCCACGAGCTGCGCACGCCGCTGAATGCGGTTCTGGGTTTTTCCGAGATCATCATGACCCAGATGCTGGGCCCGGTCGGTCATGCCCGCTATCTGGAATATGTCGGCGACATCCACTCCTCGGCCGAACATCTGCTGTCGCTGATCAACGATCTGCTCGACATCGCCAAGGCCGATGCCACCGGTCTGCCGCTCGACATCGAACCGGTCGACCCCACGAGCCTCGCCACCGAGACGCTGCGCATGGTGGCGCCGCGGGCCGAAAAGGCCGGGGTGATCCTTGCCGCCGACCTGCCGGAGCGGATGCCGATGATCACCGGCGACCGCCGCCGCCTGCGTCAGATCCTGCTGAACCTGCTGTCGAACGCGGTGAAATTCACCCCCGACGGCGGTGAGGTGCGGCTGATCCTGGAAGATGTGCCGCCCGGGCCGGATCAACCGGCCTGCATCCGGATGATGGTCGCCGATACCGGCATCGGGATGAGCGCCGATCAGATCCCGATCGCGCTGTCGCGCTTCGGCCAGATCGATTCCAGCCTCACCCGTCGCCATGACGGCACCGGCCTCGGCCTGCCGCTGTCGCGCGCGCTGGCGGAACTGCATGGCGGCGGGCTCACCATCGACAGCACGCCCGGCTTCGGCACCACGATCACCGTCACCCTGCCGCATCGGGCGATGGTCAGGCCGATCGGAACGGATCCGGTTAGAGCAGACCCAGGGCTCTGAGTTCGGCCGCAAGCTTCGGGTCGCCGCCTTCGGCACTGCCGCTGCGGCGGTCGGCCGGGGCGTCCTCGGGTTTCAGATAGCGCCAGCCCTGATGCGGCTTGCGCGGCTGGGTCTCGGTCTCGACCAGGTCGGGGTCCAGCACCAGGGCGCAGCGGCGCACGCCATCCGTGCCCTGCACCGGCTCCAGCGCCACCAGCCTCTGACGGGCTGAGACCAGGCCGCGGATCACCCAGTAGAGCGAGCCGCCATCCAGCAGGGCCGCGGTTTCCTTGGGCGTCTGGCGGGTGACATGGACAAGCAGCGGCGGCCGGCCCGCGGCGCGGGCCTCTGCCAGCCGGGCGGTCTGGAGTTCGGCCAGATGTTCGACCGAGTTGACCCCGACCGCGAGTTTGAGAAGATGCAGCGTCATGGCGCGCACTCTATGCCGTCCGGTGCCGCCGCGCCAGAGGCTGACATGCGCCCGTCTCTCCCGATCGCTCCGCCCCTCCCGGAAGGCTCCGCCCCCAATGTCCGCACCGCTCAACCGCCCCTCGCCCGAGATCCTGGACCGCATCCGCGCCGTGGTGGGGCCGAAGGGCTGGCGTGACGATCCGGCGGCGATGGAACCGCATCTGAAGGAATGGCGCGGCCTCTGGACGGGACGGACCCCCGCCGTGGTGATGCCTGCAACCACGGAAGAGGTCGCAGCCGTGGTGACGATCGCGTCGCAAGCCGGCATCGCGCTGGTTCCCCAGGGCGGCAATACCGGCCTGGTCGGCGGCGGCGTGCCGACCGAAACCGGCGACGAGCTGCTGATCAGCCTTGCACGCATGAACCGGATCCGCGATGTCGATGCCGCAGGCGGCAGCATGGTCGCCGAGGCCGGCTGCATTCTGGCCGATGTTCAGGCCGCCGCCGCAGAGGCCGGCCGGCTGTTCCCGCTCAGCCTCGCCTCGGAAGGCAGCGCCCGGATCGGCGGGCTGATCTCCACCAATGCCGGCGGCGTGCATGTGCTGCGCTATGGCAGCATGCGCGATCTGGTGCTGGGGCTGGAGGTGGTGCTGCCCGATGGCCGGGTGTGGAACGGGCTGCGCCGGCTGCGCAAGGACAATACCGGCTATGCGCTGCGCCAGCTCTTCGCCGGCGCCGAGGGCACGCTCGGCATCATCACCGCGGCCGCCCTTGAACTGGTGCCGATGCCGCGCCACCGGGCGGCGGCCTTCGTCGCCATGGGCTCGCCCGAGGCGGCGCTCGACCTTTTCGCCCGCGCCCGCGCCCATGCGGGCGACCTGCTCGAAGCCTTCGAGCTGATCAATGCGACGCCGATGGGCTTCGCCCTCCGCCACATTCCGGGCCTTAGCGACCCGCTGCCCGATGCCGCCGGGCCCTGGTTCGTGCTGATCGAGCTGGCCGGCCCCATCCCGCTGGGTGATCTGCTGGAAGGTCTGCTCGGCGAGGCGCTGGAAGAGGGCGCGATCGAGGACGCCGCCATCGCCCAGTCCGAAACCCAGTGCAACGCCTTCTGGTCGCTGCGCGAGGGCCTGTCCGAGGCCCAGAAGCCCGAGGGCGCCAGCATCAAACACGACGTCTCGGTGCCGGTCTCGGCCATCCCGGCCCTGATCCGCCGCGGCGGCCGCCTGGTCGAGGAACTGATCCCGGGCGCCCGGCTCTGCCCCTTCGGCCACATGGGCGACGGCAATATCCACTTCAACGTCAGCCGCCCGGTCGACATGACCGATGCCGATTTCCTGGCCCGCTGGCACGAGGTCGCCACCGCCGTGCATGATCTGGTGGCGGAGCTGGACGGCAGCTTCTCGGCCGAACACGGCGTCGGCCGGCTCAAGACCGGCGATCTCACCCGCTACCGCTCCGAGGTCGAAGTCGGGCTGATGCGCGCGATCAAGGAGGTCATCGACCCGGCCGGCATCATGTCCCCCGGCCGGGTGCTGTCGCGGGACTGATGCGACAAAGCCGCCCTCAGCCGATGAAGGCCGCCATCACCGCCTTCAGCACCGGCCGGATGCGGGCCGCGCGCTCGGGCAGGAAGCTGAAGGGCGGGCCGTTCTCCTCCATATAGGTCTCCTGGACCAGCTCCATCTGGATCGCCTCGACGCCCTGGTTCGGGCGGCCATAGCTGCGGGTGATATGGCCGCCGACGAAGCGGCCGTCGACCACATGGCCATAGCCCGCCGCTCCGGCCGCCGCCTCCGCCGCCGCGGCGACCCGCGCCCTGCGGTCCGGGCTCATGCTTGCGCCGCGGGCCGTGCCGATGTTCAGATCCGGCAGCCTCCCCTCGAACAGCCGCGGCACCACGCCCCGGATCGAATGGGCATCCCAGAGCAGTGCATGGCCATGGACGGCCTTCGCGCGGTCGAGTTCCGCCGCCAGCGCCGCATGATAGGGCTGCCAATAGCTGGCCACCCGCTCCGCGATCTCGGCCGCATCGGGCTCGGCCCCCGGCAGATAGAGCGGCCGGCCGTCGAACAGCGTCGTGGGGCAAAGCCCGGTGGTCGCCTGGCCGGGATAGAGGCTCTCGCCCGAAGACGGCCGGTTCAGGTCCACGACATAGCGCGACAGCCGGGCGGCGATGATCGTGGCATCGAATTCGGCCGCGAAGTCATAGAGTTCGGGGATATGCCAGTCGGTATCGGCCAGATCCAGCGCCTCGGGCGTCAGCCGCGCCTCCAGCCCGTCGAACAGCCCCGTGCCGCAATGGGGCATGCTCACCACCAGGGCCGAGCCGCCGCGGCGGAGGGTATAGACCTCGTGCACCATCGTCTCGCCGGTCATCCCGCCATGCCCTCCCTCTCCAGGCTCACCTCGGTCAGGTCGCAGAAGCGACCCTCACGCACCATCATGCCGGCTGCGGTCAGGTCCGGCGCGAAATAGCGGTCGGTGTCGTAAGACGGCACCACCGCGCGGATCCGCGCCACCGCCTCTTCGACCTTGGCCGCCGCGCGGAGCGGCCGGTGGAATTCCAGCCCCTGGGCCGCCGCCAGCAGTTCGATGCCCACGATCTCGGACACGTTGTCGGCGATGTCGCCCAGCCGCCGGGCGGCAAAGGTCGCCATGCTGACATGGTCTTCCTGATTGGCCGAGGTCGGCAGGCTGTCGACGCTGGCCGGATGGGCCAGGGTCTTGTTCTCCGAAGCCAGCGCCGCCGCCGTCACATGGGCGATCATGAAGCCGGAATTCAGCCCGGCATCGGCGACCAGGAAGGCCGGCAGGCCGCTGATCGACGCATCGATCAGCATCGCGATCCGCCGCTCCGCCAGCGCGCCGATCTCGGCGGCGGCAATCGCCAGCTGGTCGGCGGCCATGGCCACGGGCTCGGCGTGGAAATTGCCGCCCGAGATCACCTCACCGGTATCGGTCATCACAAGCGGGTTGTCGGTGACCCCGTTCGCCTCGATGGTCAGCGTGCGTGCCGCCATGCGCATCTGGTCCAGCACCGCCCCCATCACCTGGGGCTGGCAGCGCAGCGAATACGGGTCCTGCACCCGGTGGCAGTCGGGGCCCTGATGGGCGGCGTTGAGCGGGCTCGCCGCCAGCAGATCACGACAGGCCGCCGCCGCGTCGATCTGGCCGGGCTGGCCGCGCAGCGCATGGATGCGCGGGTCGAAGGGCCGGTGGCTGCCCATCACCGCCTCGACCGCGATCGCGCCCGAGACCAGGGCCGAGCGATAGCAACGCTCGATCCGGAACAGCCCGTCCAGCGCCAGCGCGGTCGAGACCTGGGTGCCGTTGATCAGCGCCAGGCCTTCCTTGGCCCCCAGTTCGATGGGCGCCAGCCCGGCACGGGCCAGCCCTTCGGCCGCCGGCAGGCGCTCACCCGCCACAATCACCTCGCCGATCCCCAGCAGCACACCACAGAGATGGGCGAGCGGCGCCAGATCGCCCGAGGCACCGACACTGCCCTTGGACGGGATCACCGGCAGCACGTCGGCCGCATGCAGCGCCAGCGGCGCCTCGACCAGTTCCCCCCGCACGCCCGAAGCGCCGACCGCCAGGCTCGCCGCCTTGATCGCCAGGATCAGCCGCACCACCGGCGCCGCCAGCGGTGCCCCGACGCCGGTTGCATGCGACAGGATCAGATTGCGCTGCAGCCGGGCGAGATCGCTGGCCGCGATGCGCTTCTGCGCCAGCTTGCCGAAGCCGGTATTGATGCCGTAGACGGCCTCCTCGCCGGCCGCGATGCGCTCCACGATCGCGGCCGAGGCCGCCATCCGCGCCGGCGCCGCATCGTCCAGCGCCAGATGCGGCCGCCCCGCCCAGATCCGGCGGAGATCGTCGAGCGGGATCCGACCCGGTGCCAGGACCAGGGTCTCTGTGGTCTCGGTCATGCATGCAGCCTTTCGAGCGCGGCCCGGAAGCGGCGGGCGATGGCGTCCTCGTGGAGATGCCGGCCGCCCGCCACGACATGGCGGCCCCCGGCGAAAACATCGGTGACCAGCGGGCGATTGCCGGCGAAGATCCAGCCGTCGAGCACGCTGTCGGGCCGCCGGCCGATCATCGAGGCATCGGCAGCGTCCAGCACCACGATATCGGCGCGCGCCCCCGGCGCGATGCGCCCGGCCTCGATCCCCAGCGCCCGGGCGCCCCCGGCTGCGGCGGTCAGATACAGCGTCTCGCCGGTCGATCTGCCGGCGCCGCCCGACAGCACGGTGCGCCGGCCGCTCACCAGGCGCTGGCCGTATTCCAGCAGCCGCAATTCTTCGGCCACCCCGATCGAGACATGGCTGTCGGTGCCGATGCCGAAGCAGCCGCCCTCGGCCATAAAGGCCTCGGCCGGGAAGATGCCGTCGCCCAGATTGGCCTCGGTCACCGGGCAGAGCCCGGCCACGGCACCGCTCTGCGCGATCCGGCCGCGCTCGTCCGCCGTCACATGGGTCGCGTGTACCAGGCACCAGCGCCGGTCGACCCTGGCATGATCATACAGCCAGTCGACCGGCCGGGCGCCGGTGGCGGCCAGGCAGTCAGCCACCTCGCGCGGCTGTTCGGCGATGTGGATATGGCCCGGGCCGGCGGGCCGCGCCGCCAGCACCTCGGCCAGCAGGGCCGGCGGCACGGCGCGCAGCGAATGCGGGGCTATGCCGACCACCAGATGCGGATCGGCCGCGGCTTCGGCCTCCAGCCGCGCGACCAGGGCCAGGAAGCGATCGGCATCCAGAATGAAACGGCGCTGGCCCTCGGTCGGCGGCAATCCGCCGAAACCCGATGCGGCATAAAGCACCGGCAGCATGGTCAGCGCGATGCCGGTCTCGCGCGCCGCGGCGACGGCGCGCAGGCTCATCTCCGCAGGATCGGCATAGGGGCTGCCGTCCAGATCGTGATGCAGGTAGTGGAACTCACCCAGCGCAGTGAACCCCGCCTTCAGCATCTCAACCTGGCCCCAGGCGGCCACGGCCTCGAAATCCTCGGGCGTCATCCGGTCGAGCGCCCGATACATGGCGGCCCGCCAGCTCCAGAAACTGTCGGCCCCCTCCGCCCCGGCCCGCTCACCAAACCCGGCGATGGCGCGCTGATGGGCATGGCCGTGCAGGTTCGGCATGCCCGGCACGGCATGGCCGTCCAGCCGCAACGCATCGCCGGGCGGCACGGCATCGGCCTCGACGCCGGCGATGCGTCCGGTCGCATCCATGGTGACCAGAACATCACGTGCCCAGCCCTCGGGCAGGCGGGCAGTCTTCAGGAACAGTCTCTGCATCTGGCTCCGCTCCGGTCTCGACCTAGACAAGCCTATACAAGCTTAGACAAGTCTGACAAGATCGTTCTCAACGCGACCGAGATGGAGACGACGGCCATGACCACGGCGACCCGCTGGGACCGGATCTGGGTGAACCTGCATGTGGCGACCATGGTCCCGGGCGACGAGCCCTATGGCGCGATCGGCGATGCCGCGGTGGCGGTGAAGGATGGCCGCATCGCCTGGGTCGGTCCGGCGCAGAATCTGCCCGGCCTGCCCGACATGCTGGCGGCCGAGGTGATCGATGCCGGCGGCGCCTGGATGACGCCGGGGCTGATCGACTGCCATACCCATCTGGTCCATGGCGGCAACCGCGCCCGGGAATTCGAGCTGCGGCTCAACGGCGCCTCTTACGAAGAGATTGCGAAGGCCGGCGGCGGCATTCTGTCCACCGTCACCGCCACCCGCGCCGCCGATCAGGACCGGCTGATCGCCGATGCCCTGCCCCGGCTGGATGCGCTGCTCGCCGAAGGTGTGACCACGGTCGAGATCAAATCGGGCTACGGCCTCGAAACCGATACCGAGCTGCGCATGCTGCGTGCCGCCCGGGCCCTCGGCACCCGCCGGCCGGTCGAGATCCGCACCACCCTGCTCGGCGCCCATGCGCTGCCGCCCGAATTCGCCGACGACGCCGAGGCCTATGTCGACCTGGTGGTGCGCGAGATGATCCCGGCCGCCGCCGAGGCCGGCCTCGCCGATGCGGTCGATGCCTTCTGCGAGCGGATCGCCTTCTCCACCGCCCAGACCCGGCGGGTGTTCGAGGCCGCGCGCGCCGCCGGCCTGCCGGTCAAGCTGCATGCCGAACAGCTGAGCGACCAGAAGGGCGCAGTGCTCGCCGCCGAATTCGGCGCGCTCTCGGCCGATCATCTGGAATATCTGGGGGTCGACGGCGTGCGCGCCATGGCCGCCGCCGGCACGGTGGCGGTGCTGCTGCCCGGCGCCTTCTACATGCTGCGCGAAAAGCAGCTGCCGCCGATCCTGGAACTGCGCGCGGCCGGCGTGCCGATCGCCATCTCCACCGACTGCAACCCCGGTACCTCGCCGGTGACCTCTCTGCTGCTGATGGTCAACATGGCCTGCACCCTGTTCCGCCTGACGCCCGAAGAGGCGCTGGCCGGCGTCACCCGCGTGGCGGCACGGGCGCTGGGGCTGGAAGATCGCGGCACCATCGCCCCGGGCCTGCGCGCCGACCTCGCCCTCTGGCGGATCGGCACGCCGGCCGAGCTGGCCTATATGGTCGGCTTCAATCCCTGCATCCAGGTCGTCCGGGGCGGCCGGCCGCGGGATCCGCGCATGGGCTTTGCAGGGGAAGCCGCCGCATGACCCAGCCGCTCTACCGCCGGATCAAAGCAGCGATCCGCGCCCGGGTCATCGAGGGCGACTGGCCCGAAGGCAGCCAGCTGCCGTCGGAAAACCGCCTGCTGGAGGAATTCGGCGTCAGCCGGATGACCGTGCACCGGGCCCTGCGCGAGCTGACCGACGAGGGCCTGCTCGCCCGGGTTCAGGGGGTAGGCACCTTCGTGGCCGAGCGCCGCCCCGGGGTTTCGGTGGTGGAGCTGCGGTCGATCGCCGACGAGATCACCACCCGCGGCAACCGCCATGCCGCGCGGGTGGAGGTGCTGGACGAGGTGACGGCCGATGCCGCCCTCGCCCGGCAGATGAACCTGCCCGAAGGGGCCCGGCTCTGGCATTCGATCGTGCTGCACACCGAAAACGACGTGCCGATCCAGCATGAAGAGCGCTGGGTGAACCCGGTTCTGGCGCCGGACTATCCGGCCCAGGATTTCACCCGCATCACCCCCACCGCCTATCTGTCGGGCCTCCATGCCGCACCGGATGTCGAACATGTGATCGAGGCGACCGCCGCGCCGAAGGCCATCGCCGCCCGGCTCGGCATCGCCCGCAACGATCCCTGCCTCAGGCTCACCCGCCGCACCTGGGTGGATCGCGGCGTGGTCACGCTCGCGATCCTCACCCATCCGGGTACCCGCTTCCGCCTCGGCACCCGCTTCCGGGCCGGCCCCGGCACCATGCCGCTGGCGGCAGGCTTCTGAGGTCAGCCGCTGGCGCGCGCCAGCAGCCGGCCCATATTGCGGATCACCGCCGCCCCGACGCCGCGTCGTTTCGGGCCCAGAATGGCATCGGTCGGGCCTCGCCCCTCGATCGCCAGATGCCGGCCCAGCGTGCTGCCGAACCCGGCCAGCCACACTGCCGAAAACCGGTTCACCCGGCCCAGGATCGATCGCATGTCGACATACATCACCCGGACGGTCTCGTCGCTGTCGGGGTGCTTCTTGGTCAACGGCAGCGGCTTGCCGCCCACCGCCTGATACATCGGCACCAGGCGCGGAATGGCATCGAACAGCATGAAGCGCACGCCCATCGACAGGCTCAGCCGCTCCACCTCGCGGAACAGGTCATAGCGGATGCGGTTGCCGCGGAAATCCGGATGGACCACCAGCCGCGAGACCTCGACGAAACCGCCCTCCCAGAACGTGTCCGGCACCGGCACCTGGGCCTGCAGCTCGCTCAACGACCGGTCGCCGCCATTGACCACCAGCCGGGCGGTGGCGATCGGCTTGTCGCCCAGATACGCCAGAAACAGGATCGACGAGCCGTCCAGCCGGTCCGCCCAGTCGGCCGGGTCGCGCGCCTCGGGCCGGCGCCCGTAGAACTGGTTGGCATCCCGCCGGAGCGCGCGGGCCGTTACCATATCCGCCGCACCCGCCGCCGGCACCACCCGCAGATGCCGCATCAGCCCGCGCGGCTTCAGCCCATGGGTCCAGAGTGCCTGGATTCCGAAGCCGGGCGCGGTGCAGGCGGCCAGCACCGCCGCCCGGTCGATCGCCGCCGGATCGGCCATGCGCAGCAGGACGCGCACGGTTTCAGTCCCGCTCTCCACCGCCACGATCCGGCTGCGCAGCCGGAAGGGATCGGCCCAGGGCCGCACCACGGTCAGGGTCATCAGCGTGCCCGGCACCAGCAGGGCGGCCGGTCCCGTCACCTCCGCCACCGCCTCATAAGGTCCGATGGCCGTGACCAGGGCCGGCAGCCGCCGCCGGTTCAGGCTCCGGCCATCCAGCATCGCCGGCAGGGCCTCGGCAGGCCGCGGCAGCTGATCGACCACCGGCGCCGGGATCGCGGCATCCAGCCGCACGATGCCCCGCGCGGTCTCCACCGAAAGGCAGCCGAGCCGGAGCGGCCCCAGCCGCCGCCGACGGATCGCCCGCCGGTCGACCCCGGGTTCCACCGCCACCGCCGTGGCCGGATCGGCCAGCCGCCCCGCCACGTCCTCGGGCAGATGCCCGCCGGCCGCCACGAAGGACCAGCCGCCCCCGGCATCCCAGACCAGGCGCCCGTTCAGCCGGTCCGGCCCGGCATGCAGGCAGACGGCCACCGCATGCGGCGGCGGCAATCCGGCCGCCGCCATGGGGGATGGCGCAGGCGGCGGCGCCTCTGCCGCGGGCCTGGCCATTGCATCGCTGACGGGCAGATCGATCAGGGTCATGGCGCGCCTCTCCGGCTGCGGGTGGACCTTTTAGATAACGATACTGATGATTGTAAATTATAATGACTTTCAGTTGATATTTAAAATCATGTACCACGAAACGAGACACAGGCTTTCGTCATCCGCCGCTGAATTCGCCAGCCGTCTGCGAAAGCCGGGATGTTTCACAGTTGATAATCAACCATAGAATGATATTCTGGCTCGCAATACGCGGCATGATTTTTTCACGGTCCGCGCCCCCTTTGCGGACGGCCGCGACCACCTGCGCCTCGGCGGAGGGTTCGCCATGCACATAGAAGACCTCGCAGCCCTGATCCAGGACGACGTGTTCGTACCGGTCCGCATCGATGCGGCTGGTGGTGTCGACATCCTGCTCAAGATCGAAGGGCTGAACCCCGCAGGGTCCATCAAGTTCAAGACCGCGCTCGCGATGATCGCCGACATGGAACGATCCGGGCGCCTGAAGCCCGGCGCCACGGTGGTCGAAAGCTCGTCGGGCAATCTGGGCCTCGCACTCAGCATCGTCTGCCGTGCGCTCGGCTATGGTTTCGTCTGCGTCTCGGATCCCAACATATCCCCCGCCACCCGCGACATGATCGAGGCGACCGGCGGCCGGATGGAGCCGGTGACCGAAACCGACGAGAATGGCGGCTATCTGGGCACACGGCTCCGGCGGATCGCCGCCCTGCTCGATCGCCATTCGGGTTGGGTCTGGACCAATCAATACGGCAATCCGGCCGCGAAATGGGCCCATCACCGCTGGACCGGCCCTGCCGTGCGGCGGCGGGTCGACCGGCCGGATTTCCTGTTCGTCGGTGTCGGCACCGCCGGCACGGCCATGGGTTGCGCGGAATACTTCCGGATCAATGCACCCGACACGAGGGTGATCGGGGTCGACAGCGTCGGGTCGGTGACCTTCGGCCAGACGCCGGGCCGGCGCTACCTGCCGGGGCTGGGCGCCAGCCAGCAGCCGCCGCTTTTCGAAGCGACCATGCTGGACGAACAGGTGATCGTGCCCGAGACCGAAACCGTCACCGCCTGCTGGCGCTTCCGCCGCCGCCACGGCTTCCTGATCGGCGCCTCCACCGGCACCGTGCTGGCCGGCATCGCCCGCCATGCCGCCGCCGGCGCCATCCCGCCCGGTGCCACGGTGGTCGCGCTCTCGCCCGATCTGGGCGACCGCTATGCCGCGACCCTCTACGACGCCGCCTGGATCGGCAGCCGTTATGCCGACCTTCCCCCCGACATTGCCGAGGCCCTTGCCGCATGACCGACCGCATGCTTCAGCCGGCCCCCTTCACCGTGATCGGTGCCGAGGCCGTCCGCCGGGCCCTTGCCGCCCGTCCCGACCATCTGGTCGCCCTGGTGCGCGACACCTATCTGGCCCACGACGCCGGGCTGACCGTCAACCCCGACAGCTATTTCCTGCGCTTCCCCGACCGACCCGGCGACCGGATCATCGCCCTGCCGGCCGCGATCGGCGGCGATGACCCGGTCTCGGGTATCAAATGGATCGCAAGCTTTCCCGGCAACCTTTCCCGCGGCATCGACCGTGCCTCGGCCGTGCTCGTCCTGAACGATGCCGGGACCGGCTATCCTGTCGCCTGCCTGGAAAGCTCGATCATCAGCGCCGCCCGCACCGCCGCCTCGGCGGTGCTGGGGGCCGAACTGCTCCATGGTCCTGAAAAGCGGGCCCGACAGGTGGCGGTGATCGGCACCGGGCCGATCGCGCGCGCCATCACCGACATGCTGTTCGCCACCGGCTGGCAGGCGGGCGAACTGGTCGCCCATGATCTCGACCTCGCCCGCGCGACGGCCTTCGCCGATGCGATCGGGCTGCGCCGGCGGATCCCCACCCGGGCCACCGCCGATATCGCCGCGGCGATCAGCCAGGCCGATCTGGTGATTTTCGCCACCACCGCCGGCCGGCCGCATGTGCTCGATGCCGGGCTCTTCGCCCATGCCCCGACCGTGCTTCACATCTCGTTGCGTGATCTGGGGCCCGAGGTGATCCTCTCGGCCTGGAACCTGGTCGACGATGTCGATCACGCGCTCAAGGCGGATACCTCGCTGCATCTGGTCGAAAAGGCCCGCGGCGATCGCGGCTTCGTCGCCGGCACCATCGCCGATGCGGTGCATGGCCGGATCGTGCCCGACCGCAGCCGTCCCCGGATCTTCTCCCCCTTCGGCATGGGCATCCTGGACCTCGCCCTGGGTCTGGATGTCTGGAAGACGGTCACCGACCAGGGCGGCGGGGTCGTTGTGCCGGACTTCTTCCCGCGCACAGCGACCCTCGGCCTCTGACTGCCTCTCCCCCTCCGGCCCGCGCCAACAGCCGGCCCATGCCGCGGATCACCGCCGCGGCGGGGCTGCGGCGGGCGGGGCCCAGGATCACATCGGTCGGCTCGCGCCCTGCGATCTCCAGATGCCGGCCCAGCGTGCCGCCGAACCCCGCCAGCCAGACCGCCGAGAACCGGTTCACCCGGGCCAGAATCGCGCGCATGTCGACATACATCACCTGCTCGATCTCGTCGCTGTCCTGGTGCTTCTTGGTCAGCGGTAACCGGCGGCCGCCCACCGCCTCGTAAAGCGGGGCAAGCTTGGGGATGGCGTCGAACAGCAGATAGCGCACCCCCAGCCCCAGGGCCAGCCGCTCCACCTCCCGGAACATGTCGAGGCGGATGCGGTTGCCGCGGAAATCCGGATGCACCACCAGCCGGGACACCTCAACGAAACCGCCCTCCCAGAATTCCTCCGGCACCGGCACCAGGGCCTGCAATTCGCTTCTGGACCGGTCGCCGCCATTGACCACAAGCCGGGCCGTCGCGATCGGCTTGTCGCCCAGCAGGCCCAGAAACAGGATCGAGCAGGCATCGAGCGGATCGGCCCAGGCCTCCGGGTCATGGGCATCGGGCCTGCGGCCATAGAACTGGTTGGCGTCCCGCCGCAGCCTGTAGACGGTCGCCATGTCGGCCAGCCCCGCCACCGGCACCACCCGCAGATGCCGCATCAGCCCACGGGGCTTCAGCCCATAGGTCCAGAGCGCATGGATGCCGAAACCCGGCGCGGTGCAGGTGGCGAGCACCGCCGCCCGGTCCACCGAGGCAGGATCGGCCATGCGCAGCACGATCCGTGCCCCGGCATCGCCCGCGCCGGCCTCCACCGCCACGATCTGTAGGGGGGTATTACCTTCTGGATTCAGGTGGGGGGCCCCGGGTCGCCTGCTAAGCGCTTGAGAATTGGGCGAAAAGTGGCCGATCTGGGGCCGGGGGCGGCGCGGCGGGGATGCAAAGCGGGGGCGAAATCGGGGCCTGGAGGTGGCAACCAGGCGACATTGGATTACAAATCGCGCGCATCGGGCCAACATTTGTGGACACCGCGGGAAACTGCGGAAAACAGGACCGGAGGGCCCTTGAAAAGGCCCTGGGAGCCGGCCGGAGACCGGGGCCAGGGCCGGGCGAACTCCGAAATGTGTTCGGAGTTCCGGAACGGCTGCCGCGGCCGGGGAAAAATGGCGGAAATCCGGGAGGTTGAGGGCGGCGGCGCTGCCAACGGGCGCAGGCCCGAACTCCGAATCGCCAAAACGTCAGAAAACGCGCCCGATGCGGCGCATTCGTGGATTTTCTAACGGCGAGGGCGGCGCCATTGCTGGTGCCGCCCTCGCTCGATGTTGCCGAAAGGTCCGTCAGCTGAAGATGTCGTCGTCGGCGTCCGAAATGCGATCGATGGCGTCCGCAGCGGCTTCCATGAGGCGGGTAATCTCCGCCGGGGCAGGCGTGGGATCGAACCACGCCACTTCGCAGAGAACCGTGTCGATGTCGGTCGCGTAAACAACACCGGACGTCACGTCGGCCGGCAATTCCTCGGGGTCGGCCGTGACGGCGTAGCCGATAACCCAGTCGTCTCGCGGCCATGGGCTGATGTCGCGGGCGCCGATCAGTTCGGCGAGGCGATCCTCGACCCATGGCGGCACCTGCCCGTCATCCAGCCACTGCCGGACGTCGGCGACGTCGATGTCGAGGCGGTCGGCGATGGCATGCTGCCAATGAAGAGCGCTGCCCAGTAGGGCTACGGAGGCTGTGCGGAAATCGTCGCCAGTCATGACGCGCTATCCCTCTCGCGCGCGGTGAGCTCGATGATCGTCCAGGCGAGGCACCGCTCCAGGTCGGCGATCTGGGTCCAGATGCTGCGAAGGTCATCGTGGACCATCGTCTCGGTCAAGTGGCCGAAGCGGGTGGCGAGCCAGGGCAGCGGCATGTCGGTGGGAACCGGCGGATGCGCAGTGTCAGCGGTCGCCAAGTCCCACACCTCATCGGAGGCGCTGCGGTCCATGCAGAGCCAGCAGCGGACGAAAGGCGTGTCCATCCATTCGATATCATAAATGGCGGCCGTGGCATCACGGCGCAGGATGGTTACGTCGAACTCACGGAAGAAGGCTCCTCCGCCATCGACGACAACAGGCAGCAGGCGCGCGATGATGTCGTCGCCGACTTCGCTTCGCGAGCTCTGACGGAAATAGCGGGTGTCGATGGTGACATGGGTCAGCATCTGCATCATGGCAGCTCCTCGGCCGGCGCCACTCTGCGCGGGCCTCACGCTCTACGTCCAAATCGTCGAGCTTGGTTGAAAAATCCATCACGGCACCCGGCAGAAATAGACCACCCGCCCGATCACGCGGAGATGTTCCAGGTCCGCCGGCCGAAGCGCTTCGACCGGGTAGATCTGGTTGTCAGAGACCAGCTCGACCGTGCTGTCCAGGCGGCGGCGTAGCCGTTTGACGAGCAGGTCACCGCCGAGATTGACGACATAGATGCACCCATGAACCAGCTCGATCTGGCTGTGGTCGACGACGAGGATGGAGCCGTCCGGGATTGTGGGCACCATGCTGTCGCCGCGAGCCCAGATCACCGAACATCTGTCTGGGGCTGCCCCGAGGTCGCGCAGGAACGCGCGCTCAAAAGCCACGACATCGGTCACGAGTTCAGAGGTCACGCTTATTCCGGCGCCAGCCGCCGCCTCGACGTTATAACGCGGCAATCGCACGAGATCCGGTCCGTCTGGGACCCTCTCAGATCTGGACGCGCCCATTCCAGATCCGAATGCCATGTCGTCGAGAGTGATCCCCGCCGCGCGGGCGATCTTGGCAGCATTCGCAAATGACGCAGTCGAAGACTGTGCTACATATTTGCTGATTGTCCCGAGAGGTATGCCGGTCTTCTCGGTCATGGCACTGGGACCGCCACCACGGGCTATTGCATCCGCCACCCGCGACCGCAGCGCCTGCTCTGACGCCATATTTGGATGTATCACGGGTGCACCGTCCTTATTCGGGTTGATGACATCCATATTTGGATGTACCTTTAGAACAGCGTCGCGCGATGGCGTCGCGCGAACGCGCACAAAGCGAAACAAGGTGACTGAGGTGTGCCCATGGCGGCGAAGTCCTGGTCAAAGGAAGAGATCAAGTGCGCCATCCACAAGAAGGGGATGACGCTCTCCGGCTTGGGCGAACTGCATGGCGTCCATCCGAGCAACATGCGTGCCGTATGGTCTCGGCCCGTCCGCGCGGCCGAGCGAGCCATCGCAGAGTTCCTTGACGTGTCCCCCAAGGAACTGTGGCCGGATCGGTACCCGATCCGGAAGGCGTCCATTCTTTCTAACGAAAATGCGCAGCTCATCGCGAGTCGAAAATCGGCACGCGCGGGCTGACCGCTGCGGTAGCGCCAGCGCCAGTTGAGGCGCGTCAGGATAGGCACTAACCCATGGATGACATCATGCCCACCCCCACCACCATCATGGACATCCGCCTCGCCGACATCGACGTGCCGGCCGATCGGGCGCGCGACTTCTCGGAGGCGGGCGCGGCCGCCCTCGCGGGCATCATCGCAGCCCAGGGGCTGCAACACCCGATCCGTGTTCGGGCGTCGGGCGCGCGCTACACGCTGATCGCGGGCCTCCATCGCCTGCGTGCGCTCGAGCGGCTCGAGCAGCCGACAATTCCGGCCGTGCTGTCGGGCGCCGTCACTGACGACGAAGCACGGCTGGAGGAAGTGCTTGAGAACCTCGGCAGGAATGAGCTGACGGCGCTTGATCGGTGCCATCACCTCTACGAGCTGAAGCAGGTCTACGAGCGGATGTACCCGCAGGCGAAGCACGGGGCGGCATCACCAAAGGCGCAAAGTTTGCGTCTTTCCTCGGATGGCGAGGTCTTCGGCTTTGCGAGGTCTTCGGCCGAGAAGATCGGGCTGTCAGCCCGGGCCATCCAGCTGGCAGTGAAGATCTGGACGAAGCTGTCGCCCCGATCGCGCCTGAAGCTCGCGGGGACACACCTCGCCGAAAAGCAGACCGAACTCCAGAAGCTGTCCGAGCAGACGGCGACGGTGCAGGACAAGATCCTGGCGCTGGTGCTGGGTGATGAGCACCCGGATATCCAGAGCGTCGGCGATGCACTGGCGCATCTCGAAGGTGGGGTTACACCGACCAAGGTCGAGAAGGATTTCATGCGGTTGCGGGACGGCTTCCTGAAGTTGCCGGATCCGACGCTCGACCGCCTGCTGCTGGAAATTGAGGATCGCGTGATCGCATCGCTCAAGCGGCGGGGGCGGATCTGATGGCCATGCCTCGCACCGCGCACCGGCAGGCGGGCTCGAAGGCGCGTATCGCCGACCAGATCGTGACGCTGATCCCGCGCGATACGACTGTGTGGGTGGAAGGATTTGTGGGGACAGCCGCCGTGACGCTGTCGCGACCGATCGGCCGGGCGGCGGAGCACATCAATGATCTGAACGGCGAGATCGTGAACCTGTTCAGGGTCTTGCGGAACGACGCGCAACTCGCGGAGCTTTGCCGAAAGGTGTATCTGACACCCTATTCCCAGGAAGAGTTTGAGGTGGCGCGAACCATCTGGGCGGACGAACATGCCGATGAGCTCGACCCGGTGGAGCGCGCGCTGCGCACTCTGATCGCCTCATGGCAGGCGATCGGGGGCAAGCAGACGCATACGGCGGCCTGGAGGCTTGATCTCAAGCGGTCGTGGCTTGTCAGCGTGTGGCACTCGGTGCCGGATCGGCTGCTGCGCACCGCCGTGCGGCTCAAGCACGTTCATATCCACCGTCGGCATGTCCTCGAGATCCTCGATCTTTTCGGGGACAACGCCAGAGCGACGATCTATCTCGACCCACCCTATCCGCGCACCTCGCTCGCCACGCGCGAGGTGCTGTACGCGTGCGACATGACGCTGGCAGAGCATGACGCGCTTATCGAGCGGCTCCTGCGCTGCAGGGCGAGGGTCATCGTCTCGATGTCGGTCTGCGACCTGTACGACGACGCCTTCCGGGACGGGGGGTGGTGGTCGCAGTCAGTCGCCGTGCGTGGCCTGCGAAACGCCGTGAAAGTCGAGCGATTGCATTGCAACTGGCCGGTCGAGACGTCGACCGACCTGTTCGCATCACTCTGAAATCGGGAGTGCACGGACATGACGGAAAAAGTCATTGCCTACCAAGCCGTGGTGGAAAACCCGCTGGGGCGGAGCACCGACTGGCCGGAGCACTGCGCTCTGGGGGTGGTCGCGCACCGTAGGTACGGCGTCGACGGGATCGACGTCGGCCCGGTGATCGAAGTCATCCAGTTCGAAGACGATGAGGCGCTGTGGGCGCCTGTGGAGACCGATCTCCGGGACCTGATCGCGGGATGCAGTCTGATCAGCACCCCGGAAGGCGCGCGGAGCCTGGCAGCCAAGCTGATCGAGGCGGCGGATGCGGCGGATCAGGTCGCAGGTGAGGTGACCGGCTTCGCGCCTGCCACCTATGACCTGATCGCGCACCTCCGGCGTCAGATCGCATTCAGCGGCCGGACGTTCGGGCCGGGCTCGCGCGCGGGCGGGATCGTGGCTCACATCACCAAGGAATTGGATGAAATCAAGGCGGCCCCCGGTGATCTCGCCGAGTGGGTCGATGTCATCCTGCTCGCCCTGGATGGGGCTTGGCGGACCGGCGCCAGCCCCGAGGCAGTCGTCACCGCGCTTGCCGCGAAACAGGCGAAAAACGAGACGCGGTCGTGGCCGGACTGGCGCGAGATGCCCGAAGACGGGCCGATCGAGCATGTTCGGAGCGAGGTGCCGTCATGCCGCTGAGCAGCGAAATCCGGGCGGTCGTCGCCGAGCTGGATGCGGTCGCGTCTGGGCATCCGCGGGGGGATATCGCCGGTCATCACTGGGAGGTCGCCTCGGCCAACCTGCTCGCGATCGCGCTGCGTCTCCGTGAGCGCGAGATGGAAGAGGCTGCCCGCGACACGGCGCCGCGTGTCTCCAACGTCATCCCGCTGGTGAGGCTCTGATGCGGTCGCTGCGCGTGCTGGTCGGGTGTGAGTTCTCAGGGGTGGTGCGGCGTGCGTTTGCCTCGCGCGGCCACGATGCGTGGTCCTGCGACCTGCTGCCGGCCGAGGATGGCAGCAATCGGCACCTGCAGTGCGATGTCCGCGACATCCTGGGCGAGGGCTGGGACCTGCTGGCGGTGATGCATCCGCCCTGCACGCGGCTCTGTAACAGCGGGGTGCGGTGGCTGTTCAAGCCGCCGGCCGGCCGCCGCGTGGATGACATGTGGGCCGAGCTGGACGAGGCCGCCGCGCTGTTTAACGCCTGCTGGACGGCGCCAATCCCCCGGGTCGCGATCGAGAACCCGATCATGCATCGGCACGCGCAGGCACGGATCGTCGGGTATCAGCGCCCGCAGTATGTCGAGCCGTTCTGGTTCGGGGACCCGTTTTTCAAGCGCCTGGGTCTGTACCTCCGCGGACTGCCGCCGCTGGTGGCAACCGATTGGCTGCCGCCGCCGGCGCCGGGGACGGACGAGCACAAGCGCTGGTCGCGCGTGCATCGGATGCCCGCATCGCCGACCCGGGCGAGGGAGAGGAGCCGGACGCATCCGGGGCTGGCGGAGGCGATGGCCGATCAGTGGGGCGGCTATGCCATGGCGCAGGTGGCCTGAACATGAATGCCGTGTACTACAACGAGGTGGACCCCCATGCCGCGCAATGGCTCCGCAATCTCATGGCAGATGGCCTTATTCCCGCCGGAGATGTCGACGAGCGGGATATCAGGGACGTGCTCCCCTCCGACCTCGATCAGTACCGGCAGTGCCACTTTTTCGCCGGGATCGGCGGCTGGGCTCTCGCGCTCCGGTGGGCAGTCTGGCCAAGCGATCGGCCGATCTGGACCGGATCCTGCCCCTGTCAACCTTTCAGCGCGGCAGGCCGCCGCCGCGGGTTTGCTGACGAGCGGCATCTCTGGCCCGCATGGGCCTGGCTCATCAGCCAGTCACGACCCACGTGGTCGTTGGCGAACAGGTTGATGGGCGAGCTGCAAGGTCGTGGCTCGATGCTGTTTCGGCTGACCTGGAGCACGCAGGCTACGCCTTCGGGGCGGCGGTACTGCCTTCTGCGAGCGTCGGCGCCCCGCACGCCCGGCACCGGACGTTCTGGGTGGCCAACCGCGGCGGCCCTGGACTACCGGAGCGAATCCGCGACGACGGCGTTCGATCTGGCCCGGTGGGCGCACTCACGGGGGAAGCCGCTTTCGGCGGTAACGTCCCTGAGCGCCTGGCCGACCTGCAAGGCGACAGACTCGACAGGCGGGCGGGCCAGCCGAGCGAGGGGGCGCGGCTTAAATCTCAACGACTTAGTGCTTCTGGTGTCGTGGACCACCCCGGCAGCGTCGGACGGGACCAGGGGCGGAACGATCACGCCCGGCATGTCGGGCAGTTCGTTGACTCAGCAGGCCAGTCTGGCCGGCCCGGCGCGGGTCACGACGGATGGGCGTCTGTTGACTGGATCGGCTGCCGGGATGGCCGATGGAGGCCTGTTGAGCCCGGAACACAGCCGCTGGCTTATGGGGTACCCGGCCGCGTGGGGCTTCTGCGGGGTTATGGCAACGCGATTGTCCCGCAGGTCGGCGCGGCGTTCATGCGCGCGGTGATGGAGGCCCTGGATATGATCCGAAAGGCAACAGCCGATGAGTGACAGCTATGCATGGCTCATCGCCGAGTTTGACGAGGCGCTCGAAGCCGCCCGCGAGCATGGCGCGAGCCTGATCATCGCCGTGATCGGCACCGCAGGGCGTCACCGTGTCCGCTCGCGTGCCACGTCCGACGGGATGATGCGCTGTGCACGTGAGGCGGCGTTGATCGCTGCCGAACAAATCGAACACGACCCGGCCTATGCCGGGGTTGCTGACGAATTGCGCGCAGTCGACGCGGCCCTGACACGTGCCGTTGCGCTACTCGCCGCCGTCGACCGGCTGCGGGGTGCGCAGACGGACATGAGGGACGATACGCATCCAGCCCTGGTGCACTAAGGGAAAGGGACGCGGCAATGCAGGAATGGTGGACCGCCAAGGAGCTGGCCGCGCTCGCGTCCGACCGGGGGATCACGACGTTCCCTGGATCGGAGCGGGGTGTTCAGCTGCACGCGGCCCGCGCCGGATGGGCCGATATGGGCCCCGGCCGCTGCCGGCGGCGAGCTGGACGGGGCGGCGGCACCGAATATCACTACACGCTGCTGCCCGATGCGATGCGGGCGGCGATCGAGCTGCGTGACACCCGGGCACAGCTGGCTGTGCGTCACGCGGCCGAAGTCGCGCGGGACGATCGGCGGGTGGCCGCCCTGCGGGCCTCGGCGCTGCCCGCCCGGGCACGGGCGGTGATGGAAGCGCGGGCCGAGGTGCTGCGGTCGATCGAGGGCTATGCGATTGCTCAGGGGCAGTCGCGGGCCTGGGCGATCGGGCGGTTCCTGGCTGCGGTCCAGGATGCCCTGGACCGTCAGGATCTGGAGCGGGCGCGGGATCAGGGTGAGCCTCTGACGGAGCGGGAGGTGGCGAGCCTGGGGCAGCAGCTGGTTCTGATGGCTGGCGATGGGTTCGCGTTGTCAGTGGCACGCCTGATCGAGGCCAATGATCGGCGCGGCAAGGCGTCGATATCGCGGGCGACGCTCTATGGATGGTTCAGCGCGCGCGACCGTGGCGGCGTGGGCGCTCTGGCGCCGGCGGCGACCAAGGAGGCGCAGCCGGTGCCTGCCGGGTTCGCGATGTTCCTGAAGTACTACGCATTGCCCACCAAGCCGTCAGCGTCCGACGCGCTTGAGCGGTACCTCGAAGATAATCCGGCTCCGGAGATGCGGCTCACCATCGATCAGGTCCGCTATATCCTCCGCGAGCGTATGAACAACATCGAGAAGGCGGTGGGGCGGGAAGGGCTGCTGACCCTTCGTTCGCGGCTGGCCTATGTGACCCGTACCACCGAGGACATGCTGCCGACCACGATTTACACAGCCGACGGCAAGACCTTCGACGCGGAAATTTTGGATCCGGTGACCAATCGGCCGATCCGGCCAGAAATCACCACGGTGCTCGACGTGGTGACCCGGAAAGCGGTCGGGTTCGCCTTGTCGCGCAAGGAGAACGTGATCGCTGTCACCGAAGCCCTCAAGAACTCGGCGATTGCCTGCGGCATACCGGCGATTTTCTACGTCGACAACGGGCCGGGCTACAAGAACAAGACCTTTGATGCGGACTGTGGTGGCCTGATGGGGCGGCTCGGCATCACGAAAATGCACGCGACGCCATGGAACTCGCCTGCCAAAGGGCGGATCGAGAGGCCCAATGCCACCATCTGGGACGTGCTTGCGCGCCGGCTCCCAAGCTATATCGGGCACGATATGGACAAGGAAGCGTCGGCTTTGGCCCACAAGGCCTCTCGACGCGACCTGAAGACAATCGGCACGACGCGGGTCATGCCGTCTTGGGATGAATTCGTGGAGATGTGCTCGGCATGGGTGGATCGGTACAACGACCGACCGCATAGCAGCCTGCCGCGCATTGATGACCCCGCATCTGGGAAGCGTCGGCACATGTCGCCGAACGAGATGTGGGCGGCCCATGTCGCGACAGGTTTCGAACCGGTCGAAGTGGCGGCGGATGAGCGTGATGATCTGTTCCGGCCGTACGAACTGCGCACGACGCGCCGCGCGGAGGTCTACTGGCTCAACAACCAGTACTTCGATCACGCCCTGCAGCCCTATCACGGCGAGCGCGTGATGGTCGGCTACGACTATGCCCAGGCCGATCGGGTCTGGGTCCGTGAATACGACGCGGAGAGCGGTCAGCCTGGCCGACTGATCTGTGTCGCGAAGTTCATGGCGAATTCGGCGCGATACGTGCCCGTCAGCTATGAAAAGCAGGCACTGGAGAGGCGGGCAAAGTCTCGCCTGCGTCGTATCGACGAGAAGCGCGATGCGATCCAGGCCGAGCTGCGCGCCCCGCTGCTGGAGGCGCCCGTGCAGGCGCCGATGCCGATCATCGAGGCTGCGCCGCAGCCGGAGGTGGAGGTGGAGATGGTGCCGGTGAAGCCGGCGGCGCGGCGGCAGGTTTTTGCTTCCGATGCTGCCTTGGCAGCCTGGGCGCTTGAGCACCCAGGCGAGCTGACGGCCGGGCAGGCTGCGGTCTTGAGGCGGTGCCTGACGACCGAGACCGGTCGAGATCTGCTGCGGGTGTCAGGCGTCGACGCGGATGCGCTTAGGGACGTCCTCCGCGCCGTCGCCTGACGGTCCAGTGACCAACTGAACAGGAGAAGAGATACATGATCCCCGGATACGTTGAAACTGAGAATTACAAGGCCTTCCTGGAGGCTCTGAAGCGCCTTGACGAGCGGGGGGCCGAAGAAAGCTGCATCGTGATCATCGACGGCAAGCCCGGGTTGGGTAAGTCGACAATGTTGTCGAGGTGGGTGGTTCAGACCGGCAGCGTCTACATCCGCACCACTCAGGGCTGGGATTACAGCTGGATGGTCAAGGACATCCTGGCCGAGCTCGGGGTCGACCCTGAGCTGATCCGCACCACGCGCGCGCGGTTCCAAAGGCTCCTCCAGGAACTGCAGATCCGTCAGGAACGGGCGGCACTCGCCGGACAGGCGTTTGCCCTCGTGATCGATGAATGTGATCAGGTCGCGGGGCGACGCGAAATCATCGAGGGGCTGCGGGATATCTCCGACCTGCTCTATCTGCCTACGGTGCTGGTCGGCATGGGCACTCTGCGCGACTCTCTGCGGCGCTACCTCCAGGTCGGCAGCCGGGCCCCGAACCGCGTGACTTTCGAGCCGCTGTCCGTTTCGGACGTCAAGAAGCTGATCAAGCACAAGTGCGAAGTGCGGGTCGCCGATGACCTCGCCGAGTACGTGCACCGGGCCTCCCGCGGCTACTCGCGGGAAATCCTGGATGCCATTCGCGCAATCGAGACCTTCGGGGCCCGGCTGGGCGATGTCGGTGACGGGGTGACGATGTCCGATATGTCCGAGCAGCCGCTGATGATCGACCGTGCCAGCGGCAGCCCGGTCTATGTGCCGCGGAGTGTGTGATGCAGCAGGTCGCTGATCAGCTCCTCACCCTGCTGCGGGAGCGCCCCGTGGCGTCCATCGCCGATATCGTGTCTGCCTGCGATTGCAGCCCCGGCGACGCAATGGTCGCCATCAAGCACCTAGTCCGTAACGGCTATCTCGGCCGCGACGCGGCGGGGTACTGCCTCACGCGTGATGGCGAGCAGGCCCCGGACGCGGGGCGGCGCCCGAAGCGCGGCCCGGCCGGGCCGCGCAGCGACGCCATGTTGCAGAGGATGTGGCAGTCCATGCGCATTCGCAGGCGCTTCGGGATCGAGGGCATCCTCGACGACGCGCTGCGCCAGACCGATCGGCACCCCCGGCGGCTGGTGATGACCTACATCCGGCCGCTGACCCTGGCCGGCTACCTGATCGAGCTGCCCAGGCCGCCGACCGGCGGCCGGGTCTGGCAGCTGGTGCGCGATACCGGGCCTCTGGCCCCGACCGTGCGGCGCCCGGCGGGCGTCGTGCATGACAACAACACCGGGGAGGATTTCCCGTGCTGATGACCTTCAAAGACCGCATGGACGCTCGGATGAGCGCGCTCTGCCAGCGCGTCGCCGACCGGCTGCCGGCCCGGGTGATCCGCCGTGCGGACGGCCGTCCGTATCTCGTGCGGCACCTGATCTGTCGCCTCCCGGGCGGGCGGCGGCTGTATCTGCACCGGTTCGTCGCGTCGGACGATCTGGATGTGATCCATGACCATCCCGCGCGTTTCATCTCGCTCATCCTGGCGGGGGCGTATCGCGAGGAACGTGCCGTGCATGTGCCCGAGCTCAACGGGCCGTCGATCACGGATCATCGCCACGGCCGCGGCTCGGTGAACCGTATCAGGCTCGGTCGCTGGCATCGGATCGTGCTCGAGACGCCCGAGGTCTGGTCGCTGGTCTACCGCGGCCGCACGCGGCGGCAGTGGAGCCTGCGGCGGATCCTGTGGCGGTCCTCGGCAGAGGGGCGGTGGCCCTATCGGGATACGCCGATGCCGCCGGCGACCGACAGCGACTGGGCGGATCGGCCCAGCGGGCGGGTCGTGCGGGAGGCGCTGGCTGCCGAAGCCCAGGGCGCGAGGCAGCGTCGGCTGGAGGTGCAGTTCGTCAAGACGAAGGAGGTGGCAAATGCTGACTGAGCTGAACACCGAGAATGAATACGCCTGGGACGAGGAAACCGGCGCCCCGGGTGTCGCCGTCCTCGCCTCGGCGATCGAGACCTGGGCCTGGCTGCAGGACAGCCGGCCGACGCTGGAGCAGGCGGCGGCGGCTTTTGTGGCGACCGTTCAGGTCGTGCGCGAGTGCATCGAGTGGAGTGGGATGCATATCGAGGTCGACGACCACGGCCAGGAGATAATCGAACATGCCGAGGAGTGAACAACGCGCCGAAGTCATGACGCTCTTGTCGCAGATGGCCGACAAGTTCAATTCGCTGGCAGATGATCATGAGCGCATGGCGTCCCTGCTGGGTCAGATCCCCGCTCTGCGGGACGCGGCACCGAGGTGGCGCACGGCAGCCGAGCGCTACCGGGTCGATAAGCACGCCTTGCGCTCCATCCTGGAAAAGATGGTGGGCGCCCATGAGTGAGAATGCAGGGAAGCTCGTCACGATCCTCGACCGGGCGGCGCAGGATCTCGATCAGGTGGCGCAGGACCTGGAACAGGCGGCCGGGCTGTGCGGCGACCGACAGGAGAGCCTGTCGATCCTTTATTGGGCCCGTATTTGCTTGGCGACAGCTAAGCACGCGCGGCACTGGTCAAGGATGACCGAGCCGAAGGAGAAGTAGCATGCCGGATGACCATTATAAACTGGTGGCAGCCGCCCGCCTTGTTACCGCGGAAGCGGAGATCCGGATGCTCCGCGCCGAGCGCGCCGCGAAGAAGGCCAGGGATGCCTACTACGCGGCTAAGGCGTCGGAAGAAAAGGCCTACGCATATTATGCGACGATATGGCGCCGAAAAGCTAAGGGAGGCGGTGATGCCGACTGAGCGCCCGCTCATCCCGGCGGAAGAGCCGGAATGGATCACCATCCTGCGCGAGCAGGTCGGCCGGCCGGGCGCCACCATTACCTCGGTCGCCGCTGAGATCGGCATGAGCCGACCCGCCCTGTCGATGGTGCTGACCGGGTCTTATCCGGCCCGGATGGATCGCGTCACCCGGCGCTATGCCGCGGCCGTGATCGCCCGCTATCGGGGCGCCGTCGCCTGCCCGCACCTGCGCCGGTCTCTGACGCAGGCTGAGTGCGCGCAGATCGCCGGGCAGCCGCTTTCGACAAGCAATCCCGAGCGACTGCGGCAGTGGCGGGCCTGCCAGACCTGCGCCCTTTCCCCTTTCAACGCCACGCCCGAGGCAGAGAGCCTGCGGGCATCTAACGGAGCCTGACTGACATGGACACCAACACCGACGCCAGGATCACCAGCTTCAGCCCCGCGCCCGTGCCGGATGGCCGGGTGCTCTTTGAGGGGCGCGAGTACCTGCGGGACGGCAGGGGCGGCATGCGGGCGATCGAGGCGATCCGGCCGCAGGATCTGCTCCAGGACCAGCTCGTGCGCAGCGAATTCGGGTGGGCGCTGGCCCTTGCCGATCAGGTGCGGCGCTTCAAGGGACACGCCTATGAGAACCTCGGGGCCTTCGACGCCCTGCTCGCCGAGAAGTACGGCCTGACGAAGGGCGGCGGGAAGGGCAATCGGACCTACGCGACGTATGACGGCCTCATGCAGATCGAGGTGCGGGTACACGATCGGATCGTGTTCGGGCCCGAGATGCAGGTGGCGAAAGGCCTGATGGACGAATGCCTGAACGAATGGGCGCAGGACACCAAGGCGGAACTGAGATCGCTGATCACCCGAGCCTTCGAGACCGACAAGGAGGGCTCGATCAACCGGACGCACGTGTTCAGCCTGTTGCAGATCGAAAGCGACGATCCGCGGTTTATCCGCGGCCAGCAGGCGATCCGCGACGCGATCCGTGTGGTCGGCGCGCGGCAGTACATCCGCTATCGCATGCGCGAGTCCCCGGATGCGCCCTGGACCACGGTCACCATCGATCTCGCCAACGCCTGAGGTGACGCCATGAACATCATCGCCGTGATCAACATCGCCAAGGTTCAGCTCGGCATGGAGGAAGCCGACTATCGGGCGATGTTGGCCCAGGTGACGGGCAAGACGTCGCTGCGGGCGATGACGCCGGTCGAGCATAAGCTCGTGCTCGACCGGATGAAGGCATTGGGGTTCCGGGTCAAGGTCGGCGCCAAAAGGCTGCCGAAAGTGGCGCGCCCCCAGATCCGGAGGCTCTATGCGCTCTGGTACTCGTGCCATCGGTATGGCGTGATCGCCAACCGCTCCAATGCGGCGCTGCGCGCGTTCTGCGGGCGCGTGCTGGCGCCGGGACAGGATGGTGTCGTGTTCGACCCTGACCTTTTGTCGCCGCCGCAGGCGTCGAAGGTCATCGAGGTCCTGAAGGCGATGGAAGAGCGCGGACAGAGGGCAGCCGGATGACCGCCGGCCGCCCGCCCGAGATACCCGAGCGCCTCCCCGCGTCGCTGGTCGACGTGGCGGAGGCGCTCGGCCTCGATGTGGCGGCGGCCCTGATGCGGCTCTATGGCGGCCAGGAAATTCAGCTGCCGCGGCGACCACGCCCGGACCATCCCGTGATCGTGGCCCTGGGGCCGGATGCGGGCTATGCTCTCTGCCACTATCTCTCGGGTCAGCGGATCTATGTGCCGCATGGCCGTCAGCGCCGGTCGGCGCGACGTGATGTTCTGACGCTTCAGGCGGCAGGCCGCAGCCGCCGCGAAATCGCCATATTGCTCGGACTATCTCAGCGGCATATCCGCCGCATGGCCAATCAGGCCAGCGCCGATCCGGCGCAGCTCCCGCTCTGGAGCGATCGCGAGGACTGAGCCCCCCGGACGTCCGGTCCGGGGGAATGTCTCGCCTCTAACGGGCACCTTGAGATCGTGCATATCACGATCGGATTTGCCCGTCATGTCTCAGCCCATCGCCTCTATCCAGGCCGCGCTCTCCGCTCTTGGCTACGCCCCGGGGCCGGCCGACGGTCTGTTCGGCCCGCGCACGTCGGCCGCCGTCAGTGCCTGGCTCGCCGCCGGTGGTGCGCCGGCGCGCAAGCCCGACGCGGACAAGCCGGAGCTCTATCAGGGGGCGACCCCTGTTCGCGAGATCATCATCCACTGTTCCGCGACACCGCCTGGCTGGATGGCAGGGCGGTCCGCCGCCGACAAGGTTGCCGCGATCCGTCGCTGGCACATCGAGGACCGCGGCTGGTCGGACATCGGCTACCACTGGGTGATCGATCGCGACGGCACACTGGTTCGCGGGCGCCCTGAAACCGTGGTGGGCGCCCACACACAGGGCCACAACACCGGCTCGATCGGGATCTGCCTGATCGGCGGCGCCATGTCGTCTGCCGATGACCGGTTCGTCGACCATTACACTCCGGCCCAGGACATCACGCTGCGTCAGCAGATCCAGGCGATCAGCATGCGGGCGCAGATTTATCGCGTGTCCGGTCACAATGAATACGCGCAGAAGGCGTGCCCCGGCTTCCGGGTGGCGCCCTGGCTCGAGGAGGCTTCCTGATGCCCACGCCCTCGCCCTCGCCCCTGCCGACCCTGCCCGTGTGGCAGGCGCGCAGCACCATCGCCCAGGCGCTGCTGATCGGCAGCGTCGCCGCCAATGCGCTCGGGGTCGACCTGATCGGTGTGGCGGCCGAGATCGGTCTGGGGTCGACCCCGGATCAGATCGCGGATACGGGCATCTCGATCTACCAGACCGTGGCCCCGGTCGCCTTCGGGGTGTGGGCGTGGCTCGAACGGCGGGCGCCCTCCTATCAGCTCGTCTGGCCCTGGGGCAAGCGCGGTGGCCAGCCGGATGCCGTCAGCCCGCCGGCCGCGACCTATGGCGGTTCGGCGACTGACATCACGACGTCCACCTACACGCCCTGGAACCCGGCGCTGCTCGATCCGACCGGCCCGGGCGACGACGACCGCGCCTCGAGCGATCACAGCGGGCACCGCTGACCTTCTGACCTTCGGGGCTTCGGCCCCCCGCAAGCCCCGAAGGAGCGGGCATGACCGAGATCATTGCACATCAGATGTCCCGCGTGGACGAGGCGCATAAGCGCCTCGACACCCACGAGCAGCGGATCGGGCGGCTGGAAACCCATATGGCAGTGGAGGCCGAGCGGTCGCGGCACATTCAGACCTCACTCGACGACATCCGGTCGTCGATCAGCTGGGTGATCCGGCTGGTGCTGGGCGGGATCATCGCCGCCGGGATGGCGTGGATCATCGGGGGTGGGCTCAATGGCGTCCACTGACGATACCCGCCGCAAGGCAAGGTCCGACTACATCTATCGCCGGATGACCGGGGCCACGATCGCCATGGCTTACGGCATTTCCAGCGCCACATTCACGAGGTGGAAAAAGGCGGCGAAAGCCGCGGGTGACGACTGGGATAAGGCGCGGACGGCGGCGATTATCGCCGGCGAAGGCATCGAGGCCGTGGTTTCATCGGTCGTCGAAGATTTCATGCTGCAGGCGCAAAGCCTGCTCGATGACATTAAAGAGGGCGACCTATCCACCAAAGAGAAGGTCGCACACCTCGTGGCTTTGGCCGACGCCATGACAAAAGTCACCTCGTCGGCCAAACGGCTCACTCCGAGGATTTCCGAGCTCGGTGTGGCACAGGACGTGCTCCGGCAGCTGCTGGATTTTGTCCGGCAGAACTTCCCACAGCACGCTGAAGCGGTCCTTGAGATCGTCGAGCCGTTCGGCGAGCGTCTCGCGGGGATCTACACATCGTGACCCCGCGGCCGCAGCTCAAGTCCCGGCTCAGTCGCTCCGGCTTCAGAGACGCGGTCGCTGGCCTGGCCGCCGAATTCAGCCAGTGGATCGAGCTGTCCGTCGACGCTTTCGACCCTGACCCGGCCGCGCGTCAGCTGCGGTTGGCGCGGGTCGCGGATCCGGTCACCGGCTATCGATACTTCCTTGAGACCTATCTGCCCCACTACATCCGCGGCGAGGCGAGCCTGTTCCACGAGGCGATTTTCGCGCGGGTGCCGGCGATCATGTCGGCCTCAAAGGGGGTGCGCGATATCTTTGTCGCGCCGCGCGGATCGTCAAAATCGACGCATATCAGTCTGGGGCTGGTGCTCTACCGCATCGTCATGCGGACTGCCCGGTTCGTGGTGGAAGTCTGTGACGTGGCCGCGCAGGCGGCGTTGCTGATCGAGGCGATCAAGGCGGAATTGATGACCAATCCGCGGCTCCGGGCCGATTTCCCGGAGGTGTGCGGCAAGGGGCGCGTATGGCGTGAAGGTCAGATCGTGACACGCACCAACGTCATGGTTATTGGACTGGGCGCCGGTCAGAAGGTGCGCGGTCTGCGTCATGGGCCATACCGGCCGGACCTGCTGATCTTCGACGATCTCGAGAACGACGAGCAGGTTCGGGAACCGGATCAGCGGGACAAGCTGGAGCGGTGGGTCTATCGCGCGGCTTTGAAGCTCGGTCCCGCTGACGGGTCGATGCATGTGATCTGGGTGGGTACCATCCTCCACCATGACGCCGTCCTGGTGCGGGCGTGCAAAAAGCCGGGGTGGCGCGTCACCAAGTTCCAGGCCGTGGTCAAATTCCCGGACCGCATGGATCTCTGGGAGCTTTTCGAGGAGGCATATCACGCCGAAGGTGAGGGCGCCGCCCTTGCCTACTATGCGCAGCATGAAGGCGAGATGAACCTCGGGGCGGTAGTGAACTGGCCAGCGGTACAGCCGCTGGTGCAGCTAATGCTCGAAAGGGCGGCATCGCCAGATGCCTTCATGACCGAGTATCAGAATAGCCCGATCGCCACAGGGAACCCCTTTGGCAAGATCACGTTCTGGGTGACAGATCGGCGGGATCTGGTGTTTTTCGGCGCGGTTGACCCCTCCTTGGGCAAGCACGGCAAGGGCCGGGATCCGTCCGCCATCCTGATCGGCGGCATGGACCGGTTGACCGGCCGGATGGACGTGGTCGAGGCGTCGATCCGCCGACGTCTACCCGACGTGATCATCGCCGATGCGATCGCACTTCAACGGGAGTATCGGTGCCTCCTCTGGTTTGTTGAGGCGGTGCAGTTCCAAGAGTTCTTGCGCACGACGTTGATGCAGGAAGCCGCCCGCCAAGGCGTCGGGATCTCGGCCGTGCCCGTGGTGCCGTCCGCGGACAAGACCCTGCGGATCGAGCGCCTGCAGCCGCCGATCGCGGCCGGGCTGATACGGCTGCATCCGACACAGACGACGCTGATCGAGCAGCTCCAGCAGTGGCCGGACGCGGACCATGACGACGGGCCGGATTGTCTCGACATGCTGTGGCAGTACGCCCTGCGCTATTCGGGCGGCGGCGGCGGATCGATCACCGGGGTGATGGCAGGGGGTGGCGGTGGCCGTGGCCAGCGCCTGCTGGGGGATTACAGGCTATGAGTAAGCGTCAGCGTCGCGCCCGGGCATCTGCATCCTATGCCGCGGCTGTGCCCGCACCGGCGCCGGTGCGGGACCGGCGGAACCTGCCGGGCGAAGCCCGGCACCTGATTGCGAACGCCCGCAACGACATCTTCGTGCCGTACTATTCAGGCGCGTTGCGGCCGCAGGACGAAACCCTTATCGCCCGCGGCGGCGGCAAGGGCCTGAAGATCTATGACGAGATCAAGCGCGATGGCAGGGCCTACGCCGCCCTTGAGAAGCGCAAAATGCACCTCCTCGCCCGCGAGTGGGAGGTGACGGCAGCATCCGCGGCCGCACTGGACGTGGAAGCCGCCGACGTGACGCGCGAGATTTTTGCCGGCGTTGCCTTCGACCGGCTGTGCGAGCAACTGCTCGAAGCCACGCTGAAAGGCTACGCGGTCGTGGAGGTCGTTTGGGGGCGTCGCGATAACCGCATCGTGCCTGTCGCATTCGTCCCGCACGATGCGCGTCGTTTCGTGTTTGACGCGGACGGCCGCCTCCGCCTGTTGACGCCGACGGCGATGACGGACGGCATCCCGGTGCCGGACCGCAAGTTCATCGTGCACCGGTTCGGAGACGGGGCCGATCCGTACGGGTTGGGCCTCGGGACGCGCCTTTTCTGGGCGGTGCTCTTTAAGCGGGAGGGCATCGCGTTTTGGATGCACTTTCTCGACAAATTTGCCGGGCCGACGCTCGTCGCCGGCGTGCCATATGGCACCCTCTCGGAGGAACAGCGCCTGCTCATGCAGGCTCTCGAAGAGGCCAGGACATCATCAGTACTGACGGTGCCCATCGGTGTCGACGTCAAATTCCTGGAGGCGACCAGAAGCGGATCGGTCTCCTACGAGGGCTGGCTCGACTACTGGGATACCGAGATCTCGATCACCGTCACCGGCGAGACGCTTACCACAGATATCGGCGCCGTCGGCTCGAAGGCGGCGGCCGACACCCATCACGAGATCCTGGAGCTGCTTGTTGATTCGGACGGCGATCTGCTGTCCGACACTCTCCGGAGCTCTCTGATCCAGTGGATCGTCGACTACAACGTCCCGGGTGCAACGCCGCCGTCCGTCTACCGCGTCCGGCGGCGGAACGAGAGCGCGGCCGCCGATGTCCGCCAGCGGCGGG
>MDTG01033180.1_pt1 | contig 44168 bp, 40 predicted proteins | sample 811421 | NCBI WGS metagenome assembly MDTG01 (sample SAMN05326645, study PRJNA326480) | marine metagenome | isolation source: seawater | place: Pacific Ocean: South East | collected 2011 | reverse complement strand
GGACGGTCGGCGATTCGGGCCACGACCGCGCGCGAGAGATCGTCTCCCCGGCGTTGGATGAGCGAGCGGAAGGGCAGCTGAGCCGACGGGTTGGCGCCCGAGAGCAAAACCAGGCGAACCCCTTCCTCATCACACCGGCGCAGCACGGTGCTGAAAGCATCCGCGATGCTCGCGATCGTCGTGCGGGGCCGCAGCATGTCGTTGCCGCCGCCGTTGAACGAGAGGTGCGTCGGTCGAAGAGCCAGCGCCGGCTCCAGTTGCTCTTCGACGATCGGCCACGCAAGCTTGCCGCGGATAGCAAGGTTCGCGTACGAAATCGGAGCGCCGAGCGCGTTCGCCCAGCCGAGAGCGGTGAGGTCCGCCCATCCGCGCACAGTGCCATCAGGCAGCTCGTCGCCGACGCCTTCGGAAAAGGAGTCACCGATGGCGACATAGCGGATCTCGTGCACTCCCCTAGCCTACGGTCGCTTCGTCGCGCTGTGTCTCCGCGCCTTCTGCGATCATTTCGCGCGCCATCGGGATGACCTTCGTGCCGTACAGCTCGATCGAGCGCATCAGCTTGTCGTGCCCGAGTGTGCCGTTCGAGTACTTCAGATCGAACCGGTCAATGCCGAGCGCCAAGACAGTGTCGGCGATCTTGCGTGCCACCCGATCGGGAGATCCGGAATAGACCGCTCCCCCGGCTCCGACATCGTGCTGAAACCGCATGCGGCTATAGGGCGGCCACCCACGTTCGGCTCCGATGCGGTTATTCATCGCTTCGAACGCGGGGTAGGCCTGTTCCCACGCCTGCTCATCGGTATCGGCGATATGACCCGGCGAGTGGACACCGACGGGCCTGCGATCGTGCCCAAAGGAGGCCAGCGACCGGTGGAAGAGCTCGACGTAGGGTGCGAAGCGCTCAGCCGGCCCGCCGATGATCGCGAGCATGAGGCCGAAGCCGTACCGCGCTGTCCGGACGACGGACTCCGGTGATCCGCCGACACCAACCCAGGTCGTGAGGCCGGAGCCCTCGGTCTTCGGGTAGACGTCCGCGTTCGTGAGCGCGGCGCGGGTCGTGCCCGACCACGTGACCGGGCGCTCCTGGCGCAAGAGAGAAAACAGTTCGAGCTTCTCCTCGAAGAGGGCCTCATAATCCTTCAGGTCGTACCCGAACAGGGGGAAAGACTCGATGAAGGAACCCCGGCCCAGTACCACCTCGGCACGCCCGTTCGAGATGGCATCCAGGGTCGCGAACCGCTCGTAGACCCGCACCGGATCGTCTGAAGACAGAACGGTCACGGCAGTGCCGAGATGGATGTCGCGGGTTCGGCCAGCGATGGCCGCGAGCACCATCTCGGGGCTCGACACTGCAAAATCGGGGCGGTGGTGCTCCCCCACCCCGATGAACGAGATGCCGAGCTCGTCGGCCAGGACAGCCTGCTCGACGAGATTTCGCAGCGTCTGTGCATCCGAGAGGGGCGCTCCGCTCTCATCAACAGTGACATCACCGAAGGTATCGAGACCGAACTGAATCATGACGGCATCCTTTCCATGCACTTGCATAGAACCATACGATTCCGGTCCCTATTCCGATCCTCAGGTCAGCAACGCCGCACGCAGCGTATCGAGCCCGACGCCACCGATGTCGAGCGCGCGCTTGTGGAAGGCCTTGATGTCGAAAGCATCACCCTGCTGCTCGGCAACCGTGTCGCGCAGTTGCTCCCAGATTCGCTGGCCGACCTTGTAGGACGGTGCTTGGCCCGGCCAGCCCAGGTAGCGGTTCACCTCGAACTGAATGAACTCATCCGACATGTTCACGTTGCGGCGCATGAAGGCGAGAGCGTAGTCGTGGTCCCACACGCCGTCGCCGTCCAAGCGGGGCTTGCCGAGGTGCACACCGATGTCCAACACGACGCGCGCCGCGCGCATCCGCTGGCCATCGAGCATGCCGAGCCGGTCGGCGGGGTCATCTAGGTAGCCGAGCTGCTCCATGAGTCTCTCGGCGTAGAGCGCCCACCCCTCGGCGTGGCCCGAGGTGCCGGCCAGCAGACGCCGCCACGAGTTGAGCTGTGCCCGGTTGTAGACGGCCTGCGCGATCTGCAGGTGGTGACCGGGAACGCCCTCGTGGTAAACGGTCGTCAGCTCCCGCCACGTGTCGAACTCCTCGACACCCTCGGGCACTGACCACCACATGCGCCCGGGGCGTGAGAAGTCGTCGGTCGGGCCGGTGTAATAGATCCCGCCCTCCTTGGTGGGCGCGATCATGCACTCGAGCGTGCGGATCGGCTCGGGAATGTCGAAGTGCGTCTCCCCGAGCTCCGCCACGGCATGATCGCTCGTCTGCTGCATCCATCTCTGCAGCGCTTCCGTCCCGTGGAGTTTTCGCGCAGCATCCTTCTCGAGAAACGCGACAGCCTCTTCGACGCTGGCTCCGGTGAGGATCTCGTCGGCGATCTCTTCCTGCTCGGCTACCATGCGCGCGAGCTCTTCGATCCCCCACTCGTAGGTTTCGTCGAGGTCGATGGTCGCGCCGAGGAAGCGCCGTGAATGCAGCGCGTACAGGTCCCGGCCGACGCCATCCTGTTCCGGAGCGACCGGCGCAACCTCGCCGGCAAGCACGTCGGCGAGCTCCTCGTACGCCACGCGGGCAGCACCGGCTGCGTCGGACAATTCGCGCGCGAGGGATGCCGGAAGCTGCCCGTCGGAGGGCGCTGCCTCAGCGGCGAACTCCGCGAAGAAGCCACGGTCACTCGTGTACCGGCCGATCTGCGTCACGACCTCGCGCACCTGCCGCTGTGCAGGGACAACCCCTGCCGACACGCCGGCGCGGAGCGTTTCGACGTAGCCGCGCACCGCCTCTGGCACCGCTCCCAGTCGCGTCGCGATGACCGACCATTCGTCGGCGGTGTCGGTGGGCATGAGATCGAAGACCGCGCGGATGTCCTGCGGCGGCGAGGCGATCACGTTCAGGTCGCGAAGATGCCACTGGGCGTCGTGGAGCTCAAGGTCGAGTTCCAGCTCGCGGGTGAGGTCTGCTTTCGTGACTCTGTCGATGTCGTCAACAGGCTCTTCGGCGCGAAGCGCGGCAAGCGTCTTGCGGGCTTCGACGGCGAGTGCGTCAGCGCCGGCGGGCGAGTAGTCGCCGTAGCGTGCATTGTGCTCAGAGCGACCGATGTAGGTGGCGAGAGTGGGGACACGCTCCGCGAGCGTGTCGACCCACGCATCTGCGATCGCGTCGATGGGCGTGGCAGATCGAGGAGCTTCAGTCATGCGTTCGAGCCTAGCCAGAACAGGCGGTCAGTGCCCGGCAAGATTCCAGTCGCCGCCGCGGCCGACTTCGACATCCAGCGGTACGGAGAGTGTCGCCGCGTCAGCCATTCTCTGCCTGACGATCTCTTCAGCCCGGTCCCACTCCCCCGGCGCGACCTCGACCACGAGTTCGTCGTGGATCTGCAGCAGCACCCGCGAACGTAGATCGCTGTCGCGGAGGTCCTGGTGGATGCGGAACAGCGCGATCTTCATGATGTCGGCAGCGCTGCCCTGGATGGGAGCATTGAGCGCAGCGCGCTCGGCGTTCTCGCGCAGAACCCGGTTGGGGCTGGTGAGGTCAGGGAAGGGGCGACGACGGCCGAAAATCGTCTCGGTGTACCCGTCGATCCGCGCCTTCTCGACGGACGCTCGGAGGTAGTCGCGCACCGCACCGAATCGCGCGAAGTACTCCATCATGAGCTGTTTGGCCTCGGCCTGTTCGATGCGAAGCTGCTTGGACAGCCCGAAGGCTGAAAGGCCGTAGACGAGGCCGTACGACATGGCCTTGACCTTCGTCCGCATCTGTGGAGTGACATCGCCGGGGTCCACACCGAACACGCGCGCGCCCACGAAGCGGTGCAGGTCCTCACCGGAGTTGAAGGCCTCGATAAGCCCGGGGTCCTCCGACAGGTGCGCCATGATGCGCATTTCGATCTGCGAGTAGTCAGCGGTCAGGAGGGTGTCGTAGCCGTCACCGACGACGAAGGCCGAACGGATGCGTCGACTGTCCTCGGTCCGAATCGGAATGTTCTGCAGGTTGGGGTCGGTGCTCGAGAGGCGCCCCGTCTGGCTTCCCGTCTGCACGTAGGTGGTGTGAATGCGACCGTCGGCGCCGATCGCGGCATCCAGCGACTCGATGATCTGCCGGAGCTTCGTCGCTTCGCGATGTTGGAGAAGCAGACCGAGGAACGGATGCGGATTGGTCTCTTGCAGATCGGCCAGGACCGCGGCATCCGTCGAATACCCGGTCTTGGTCTTGCGCGTCTTGGGGAGCCCGAGTTCTTCGAACAGCACCTCTTGGAGCTGCTTCGGGGAACCCAGGTTCACCTCGCGACCGATCGTCTCGAACGCCTCGGCGGCAATCGCGTCGGCGCGGGTGCCGAGTTCTGCCGAGAACCCGGCGAGCGTCTCGTGCGAGACCGCCACCCCGTCCAGCTCCATGTCGACGAGTGCGTCGAGCGTCGGAAGCTCGATCTCGCGGAGCACGCCGGCGAGGTCGTCCGGCAGTTCAGCCCGCAGCGCGTCTGCGACTCGCAGCGTGAACCATGACAGCTGTCCGGGAGTGGCCCCTTCGGTCTCGGGAATCAGCTGCGTCGGATCGGCCTCGGGGAGCTTTTCTCCCAGGTATCGGTCGACGAGATCTCCGAGTGTTTTGTCGGGGAAGCTCGGACGAAGAAGCCACCCGGCCAGCGCAGTGTCGAACGCGACTCCCCCCACGGTGATGCCCGCCCGGCGCAACATCTTGATCTGCGGCTTGGCGTCGGCGAACACCTTCGGGCTATCGGACGAGAACCATGCCGAGAGGCGCGCTGCGGACTCGCTCGTCCAGCTCGTCTCGACGACGTCGCTTTCGCGCGCGAACCCGAGGCGGGCGGGGAGGGATGCGGAACTCGCGGCACCTGCGCCGGGAACGACGGTGACCGCGACCTCGCCCTCGCCCCCTGCCAGCCAAGCAGCCACAGCGTCAGCGTCCACCTCTGTGGCTGCGGGGAGTTGCACCGCCGGCGCCGAATCCGCGGGTTCCTCGCCACCCAAAGCATCGAAGACTCGGGGCAGCAGGGTACGAAACTCCAAGCGCGCGAAGATGTCGCGAATGCCCTGTGCGTCCATGCCGGTGACAGCGAGCTCGTCGGGGCCGACCGGCAGTTCGACGTCGCGCAACAACCGATTCAGCGCCCGGTTGCGCTTGACGTCATCGAGGTGCTCCCGCAGGTTGTTGCCCACCACTCCCGTGACACGGTCGGCGTTCTCGAGCAGCTCGTCGAGGGTGCCGAACTGGGTGAGCCACTTCACCGCGGTCTTCTCCCCCACCTTCGGGACGCCGGGAAGGTTGTCGCTGGTCTCGCCGACCAGAGCCGCGATGTCAGGGTATTGCTCAGGGGAGACGCCGTAACGCTCGCGCACGGCTTCGGGGTCGTACCGCTTGAGCTGGGACACTCCCTGCACGCTCGGGTAGAGGAGTGTGATGCGCTCATCAACGAGCTGGATCGTGTCGCGGTCGCCTGAGCAGACCAGCACGGTGTAGCCGGCCTCGGCGCCGCGGGTGGCGAGCGTGGCGAGGATGTCGTCGGCTTCGATGTCTTCTTGCTGGAGCACCGTGATGTTCATGGCACGCAGGCAGTCCTGCAGCAGAGGGATCTGCCCCTGGAACTCCTTGGGCGTCTCGGCGCGATTGGCCTTGTATTCCGCATACTCACGGGTACGGAACGACTGGCGCGAGGTGTCGAAGGCGACGGCGACGTGCGTGGGCTTTTCGGCTTTCAGCAGGTTTACGAACATCGACAGGAAACCGTAGATCCCGTTGGTGTGCTGCCCGTCTTTGGTTGTGAAGTTCTCGACGGGGAGGGCGAAAAACGCCCGAAAGGCCAGCGAATGGCCGTCGACGACCAGGAGGGTAGGCTTCGAGGAGTCCGTCACTCTGTCAGCCTACCCACGGCTTCCGACAGCACTTCTCCCGAGGGTGGTCATGAGCACGCAGCATCCGGCTAATGTCAACGGTATGGAGTGGGCGGCGCAGCGCGGCATGGGGACTCTCGCCCAAAAAATGGGCATGCAGTTCGTCGAGTTCACCGTGGAGCGTTCCGTTGCGACGATGCCCGTGGAGGGCAACACGCAGCCTGTCGGCCTCATGCATGGTGGCGCGTACGTCGTTCTCGGCGAATCGCTGGGATCGATGTCCGCGAACCTCTGGGCGGGCCCCGGACGCCTCGCGGTCGGGGTCGACATCAACGCAACGCACACGCGGTCCGCGCGCTCGGGTCTCGTGACCGGCGTGTGCACGCCCGTGCATCTGGGCCGCAGCATGACCGTTCACGAGATCGTGGTGTCCGACGATGAGGGCCGTCGTTGCTCCACAATTCGGATCACGAACCTCATCAAGGATGTGCCGCTCCCCGAGGAACTCACGCGCCCTGAGGCGTGAACCAGCGTCGCGCGCTCGTCGACTCTGCGCGTGAGCGAATGCCCGGGCTGAGCGGGCCGGGGTGTCAGGCCTTCTTCGGCGCCAGCTGCTCGATGATCGCCTTCGCGACGTCTTGCATGGTGAGGCGGCGGTCCATCGAGGCCTTCTGAATCCACCGGAATGCCTCAGGCTCGGAGAGGCCCATCTTCTCGTTCAGCAGGCCCTTGGCCCGATCCACGAGCTTGCGCGTCTCGAACCGCTCGACCATGTCGGCAACTTCTGCCTCGAGCGTGAGGATCTGCTCGTGGCGGGCAAGAGCGATTTCGATCGCGGGAAGGAGGTCGTTCGGGGTGAAGGGCTTCACGACATACGCGAGGGCACCAGCTTCGCTGGCTCGCTCGACGAGTTCCTTCTGGCTGAACGCCGTCAGGAGCACGACCGGAGCGATGTTGTTCTTGTTGAGCTTCTCGGCGGCTGAGATGCCGTCGAGCTGTGGCATCTTGACGTCCATGATGACAAGGTCTGGGCGTAGCTCCGTGGCCAGCTGAACCGCGCTCTCGCCGTCGCCGGCTTCGCCTACGACATCGAAGCCGTTGTCGCGAAGGATTTCGACGATGTCGAGCCGGATGAGGGACTCATCTTCGGCGACGACGACACGACGGGGGGTCCGGGCGGCGGACGTAGCGGCCTGCTCTTGCTCTGTCACCTTTGAATCCTACGGTATGGTCAATGCGGACGTGCCAGGCCGGTGTGGCGGAATGGCAGACGCGACCGACTCAAAATCGGTTGCCCGAAAGGGCGTGTGGGTTCGACTCCCACCACCGGCACGTGAGAAGAGCCGCGACCCGCCAGGGGTGCGGCTCTTCTCACGTCTCGATCGTGCGGCTTGGGAAGAGCGCACGGTGGGCGCGGCTCAGGCGCCGAAGAACTGGTTCCCGAGTGCCTTGCTCTTGAGCGCGTCGAATTCGCCCTGCGAGATTGTGCCGGCATCCAGGAGCGCTTTGGCGCGCTCGATCTCGGCAGTCGGGTTCGCGGCAGCGGCGGGACGATACTCGTCGGTCTCGGGAACCACCCCGCGACGGATGCTCGCGCGAGCGGCCATCCCGCGTCCTCGCGCGATCACGTAGACCAGAGCCGTCAGGAACGGCACGAGCACCAGGAAGATGATCCACAGCGCCTTCCAGCCGCCTGCCAGAGTGTGGTCGCGGAAGAGATCGATGATGATCAGCGCCACGACGTAGATGTAGGCGGCGATGTAGAACATCACGAGCGCGAACTAGAAAATGTCCCAGATGCCGAGCACGGCTACCTCCGAATGCGAAACGGTCGCGCTCAGCATAGTGCCGAGCGCGACCGTGTCGTGCGAAGCGAGTGTCAGCCCGCGTTCTGGTACGCGGGCGCTTTGCCGTGCACCGCATCCCCCACATTGTGAATGCGGATGTCGTTGGTCGTGCCTTCGATTCCGGGAGGCGAACCCGAGATCACGACAACCTTGTCTCCGACCTTGGCCAGGTCGTTCGCAAGCAGGTAGTCATCCACCTGCAGGAACATCCGGTCGGTGTGTGACACGTGTTCGACGAGGGTCGACTGGATGCCCCAGGTGACCGCCATACGACGGCGGATCGCCGGGTCTGGGGCGAAGGCTAGCATGGGGATCTTCGGTCGCAGCCGCGACAGGCGGCGGGCTGAGTTGCCCGACTCCGTGAACACGCACAGGAACTTGGCCTCCACGAAGTCGGCAACTTCGTTGGCGGCGAGCGTGATGATGCCACCCTGGGTGCGCGGTTTGGTGTGGATAGGTGCGATGCGCTCAAGGCCGTGCTCTTCGGTCGACTCGATGATGCGAGCCATGGTCTGTACGACGACCACGGGGTACTCCCCCACGCTGGTCTCGCCCGAAAGCATCACCGCGTCGGCTCCATCGAGGACGGCGTTGGCGACATCGCTCGTTTCAGCGCGCGTGGGAACCGGGTTGTTGATCATCGACTCGAGCATCTGCGTGGCGACGATGACCGGCTTGGCCATCGCGCGGCACAGCTCGACTGCGCGCTTCTGCACAATCGGTACGGCCTCCAGCGGAAGCTCCACGCCGAGGTCGCCACGGGCGACCATGATGCCGTCGAAGGCGTCGATGATCTCCTCGAGGTTGTCGACGGCCTGCGGCTTCTCGATCTTGGCGATAACCGGAACCCGGCGGCCCTCCTCGGCCATGATCACGTGAACACGCTGGACGTCCTTGGCATCCCGGACGAACGACAGGGCGATCAGGTCGGCGCCGGTGCGCAGACCCCAGCGGAGGTCAGCCTCGTCTTTGTCGGAGAGGGCGGGAACGTTGACCGCGACCCCGGGAAGGTTGATGCCCTTGTTGTTGGACACCGGGCCGCCGACGATGACTTCGGTCGTGACGACCGTGCCGTCGGTCTCGACGACCTTGACGCGAACCTTGCCGTCGTCGATGAGGAGGAAGTCTCCCGGCTTCACGTCGGCAGGAAGACCCTTGAACGTCGTTGAGACGATCTCTTTCGTGCCGAGGATGTCCTCGGTCGTGATCTTGAAGATGTCGCCGACCGCGAGGTCGTGGGGTCCGTTCTCGAACTTGCCTAGGCGAATCTTTGGTCCCTGCAGGTCGACGAGAACCGCGACGGCGCGCTGTGCGTCGTCGGCAGCCTTGCGGACATTGGCGAAATTGTTCTCGTGAACCGAGTAGTCGCCGTGGGAGAGGTTGAAGCGGGCCACGTCAACACCGGCATCGATGATGGCGCGAACCATCTCGTATGTCGAGGTTGCCGGGCCCAAGGTTGCGACGATCTTCGCGCGTCTCATCCGAGTATGCTCCGTTGTTTGCGTGATGCAGGCAGAAGGCCTGCGGGTATAGGCAGGGGCCGGGCCCAGCCTACGCGTGCGCCATACCGATGGCGACATCCGTCGGGTTAACAGGAGACGGAAGCTCCGTGTCGCCCATCAGATACCGGTCCACCGCTGCAGCGGCCGCGCGTCCTTCGGCGATCGCCCAGACGATGAGGGACTGGCCGCGCCCGGCGTCACCGGCAACGAACACCCCCGGATGCGTCGTCTGGTAATCGTCCTCACGGGCAACGTTGCCGCGATCGGTGAATCTGGTGCCGAGCTGGTCTTCCAGAAGAAGTCGCTCGGGGCCGGTGAAGCCCATGGCGATGAGCACGAGATCTGCGGGGATCTCGCGTTCGGTGCCGCTCTTCGGGATGCGTCGGCCGTCCACGAACTCGGTCTCAGCTACCCGCAGGTACTGCACCTCGCCTGCGTCGTTACCGAGGAACTCGACGGTGGAGGCGAGGTACATCCGCTCCCCGCCTTCCTCGTGGGCTGACTGCACTTCGAACAGGGTGGGGGCCATCGGCCATGGCTGCGCTTCAGGGCGCGCCTCGGGAGGGCGGCGACCGATCGCGAGGTTCGTGACGCTCAGCGCGCCCTGGCGGTGTGCCGTTCCAATGCAGTCCGCACCGGTGTCGCCGCCACCGATCACGATCACGTGCTTGCCCTCCGCCGTGATCTGGTTGGCTACGGCATCCCCGGCGACAGCGTGGTTCGACTCGACGAGGTACTCCATCGCGAAATGGACGCCGGCGAGATCGCGTCCTGGGATCGGAAGGTCCCGCGGAACTGTTGCGCCGGTTGCGACGACGACAGCGTCGTACCGGGCACGCAGGGCATCCCAGGTGATGTCGGTGCCGATGTTCACGCCGGCACGGAACCGGGTTCCTTCATCCTGCATCTGACGAAGACGCGACTCCAGGTGGCGCTTTTCCATCTTGAAGTCCGGGATGCCGTAGCGCAGCAGGCCGCCGATACGGTCATCCCGCTCGTAGACAGCGACGGTGTGACCAGCCCGCGTGAGCTGCTGCGCGGCGGCGAGGCCCGCTGGGCCTGAACCGACCACTGCGACGGTCTTCCCCGTCAGGCGGCCCGGCGGCTTGGGCTCGACCCACCCGCTCGCAAAGGCCTGATCGATGATCGAGACCTCGACCTGCTTGATCGTCACCGCCGGCTGGTTGATCCCCAGCACACACGCGCTCTCGCACGGCGCGGGGCAGAGCCGACCCGTGAACTCCGGGAAGTTGTTCGTGGCGTGCAGACGGTCGATCGCCGCACGCCCCTCGCCACGCCACGTGAGGTCGTTCCATTCGGGGATGAGGTTTCCCAGCGGGCATCCCTGGTGGCAGAAGGGGATGCCGCAGTCCATGCAGCGTCCCGCCTGCCGGCGCAGCACAGCGCTGTCGCCCGGTTCGTAGACCTCTTTCCAGTCCATGATGCGAACAGGCACCGGACGGCGTGCGGGCAGCTCCCGCTCGGTCACCTTCAAAAAGCCCTTGGGATCAGCCACCGGTCACCTCCAGGATGCGGGTCCAAACAACGTCGCCGTCGGGGTCGAGGCCCTCGTCGACAGCCTCCTGCCGTGTACGCAGCACGGCGGCGTAGTCCCGAGGAACGACGCGGACGAAGTTGGCGACCTCCTCGTCGAAGCGCGCGAGGAAGTCTGCGGCAAGCGCGGATCCGGTCTGTTCGACGTGCTGCGCGAGCAGATCGCGCAGCATCTCGGCATCCCCGGAACCCAGCGGTCCGAGTTCGAGCTCACCGGTGGCCAGCGCCTCCCGGTTGACGAGGTCGGCGTCGAGCCGGTAGATGTACGCGGTTCCTCCCGACATGCCGGCACCGAGGTTCCGGCCCGTCGGTCCCAGGATGACGGCGAGACCACCGGTCATGTACTCGAGCGCGTGGTCACCGACCCCTTCGACGACAGCGGTCGCCCCCGAGTTGCGGACAAAGAACCGTTCGCCCACGATGCCGCGCAGGAACAGGGTTCCCTGCGTTGCGCCGTAGCCGATCACGTTGCCGGCGATGACGTTCTGCGACGCATCGAAGGCAGCATCCTCGGGAGGCCGGATGACGATCTGACCGCCGGAGAGCCCCTTGCCGACGTAGTCGTTCGAGTCTCCCGTCAACCGCAGCGTGATCCCTGCGGGCATGAACGCACCGAAGGACTGCCCGGCCGAACCGGTGAGGTTGATCGTGATGGAACCTGCAGGCAGACCGTTCTGGCCCTGAGCTTTCGTCACGTGGTGGCCGAGCAACGTACCGACCGCGCGGGCCGTATTGCGCACGGGCAGGTCGATCGTGATCTGGCCGCCGTGCGCGATCACATCCTGCGCCCGCTCGATGATCGGGACGTCGAAGTGCTCGTCGAGCTCATGATCCTGCGGACGCAGGTTGCGGCGCGGCTCGTCGTCGGAGAACGCGGGACCCTCCAGCACGGGTGTCAGGTCCATTCCGCTTGCCTTCCAGTGCGCGATCGCACGGTTGGTGTCAAGCAGTTCATGATGACCGATCGCCTCGTCGAGCGAGCGGAACCCGAGCTCTGCCAGGTACTCGCGCACCTCCTGAGCGATGAACTCCATGAAGGTCTCGACGAACTCCGGCTTGCCGGTGAACCGCGACCGCAGGACGGGGTTCTGCGTGGCGACACCGACCGGACAGGTGTCGAGATGACAGACACGCATCATGATGCATCCGGAAACGACCAGCGGAGCGGTGGCGAATCCGAACTCCTCGGCGCCGAGCAGTGCGCCGATGATCACGTCTCGTCCTGTCTTGATCTGGCCGTCGACCTGCACGACCACACGATCGCGCATGCCGTTGAGCATCAGGGTCTGCTGCGTTTCGGCGAGGCCCAGCTCCCACGGCGTGCCTGCGTGCTTGAGCGAGTTCAACGGGCTGGCACCGGTGCCGCCGTCGTGTCCGGATACCAGGATGACGTCGGCCAGCGCTTTTGCCGTACCCGCTGCTACCGCACCGATGCCCGACTGGCTCACCAGCTTGACGTGCACGCGGGCCTGCGGGTTGGCACGCTTGAGATCGAAGATCAGCTGCTTGAGGTCCTCGATCGAATAGATGTCATGGTGCGGCGGCGGCGAGATGAGGCCGACACCGGCGGTGGCATGCCGGGTGCGCGCCACCCACGGGTAGACCTTGGTCGGGGGCAGCTGCCCACCCTCGCCCGGCTTCGCCCCCTGTGCCAGCTTGATCTGGATGTCGTCGGCTTCCGTCAGATACAGGCTCGTGACACCGAAGCGCCCCGATGCCACCTGCTTGATGGCGCTGCGGCGTTCGGGGTCGAGGAGACGGTCGACATCCTCGCCGCCCTCACCGGTGTTGGACTTGCCGCCGATCCGGTTCATCGCGATAGCGAGTGTCTCGTGCGCTTCCTTCGAGATGGAGCCGTAGCTCATCGCGCCGGTTGAGAACCTCTTCACGATCGCCGACACCGGCTCGACTTCGTCGATCGGCACGGGACGGCGCACACCGGTGCGCAGACGGAAGAGTCCGCGGAGGGTCTTCAGTTCGCTCGCCTGGTCATCTACGAGCTTGGTGTACTCGCGGAACACGTCGTACCGGCGCGTGCGGGTCGAGTGCTGAAGGCGGAAGACCGTCTCAGGGTTGAACAGGTGAGGCGAGCCGTCTCGGCGCCACTGATACTCCCCACCGGTCCAGAGGCGCTCGTGCGCGCGCTCTGCTTCGTCCTCGGGGTACGCGTAGGCGTGTCGGGCACGGTTCTCGGCGGCGATGACGTCGAGCCCGACGCCGCCGAGCTTGGTCTCGGTGCCGGTGAAGTACGCGTCCACGAACTCCTGCGACAGGCCGACGGCCTCGAACACCTGGGCGCCCGCGTAGGACGACACTGTCGAGATCCCCATCTTGGACATGATCTTCAGAACGCCCTTGCCGAGGGCGTAGATGAGGTTCTTGACGGCCTTTTCGGGCGAAACGCCGGTGATGTACCCGGCGCGCACGAGGTACTCGACGGTCTCCATGGCGAGGTAAGGGTTCACTGCTGACGCCCCGTAACCAAGCAACGTCGCGACGTGGTGAACTTCGCGGACGTCTCCAGCCTCGACGACCAGCCCTACTTTCATTCGCGTCTCGCGCCGGATCAGGTGGTGGTGGATGGCGGCGACCATCAGCAACGAGGGAATCGGGGCGAGGTCCTTGTTGGAGTCGCGGTCGCTGAGCACGATGTACTCGGCACCGTCCTCGATCGCCTGGTCGACTTCGCTGCACATCTGCGCGATGCGCTTCTGCATCCCCTTGTGGCCAGCCTCGACGCGGTACAGGCCACGGATGGTTACCGAGGAGCGTCCGGGCACTGCGGTATCGATGTGCTGGATCTTCGCGAGTTCATCGTTGTCGATGACCGGGAAGTCCAGGGTCACGGTGCGCGTGTGGCTCGGGCCCCAGTCCAAGAGGTTCCGCTCGGGGCCGATACCGAGCGAGAGCGAGGTGACGACCTCTTCTCGGATCGAGTCCAGGGGCGGGTTGGTCACCTGAGCGAACTGCTGGGTGAAGTAGTCGAACAGCAGGCGCGGGCGGTCGCTCAGGACCGCGACGGGGGTGTCACTGCCCATAGCGCCGAGCGGCTCCGCGCCCTTCTGCCCCATGGGGGTCAGCAGAATGCGGACTTCTTCTTCCGTGTAACCGAAGGTGCGCTGACGGCGGGTGATCGACGCGATCGGATGCACGATGTGCTCACGCTCGGGCAGTTCCGCCAGGCGAACGCGACCGGCGTCCAGCCACTCCTGCCAGGGCTGCATCGTCGCCAGATCGCGCTTGATCTCGTCATCCTCGATGATCCGGCGCTGCGCCGTGTCCACGAGGAACATGCGGCCAGGGCGCAGGCGTCCGCGTCGCTTGATGCGCTCGGGCTCGAAGTCGAGCACACCGGTCTCGCTGCCGATGACGACAAGGCCGTCGGTGGTCTCGGTCCATCGTCCGGGACGCAGGCCGTTGCGGTCCAGAGTCGCGCCGACGAGCGTGCCATCCGTGAAAATGAGGGCTGCGGGGCCGTCCCACGGCTCCATCTGGATCGCGTGATAGTCGTAGAACGCGCGCAGATCAGGGTCGAGCCCGACCTGCTTCTCGTAGGCCTCGGGGACCATCATCATGATGGCGTGAGGCAGGCTTCTTCCGGTCAGCGTGAGCAACTCGAGCACCTCGTCGAAGGAGGCCGAGTCGCTGGCGCCGTCGGTGCAGATCGGAAGCAGCGGACGTATGTCGCCGATCAGCTCGGACTCGAGCTGTGACTGGCGTGCGCGCATCCAGTTGCGGTTGCCGTTGACGGTGTTGATCTCGCCGTTGTGTGCGAGCATGCGCAGCGGCTGAGCCAGTCGCCACGAGGGGAAGGTGTTGGTCGAGTACCGCGAGTGAACCACGGCGAGCTCGGATGCAAACCTCTCGTCCTGCAGGTCGGGGTAGAACGGCTCGAGCTGCAGCGTCGTGACCATGCCCTTGTAGCCGAGGGGGCGTGCCGACAGCGAGACGAAATATGCGCCGAGCTCGGTGCGACTGCGCTTGCGGAGCCGGTAGGTGCGGCGATCCAGCGCGACTCCCGACAGCGCAGGGGCGTCACCGACCGCGGGACGCGAAACAAACAGTTGCTCGAAGGCCGGGCGCGCCTCAAACGCGAGCTTGCCGAGGTGCTCCTCGTCGGTGGGGACTTCACGCCAGCCGAGGACCTCGAGGTTCTCGCTTGCCGCGATGCGCTCGATGCCAGCCTTCTGCTCGGCCCGAGCTTCGTGATCCAGGGGAAGGAAGACCATGCCCGCCGCGTACTCCCCCATCGGAGGCAGGTCGAAGTCCACGACAGCGCGAAGGAAGGCATCCGGCATCTGCGTGAGGATGCCGGCGCCGTCGCCAGTACCGGCATCCGACCCGATTGCACCCCGGTGCTCCAGGTTGCGAAGGGCGGTCAGAGCGAGGTCGATGATGTCGTGACCGGGCTCCCCACGAAGGGTCGCGACCATGGCCAGGCCACACGCGTCCCGTTCGAAGTCAGGGTTGTACATCCCCTGCTTGGCGGGGAAGCCGGATTCGCCGGTGGCGATGCGACGGGGGCTCGATGCCATTGCTACCGTCCTCACGTTGATGCTCAAGATGGGACGACGTCGGCCCGGCTGTGTGTGGTGTACGCGGTGATCGGGGTACTACTCCGGTGATCAGATCACTGCGGCCGTGTGGTGCTTGTGGCGCTGCCGGCGGTGACTTCGGGGGCCGGTGGTTCGCTGACGTCGACGAAGTCGGGAGTGTCCTGCGATTGTACAGTGCCTTTCGCGGCGCGTTCGCGACCGGGAACGTACGGTGAAGGCTCCCGCCCGGGGTGGCGGCGCCTCTGCACGATCATGATCGCGAGGCCGATGACGACGCCGAAGATCGCTGCCCACACGTTGGTGCGGATGCCGAGGAAGATCTCGCTGGGATCGATGCGGATCGACTCCCAGACGATGCGGCCGGCGCTGTACCAGATCAGGTAGAGACCGAACAGGCGTCCCCACTGCAGCGCGAAACGACGCCCCGCCCACAGCAGCACAGCAGCGCCGAGCAGGTTCCAGATCATCTCGTACAGGAACGTCGGGTGGAACAGGGTCCCGGGGGCAAGGCCCGGAGGGAACGCGGCGTTGGTGGACTCGATCTCCAAGCCCCACGGGAGGTCGGTCGGAAGGCCGAACAGCTCGTGATTGAACCAGTTGCCGAGTCGTCCCATGGCCTGGGCGATGATCAGACCTGGCGCCAAAGCATCGGCGAATGACCAGAATCGGATGCCGGTCCAGCGGCATCCGAGCCACGCCCCGACTGCCCCGCCGATGAGCGCGCCGTAGATGGCGATGCCACCCTCCCAGATGCGGAAGACCGCCCAGATGTCGGTTCCCTCGCCGAAGTAGAAGCCGGGGTGCGTGACGACGTGGTAGATCCGAGCGCCGATGATCGCGAGGGGAACCGCGAGCAGCGCGATGTCGATGACGATCCAGTTCTCGGCACCGCGCTTGGTCAGGCGGTAGTTCGTAAGCAGGACGGCGACGATGATGCCGGCGATGATGCACAACGCGTAGAAGTGGATGCGCAGCGGCCCGAGGTCGATGTAGCTGACACTCGGACTGGGGATGCTCGTCAGGACGTTCTGGAAAGCGCTGATCATGTCGATCGTCCTCGGTTGGTCGGGCGCCGACCGGAGGGCCGACGACGTGAGTCTAGTTCGAGTGGGGCGGGCTCACTCGCGAACGGTGCCTGCGACGAGCTCGCGCGCTGCAGCAGCGAGGCCGTCGAGCCCGCCATCACGCAGCGCCCGCACGAGCGCCGTGCCGACGATTGCACCGTCGGCGTATTCAAGGACGCTGCGCACGTGGTCGGCGTTGGAGACGCCGATGCCCACGCACGCGCGCTCTGCACCGTGCTCGCGAAGGCGGGCGACGAGAGCGCGGGCTGCAGCATCCAGTTGCGCCCGCTCCCCCGTGATGCCCATCGTTGACACGGTGTACACGAACCCGGTGGTTTCGCGCACGATCATCTCGAGGCGGGCATCGGTCGAACTCGGTGCGGCGAGGAACACCCGGTCAAGGCCCGTTCGCGTGCTCTCGGCGAGCCAGTCGGATGCCGCGTCGGGGGTGATGTCGGGTGTGATCAGCCCGGCGCCACCGGCGGCGCTGAGGTCGTCGGCGTAGCGGGAGACTCCGTACTGGACTACGGGGTTCCAGTACGTCATGACCAGGACGGGAACGTCGGTGCGTGCTGACACCTCGCGAACCGCGGTGAAGGTGTCACGCATCCGGAAGCCCGCTTGCAGCGCAGCGTTGGTTGCCTCCTGGATGACCGGCCCGTCCATCACCGGATCCGAGTACGGCGGTCCAAGTTCGAGGATGTCGACGCCGGCCTCGGCCAACGTGACGGCGGCCTCGATGCTGGTCTGCAGGTCGGGATAGCCGATGGGAAGGTAGCCGATCAGGGCGCCACGGCCCTCAGCCCGGGCCGCGTCGATCGCGGTGGCGACGGCGCTCACGGCTGGGCTCCCTCGTCGTACAGCTCGAACCACCGGGCCGCGGTGTCCATGTCTTTGTCGCCGCGACCGGACAGCGAGATGGCCAGAACCGCTTCCGGTCCGAGGTCGCGCCCGATGCGCAGGGCACCGGCGAGGGCGTGAGCCGACTCAATCGCCGGGATGATGCCCTCGGTGCGCGAAAGCAGGCGCAGTGCCTCCATCGCCTCGGTGTCGGTGGCGGGGATGTAGTGGGCACGACCGATGTCGGCGAGCCAGGCGTGTTCGGGTCCGACCCCGGGATAATCCAGGCCTGCCGAGATCGAGTGGGACTCGACCGTCTGGCCGTCTTCGTCTTGCAGGACGAAGGTCTTGGCGCCGTGCAAGATGCCCGGCGTGCCCCGCTCGATGGATGCCGCGTGCCGGGGCGTGTCGACGCCATCCCCGGCCGCTTCGACGCCATAGAGGGCGACGCCCTCGTCGTCGAGGAATGCATCGAACATGCCGATGGCATTCGATCCGCCGCCGACGCACGCGAAGACGGCATCGGGAAGCCGTCCGATCTCATCCAGAAGCTGAGCGCGCGCTTCTTCGCCGATGACCTTCTGGAAGTCACGGACCATGGCAGGGAACGGGTGCGGGCCCGCGGCGGTGCCGAAGATGTAGTTCGTGTTCTCAACGCTGGCGACCCAGTCGCGGTATGCCTCGTTGATGGCATCCTTCAACGTTCGCGAGCCCGTCGTGACCGGGATGACTTCGGCTCCGAGCAGCCGCATGCGGGCGACGTTCAGCGCCTGGCGCTGCGTGTCGACCTCGCCCATATAGATCGTGCAGTCGAAACCGAACAGCGCCGCAGCCGTGGCAGTTGCCACACCGTGCTGGCCGGCTCCGGTCTCCGCGATCACCCGCGTCTTGCCCAGACGCTGCGTGAGCAGAGCCTGGCCGAGCACGTTGTTGATCTTGTGGGACCCCGTGTGGTTCAGGTCCTCACGCTTGAGAAACACCCGCCCGGCGCCGGTGTGCTCGGCGAACCGCGGCACCTCGGTGAGGGCAGAAGGTCTGCCGGCGTACGAGTTCAGCAGCCGAACGAACTCCGCCTGGAACGCCGGGTCGATGCGAGCTGCCTCGTATTCGGCAGTGAGCTCGTCGATTGCGGCGATGAGCGACTCGGGCATGAAACGCCCGCCGAAGTCGCCGAAGAAGGGACCGCGCTGTTCGCGCAGGCTCGTGGTCATGATCCTGCCTCCAGGAACGTGGTGAGGGTCGCGACGGGGTCACCGGTAACCAGCGCCTCGCCGATGAGGACGACATCTGCGCCCGCAGCCCGGTAGTGCGCGACATCGGCCGGCGCTAGCACAGCGGACTCCGCGACAGCGATGGCATCCGCGGGGATGGACTCGCGCAGGCGCCCGAACAGACCGCGGTCGAGTTCGAACGTGGAAAGGTCGCGCGCGTTGACGCCGACCAGGCGTGCACCGATGTCCGCGGCACGCTGCAGTTCCTCGAGCGAGTGTGTTTCGACCAGTGCCGTCATCCCGAGCTGTTCGATAAGGCGCATCAGCCGCTCGAGTACCGGCTGGTCGAGGGCCGCGACGATGAGCAGAACGATATCGGCGCCTGCCGCGCGGGCCTCGAAGACCTGATACTCGGTGGAGACGAAGTCCTTGCGCAGCACCGGGAGGGATACTGCAGCACGGACTGACTCGAGATCCGCGAGGCTCCCCTTGAACCGACGCTGTTCCGTCAGAACCGAGATGGCCGATGCTCCCCCGCGCTCGTACAGAGATGCGAGGTGGGCTGGGTCGGGGATCTCGGCGAGGTCGCCGCGTGATGGGCTGGCACGCTTGACCTCGGCGATGATGCGCACGTTCTCGGTGGGTGCCAGTGCTTCGAGTGCCGGGAGCGCGGCGGGACGATCACGTGCGGCGCGTTCGACATCCGCAAGCGGCCGCACGGCTTCGCGCGACCGGGCGTCCTCGAGAGCGCCGGCCGTGAGGTCGGCGAGCATGCTCAATGCTCTTTCGCGGTGTACCTGGAGCCGCCCACGCCGTAGCCGACCTTCGCCATGATCCAACCGACGAGCGCCCCCACCACGACAAGGACTACCGACGCCCACACGAGCCAGACGATCTCCAGGAAGAACGCCACTGTGCCCAGGGCGATGGCAGCGAGCATGATGACGACAGCCGTCCAGGCCGCCGGCGAGTGTCCGTGGCCGGGGTCGCCGATGGGGTTGCTCATGGATATCCTCCGGTAGTGCGCGGGCTGTGGCCAGTCTAGCGGTCAGGTGGTGGGGTCCCCGCCACGGGAGAGGTCATCCCACGAGTCGATGGCATCGAGGGGTTCGCCGCTCTGGCGTCGCTCGGCGCGCTCGGCCTGGTACCGTTTCCCACCCTCGGGCCACAGGCGGGCTGTCGCGAGAACCCAGGTCCCGGCGGCAGCCATAATGACGGCCGCGACGAGGGTGATGGCGGGCCAGGCCGTGACGGTGATCCCTGCCACAAGCTCCGCGATCGCGCTCTCGCCGCGGATGCCGGTCACGGCTGCAACTTCGGCTGCGACGGCGTCTACGGGGGCGTTGATGGCGATCGGTGCTGCGAGGACGGCCAGAGTGACCCCGAGGGCGGCCCCGATCAGACCGAACACGGGACGGAGGATCCGACCGACGATGGATAGAGCGGCTCCGAGCGCGAGCGCCGTCAGGCTCAGCGGCGCGAGGAGCACCACCGCGGACGCCCCCGCCACGGCGAGCGGTTCCGCGGCACCGTCTGTCAACGACACGAGGAGCCACGTCTGGGTCGAGGAGATGAGGCCCGTCGCACCAGCGATCAGCAGAGCGACAACTCCGACGAGCCGGGCCCGCGCGATCATGCGTCCCCGTGGGTGACAGCCGGTTCGAGGTCGGTCGTGTCGAAGCAGCTTCGCGTACCGGTGTGGCAGGCTGCACCGATCTGCTCGACTTCGATCAGGAGCGCGTCGCCGTCGCAATCCAGCTTCGCACCGCGCACATACTGCACATGCCCGGACGTATCGCCCTTGCGCCAGTACTCCTGACGCGAGCGCGACCAGAAGGTCACGCGGCCGCTGGTGAGCGTACGCCGCAGCGCTTCAGCATCCATCCATCCGAGCATGAGCACCTCTCCGGTGTCCCACTGCTGGATGATCGCCGGCGCAAGTCCGTCTGGGTTGAAGGAGACTGCCGTGATGCGGTCATCGACATCGGTCACGCTCTCACCTCCACGTTCTCGGCTGCCAGTGCAGACTTGACATCACCGACGGTGAGCTGACCGGAGTGGAAGACACTCGCGGCCAGCACAGCGTCTGCTCCGGCGTGAACGGCCGGCGCGAAATGCTCGACCGATCCCGCACCGCCGGAGGCGATCACCGGTACCGACGAGATCTCGCGCATCAGCGACACGAGCTCCAGATCGAAACCCTCCCGTGTGCCATCGGCGTCGATCGAGTTGACCAGGAGCTCGCCTGCACCTCGATCGATGGCCTCGCGAGCCCATGCCAGCGCATCCAGCGTCGTCTCGGTGCGGCCACCGTGGGTGGTCACGACGAATCCCGAGTCGACCGCTGCGGAGCGCTTCACATCGAGTGAGAGCACGAGGACCTGCGCGCCGAAGCGATCGGCGATCTCGTCGACGAGCCCGGGGCGAGCGATGGCGGCGGAGTTGACCCCGACCTTGTCTGCTCCGACGCCGAGGAGCCGAGCCACGTCGTCGCCCGAGCGTACCCCTCCCCCGACGGTGAGCGGGATGAAGACCTCTTCGGCGGTGCGCTGAACGACGTCGTAGGTTGTCGCGCGCTCGTCGACAGTCGCGGTGACGTCGAGGAACGTAATCTCGTCAGCGCCCTGCCGAAAATACGCCGCGGCAAGTTCGACGGGGTCTCCCATGTCGCGGAGATTCAGGAAGTTGATGCCCTTCACCACCCGCCCGGCGGCGACGTCGAGGCACGGGATGACGCGCGTCGCGACAGCCATCTAGAGCCTCGCCGCGTGGATCTCGGTCACGAGGATGGCGCGAGCGCCGATGCCGTACAGGGCATCCATCACCTGATTGACGCCCTTGCGCGGGCTCATGACGCGTACAGCAACCCACGACGGGTCCCGGAGCGGCGAGATCGTCGGTGATTCGATACCCGGTGCGATCTCGACTGCGCGATCGACGAGGTCCGCCGGGAGGTCGTAGTCGATGAGAACGTATCGGCGGGCAACCATGACGCCGCGCAGACGCCGCAGGAGAGTCTCGGTCCCCTCGACCTCGCGGGGCCCTCCGATCAGGACGGCTTCGGACTCCAAAAGCACCGGGCCGAAGATCTCCAGCCCCGCCTGCTTGAGGGTCGTGCCCGTCGAGACCACATCGGCGACGGCGTCAGCGACGCCCAGGCGCACGGCGGATTCGACCGCGCCGTCAAGCGGAACGAGGTCGACAGCGATCCCGCGCTCGTCAAGGAACGAGTCCACAAGGCCCGGGTAAGCCGTAGCCACGCGCATTCCCTCGAGGTCAGCGAGCTCGGTGAACCTTCCGGGAGGCCCCGCGAAGCGGAAGGTGGAGTCGGCGAAGCCGAGGGACTCGACCTCGCGCGCCGGCATCCTGGCATCCAGCAACAGGTCGCGACCGGTGATCCCGACATCCAGGGCACCCGAGCCGACATACGTCGCGATATCGCGCGGCCGCAGATAGAAGAACTCGACCTCGTTCGCAGGGTCGATGACGTGGAGGTCTTTCGGGTCGCGTCTGCCGGTGTACCCGGCTTCGGTGAGCATGGCGGCAGACGTCTCGGCCAGCGAGCCCTTGTTGGGCACGGCGATTCGGAGCATGGGGGTCTTTCGGGTCGAAGCGGGAGCGGGCGACGGGTTCAGAGATGTCGGTACACGTCCTCGAGCGAAAGACCCTTCGCCAGCATCAACACCTGCAGGTGGTACAACAATTGCGAGATCTCTTCAGCTGCAGCCTCGTCAGACTCGTACTCGGCAGACATCCACACCTCAGCGGCCTCTTCGACGATCTTCTTGCCGATCGCGTGGATGCCAGCATCGAGCTCTGCGACGGTCCCCGAACCCTCGGGACGGGTCTGCGCCTTCACCGTCAATTCGGCGAACAGCTCTTCGAAGGACTTCACCATGCCAGGGTAGCGAACCGCGCGGCCTGCTCGGTCAGTGCCGATGGGCGTGCGCACCGCGAGAACGCAGCCCTGCGATCGCAGCATCCGGGTCGCCCGCCCCGAACACGGCTGATCCGGCGACGAACGTGTCGGCCCCGGCTGCGGCGGCCTGTTCGATCGTGGACTCCGAGATGCCGCCGTCCACCTGCAACCACACCGCGGAACCGCGGCGGCGGCATTCATCGGCGAGGGTCCGGAGCTTGGGCATCATGTCAGCCATGAAGGACTGACCGCCGAATCCGGGTTCGACGGTCATCACGAGGATCTGGTCGAACTCGTCGAGGATGTCGAAGAGCGGCTCGACCGGTGTAGCCGGCTTCAGTGCGATTCCGGCGCGTGCCCCCATGGACCGCAGTCGGCGCGCCAGAGGCACGGGCTCTGCGGTTGCCTCGGTGTGGAAGGTCACGGATGCCGCGCCGATCTCTGCATAGCCCGGTGCCCAGCGGTCGACATCGTCGATCATGAGGTGCACATCCAGCGGCACGGGCGATGTCGCCTGGATTCGCTCGACCATCTGCGGACCGAACGTGAGGTTGGGGACGAAGTGATTGTCCATCACGTCGACGTGAACGAAGTCGGCGGCGGCGATGCGCTGCAGTTCCGCCTGCATGTTGACGAAGTCGGCGGCGAGGATGCTGGGATTGATGCGTACCGTAGCGTCATGCGTCGCGGCGTCGGGGGAACTCACCCGTCCATTATGGGCGAGGGCGCCCGTCAGCCACGTCGTCGCAGGAGTGTGATCGACATCGCGTCGGTGCCGTGCCGGTGAGGCCACAGCTGCGCGCGTCCACCGCCCGAGCCCGGGGTCGCCAGATCCGGAACGTTTCGCGAGACCCGACGCAGCACGCCCCGCGCATCCAGTTCCTCCAGCTCATTGCGGTGCTGGTCCAGCACCGCCGCGACAACATCGCGCGTTTCCGCAAGGTGCGGAGAGCACGTTACGTACGCGACGACACCGCCGGGGCGGAGCCCCGTCACTGCCGCGGACAGCAGCTCGCCCTGGAGTTCTGCGAGCGGCGCGACATCCTGCGGGGACTTTCGCCACCGCGATTCGGGCCGTCGTCGCAGTGCACCGAGGCCCGTGCACGGGGCATCCACGAGGATTCGGTCGTAGGCTGCAGAGCCTGCCCTTTCCCTCCCGTCTTCCTCAGAGACGGGAACCTCGAACGGGATCGGCTCGAGGGACCGGCGAACCAAACCGGCGCGCGTGGATGACACCTCGTTGGCCTCGAGGTCCACAGGGCTCCCGACCTCCCGCGCCTCCAGTGCGCGCGCGGCCAGCAGAGCGGTCTTTCCGCCGGGTCCTGCGCACAGGTCGAGCCAGCGCTCTCCGGGTCGCACGGGGTCGACCTCCGAGAGGACCAGGGCCGCGAGCTGGGATCCCTCGTCCTGGACCCGTAGCGCGCCGCCGGAGGCGGCGACGAGCCTGCCGGGATCGCCCGCCGGTGCGCGGAAGCCGTACGGCGAAAAGGACGTCGGCTCCGACCCTTCGGGGATGGCTGCAAGACCGGGAAGCGCGGTCATCGTTACGCGCGGTGGGTCGTTGTCGGCGGCGAGCAGATCGGTGAGCTCGCCCGCGCGTCCCTCGTCGTCCAGAGCCCGCCGGAGCGCCCGGATCACCCACACCGGGTGGGAGGTGCGCACCGAGAGGCGTTCATCGTCCGATCGGGCAGCCTCCTCGGCGCGGGAGATCCAGGTCGCGGCATCCGCGCCGCCGATTCTGCGCAGAACGGCGTTGACGAAGCCGACAGCGCGCTGCCCCGCGCTTGCCCGCGTGAGCGCAACCGACTCGTTGACTGCAGCGTGCGGCGGGACCCTCGTGGCCAGGAGTTGATGCACGCCGAGACGCAGGATGTCGAGCACGGGCGGGTCGAGAGTCTCGGTCGGACGGTTCGCGGCGACGGCGATGACGGCATCCCAGGTTCCCTGTTGCCGCAGGGTTCCATAGGTCAGCTCCGTCGCGAGCGCTGCGTCCGCAGGACTCAGCTGTGCCCGGGCGATGGCTGTCGGCAGGACGAGATTCGCGTACGCATCGGCGTCATGGACCGCGCGCAGAGTGTCGAACGCGACCCGCCGGGCAGACAGTGCACTGCTCATGCCGTGGCCCCGCTCGCTCCGGGAGACGGCTCGCCGGCGTTGCCAGTGTCGAACTGGAGCTCGCTCAGCCGGGTGCCGCGCCACCAATCTCCGGCATCCATCGCAGGCTTGCCGGCAGGCTGGACACGCTGCAGCGCGATCGGGTGAGTGGCGGTTCCGACGATCACCTGCTTCGCGTGAGATGCCGCCAGTCCGGGGCGCAAGCGCGGTGAGTCGGCGGAGGCCGGGCCGGCGGCGAGGATCTTCAGCCGTGAGCCGTCAGCCGTCGCGAAAGCGCCCGGCTCCGGAGTGACGCCGAAGATCCGCGACACGACCTGTTCCCGAGGCTGCTCCCAGTCGACGCGACCGTCCTCGATCGAGAGCTTCGGTGCGTAGGTCGGCTCGCCTTGTTGCGGGCGGGGCCGAGCGGTGCCGTCTGCGATCTCGCCGACGACCGCCGCGAGCAGCTCGGCGCCGGACTCCGCAAGGGTCGCCAGCAGATCGCCTGCTGTCGCGTCTGCGGGGCGAGGGAAACGAATCTCGCCGAAAATGTCGCCCTCGTCGAGTCCGTGCGTCAGCTGAAAGACGTCGGCTCCCACCTCGGGATCTCCTGCGATGATCGCGTGCTGCACCGGAGCGGCACCCCGCCACCGGGGCAGCACGGAAAAGTGAAGATTGATCCAGCCGTGCCGGGGCGTCGAGAGCAGAGGCTCACGGACCAGTCCGCCATAGGCCACGATCACGCCAAGATCGGGCTGCGCCTCTCGCACCGCCGTGAGCGCTTCCTCATCGAGGCGCGCGGTGCGATGCACTGCAAGGCCCAGTTCGAGGCCGGCAGCGGCCACCGGTGAGGGAGTCAGGACGCGTCGGCGGCCGATTGGTGCATCGGGGCGTGTGATCACGAGAGGCACCTCGTGACCGGCGTCCACGAGGGCGAGAAGCGACGGTACCGCGGGCTGCGGAGTACCAGCGAACACGATTCTCATTGCTGTATCTCCAGGTTCAGGTCGGGCAGGTCCATACGGATGCGTAGGGTGGCGCGCGAGCCACCGCGTGTCCGCGATCGCCGTCCCCGCAGCGCTGAAGCGACAAGAGCCGCGCGCAGGGAGCGCGCGACGTCGGGTCCATCGTGGTAGTCGCAGCGCACGAGCGCGCGCACGTTGTCATCTCGTGAGTCGGTTGCGGGCAGCGGCACGGGCCCGAGGATGTCACCGGCACGCAACCGCGGCACGTCCGTCCTCACGGCGGCCAGCGCGGTCTCCACTGCCGGTCGGGCCCCCTCCAACGCGGCGACACGAACGGCGGGCGGCATGCGAAGCTCTGCGCGCTCGGCCAGTTCCGCGCGCGCGAATGCCGGCTGGGTCCAGGTAGCCAGGGCTCGGCCGAGTGTCCCGGCGACTCCGACCAGGTGCACCGGCGCACCCGGTGCGGCCAAGGCCGCCGCGTTCGACCACCAGCGCAGGCAGTGCTCCGCGATCCGCAGATCGTCGGCGAGCAGCATCCGTTCGCCGTCCAGGAGCAGGACTGCGCGGTATCCGCCCGCGGTTCGGGGCTCTGCCCCCCGGGTCGCGATGACCAGGGCCGGTGCGGCCGGCACGTCGAGGACCTGATGCTCGGCGTCCGAGACGATGACCCGGACGCCGGGAAACGCGCGACCCAGCTCCTCGGCGGTGCGGCGGCTCCCGGAGCCGATAAGCAGAAAGCGTGTGCCCCCGCACGACGCGCAGGTCCAGCCCTCAGCGCGGCGTCCGCACGCGGAGCAGGTGGGTGTCGCCCCTCGCGCTCCGGCCTGGAGCGATCCGCCGCAGGCGCGGCAGCGTGCGGGATGCCGGCAGTCGGCACAGGCGAGCACTGGCGCATAACCGGGACGAGCGACCTGCACCAGAACCGGACCGCTCCGAACTGCCTCGCGCGCGGCGGTGAACGCCGCAGAGGGGACCCGCGCGGTCCCGGTCTCCCCCTCGCGCAGTGGTGTGAGCACCACGCGGGGAGCTGCTGGACGGGCTGCGCGGAGTTCCTCCACCCACCCGATATCGACAAGACGTTGGACGTCGGTGGTGCGGGTGAACCCGGCGAAGATAAGCGCGAACTGTTCCTGCTCTTGCCGGACCAGCGCGGCGTCGCGCGCGTGGACGCCGGGTGAGAGCGGCTCACGCAGAAGCGGATCGCCGTCGTCCCAGACAGCGACAAGCCCGAGGGCGTGGACTGGCGCGTAGACGGCGGATCGGTTGCCGATCACGATCGACGGCGTGGGCTCGAGTACCCGCAGGTACGCGCCGTAGCGGGCGGGGGCGCTTTGAGCTGCATCCGTCCGGATGACTGCCTCACCGAGTCCGTGCGCGATCAGGCCCTGCTCGAGCTGGTCGAGATCTCGGTGGTCGGGCACGACGAGGATGCTGCTGCGTCCTGCCGCCAGCAGCTGCGCGGACGCGGCAGCGAGAACGCCCACCCACCCCGGTGCGGGCGAGCCAGGCGTTACCGGAGTGGTCGGTGCCGTCAGCGCGATGCGAGCACCTCGGGAGAGCGATTCCTCCAAACCGGGGAAGCTTGCAAGCCCTGCTGCCGCCCATTCTGCGGTGGATGCCTGAACCTCGGGAGCGGCCGCCCGTTCGGCGTTCTGCCACGAGCGTTCGGCCCGCACCATCCGTCGCGGCACGACCAGGCGCAGTATGTCGGATGCCGACCCCGCCGACCGGTCGGCGACCTTTCGTGCGAGGTCGTAGAGCCGCCGAGGCAGCACGGGTACCGGAGAGATGACTGACTCGAGCTCCGAGAGGGGGCGGTCAGCGGCGGGTTCATCGTCCAGCTCTACGATGAAGCCGTCAACGATACGGCCAGCCGCACGAAGCGGCACGCGCACGCGGACTCCCTCTCGAGCCTCAGGTGCCAGCTCGTCGGGAATCTCGTAGTCGAAGAGCCGATCCAGTTGTGGCAGCGGGGAATCCAGGAGCACTCGCGCGATGCGCCGAGTGGTCATGTCAGAGACCGGCGGCTGAGCGCAGGTCGTCGACGCGGTCCGTGCGCTCCCAGGTGAAGTCCGCAAGCTCCCGGCCGAAGTGCCCGTAGGCCGCGGTCTGCGCATAGATCGGGCGGAGCAGATCGAGCTGGTCGATGATCGCCTTCGGGCGCAGGTCGAAGACGTCCAGAATCGCCGTCGTGATGATCTCATCGGCCACGTGGCCGGTCCCGAACGTCTCGACGTACAGGCCGACCGGAGCTGCCTTGCCAATGGCGTAGGCGACCTGCACTTCGAGCCGATCAGCGAGTCCTGCAGCCACCGCGTTCTTCGCTACCCACCGCATGGCGTAGGCAGCAGAGCGGTCGACCTTCGAGGGGTCCTTGCCGCTGAACGCTCCGCCGCCGTGACGCGAGGCGCCGCCATAGGTGTCGATGATGATCTTCCGGCCGGTCAGGCCAGCATCCCCCTTCGGGCCGCCGATGACGAACGGGCCCGCCGGGTTGATGTAGTAGGTGACGCCCGAGAGATCGAGTCCGGTGCTCTCCAGAACCGGATCGATGACGACCTCCTGTATCTGGGCGCGCAGGTCCTCTTGCGAGATGTCGGGATGGTGCTGGGTCGAGAGCACCACGGACTCGACGGTGCGCGGGACGGCGCCTTCGAACCCGAGGGTGACCTGCGTCTTGCCATCGGGACGAAGGAACGGCAGCGCACCCGAGCGCCGGGAATCGGCGAGGCGTTCAGCCATGCGGTGCGCCGTCCATGCGGCCATCGGCATCAGCTGCGGCGTCTCGGTCGTCGCATAGCCGAACATGATGCCCTGGTCGCCCGCGCCCTGCTCGTCGCGGGGGTCGGACGATCCGCGTTCACGCTGCTCGAAGGCCTTGTTCACCCCCGAGGCGATGTCTGAGGACTGCGCCCCGATCGAAATGCTCACGCCGCACGAGTCGCCGTCGAAGCCGGTCTCGCTCGAGGTGTATCCGATGCGGTTGACGACGTCGCGAACGATCGCGGGAATCTCGACGTACGCGGAAGTGCTCACCTCACCCGCGACATGCACGAGTCCGGTGGTGACGAGGGTCTCGACCGCGACGCGTCCGCTCGGATCCTCGCTGAGGATCGCGTCGAGGATGCTGTCGGAGATCTGGTCGCAGATCTTGTCGGGGTGACCTTCCGTGACCGATTCGGACGTGAACAGACGCAACGCGGTCATGGAGCTCCCGTCAGTGGTGGACGTCGATCAGTATCGCGACGGCGTACGACACCGACGCGCAAAGAGGTGATCGTCAGTCGATCGGACGGAGGCGAAGCTTGTCTTCGTTGATCTCGTGGAGCGCGATGGTCAGGGGCTTGTCCTCGACGGTCGAGTCGACCAGCGGTCCCACGTTGTCGAAGAGGTTCCCCTCGTGCAGGTCGGAGTAGTAGTCATTGATCTGACGCGCGCGCTTGGCTGCGTAGATCACGAGCTGGTACTTCGAGTCGACCTTCTCGAGAAGGCTGTCGATGGGGGGCTCGATGATGCCCTGGTTGTTCCCGGCCATGGCGGAATCCCTTCGCTGGCGACGGATGTCGGTGAGAGGTCTGTGGCGCCGCTGTCGCGCTCAGCGCGCGGGCGCATTCATCAATTCTACGACCTCGCGCGCCGCAACGGCGACGTCGCCGTTCACGACGCGGTAATCGAACTCGTCTTGGGCCGCCAATTCCACCCGTGCCGTGCGCAGGCGTCGCGAACGTTCCTCCGCGTCCTCCGTGCCTCGACCGACCAGTCGGTTGACCAGTTCGTCCCAGCTGGGCGGAAGGAGGAACACCAGCGTCGCGTCGGGCTGGGCCGCGCGAACCTGTCGCGCGCCCTGCAGATCGATCTCGAGCAGAACTGCTTGACCGCGATCGAGAGCTGCGCGGATCGGTGCGCGCGGGGTGCCGTAACGGTACGCGTTGTGCACGGTAGCCCACTCGAGAAGCTCGCCATCGGCGATGAGCCGATCGAACTCGGCATCGTCGACGAAGTAGTAGTGCTCGCCGTCGCGTTCGCCAGGGCGGGGCGGGCGAGTGGTCGCCGAGACTGACAGGTGGATTTCGGGGTGATGAGCGCGGATGTACTGAGCCACCGTTCCCTTGCCGACAGCTGTCGGCCCCGCGAGCACGACCAGCGCCGACCGGTCAGCGCGTGGGCGCGGCTCGGGTACACGGTCATCGAGGAACGCGCGCAGGGCCTGCTGCTGTCGGCGGCCAAGCCCGCCGAGCCGCTTCACCGGGGAGATCTGAAGACGCTCGAGAATTCTGTCCCGCTTTCCGACGCCGATTGCGGGGATCGCGGTGAGGAACTCGGTGACACGCATGGCGCCGGCCGGTGAATGCGGAGCCGCAAGCGCTCGGCTGAGCAACTCCTGGGGGCTGATCACACGAGTGGCGACATCCTGCTTCAGCGAGGCACGCTCCCGTCGCGCGGCGACGGCACGCTGCGATGCTGCGACGCGGTCGACGTCGGGAGGGGCGGGGCGCTCAGTCATGGCTGGTTCGCGGATACAGGGCCGCACGCTCCTCGATGCGCGTCTCCAGGCGGTCCGGTCCGACAGCGAGGATGCTTCGGCTCTCGGACGCGACGACGTTGGTTGCCACATACCCGAACAGCCGCGTCAGATCGGCGGGCTGCGCCCCCTGCGCACCGAAGCCGGGAGCCAGGATGGGCGTTCCGGCGAGGATGACGTCGCGGAGTCCGAAGGCTGCACGGTCGACGGTTGCTCCGACGACCAGCCCCGCCGAACCGAGTGCGCCGGGTAGGCCGATGTTGAGGGAACCGATCTCGCGCGCCACCCGGGCCGCGACGCTCTCGTCGCCGGGAGCCGAGTCATCTCGGGTGAGAGCGGTCTGTACCGGAAGGCCCTCGGGATTGCTGGTCGCAGCGAGAACGAATACGCCCTTCTCTCGGCGGATCGCCGTCGTGATGGTGGCGTAGAGCGAGTCGGGACCCAGGTACGGGCTCAGCGTCACGGCGTCAGCCTCGAGCGGAGATCCGGGCTCGAGCCACGCGGCGGCATAACCGTCCATCGTCGTGCCGATGTCTCCGCGCTTGGCATCGGCGATCACGATCAACCCAGCGCTCCGGGCCGCTGCCAAGATGTCCTCCAGGGCCGCGAATCCCGCCGAGCCGTAGCGCTCGAAGAACGCGACCTGAGGCTTCACGACACCCACGCGACCCGCGCACGCCTCCACCACACGGAGCCCGAACCGGCGCGCTCCGTCAGCGGTGGCATCCAACCCCCACGACTCCAACAGGCTCGCATGCGGGTCGATACCCACACACAGCGGACCGAACCGGCCTAGCGAGTCCCACAGTCGAGCGCCGAACGACCTCACGCGCGCTCAGCCCTCTCGATCGCGTAGTCCTGCAGGCTCTTGACCTCGAAGCCTTCGCGAAGCACCGGGAAGGCACTCACCGCGGCGCCGAGGACCGCCATGGTCGTGAACAGAGCCTTGTCGCCGGCCACAGCGGCGGCACGGATCTCGTATCCATCGGCCCGGGCCATCCCGCCGCTTGGGGTGTTGACCACGATGTCGATGCGTCCCTCGTTGATGAGATCCACGACGTTGGTCTCACCCGAGGCTTGCGTCGCGGAGTACTTGTTCACGACTTCGACGGCGATCCCGTTGCGGGCGAGGATCTCGGCGGTGCCCTCGGTGGCGAGCAGCTCGAATCCGAGCTCCTGCAGCCGGTGGGCGGGGAGGATCACCGCGCGCTTGTCGGCATCCGACACCGAGATGAAGACGGTTCCCGACAGCGGCAGTCCGCCGTATGCAGCGGCCTGGCTCTTCGCGAAAGCCGTCGGAAAGTCGCGGTCGATGCCCATGACCTCGCCGGTAGAGCGCATCTCGGGCCCGAGGACAGAGTCGACGATCTGACCGTCCTTGGTGCGGAAGCGCTTGAAGGGCAGCACGGCTTCCTTGACGGCAACCGGGGCGTCCAGCGGCACACGAGAGCCATCGGATGCCGGCAGCAGCCCCTCGGCGATGAGATCGGCGATCGACGTGCCTGCCATGATGCGGCTGGCCGCCTTCGCGAGCGGGATGCCCAGGGCCTTCGATACGAAGGGAACGGTGCGGCTTGCGCGGGGGTTCGCCTCGATGACGTAGAGCACACCGGCACTGATCGCGAACTGGACGTTGAGGAGGCCCCGGACGCCGACACCGGACGCGATGGCGAGGGTCGCTTCGCGAACGCGATCGATCTCGGTGCGTCCTAGCGAGACCGGTGGCAGGGTGCAGCTGGAGTCGCCGGAGTGGATACCGGCCTCCTCGAGGTGTTCCATCACGCCACCGATGTAGAGCTGGTGGCCGTCGTAGAGCGCGTCGACGTCGATCTCGATGGCATCGTCGAGGAACCGATCGACCAGGAGCGGCATCCCGGGGCCGATGATGGCCTGGTCGGCGATGCGCACGAAGTAGTCGCGCAAGCTGGCGGTGTCGTACACGATCTCCATGCCGCGTCCTCCGAGAACGAAGCTCGGACGAACGAGCACGGGATACCCGATGTCTTCGGCGACGGCAACCGCGCCCTCGACGTCGACGGCGGTGCCGTGGCGCGGTGCGACGAGACCCGCATCAGCCAGGATGCCGCTGAACAGGCTCCGCTCCTCTGCAAGGTCGATCGCGGCCGGGCTCGTGCCGAGGATCGTATAGCCGGCTGCCTCGATGCCCTTGGCCAGCCCCAGCGGGGTCTGCCCGCCGAGCTGGCAGACGACGCCGAGGATCGTGCCCGAGCGCGCCTCGGCGTGCAGCACCTCCAGAACGTCTTCGAGCGTGAGCGGTTCGAAGTAGAGCCGGTCGGAGGTGTCGTAGTCGGTCGACACCGTCTCGGGGTTGCAGTTGACCATGATCGTCTCGAAGCCCGCGTCGCTGAGAGCGAACGAGGCGTGCACGCACGAGTAGTCGAACTCGACGCCCTGACCGATACGGTTCGGTCCCGAGCCGATGATCACGACCTTGGTGCGCTCCGACGGCGTGACCTCGGTCTCAGCGTCATAGCTGGAGTAGTGGTACGGGGTGAGCGCGGGGAACTCGCCGGCGCAGGTGTCGACCGTCTTGTATACGGGCCGGATATCGAGACCGTGGCGGATGCCGCGCGCTTCGGTTTCGGTGATCCCCCGCAACTCAGCGATCTGCGCGTCGCTGAAGCCGTGCTCCTTGGCGATCCGCAGTGTTTCGGCATCCAACTCCCCCGCTGCGGCGATGAATGCCGCGACCTCGTTGATGAGCACGATCTGATCGAGGAACCAGGGGTCCATCGCTGTCGCCTCGAACGCCTGCTCAACGGTCGCGCCCTTGCGGAGGGCCTGCTGGAGGACGACGATACGACCGTCGGTGGGTGTCCGAGCGATCTCGAGCAGCTCCTGGACGCTGCGTTCTTCTGGGCCCCAGTGAAAGCTCGAGCCGCGCTTCTCGAGCGATCGAAGGGCCTTCTGCAAGGCCGTCGCGTAGTTACGGCCGATCGCCATGGCCTCGCCGACGGACTTCATGGTTGTCGTGAGCGTGGTGTCGGCGGCCGGGAACTTCTCGAAGTTGAAGCGCGGCACCTTCACGACGACGTAGTCGAGCGTCGGCTCGAAGCTTGCCGGAGTGACCTTGGTGATGTCGTTGGGGATCTCATCGAGCCGGTAGCCGATGGCGAGCTTGGCGGCGATCTTCGCGATCGGGAAGCCGGTGGCCTTCGACGCCAGCGCCGACGAGCGCGACACGCGGGGGTTCATCTCGATGACGATGATTCGTCCGCTGGCGGGATCGACGGCGAACTGGATGTTGCAGCCGCCGGTGTCGACGCCGACCGCACGGATGATGTCGATGCCGATATCGCGCAGCCGCTGGTACTCGCGGTCGGTGAGGGTCAGCGCCGGCGCAACGGTGATCGAGTCGCCGGTGTGGACGCCGACGGGGTCGACGTTCTCGATCGAGCACACGACCACCGTGTTGTCGGCGGTGTCGCGCATCAGTTCGAGCTCGTACTCCTTCCAACCCAGGATCGACTCCTCGAGCAGCACTTCGTGGGTCGGCGAGTCGTGCAGGCCGGCACCGGCGATGCGGCGCAGGTCTGCCTCGGTGTACGCGAAGCCCGACCCCAGTCCCCCCATCGTGAACGACGGCCGAACGACGAGCGGATAGCCGAGCTCCTCGGCACCCGCGAGCACTTCATCCATCGTGTGACAGATGCGGCTGGCAGCGACATCCGCGCCGGCTTCGATCACGAGCTCCTTGAAGACCTGGCGGTCCTCACCCTTGCGGATCGCGTCCACCTTCGCGCCGATGAGCTCGACGTCGTACTTCTCGAGGATGCCGCGGTCGTGCAGCGCCATGGCGGCGTTGAGTGCCGTCTGACCGCCGAGCGTCGGCAGAATCGCGTCGGGCTTCTCCTTCGCGATGATCGTCTCGATGACTTCGGGGGTGATCGGTTCGATGTAGGTCGCGTCGGCGAAGTCGGGGTCGGTCATGATCGTGGCGGGGTTGGAATTGACCAGGATCACCCGCACGCCTTCGGCGCGGAGTACGCGGCAGGCTTGGGTACCGGAGTAGTCGAACTCGCAGGCCTGGCCGATGACGATCGGGCCGGAGCCGATGACCAGGACGGAGCGGATGTCGTCGCGCTTAGGCATTCGCTTCTTTCGTGCTGAGGTTCGCGCGAACAAGCTCGGCGAACCGGTCGAACAGGTAGTTGGCGTCGTGTGGGCCGGCGGCGGCCTCGGGGTGGTACTGGACCGAGAAGGCCGGGATGTCCAGGGCGCGAAGGCCCTCGACGACCCGGTCGTTGAGCCCGATGTGGCTCACCTCGACGCGCCCGTAACCCTGGGGACTGTCGAACGGTTCATCCAAGGGTGCGTCGACGGCGAAGCCGTGGTTGTGGGCGGTGATCTCGACGCGGCCGGTCTGCTTGTCCAGGACCGGCTGGTTGATGCCCCGATGACCGAACGGCAGTTTGTAGGTGTCGAGGCCGAGGGCGCGGCCGAGCAGCTGGTTGCCGAAGCAGATGCCGAAGAACGGAACCCGATCATCGAGCACGGATCGCAGGAGCGAGACGTGATCCGCAGAGGCCGATGGGTCACCCGGGCCGTTCGAATAGAAGACCCCGACCGGGTCGATCGCGCGGATGTCGTCGATCGTGGCATCCTGCGGCAGCACGTGGACGTCGAACCCACGGGCGGCGAGGTTCTCGATCGTCGCCTTCTTGATACCGAGGTCGATGACCGCGAGAGACCCGAGCCTCTCCCCCGTCGCCGGGGTGATCTCCGCGGCCGTCACCGAGACGGATGCCGAGAGGTTCTGGCCGGCCATCAGCGGCGCTTCCCGCACCAGGCGTAGCTGTTCCTCGGCGTCCAGGGATGCAGCGTCTCCGGAGAAGACGCCACCGCGCATCGACCCGACCGACCGGATGTGACGGGTAACCGCGCGGGTATCGATTCCGCTGATCCCCACGATGCCGTCGCGTTCGAGTGCTTCGTCGAGGGATTCATCGGCTCGCCAGTTCGACACGACGCGCGAGGGATCGCGGACGATGTAGCCGGCGACCCAGATCCGGCGCGACTCGGGGTCCTCGTCGTTCATTCCCGTATTGCCGATGTGGGGCGCGGTCTGCAGCACGATCTGACCCGCGTAGGACGGGTCTGTGAGGGTCTCCTGGTAGCCGGTCATGCCGGTCGCGAAGACGACCTCGCCCAGAGTCACGCCGCGCGCCCCATAGGCGCGCCCACGGAATCGGGTTCCGTCCTCGAGGACGAGCACGGCGGGATCGGTGGTGAACAAGCTCATTCGGAATCTCCGGTTGCGGTGGAGGGGTCGGTGGCATCGGCGAGCGGCGCGAGGGCGTCGGCCAGCTGTCTGGCCGAGGTGTCGCGGGGGCGAAGGTAGGTGTCGACGACCACGCCGGTGTCGGCGAGCCAGCTCAGACGCACGAGGCCGTCCTTCTCGACGACACGATCGATCGTGAGGGTGGCCTGTGTGACGGCGGTGATCCTGTCAGCCGGGATGGTGATTCGCGGCTGGTTGGTCAGGTCCAGCGCGACAGCGGCATCCGTCACGGTGACAGTCACCGGTGATCGGAAACTGAGGCCCGGGGCAGCGATCCGTTCCAGCGGAGCATCGTGGACCGTGGTCGCGACGTAGAGCGCGTCTATCGTCTCGCGGGGTACGTCCGCAGCGTTCAGCTCGGCTGGCTGGATGAGGGGGGTCCGATCGCGACGGGCACGTCGCACCCAGCCCCAGGCGGCGAGTCCCAGCAGCACCACGGCCACCGCGACCATCACGAGGACGGCGGCCTCGCGGGTCATGACACCACCCCCGGCGTCTCGAGAAGAGCTCCGTCAGCCACGGTCACGGTGCCCCGGTTGATCGTCCAGCGGATCTCGCCAGGCAGTTCTTCGCCGAGGTAGGGCGAGTTACGGCTGCGCCCGCGAAGATCATCGACCGAGAAGGTGGTTTTCGGCGCCGGGTCGTAGAGCGTGAACGATGCCGGGTTGCCCGCCGCCACGGGAGTGCCGTGCCCGCTGAGGCTCCCGATCCGCGCCGGCGCTGCCGACATCGCGCGCGCGACATCCGTCCACGTCATCCGACCGGTGTCGACCATCGTCCTGTGCACGACACGGAGGGCGCTTTCCAGACCGACCATCCCGTGGGATGCCGCCTGCCATTCACACGCCTTTGTCTCGCTCGGGTGCGGCGCATGGTCGGTTGCCACGATGTCGATCGTTCCGTCGGCAAGGCCTTCGCGCACGGCTTCGACATCCTCGGCGGTGCGAAGGGGCGGGTTGACCTTGAACCGCGCGTCATAGCCGCGAACGCGATCCTCGGTGAGCAGCAGGTGGTGCGGGGTCACCTCGGCAGTGACATCGATTCCGCGTTTCTTGGCCCAGCGGATGATGTCGACAGACCCCGCCGTCGAGAGGTGACAGACGTGCAGGCGCGACCCGACGTGCTCTGCCAGCAGCACGTCCCGGGCGATGATGGCCTCCTCGGCGACAGCCGGCCATCCCGCCAGGCCGAGTTCGGCCGAGACCACACCCTCGTTCATCTGCGCGCCTTCGGTCAAGCGCGGGTCTTGCGCGTGCTGGGCGATGACGCCGCCGAATGCCTTGACGTACTCGAGGGCGCGCCTCATGATCACGGGATCCCAGACGCAGAACCCGTCGTCGCTGAACACACGGACCCGGGCCCGGGAGGTAGCCATGGCGCCGAGCTCCGCGAGCCGCTCTCCCTTCTGGCCGACGGTGACGGCCCCGATGGGCTGGACGGTGACGTAGCCGGCGGCCTCGCCGAGTGCCAGCTCCTGTTCGACAACTCCGGCGGTGTCGGCAACCGGGGACGTGTTGGGCATCGTGAAGACCGTGGTGAAGCCTCCGGCAGCTGCTGCGCGCGAACCGGTGAAGATCGTTTCGGATGCCTCGAAGCCCGGCTCGCGGAAGTGCACGTGAAGGTCGACCAGTCCGGGAAGTGCGATGAGGCCCGACGCGTCGATCACGCGCGCGCCGGGCTTGTCCAGCGCGGAGCCTGTCTCGACGATCATGCCGTCTTGCACGAGCAGATCTGTGCGGGTGCCGTCCACGAGCTCGGCGCCGCGAACCAGGAGGACCTCGGTCATGCTCGTTCCTCCCCTGTCGTTGTCGTCGCTGTGGTTGTCGTCGAACCCGCCAGCAGCAGGTAGAGCACCGCCATCCTGACCGACACGCCGTTGGCTACCTGTTCCAGGACTGTCGATTGAGCCGAGTCGGCGGCTTCGGCGGAGATTTCGAGCCCACGATTCATGGGGCCCGGGTGCATCACAATGCTATCGGCGCCGAGGGCCGCGAGCCGCCGTGCGTCAAAGCCCCAGCGCCTCGCGTACTCCCGCTCGCTCGGGAAATGCGCTGCGTTCATGCGCTCCAGCTGGATGCGCAGCAGCATCAGCACGTCGGGAGCTGCTGCTATAGCTTCGTCGAGGTCGTAGATGACGTGAGCGGGCCAGGCCGATACATCCTGCGGCACGAGCGTCGGCGGAGCGACGAGGGTAACGTGCGCTCCCAGCGTGTGCAGCAGCCACATGTTCGAGCGCGCCACGCGGGAATGGAGCACATCGCCCACGATCGCGACCCGGGTGCCGGCGAGATCCCGGCCACGACTGTCATCGCCGTAGAGACGCTTGCGCATCGTAAACGCGTCGAGCAGCGCCTGCGTGGGATGCTCGTGGGTTCCGTCGCCGGCGTTCACGACGCCCGCACTGATCCAGCCGCTCGTGGCGAGGGTGTGCGGCGCGCCGGATGCTCCGTGGCGGATGACGACGGCATCCGCGCCCATCGCTTGGAGCGTCTGTGCGGTGTCCTGCAGGGACTCGCCTTTCGAGACCGACGAGCCCTTGGCTGCGAAGTTGATGACATCGGCTGACAGGCGCTTGGCAGCCGCCTCGAAGGATATGCGAGTGCGAGTCGAGTCCTCGAAGAAGAGGTTCACGACGGTCTTGCCGCGCAGGGTCGGCAGCTTCTTGACCTCTCGGCGTTGCGTGTCCGACATGTCTTCGGCGGTGTCGAGGATACGAAGCGCGTCGGCCCGGCTGAGGGTCGCTGTGTCGAGCAGGTGTCTCATGATCGGATGCTCACCTCGTCCTCGCCGTCGATCTCGCGAAGGCGGACCGCCACGTGCTCCGATCTGGAGCTCGGCAGGTTTTTGCCCACGAAGTCCGGCCGGATCGGCAGCTCGCGGTGTCCGCGGTCCACGAGGATCGCGAGGCGCACTGCTGCTGGCCTGCCGATGTCTTGCAGGGCATCGAGCGCTGCGCGGATGCTCCGCCCCGAAAAGAGCACGTCGTCGACGAGCACGACGGTCTTCCCGTCGATGCCCGAGTCCGGGATGCGTGTGGGGTGGGGCGTCCGCGTCGGATTGCGGTGCAGGTCGTCGCGGTACATCGTGACGTCGAGTGAGCCGACGGGCACCGCTTGGCCGGTGAAGCCGCTGATCAGCGCAGCGATGCGCTCTGCCAGCGGCACGCCGCGGGTCGGGATGCCGAGGAGGACGAGCTCGCCGGCACCGCGATTGGATTCGATGATCTCGTGAGAGATTCTCGTCAGAGCGCGTGAGATGTCGGCATCCTGCATGACTGCGCGGGTGCTCATCGTCGCTCCCTTCTCCGCCTCACAGGACGGTGTTAAAGGTTGCTGTAGTCCGAGCCTACCGGAAGCGCTCGTCAGGGAATCGCAGGCGCGTCAGCCGTCTCGATGATCCGCTGTGACCGGATGGGATGCCCCGTCGTGGTGAGACACTTGCCGCTGGCAAGATCCCACTTCCAGTCGTGCAGGGAACAGGTCAGTACGCCGTCCTCGATCTTGCCGGTCTTGGTGAGGTCGGCCCGGAGGTGCGGGCAACGGCGCTGCACGACCCAGTCCTCGAGCTGCACATCCTCGGTCTGATCTGACTGCTCCGCGTACCAGTTCTCGACGTACTCGATGCGGTCACGCGACAGACACTTGAGGAACGTGGTGAGAAACTCGTTGAATTTGCCGCTGCGACCGACCGAGAACTGCATCGAGAGGAAGATCGAGTTGGACCAGTCGATCTCGTGGTCGGCGATATTGGTCGAGACGAGGTCAGCCGGAATCGTGTACCAGTAGATGCACTCCTCCCCCGCGTACTCGCGAACCTTCGCCTTGGGGAAGTCGACGACCATATCGAGTTCGCCGATGCGGAACCGGACGTTGCCACCGACGCCATCGCGGATCGTCCGGGCCCGCCGCAGGAGCGGCTCCCACCATTCCTTGATCGCCGCGAGCATTTCCTGCGGCGGGAGTACTGTCGCACGCCGCGACTCCTCGGCGCGGACCTCGTCCTGCCGACTGTCGCGCTGCTCGGCGAGGTAGGTCCACTTGTCGTGGAAGATGCGCTCGATCTCGGCATCGGTGTACAGCGTCTGGGTGATCGTCACGTCGGAGCCCACGATGTCGACTTGGGTTCCGGGGATGAAGAGGTGACCCGCCTTGTCAGGCCGCTCCGCGCGCAGGTGCTCGAGGAACTCTGCCTGATCGGTGAAGATCGAATCGTTCTCAAGCCCGGTGCCGTTGTAGCGGAACAACTCTTCGCGCAAGAACATCGGCGGTCCCGCCATCGGGAAGACATGCCCGGCGTCGACCTTGTCGATGTAGTACATCGCGCGCTTGTTCTGCGCGTCGCGCTTGAGCTGCGCGAAGTGTTGCTTCGAATCCTGCGGCAGGTCGTAGACCATGGGCCACCAGATGGCTCCGGAGACTTGGGTGAAGTACGCGTCCGGGCGACCGAAGGCGAGCAGCTTCTCGAGGTCCAGCGGATGCGAGTCGTTCTGGTTCAGGATGCTGGCGGTGCCGTCGTCCACCGACAGCGACGAGTCCCCGATCGGGCCGTCGGAGGGGGCGCGCAGCGGCGTGATCATGAGCGTCATCTCACCGAACGTCACCGGGACGCCGGCTTCCGTGCGGACGATGTTCGTGTAGCCGAGGTCGATCAGGTCGCGTTCGAGGTCATCTGTCGGATACTCCGGCAACAGCACGGGGATGTCGCGGCGGACGTACCGGTGCAGCATCCGGGGATCGAAATGATCGCGATGCCGGTGAGAGATGTAGAGGAAGTCAGCGGCGCCGAAACGCTCCCAATCCAACCCCCGGTTGTCAGGGAACGGGAACCAGGATCCGAAGAACGACGGCCCGATGACCGGGTCGCACAGGATCGAACCTCCCGTGGTCTCGATGAACATGCCGGCATGTCCGAGTCCGGTGATGCGCATGGACGCTCCTCTCCCGAGACGAGTGTAGGCGGCTCCTGCGCGTCGGCAGTGGGATCACGCCGTGCAAATGCGGCGGGTCAGTCGAGCTTTCCCGTGGCAGTCTCGCCCCCGCGCGCCACACGACCGAGCACACCGTGCACGAACGCGCCGGAGTCGTCGGTCGAGAACTCCTTCGCGAGTTCCACCGCCTCATCGATCGCGACGGCGGCGGGAACGCCGTCGTTGTAGACGATCTCCCACGTGCCGATGCGCAACAACGCGCGGTCGACGGCCGGCATTCGGACAAGCGTCCAGCCCTTCGCGGCGGCCGTGATCGCCTCGTCGATCGCCGGCGCATTGTCGATCACACCGTCGACGATTTCACGGGCGTACAGCCACGACGCCTCGCGCGCCGGTTCGGACGCGGCGCGACGGGCTTCTGCGGCAAGTGTCAGCGCGACATCCTCACCGCGGACGTCAGCTTGGAACAGGATGTCCAGCGCACGCTTGCGCGCCTTCGAACGTGCACTCATCGGTGCTGTCGCGTCAGTTGACGCGGCCGAGGTAGTCACCCGTCCGGGTGTCGACCTTGACCTTCGTGCCGGTCTCGAGGAACAGCGGGACCTGGATCTCGTAGCCCGTCTCGACGGTTGCAGGCTTTGTGCCGGCCGACGAGCGGTCGCCCTGCAGACCCGGCTCGGTGTAGGTGATCTCGAGCACAACGGATGCCGGCAGGTCGAGGTAGAGCGCGGTGCCGTTGTTCATCGCGATGGTGACCTGCTGGTTCTCGAGCATGAAGTTCGCCGCGTCGCCGACGGTGGCGGCGGGCACGTTGATCTGGTCGTAGTCGGTCTGGTCCATGAACACGAAGCTGTCGCCGTCGTTGTACAGGTAGGTGTAGTCGCGGCGGTCGACGTTCTCGATCTCGATCTTGGCGCCGGCGTTGAAGGTCTTGTCGACGACCTTGCCGGTCAGGACGTTCTTGAGCTTGGTGCGCACGAATGCGCCGCCCTTGCCCGGCTTGACGTGCTGGAACTCCACGACGCTCCAGAGCTGTCCATCGATGTTGAGGACGACGCCGTTCTTGATGTCTGCGGTGGATGCCATGGGAGGAGGTTCCGTTCTTGGGTTTCCGAGGGACACTGAACTCGTCGAGGCAGGTCCGACGCACGATTCTACGGGATCGGCCGGCACGCACCGTCGCCCATGGAGGAGGCAGCGGTACGCGGCCGGCGAAATGCCGGACCGCATACCTGCCGCATCCGGTTCACGCGTACTTGTAGAAGCCCTCGCCGGTGGCAACGCCGAGCTTGCCTTGATCGATGTAGGTCTCTTTCAGCCATGTGGCGAGCTTCTCGTCTCCCGTCGAGCTGTGCGTCAAGATGTTGTACGGCGTGGTGAGTCCGATCACATCGAGAATCTGCAGCGGTCCCAGGGGTGCACCGGTCGCGATGCGCCACGTCTTGTCGATGTCCTCGACCGAGGCGTAGCCGCCGGCGGCGAGGCCCATACCTGCGTTCAGCAGCGGGACGAGAAGAGTGTTGAGAACGTAGCCGGCCTTCTCCTTGTGAATCGCGATGGGCACCATGCCGATCTCGGTGGCGAATTCCTCGACGGTGGCGAAGACGGCGGGATCGGTCTGCGTCGTGCCCATCACCTCGGCCGTATTGAATTTCCACACTCTGTTCGCGAAGTGCAGCGCAAGGAAGCGATCCGGCCGTCCGGTGAACTCGACCATGTCGGAGGGCAGCAGTGTCGACGAGTTGGTCGCGAAGATCGTTTTCGCCGGCGCCAGCTCGCCGAGCCTGGTGTACACGTCACGCTTGAGGTCCAGTACCTCGGGTACGGCCTCGATGACGAGGTCGGCTTGGGCTGCGGCGTCAAGGTCGGTGGAGAGCGTCAGACGCATCAGCGCGAGGTCGGCTTTACCGTCCTCGGCAGCACCGGGAACCTCGGCGCGGTACGTGGCGGCGAGGTGGGCGAAGCGTTCCCGTGCCGCGGCTAGCGCGTCATCGCTGATGTCATAAGCGGTCACGGCGAATCCGCTGTACGCGGTCTGGAACGCGATCTGCGAACCGAGGACGCCTGTGCCCAGGACGGCGACAGTGGTGATGTCGGTCATGATTCCTTCTCTCCAGCGGGGATCGCCCGCTCGGCTGTGCGCGGCACATCGGCTGCGCGGATGGTGCGCCGGTCCCAGCCGGCGACGATCTGCTCGATCTGTATCTGCAGCTGCGCGGCGAGGAGGTCACCGCCGGTGCTCGCGCGCACAAGAACGACATGCGCGCAGGCGAACACGGCGCGCGCAGCGCTATACGCGTCATCGGGAGGGGTCTCCCCCGCGAGCAGACGGGCGATTCCCCCCTCGAGGTCGGCGACGATGGCGAGTCCCTCGGCGCGATGCGGATCCGCCTCCCCGCCGAACATGAGCTCGCGCTGATACGCAGCAGTGTCGGCAGGGCGAGCGGCAGCCGCCGCAAGCGTGGGCGCCAGCGCAGTCCAGATCGCGGCCGTCGGGGGCCAGACGCCGGCGGCCTCGGCCAGACCGCGCTCGACGCAGGCTCGAAAGTCCGCGTTGAACACCATCAGCAGCAACTCCGCCTTCGTCGCCGCGTACCGAAAGACAGTTCCCGCGGCGACGTCAGCATGTTCGGCTATCTGCTGGGTCGTCACCTCGGCGTAACCGTGCTCCGCAAATAGGGTACGTGCGGCGGTGAAGATGCGCGCACGCTTCTGGAGCTTGCTGCGTTCTCGGCGGCCTTGTTCTGCGGTCATAATGAGTAGCCTCAGAAATGAGTCTACTCATTATTCGTCCGTCAGCCGTCGGCGTGGCCGGCGATGATGTCGATCAGCAGATCGGTCGCACGTGCGTAGCCGGTCACACCTTCGCCCACCACGTGGACGGCGGCGATGTCGCGGATGTACGAATAGTGACGGAATTCCTCGCGTGCGTACACGTCCGAGATGTGGACCTCGGCGACCGGCAGCGCGACGCCCGACAGCGCATCACGCAGGGATACCGACGTGTGCGTCAGCCCGCCGGGGTTGATCACGATTCCGGCGCAATCCGCTCGCGCTGCGTGGACGGCATCGATGAGGACACCCTCGTGGTTGGACTGCAGTGCACGTACGTCGAAACCGGATGCCGCAGCGGTGCGCGAGACGAGTGCTTCGACATCCTCGAGCGTCTCGTGCCCATAGACGTCGGGTTCTCGTGTGCCCAGAAGATTGAGGTTCGGTCCATTGAGCAACAGCAGCCGGCGAGGAGGAGACGTCACAGTGGCAACTCTATTGCCCGCTGCATCTCGATCTCCGGCCCGATCGCGCTCACGAAACCGACGCCCGTGCGGGCGAACCCGAGCCGCGCATAGGCTCGCTGCGCCCTCACGTTGTCGCGGTGCACATCCAGCGTCAGAGCCTTGTGCCCGCGCGCTCCGACCCACACCGACACCGCGTCGACGAGATCTGAGAGAACCCCCTGCCCGCGGTGGGCGGGGTCGATGTAGACGCCGACGATATCAGCACGCGGGTAGCTGAGGACACGGCCGAGGTGGTCGGTTTCGCCGACGGCGCGGAGCAGGACTGTGGCTGTGCCGATCCAGCGGTCACCCCGAGTGACAGCGACGAACTGCGCGCCGTTCTCGCCCAGGGCGCCGCCGGCGGTCCTGTCCCGCCAGAAGGAATCGTCCCGGGCGAGCTCATCGGCCTGGCTCGTGAGGAATGCGAGCGGGGCATCCGGATCGCCGGTCGCGCGGATCCGCAGCTCGCGAACTGCCGCCCACTCGTGCAGGCGAACGCGTCGCACCTCGTGTCGCGAGGCGAGACCGTGCCCGCCTGTCACTATTGGGCGACCTCTTGGTAGGCCGCGAAAAGGAGCGACTCGTCGGGGGCCTGCAACACCGTCGGACGCGCGATGTCGTCGAGGACGATGAAGCGCAACATGCTCCCCCGCGTCTTCTTGTCGCGTTGCATCGTCGAG
>MDTG01187552.1_pt1 | contig 44198 bp, 40 predicted proteins | sample 811421 | NCBI WGS metagenome assembly MDTG01 (sample SAMN05326645, study PRJNA326480) | marine metagenome | isolation source: seawater | place: Pacific Ocean: South East | collected 2011 | reverse complement strand
GACGTGATCTGCGCGGCCCGCGTGCTGCTGTGCCTGCCGTCCACGCCTCAGCGGAAGCCGGGCCCGTGCGCCCAGATCGTCAGCGAGTGCCGCGCGCCCTCTTCGACGGGTGTCACCCGGTGCAGCAGGAACGACGGAAACAGCGTGGCGCTGCCACGCTCGCGCGACGCCTCGACCGTGTGGGCCGAGGGCATGACCTCGAGCGCGCCGCCCCGGTAGGCATCGGCGTCGGACAGCTGCACCACCATCGTGAGCTTGCGCCGGCCCGCGAGTCGGCCGTCGCCGATGTCGGCATGCCAGCCGAAGTGCCCCTGCCGCTCGGCGCCGTAGCGGGCGACCTGCGCGCTTTCGTCGAAGCCGTCGAGATCGAAGCCGTAGACCTCGCGGTTGGCCTCGCGCACCACCTCGATGATGCGCTCCATGATCCAGCCGGTATCGGGCAGATCGTCGATCCAGACCAGATCGGCGCGCCGCAGGTTGTGGTCGCGATTGCGACCGACAAGGCGGGCGTCGGCGCTCTCGGCGGCCTTGGTGATGTCGATGATGCGGGCGCAGTCTGCCTCGGAGAAGGCGGCGGGGATCCGGTGAACGGTCAGCATGGTCGGGCTCTCGATGGAGGGAACACGCTGCCATAACGCGTCTGTCGCGCCATGCTGCGCCGAAAACGACAGGGCGGTCCGGAAACGACCTTTTCCCGCGCTCCCGCGCACGCCATATCAGGGCGCATGACCGACCCGGATATTGCCAGTTTCGAAGCCATGGCGCGCCGCGCCGTCGAGAGCTTTCCGCAGCCCTTCCGCGCCAGCGCCGAGGACGTGCTGCTCGAGGTCGTCGACTGGCCGCCCGAGGAGATCCTGCGCGACATGCAGATCCGCGACCCGCTCGACCTGACCGGGCTTTACGAGGGCATCCCGATGACCGAGCGCGCGATCAGCGCGCCCTCGCCGTGGCCTGACCGGGTGTGGCTGTTCCGGCAGCCGATCCTGGCGGAATGGCGCGACCGCGGCGACATCGAGCTCGAGGACCTCGTGGTGCATGTCACCGTGCACGAGTTCGCGCATCATTTCGGCTGGTCCGACGACGACATCGCCACCATCGACCGCTGGTGGGAGTAGGCACCCGCCCCACGCGTCCGAATGGGTCAGCCCTCGTCGATGATCGCCTGCATCCGCCGCACGAAGCGCTGCGGCCCGAGTTCGCCGAGCGCCGTCTCACGCGCGCCCTGCCCCAGCCGCTGCCGCAGCTCGGGGTCACCGATCAGCCGGTCGAGCGCCTTTGCCACCGTCTCGGGTCGGTGCGGATCGACCAGCAGGCCGCTTTCGCCTTCCGAAAGATAGCCCGCCGAGCCTGCCTCGACCGAGATCACCGGCACGCAGCCATAGGCCATCGCCTCGGCCGGGGCGAAGCCCAGCGGCTCGTCGAAGCTCGGCAGGATGCAGATGTCGGACGAGGCGTAGAGCGCGGGCATCTCGGAAAACGGGATCAGCCCACGCATGTCGATCCAGTCTTCGGCCTCGGACGACGCCTTGAGCGCGGCGAAATGCGCGCGGTCTTCCGGAGTGTCGAGCACCCGTTCCGAGCCGACCAGGATCAGTCTTGCCCGGCCCGCCCGACCGGCTTCGCGCATCGCATCGATCACGAGGTGCTGCATCTTGCGACGCTGCCCAAGCTTGGCGACGCAGAGCACCGTGACCGGCCCGTCCCCGCTGCGCGCCGGCATCGGCGGCGGTGGATCGGTCACGACGGGCCACGGCAGGTAACGCGCCCAGCGGTCAGGCGTTGCCTCCCCCAGCCCCGGATTCGCGGTGATTCGGCGGATCGGAAGGCCTTGTCGCCAGAGCAGGAAGCGGTGCGAAAGCGTCTCGTGCCGGTGCCACGGGTGCATGTCGTAGGACCAAAGCGCCGCCCCGGCGCGGCGCCCGATCTTCGCCAGCTGAACCCGCAGCTTCGCGGTGTTGCGAAGAAAGACGATGTCCGGCGAGAGCGCGTCCCAGGCCGTCTTCAGCGCAGACGTATCCGCGGGGTCGGGAAAGATCTGCGGCACCACGTGGCTGTGATCCTCCGCGCCGCCGCTACCGGAGGCCCAGACCGAAACCCGGGCGCCTGCATCGACCAGCGCCTTCGTCGCGAAGAAGAGGTTCGTGTGAAACCTCGGAACGACGAAGAGGATGGTCGCCTGCATGTCCGTCAGCTCTGATCCCGCCACCTGTTGACGATAGGATAGCGCCGGTCGAGCCAGAACGCACGCTGCGACAGTCGCGCCCCCGGTGCCGACTGGAAGCGCTTGTATTCCGAGATGTAGAGCAGGTGCTCGACCTTCTTTGCGTCTTCGCGCGCATAGCCTGCCGCAACGCAGTCGGCGATCGAGCCGTCGTCGTCCACGAGGATCTGCAGGATGCCGTCGAGCACCGGGTAGTCGGGCAGCGAGTCGCTGTCCTTCTGATCCGCGCGCAGTTCGGCCGACGGCGGCTTGGAGATGATACGCTCGGGGATAACCAGCCCTTCGGGGCCGCTCATCCATGCGCGGTGGTTCGCGTTGCGCCAGCGGCAGATGTCGAAGACGCGGGTCTTGTAAAGATCCTTGATCGGATTGTAGCCGCCCGCCATGTCGCCGTAGATCGTGGCGTAGCCCACCGCGACCTCGGACTTGTTGCCGGTGGTCAGGAGCATCTCGCCGAACTTGTTCGACAGGGCCATCAGCAGCAGGCCACGCAGCCGCGATTGGATATTCTCTTCGGTGAGATCGGGATCGCGACCTTCGAAGAGCGGCGCGAGCGTCTCGGTGATGGCGTCGCGGCCCGGGGTGATCGGCACGAAGTCGTAGTGGCAGCCCAGCGCCTCCGCGCAGGCCTTGGCGTCCTCGAGCGAATGCTCCGAGGTGTATTCCGAGGGCAGCATCACGCAGCGCACGTTCTCGGCGCCCAGCGCATCGACCGCGATGGTCGCCACAAGCGCCGAGTCGATGCCGCCCGAGAGGCCCAGCAGCACCTTGCCGAAGCCGGTCTTGCGGCAGTAGTCGCGCAGCGCGACCACCATCGCGTTGTAATCCTGCTCCATTGCGTCGGGATGGCGGGTGAAATCGCCGTCGAGCGCGCGCCAGCCGTCTTCGGTCCGCTCGAGATCGACGTGGGCGATGGCCTCCTCGAAGACCGGAAGCTGCATCGCGACCGCCCCGTGCGGGTTGAGCACGAAGGAGCCGCCGTCGAAGATCTGGTCGTCCTGCCCGCCGGTCATGTTCAGGTAGATGAGCGGCAGGCCGGTCTCGACCACGCGGGCAATCATCTTGTTGAGCCGGGTCTCGTACTTGTTGCGGTAGTAGGGCGAGCCGTTCGGGACCAGCAGGAACTCGGCACCGGTCTCGGCCAGCGTCTCGGCCACGTCCTCGTACCAGGCATCCTCGCAGATCGGAGAGCCGACACGGGTGTTGCCCACCGCGTAGGGCCCGCCGATGGGCCCGCTGTCGAAGATCCGCAGCTCGTCGAAGACCTTGTAGTTGGGCAGGTGATGCTTGAAGACCTGCGTCACCATCTTGCCGCCCCGGCAGATGACATAGGCGTTGAAGAGCTCGGTGCCCTCGACCCACGGGCAGCCGATGGCGAGCGTCGGGCCGTCGGCGCAGTCCTCGGCCAGCTGCTTCACCGCTGCCATGCAGTCGAGCGTGAAGGCGTGCTTCATCGGCAGGTCCTGCGCGTTGTAGCCCGCGATGAACATCTCGGGCAGCGCCACCATGTCGGCGCCCGCAGCCTTGCCCTTTTCCCACGCGTCGCGCGCCTTCGCGGCATTGCCCGCGAGGTCTCCGAGCGTGGGGTTCAGCTGCGCAATGGTCAGGCGGAAACGGTCGGCCATGCCCATGTCCCTTTCAGTCACGTCCTCGGCCCGACATAGCAGAACCACGCCCGAGGGGAAGCGGCCCGCGGCAAAAGAGATTGTCAGTGCAGGGGCCCTTGTTTACCTTCCGGGCACAAGGAGAGGGCATCCGGCAGGGAACGAGCAATGAAACGCGCAGGCATGAAACTTGCCGCAGCCGCCATCTGTCTGGCCATCGCCGGCAACGTGGCGGCGCAGCAGGACGGCGAAGTCGTCACCAAGCAGTTCGATGACGGCGGGGTCTACGAGGGCACCTTCCGCGACGGCCTGCGACACGGCACCGGCACCTACCGGCTGCCGAACGGCTACGAATACACCGGCGACTGGGTCGAGGGCGAGATCAGCGGCGACGGCACCGCGCGCTATCCCAGCGGCGCGGTCTACGAGGGCGAGTTCGACAACGGCAAGCCCGAGGGCGTCGGCAAGCTCGTGCTGGCCGACGGCAGCGTCTACGAGGGCTCGTGGCAGGACGGCAAGATCACCGGCAAGGGTGTGATCCAGTATGCCAATGGCGCCCGCTACGAAGGTTCGTTCCGCAACGCGCTGCACCACGGGCGCGGCGTGATGACCACTCCCGACGGCTACCGCTACGAGGGCGACTGGGTGAACGGCGTCGAAGAGGGCAACGCCAAGATCACCTACCCCGACGGCTCGGTCTACGAGGGCCGCGTCGCCAACGGCAAGCGCTCGGGCGAGGGCACGCTGACCATGGCCGACGGGCTGGTCTACACCGGCATGTGGCGCGACGGCCAGCAGGACGGCACCGGCAAGCTCACGCTGCCCAACGGTGACATCTACGAGGGCGAGCTCGTCGACGGCCGGCGCGAGGGCCAGGGCAAGGAGACCTACGCCAGCGGCGACACCTACGAGGGCGAGTTCAACAACGACCAGCGGCAGGGCTACGGGGTCTTCACCGGGGCCGACGGCTACCGGCTCGAGGGCAACTGGGTGGCCGGCCAGATCGAGGGCGAGGGCCGCGTGGTCTATCCCGACGGGTCGGTCTACGAGGGCGAGATACGCGGCGATCTCGCCAACGGCGAGGGCAAGACAACCTATCCCGACGGCGCCACCTACGAGGGCGACTGGGTCGATGGCGTCATCGAGGGCGAAGGCCGCGCGACCTATCCCAACGGCGTGATCTACGAAGGCGACTTCAGCAACGCCCGCTACAACGGCGAGGGCACGATCACCTACCCCGACGGCTACACCTACGAGGGCGACTGGAAGGACAACCAGCGCCACGGGTCCGGTACCGCGACCTACGCCGACGGGACGGTCTACACCGGCGACTTCCGCGAGGACCGTCGCCACGGGCAGGGCACCATCACCATGCCCGACGGCTTCCGCTACGAGGGTGGCTGGGTGAACGGCGTGTTCGAGGGCGAGGGCACCGCGACCTACGCCAACGGCGACGTCTACGAAGGAATGTTCAAGGATGGCAAACGCGAGGGGGAGGGAGTCCTGCGCTATGCCACCGGGGAGGAGGCCTCGGGCGAATGGGTCAACGGCGTATTGACGACGGCCACGCCGGTCGCGTCGGAGGAGGAGGCCGGGGAGGACGGCACCGTCTCCGAAGCGGGCACGGACGGCACGCAGGCGGAGGGCGAGCAGGCGGGCGGCAACTGAGCCGCCTGGCACGCGGGCTTCTCTGTCTCGCCTGCCTGTGCCTCGGTGCGGCGCTTCTGCGCCCGCTGCCGGCCGCCGCGCAGAACGGCGAGGACAACGCCGTGCGCATCGGCGTGCTGGCCTATCGCGGCTGGGACGAGGGGCAGGACGACTGGCAACCGCTCTCGCGCTACCTGACCGGAAAGCTCGACGGGAGACCGGTGCGCATGGTGCCGGTGACGCTGGGCTCGGCGGCGCTGCTGCTCGAGACCGGGGCGCTGGATTTTCTCGTCACCAATCCCGGCCACTACCTGACGCTTTCGCGAAGCTACCCGATGAGCGTGCTCGCGACCCGCGCGCGGCGGCTGTCCGACGGCAGCCGCGCCACGAGCTTCGGCAGCACGCTCTTCGCCCGGCGCGGCACCGGCCTGAACTCCTACAGCGACCTTTTGGGCGCACGGGTGGCCGCGGTCAGCCCGCGCGGCTTCGGTGGCTTCCAGACCGTCTGGTTCGAGGCCCGTGAGCAGGGCATCGACCTGCGCACCGCCCCGGCCGAGACCGTCTTTCTCGGCTTCCCGATGGACCGGGTCGTGATGGCCGTGCTTGCCGGCGAGGTCGACATCGGCATCGTGCGCAGCGGCCTGCTGGAAAGCCTCGGCGCCGCCGGGCGCATCGACATCGACGCGCTCGAGGTGCTCGACCCCGGCGCGAGCTACACCCACGCCGACCGGGTCAGCACGCGGCTCTATCCCGAATGGCCCTTCGTCGCGCTGGCACGGACCGATCCGGCGCTGACCAATGCCGTGGCGCTCGCGCTCCTGCAAAGCGCCGACAGCGGGCTGCGCGACATCTGGCGGGCGCCGGTCAGCTATCTTTCGGCACGACGGCTGCTCGACGTCTACGAGGCCGACACGGCGCCGCCGGGCGACACGGGCCCGGGCGCGGTGCCGACGGCGGCCTGGGTGACCATGGCCGCGTCGCTCGCCGGCATCGCGGCGCTGCTGCTGTGGCTGCGCGGTGCCCCCCCGGCGCCGGAGGCCGCGCCCGCGTCGGAGGCTTTGGCGGAGGACGAGGTGCAGCTCACCCGGCGGGAGCGGCAGATCCTGAAGCTCGTGAGCCGGGGCCTGTCGAGCAAGGAGATTGCCGCCGAACTGGGGGTGAGCCCCAAGACGGTCGAGTTCCACCGCTCGAACCTGCTGCGCAAGTTTCACGTGCGCAGCGCCGCGCAGCTGGTGAGCGTCGCGGCAGACCACCTGCGTCCAAGGGTCGGAAAGGGTCAGGCCTAGGGTTTTCCCGGGGCACTTCCACGCGGAAATCACGGGTATCGGCGGGCTGGTGACGCCCGCGCCCGGCATGTCACCCTCGTGGGACCGGGCCCCGGCCCGGCCATCAAGGGAGGAGAAGAACATGATCACACGCCGCATCTTTGCCGGGCTCTGCCTGGCCGCGCCGGCCGCAGCCGCGGCCCTCAAGGCGACGAAAGCCGCCGCCCAGGGCAGCGGATACGCGCCGCAAAAGGTGGTCTATCACATCAACTATCCCGGCGGCGAAGGCGACAAGGCCTATCGCGGTGCCATGCGCAACATCCAGAACCACATCAACGCCGTCGGTGCCGAAAACCTCGAGGTGAAGGTGGTTCTGCACGGCAACGGGGTCGACCTGCTTCAGCACGCCCAGGCCGACACCAAGCTGCAGACCAACGTCGGGTCTCTGAAATCCCAGAAGGTGCGCTTTCACGTCTGCAACAACACCCTCAGGGGCCGCGACATCGACTTCTCGAACGATCTTTACGACGTCTGGGACGACGACATCGTGCCTTCGGGCGTGGCGGAACTGTCGAAGCTGCAGATGGACGGCTTCACCTACATCAAGCCCTGATCGCCACATGGACGGTGCGGAGCGGCCCCCGTGTCGCCCCGCCCGTTCAGCAGCGCGGAACGCCCATGCCGATCAGCTCGGCACCGGTCAGGGTCAGGTAGCCCTGCGTCACGTGACGGGCCCGCGCGAGGAACCAGCGCGACAGGCGCGGCGGGTAGTAGCTGGCCATGCGCCGCGACCAGTAGTCGAACCGATCCGCGCGGATCGGGGCCGCGCGGTAGCTCGGGCCGTGAAATCCGAAGCGCGTTGCCGGGCTGACGCAGACGTCGCCCGCGCCGAGATAGAGCGTGCAGGCCGAGTGGCAGTATCGCCCGCGTATCTCGACCCGGTCGCCGCGAGCGCGGATCTGCGAAATCTCGTCGATGCGGGTTCGGAGCCGCCCGCCGGGATCGTCGCCGACGACATGCACGACGCCCCCGCCCCGCTCGTATTGCGGCGCCGCCCGCATCGGCAGGGCGGCCCCGAACAGCAGAATGGCGACCGCCAGCCCGTGAAAAAGGCACTTCGCAACAACAGACGATGACATGAACCCGAACCCTTTCCCGTGGCGCGGGCCACCCCGCTGCGCGGCAAGGAACGGGATTCGGTTTAAGGAGCGGTTGAGCGGCGATTTTGTCTCGATTTGTCGGGAAAATCGCGGCGCTGCACACGGCGGATTGACGCCGACCGCGCGGCACCCACAAGGTTTCGGCATGAGCGAAACGATTGCTTCCGACGCGGAAACCAAGCCGCCGCGGCGCCGCCGTGAGCGGCTGAGCCTCCGCGAGTGGCTGCACGCCCTCTGGGGCGTCTGGGTGCTGATGGACCAGCGCAACCTCGGGCTGATCGCGGCTGGCGTGGCCTTCTACGCGTTCCTCTCGCTGTTTCCGGCCATCTCGGCGGTCATCGCGATCTGGGGCTACTGGTCGGATCCGATCGTGATTTCGGACCAGATGGAACTGCTCAGCGAGATGATGCCCGAGCAGGCCTACGAGCTGCTCTCGACGCAGGTCGGCCAGCTCATCACCGCGAACCGCTCGACACTGCAATGGACCTCGGTCATCTCGATCGTGGCGGCGATCTGGACGACCCGGGCCTCGGTCGCGGCACTGATCCGCGGCCTCAACGCGGTGAGCCAGGCGCCCCACCGCGCGAACCTCTTCCGCAGGGTCGCCGTGGCGGTGTTCCTGACGACGTTGCTTGTGCTGGTGGCGCTGGTGGCCTTTGCCTCGGTGGTGATCCTGCCCGCCGCGCTGACCTTTCTCGGGCTGCCGTTCCACGTCGAGCTCGCGGTCGCGGCGGTGAAGTGGCTGGTGCTGCTGGCGGTGGTCTTCTTCGCGATCGGCCTGCTCTATCGCTACGGCCCGAACCGGCGGCAGTCGCGGATGCGCTGGCTGACCCCGGGCGCGCTTCTCGCGCTGATCGGCTGGGGGCTCGGGTCCTGGGCGCTGACCACCTACGTGCGCAACTTCGACCGTCTGAACGAGGTCTACGGCTCGCTCGGCGCGGTGGTGGCGCTGCTGCTGTGGTTCTACATCAGCGCCCTCATCACGCTGCTCGGCGCGCAACTGAATGGCGAACTCGACCGGCTGCGCGCGGCCCGCGGAAAATGATACGAATTTTTTGAAACCGCGCGGAACGCTTTCCGGGCAATCGCGTTCTTATCTCAAGGACGCCTGTACCGTCCTGTCCCTGAGCGTGCCGCGACCCTGTCCCGACTTCCCTCACGCGGCACGCACCCTACACGCCCCGCTCTCTTCCGAGAGCGGGGCTTTTTCATGAACTCATGCCGGGCCGCAGGTCCGGGCCGTGCCGTCTGGCACGCCCGGTCCGGGAGCGGGCAGCGTTCGCGCAGTCGAGAGAGAACGGGAGATGCGGGGCTCTGCCCCGTCCGCGCGCTGCGCGGACTCCCCGGGATATTTCGGGCCAGAAGAAGCGCCCGCGGAGAATCCGGGGTCAGGCGGTGCGGACCGCCCCCGAGGCGTCCGCACGATCACCCATGATGTCGAAGAGCCGCAGCAGGATCAGCGTCACCGGGATGGCGACGATGCCGCCGAGCGGGCCCCAGAGCCAGAGCCAGAAGACGAGGGCCACGAAGATCAGGAAGGGGTTGATCTGCACGTGGCGGCCGACCAGCGTGGGCGTCGCGAACTGGGCCTCGATCATGTTCAGCGTCAGGAAGCCCGCCGCCGGCGCAAAGGTCATCAGGCCGTCGAAGTTGACGACCCCGGAGAGCAGCAGGCCCGCCGCGATCGCCGCCGGCCCGAGGTAGAGGACGAAGTTCATCAGCATCGCACCGATGCCCCAGACCACAGCGCCCGGCACGCCGATCGCCATCAGGTAGGCCCCGGTGGCCACGCCGAGCGCGGCGTTCACGATCGAGACCGCCGCGAAGTAGCGCGAGACCATCCGTTCGGCGTCGGTCAGGCGTTGCATGATCATGGGCGTGTCGGCGCCACCGCCGATGCGGAACGACATCCACTGGTAGATCTCGCTGCGGGTGAGCAAAAAGAAGAACAGCGCACCGAGGAAAATCAGCATCTGCCCGAGGATCACCGGTGCCAGGAACATGGCGTCGGTCATGCTTGGTATGTCGGAGCCGCCATCGCCCGCAGCCGCACCGTTGCCGAGCGCCTGTTCGACTTCGCGGTTCATCTCGCCCAGGCCCTGTATCAGGCCGCGGTACTCGAAGAGCAGCTTTCGTATCTCGTACTTGATCGAGGGGATCTCGTCGATCACGGCGGTCACATAGGGTTCGACCATGTAGGCCAGCGCGAATATCGTGAAGAACATCATCACGATAAGCCCCAGCGCAACTGCGCCGCGTGGAAGGCCGATGCGTTCGAGCCGGTCGGCCAGGGGCGCAAAGATAACCCCCACAACCATGGCGAGGATGAGGGGGGCAAAGACGTCTTCCGCCGTCTTCAGAGCAAATAGGAGCACGCCCGCCGCTACGATCGCCGACGAGACGCGCAGCACCGTGTCGGAGACGAAAGCTGGTCGTTTCATGGCTTGTAAACGAGGCAGGCATCGAAAGGTTCCCAAGGGGCTTTCCATCGGGAGACGCCTTGCGTCCGGCGGGTCTCCGCCACATCTGTGCATTCAAGGGAACCCGCGCGCCGCGTTGCGCATTGAGCAGGGTCTGAACAGGAGCGCGAGTTTCATGGCCACAGAGAGCCCGGCCCGCCCGGTGGGAGAAATCGTAGATCGGCTGGACAGCGCGACGAACCAGCCCTCGCTCAGCGTGCATGACCTGCTGGAGGAGTTCGGGGAAAGCTCGTTCCTGCCGGCGCTGATGGTGCCGGCGCTGCTCACGGTCTCGCCGCTCTCAGGCATCCCGCTGTTTTCGACCGTCTGCGGTCTGACCATCGCCTTCATCGCGGGCCAGATGCTTCTGCGCCGGAGCCACCTGTGGCTGCCCGGTTTCATAATGCGACGCCGCATCGACGGCCCCAGGGCCCGCACGGCGGTGTCGAAGCTGAGGCGCCTCAGCGACTGGCTCGACCGTCACTCACGCCAGCGGTTCCGGGTGCTCACCGTGCCGCCGTTCCGGCAGTGGCTCTACCTGCTTTGCTTTCTTTGCGGCGCGGCGATGCCGTTCCTGGAACTCGTGCCGTTCTCGTCGTCGCTGCTCGGCACCGCCGTGATGATCATGGCGACGGCACTTCTGGCGCGGGACGGGCTGCTGGCGCTCATCGGCAGTGTCGTGATCGGCGCCGTGGCGATCGGCGTTCCGCTCTTCGCCTTCGGCGTAATCTGAGCCTCGCGACGACCGGAAGGGCCGTCTAGACCACGGCCGCCCAGTTCAGCACCAGCACCACGATCACCGCGACGGCGAGCAACACGAGAAAAAGCTTGGTCGCACTCCGCCCCTTGCGGCGGTCCTGAGGCGTTTCCGGCAGATGATCGGGCCGGTCGCTGGCGCCTGCGTCGCCCGGTCCGGCGCGCACGTCGCGGGGGTGTTCGGGGTCGCGTTCGCTCATGATCTGATCCTCCTTTGGTCAGTTCTGCGCCGGTGACAGGCGCTCTCGGGTCTTCGGGTCCACAGCCACAGCCTCGCGTGCCTCGCGCCAGCCCGTGTCTTCGAAGCGGAAACAGCGGGTGCCCGCATCACGGAAGCGACCGCCACGCGCGACCATGCGCGTGACCCGCGCGTCGGTTTCGTCGAGATCCAGCAATGCAAAATCGTTCTCCTGGCCGCGCAGGCGGGTCGAGAGCCCGGTGCCGACGTGCACCTGCAAGACCTGTGCGCCGTGCTTTCGCGACAGGAAGGGTTCGGTCCGCCAACGATGCAGGTGGCCGGAGAGCACAAGGTGCGCCCCGCATTCGGCAAGCTGCTCCAGCGCCTTGTTGGCGTTGGGCATCAGGCTCTTCTCGACGTCAGCGTCCTGTTCGAACGGATGATGCGCGAGCACCACGCGTATGCCCTCGGGGACGTCGGAGAACAGCTTGCAGGCCTGTCGCATCTGCCGCCAGCGGACCTTGCCGCGCTGCCACCGGAACCGGTCGACGGTGTTGAAGCCGACGGCCACCAGCCCGTCCTGCCGGTGCACCGGGAAGAGATCGTCGCAGATATGATCCCGGTAGTGCCGCCAGGGTCGAACGAAGCGTTGCCAGAGGTTGTCGAGCGAGACGTCGTGATTGCCAGGCACCGCCAGCCAGGGAGCCTCGAGACGCGCGAGGAAAGCCTGCGCCGCGCGATACTGGCTGCGTCGCGCCCGCTGGGTGAAATCGCCCGTCACCGCGACCAGATCGGGCTCGGCGTCGTTCACGGCGGCGATCAGGGGGTCGAGCAGCTCGGCGTCGGTGCGGCCGAAGTGCAGATCCGAGATATGCGCGATGCGGATCATTCTGTGGGCTCGTCTTCCTCCGGAACCATGACGCGAAGCGGCACGTCGCGCAGGCGAATGCGGATCGGCGTCTGCATCAGCGCCTTCTCCCCGTCGCGGGCCACGAGCGTGTGCCTTCGGTTCATGTGAATGGTGATGTCCTTGGCGGTCTCGAGGTCGAAGTCCGCCCCCTTCTGGGCCGCGCCCCCCGCCAGCTTCAGCGCCGTCCGCATGAGGTCGAAGCGGCTGGTCCCCTTGGCGGTGAAGAGCGCGAACTTGCCGTCTCGCACGGCGTCCACGCCGTCGAGGTTGAAGCGTTCGAGCTGGTAGGCGCTGTTGCCGACGAACAGCAGTGGCGTGCGCAGCCGCATTTCGCGGTCATCGAGCGTGATGCGCAGCTTCAGCGGCTTGCGGAAACCGAAGAGCGCCAGCAGCACCGACCAGTAGGCCGCCATGCGCGACCGGCCCCAGCGGCTGTAGATGCTCTCGCGCCGAAGCAGGATCAGCGGGTAGACCCCGAGGCTGGCGTTGTTGAGAAACACCTCGCCGTTCACCTCGCCCAGCGGCATGTCGCGGAGCTTGCCCGTGGCGAGGGCGGTGATCGCGCCTTCCATCTCCTGCGGAATGTTCAGGCCCCGCGCGAAATAGTTGAAGGTGCCCTGGGGGATCACCCCCATCGGCTTGCCCTCGGCATGGGCGGCAGAAGCGACTGCTGCGATGGTGCCGTCCCCACCTGCGGCCACGAGGATGTCGGCCCCGCTGCGACGCAACCCGTCGCGCGCGACCTCTTCCAGGTCGCGCTGGCCGTCGGGCACGATGATCTTGGCCTCGAGCCCGGCGTCGTCGAGCAACGCCGCGATGCGCGCGCGCCGGTCGCCTTCGGCGTGATCGCCGGACTTCTCGTTGAGGATGACACATACTGAGCGGAGCGCAGGCACCGTGATCTCCTGTCTGAACCCATGATCAACGTCGCCACGGACACAGGGTTCCCTCGCCCGGGAAAAAGGCAACCGCCCGTGCGATGAGAGAAAATCCGCGCGGATCGGGGCGACGGGAGATGCCGAATCGAATAGCGTACCTATATGTCGCCCTACCGCGTCGTTCTCCCCGCACGACCCGAAGACCTGTGAAAGGAGACCCGCCGCCATGGCCCGAAGCCCAGAGCCTGCCCGCACCGCTGTAATCGTTGCACATGGCAGCCCGTCCGACCCAGAAAGCCAGGAATCGGCGCTGAGCGCGCTTGCGTCCCGCGTCGACGCGCGGATGGACGGCTGGCACGTCAGCAGTGCGACGCTGGCGGCCAAGGGGCGGCTCGAAGCCGAGGTCGAGGCGCTCGGCAAGCCGCTGATCTACCCGTTCTTCATGGCGCGCGGCTGGTTCACCGGGCAGGTTCTGGCCAAGAAGGCCCGGGAAATGGGGGTCCGGATGCTCGACCCCTTCGGCGTGGAAGCGGGTCTCGTTCAATGCGCGCAGCGCGAACTTGGCAAGGTGCTGGCGGAACGTGGCTGGAAGGCCGAGGAAACCGCGCTCGTGGTCGCCGGGCACGGCAGCGCGGTCTCGCGCACCAGTGCCGACAGCGCCTATGAGTTCGCCCGCGCGCTGCACGCCGGCATGGGGTTCACCATCACGCGGACCGGCTTCGTCGAACAGCCTCCGTTCATCAAGGACGTGGCGCAGGGTCTTGGCCAGGCAGTCTGCCTTCCGTATTTCGCGCAGCAATCGGGTCACATGGACGACGATGTGCCCGCCGCGCTGGCCGCCGCCGGCTTCGATGGACCGATGCTGCCGCCCTTAATCTCGTGGACCGACACGCCGGCGCTGATCGCCGAGAGCATCGCGCGGCAGGGCGAGATGTTCGAAACCTCCGCCCCCTGACCGCGCCTGCCGGGCGCGTCAGCCCGGCACGGCCTCGGCGGCTTCGATCCCTTCGACATCCAGCACGACCGGTCCCTTGCCCGCGACCGGCGCGCCGTCGCGCATGAACCGCAGGTCGACACGCCTGTCACCAATGCGGCGGCTCAGGTGGATGACGCCACCCTCTTCGCGCACCGTGCAGTCGGCGGTCAGGAAGAACTCCGGATCGGCCGCGCGCAGGGCCAGAAGCCGGCGGGTCAGCGCCAGCTTGTCGCGCCCGAAGGACGTCGTGGGCGGCTCGGGATCGAGCGGGTCGCGGTTGTCGGGATCGGTCAGGGCGAAGCTGCCGATCTCGGTGCCCTGGTAGACATCCGGCACGCCGGGCACGAGGCATTTCAGAGCCTGTTGCACCAGCGATAGCCGTTCGCCCGCCGCCACGATGCGCGCGAGCGCCGGAGGCACCTCGCGCCGCCAGTCGGCGAGCAGCGCCTGCCCGAAGGCCGCGGCCTGCCGTTCGGCGGCCTCGTCCGGCTCGGTCCATGTGCTGAGCTGGCGGGCCTCGCGCAGCGCCTTCTCGAGGTGCGCCGCGAGACGCGCGTCGAGATCGTCGCGCTCGGGCTGCCACATCGCCACGGCGGTCTGCAGCACGTACCAGCGCACATGGGCCTGCGGCGCGCCGGTGGTGGCATGGGGCGCAGCGGCCTGCCAGAGCTGCCGCAACGCCTCGCTGTCATGGGTGAGCGCGATCAGCCGGGCACGGGCGTCCTCGGCGCGCTTGCTGTCATGGCTCGACGACAGGCTCAGCGCCTTCGGCCAGCGCGCCTGCCGGTCGCTGCACCATGCGGCGAAGGCTTCGGCCGAGAGCGGCGATGCGTCGGGTTCCGAGCCCACCTCGCACTCGGCGAGATTGCGGGTGTAGCGGAAAAAGGCGGTGTCCTCCTGCGCCTTGGCAACCACCGCACCGGTCACCTGCTGGAAGCGGCGCACGAAGCCGTAGGTCTCGGGGCCCTCGGGGCCGTCGAAGAGCGTGCGCAGGGCATCGAGCGTGCCGGTGTCGTCGAGCAGCTTCGCCGCGCGCTCGAAGCTGTGGCGCAGCAGGGCCTCGTCCTCGGCGCGCGCGCCGTCGGGGGTCACGTAAGAGCGATATTGCGGGAACACCATCAGCAGCGCGCGGATCGCGGCGCTGAGATCGGCGGCGTCGCGCGGGCGCGCCTCGCGCTCGGCCAGCGCCTTTTCCGCGCGGGTGGTCATCTCGACCAGCTCCGCCCGCAGATCGGTATCGAGGATCAGCGCCCGGGTCTCGAGACACATGTCCTCGTAGTCGCCGGTGATCCCGGTCGCCTCACGCCAGAAGCGGTCGAGCGCGTCGCGGCCCTCGGGATCGGTGAGCAGCCGGGAGATCCGGTCCGAGACCTCGTAGCCGGTGGTGCCCTCGATCGGCCAGGAGGTCGGCATCTCCTCGTCGCCGGTGAGGATCTTCTCGACCCAGACAGGGCAGTCCGGACCGACTTCCTCGCGCAGGCGGCGCATGTATTCACCCGGCCAGGCCAGCCCGTCGACGTGGTCGATGCGCAGACCCTGCACCAGCCCCTCGCGCACAAGCGCGACCGGCAGCGCCATCATCGCCTCGAAGACCTCGGGGCGCTCGATCTGCATCCCGATCAGCGTGGTGACGTTGAAGAAGCGCCGATGTGTCAGGCGGCGGCGTTCCCGCTCCCAGAAGCGGAGTTGCCAGTGCTGCCCCGCCATCATCGTATCCCAGTCGTCGATCTCGGCGGTGCCGGGCGCAAGCGGCAGCCAGCCGCCCTCCCACTCGAGCCGCTCGTCGGCGCGATTCACGTGGAACGCGCCGTCGGCAAGCATCGTGTCGTAGCGTTCGGGCAGGATCGGCAGGATCAGCCCGTAGCTCCAGTCGATGTCGAAATAGTCGGCATAGCGGCTCTCGGCGCCATATTTCAGCGCGTCGAACAGCCACGGGTTCTCGACGCTCAGCACCGTGTGGTTCGGCACGAGGTCCAGCACGATGCCGAGACCCAACGCCTGCGCGTCGCGGGCGAGCCGCTCGAAGCCCTCGCGACCGCCAAGCACCGGGTCGATCTCGGACGGATCTGCCACGTCGTAGCCGTGGGTGCTGTCGCTCTCGGCGGTGAAGATCGGCGACAGGTAGAGCTGGCGCGCGCCAAGGTCCGCGATGTAGGGCAGGAGCGCGCGGGCACGGTCGAAATCGACGCCTTGGCGCAGTTGCAGGCGATAGGTGGCGGAAAGCGGGGTCATGATCGGATCCTGACAGCGATGGCAAACGGGTCGGCGAGCGGATCGCCGAGCGCGAAGTCGGGGTCGTCCACGGGCGCGGCGCCGGACGCGGGCGCGCCAAGGGCAAGCAGCATCTCGATCTCTCCGCCCTCGAACGGCCAGCGCACGTGATACGCCTTGTCGCCGTGGCGCGTGACCTGCCCCGGCCCGGTGTCACCCGACCGCAGGAGCGGCACGATCCGCGCCCGTCTCAGCGCGAGAAGCTCCTTGGTCAGCAGCCACCAGCGTGCGGCACGCTCGGCATCGGGCGCGGGATAGGGGCAGGCAAGGTCCATCGCCCGCGGCCCGGCTGGGTCGGGCATGCGGCTGACGTCGTAGTCCAGCCGCCCGAGCTCGCCGGCGCGCCCCTTGCGCACGGCCTCGCGGCCGTCCTCGTCGGGAGGATCGCAGAAGAAGGGAAACGGCGCCTCGCTGCCCTCTTCCTCGCCCATGAAGAGCATCGGCAGGAACGGCATCAGCAGCAGCGCTGCGTGGATGACGCGGCCGGTCTCCTCGCCCACGAGGGTCAGCAACCGCTCGCCGTTGGGCCGGTTGCCGATCTGGTCGTGGGTGTGGTTCGAGTTGACGAAGGCCGTCCACGGCAGATGCGAGGCCGGGGCGCCGCGCGGGCCATGGCCGGGAATGTCCTGCCCCTCGTCGACCTGCCCGTGCGCGAGGGCATGGGCGAGATGACCGAAGGGGTCGTCGGCGAAACGCTCGTAGTAGCCCTGCGTCTCGCCGGTGAGTGCGACATGCAGCGCGTTGTGCCAGTCGTCGTTCCATTCGGCGTCGAAGCCCTGCTCGCGCAGGTGCGGCAGGTTGCGCTCGTCCTCGCAAACAAGGTGGATCGGCCGGCCCCGGTCGCGGGCCCGCAGCGTGTCGCGCAGCTCGAGCATGAAATGCCGCTCCGACTCGTCGCGGATCTGGTGGACGGCATCGAGGCGGAAGCCGTCGAGCCGGTAGTCCTCGATCCAGCCCAGCGCGGACTCGAGGAAGAAGGCGCGCACCTCGGGCCGGTGGAAGTCGATCCCGTCACCCCAGGGGGTGGGCGTGTCGGTGTAGAATTGCGGCGCGTAGCTCGGCAGGTAGTTTCCGAACGGCCCGAAGTGGTTCATCACGAGATCGAGCAGCACCATGATGCCCTGCTCCTGCGCCGCACGGACGAAGGCGCGCATCTCGTCCGGCGTGCCGTAGGCCGGATGCGGCGCGCGGTTCAGCACGCCGTCATAGCCCCAGCCGCGAGCCCCCTCGAACTGCGAGACCGGCATCACGTCGAGCGCCGTGATGCCCAGCGCGGCCAGCTCCGGCAGGCGGCGCTGCGCCGCGGCAAAGGTCCCTTCGCGCGTGAAGGAGCCGATGTGCAGCTCGAAGATCACCGCCTCTTCCAGCGGCCGCCCGGCCCAGGGGCGGCCCCAGTCGAACCGCGCGGGATCGACCGTCAGCGAGGCGCCGTGGACCGTGTCGACCTGCCGGCGCGAGGCCGGGTCGGGGCGGTCCTGCCCGTCGACGCGGAAGACATAGGGCATGTCGGGGCCGGCCTCGGTCTCGAGCGACCAGCGACCGTCGGGCCCGGGCTGCATGGGCTGCGCACGCCCGTCGAGCACCAGCGCGACCTCCGTTGCCGCAGGTGCCCAGAGGCCGAAGTGCCAGCGCCCCTGTTCCAGCGGAGTTGCGCCCCACACCGGCAGGCTCATTCCGACGGCTCGCCGTTCTGGAAGATGGTCACCGCCTGCCCCGAGATCGTGACCTTGCCGCTTGCAGCCTCGTTGCAGGTCACCGGTGTGCAGGCGCTGTCGATGCGCTTGTGCCAGTCGCCCTCGGGCAGCGTGAACTCGCAGTCGTCTCCGGCGTTCGCCACGATCAGCAGGTCGGGGCAGCCCTCGCGGGTGTGCTGCAGACCGGTCACCGGCAGACCTTCATCCTGCCAGTCGCCGTCTTCCATCTCGCGGCCCTCGGGGTGCCACCAGACGCTTTCCGTCGCCTCGGGGCGCGGCCAGAAACCCTCGGGCGCAAGATGGCCGCGCCATTCGCGACGGAAGGCGATCAGGCTCGCCACCGCCTCGACCATCTCGGGGCGGGCGCCTTCCCAGTCGATCCAGGTGATCTCGTTGTCCTGGCAGTAGGCATTGTTGTTGCCGTTCTGGCTCTGCCCCATCTCGTCACCCGCGAGCAGCATCGGCACCCCGTGCGAGGCGAAAAGCGTGGTGAGCATCGCCTTGGCGCGGCGCAGGCGGGCCCCGTCGATCTGCGGGTCGTCGGTCGGCCCCTCGACGCCGAGATTGTGCGAGAGGTTGTGGTCGTGGCCGTCGCGGTTGTCCTCGCCGTTGGCCTCGTTGTGCTTCTCGTTGTAGCTGAGCGTGTCCCACAGGGTGAAGCCATCGTGCGCGGCAAGGAAGTTGACCGAGGAGGTCGCCGGGCGGCGCGAATGGTTGAACTGCGTCGGGCTGCCCATGAGCCGCTGCGCCAGACGCGGCAGCCGGCCCGGATCACGCCGCCAGAAGGCGCGCGTGTCGTCGCGGAACTTGTCGTTCCACTCGCGGAAGGGCCACGGGAAGCCGCCTACCTGGTAACCCTCGTCGCCGATGTCCCAAGGCTCGGCGATGAGCTTCACCTGGCTCAGCACCGGGTCCTGACGCAGCGCGTTGAAGAAGGCGCCCTCGCGTTCGAAGCCCGCCGGTTCGCGGCCCAGCGTCGAGGCAAGGTCGAAGCGGAAGCCGTCGACATGGCAGACCTCGACCCAGTAGCGCAGGCTGTCCATCACCATCCGCAGCACCATCGGGTGCGCGATGTTCAGCGTGTTGCCGCAGCCGGTGGTGTCGAAGCAGTGGCGCTTCTCGTCGGCCAGCAGGTAGTAGCTGGCGTTGTCGATGCCGCGGAAGCTGAGCGTCGGGCCCCACTCGTTGCCCTCGGCGGTGTGGTTGTAGACCACGTCGAGGATCACCTCGATGCCGGCGTCGTGGAAACGCTTCACCGCCTGCCGGACCTCGCGCACGTCTTCGGACGCAAGGTAGTTGCGGTTCGGGGCGAAGAAGCCGAGCGTGTTGTAGCCCCAGTAGTTGCGCAACCCGCTCTCGACGAGCCGCTGGTCCTGCACCATGGCGTGCACCGGCAGAAGCTCGATGGCGGTCACCCCCAGCTTCTGCAGGTGTTCGATGATCGGCTCGGAGGCGAGCGCCTTGAAAGTGCCCCGGTCCGCCTCGATCACGCCGGGATGGCGCATGGTCATGCCGCGCACGTGCGCCTCGTAGATCACGCTGTCGGACCACGGGGTCGCCGGATGGCTCTCGGCCTCCCAGTCGAAATCGGCTTCGGCGACGATCGACTTGGGCATGAAGGGGGCGCTGTCCCGCTCGTCGAACTCTAGATCCGAGGTGCCGACCGGGTAGCCGAACAGCGCCTCGTTCCACTCGAGCGTGCCGCGAAGGGCCTGCGCGTAGGGGTCGAGCAGCAGCTTGTTGGGATTGAAGCGATGCCCATCTTCCGGCGCGAAGGGGCCATGGACGCGGTAGCCATAGGCCTGCCCCGGGCCGATGCCCGGCAGGTAGCCGAACCAGATACCGCCCTCGCTGCGCGGCAACTCGAGCCGGGCAAGCTCGCTGATGCCCTTGTCGTCGTAGAGACAAAGCTCCACGGCCTCGGCATGGTCCGAGAAAAGGGCGAAGTTCGTGCCTTCGCCGTCGGGGCGGGCGCCAAGCCACGCCGCTCGGCCTGCGGTCACGTCGAAGGATACGTCGCGGGGATCGGCCCGAAGGGACTTGTCGAACATCTGTGCTCTCGGAAACAGGTTGCAAAAATGCGGCACGGTCTGCCCGCACTACAGCTAACGCTGCAGCTGCATCACGGTTCCCTGCTGCACTGCAGAACGCCAATGGCGGAATTGCATCGGAAAAGCCGAAGCAGGGCCGACGCAAATTTTAATTTATGAATGAAGCGGAATGCCGGATGACTGTCGGACGCGGTCACGGGAAGGACAGGGCAATGGCAACGGAACGGATCGACACGCTCGTCATCGGCGCGGGACAGGCCGGCATCGCCATGAGCGAACACCTCGGACGGGCCGGCGTGCCGCATCTCGTGCTCGAACGCAGCCGCATTGCGGAACGCTGGCGCTCGTGTCGGTGGGACTCGCTCGTCGCCAACGGGCCGGCGTGGCATGATCGTTTCCCCGGCATGACCTTCGATGGCGACGGAGAGGCCTTTCCGGGCAAGGAGGCCGTGGCCGACTACTTCGAGGATTACGCCCGCCAGATAGATGCGCCGGTGCGCTGCGGCGTCGAGGTCACGCGGCTCACCCGGCTCGAGGGGCGCCCCGGCTTCCGCGCCGAGACCTCCGACGGGGTGATCGAGGCGCGCTCGGTCGTGGCCGCCACCGGTCCGTTCCAGGTGCCGGTGATCCCGCCCGTGGTCCCCGAGACCGAGGGCCTCACGCAGATCCACTCCGCCGCCTACCGCAACCCCGACGCCCTGCCCGCGGGGGCGGTGCTGGTGGTGGGCGCGGGTTCGTCCGGCGTGCAGATCGCCGACGAACTGAACCGGGCCGGGCGCGAGGTCTATCTCTCCGTGGGCCCGCACGAACGCCCGCCGCGCCGCTATCGCGGACGCGATTTCGTCTGGTGGCTCGGCGTGCTCGGCAAGTGGGACATCGCCGCCCCGGCGCCCGGCACCGAGCACGTCACCATCGCGGTGAGCGGCGCCAACGGCGGGCGCACCATGGACTTCCGGCAGCTCGCCGGCGAAGGCATCACGCTGGTCGGACGGACCGAGGCCAGCGACGGTCGCACCGTGCGCTTCGCGCCCGATCTTGCCCGCAACATCCGCGCCGGAGACGACAGCTACCTGCGGATGCTCGACGAGGCCGATGCCCATGTCTCCCGCAACGGCCTCGACCTGTCCGAAGAGCCCGAGGCGCGCCGCCTGTCCCCTGATCCCGCCTGCATGACCGAGCCGCTCGAGAGCCTCGATCTCGAGGCGGCAGAGATCCGCACGATCATCTGGGCGACCGGCTACCGGCAGGATTTCGACTGGATCGAACTCGACACTTTCGATGCCGACGGCCGCCCCGTCCACCAGCGCGGCGTGTCGGCGGAACCGGGGCTCTACTTCCTCGGCCTGCCGTGGCTCTCGCGGCGCGGGTCGAGCTTCATCTGGGGTGTCTGGCACGACGCCCGGCACATCGCCGACCAGATCCTCATACAGCGCAATTACGCCACCTACGACGAGGCAGCCCGGCGCGCCGCCGAGTGAACCCGTCCGCCACGGAACCAGTCACGGAGACCCTATGGCCCACACCCGCATCCGCCCCTTCAACACCCGCGACACCTACCCCGAGCAGAGCCTCGACAACGACCTTTCGCAGGCGGTGGTCACGCAAGGGGGCCGCATCGTCTGGCTGCGCGGCCAGTGCCCGCAGAACCTCGACGACGCCAAGAACATCGACAGCCACGATCCCGTGGAGCAGACCCACAAGGTCATGCAGAACATCGTGCAACTCATCGAGGAGGCCGGCGGCTCGATCGAACATCTCGTGAAGGTCGTCGTCTACATCACCGACGTGCGCCACCGCGAGGCGGTCTACCGGACCATGGGCGAATACATCAAGGGCGTGCACCCGGTCTCGACCGGGCTGGTCGTGCAGGCGCTGGCGCGGCCGGAATGGCTGGTCGAGATCGACGGCACGGCGGTGATCCCGGACTGAGCCGCCGGTACACACGACAGGCAACGGAGACAGAATGACCTTTTCCCTCGTGGCGCGCTGCGCCGAGACCGGACAGTTCGGCATTGCCATTTCCTCGTCCTCGCCGGCGGTGGCGGCCCGCTGCGCCTTTGCCCGCGCCGGTGTCGGCGCGGTCGCCTCGCAGAACGTCACCGACCCCAGGCTGGGGACGAGCGCGCTGGACCTGATGGAAGCAGGCCGCACCGCCGCCGAGGCCATCGCCGCGCTGCAGGCCGAAAGCGATCACATGGCCTATCGGCAGGTGCTGGCGATCGACGCCACGGGCAGCAACGCCATCCACTCCGGGCCGAACTCGCTGGGGATCTGGACGCAGGCACAGGGCCGCGACGTCGCCTCGGGTGGCAACCTGCTTGCCAACGATGGCGTGCCGGCGGCCATTGTCGCGGGCTTCGAGACGGCATCGGGCGCGCTCGGAGACCGGCTGATTGCCGCGATGCGCGCGGGTGTCGCGGCCGGCGGCGAGGCCGGGCCGGTCCATTCGGCAGGCCTGCTGATCGTCGACCGCGAGGCATGGCCCTACGCCGAACTGCGCTGCGACTGGATCGACGAGGGCTGCCCGATCGAGGCCATCGCCCGCGCCTGGGAGGTCTACGCGCCGCAGGCGGACGACTATGTCACCCGCGCGCTCGATCCCCGGGCGGCGCCGTCATACGGGGTGCCGGGCGACGAGTGATCGCGCCGTTTCACGCCGAAACAGGGTCGAAATGAGACTCTACCCCCGCCGTCTCGGCGCGTCCGACGGGGCGACCATGCCCGGCACGTAGCTGTCGGAAATGAGATCGCGGCAATAGTCCACGAAGGTCGTGACCAGCCGCGTCGGACGTTGCCGTGCCACGCGCAGCAGCCCCATCGTCATGCCCTGCGGCGCCCCGGCGATGCGCACCGCGACCACGTCACGCCCGTCCATCGCCACCGAGTTGCGCGGCCGCGCGTTGGCGATGCTGTAGCCGAAGCGGTTCGCAACCATGGTGCGCAACACGTCGAACTGCTGCAGCCGGGCGGCGATGCGCGGCGTCAGCCCCTCGCGGGCGAACAACCCCATGAAATAGTCCCGCGACAACGGCAGATCGAGCAGGATCAGCTCCTGCTCCGCCAGCTCCGCGAGCGTCACAGCCGCCTGCCCCGCGAGCGGATCGGTCTGCGCCACCATCGCGTAGGGCGCAAGCTCGACGAGCGGCTCGAAGTCGAAACCGTCAGGCACCTCGAGATCGTAGCTCAGGGCGACATCCAGTTCGGCGCGCTCGAGCCTGTGCAGAAGCTGCGCGTGATCGGCCACCTCCGGCGCCACCCGCACGCCGGGATGATCGGCAGCGAACCCCTGGGTGATCGCCGGCAGCACCATCGGCGCAAAGGTCAGCAGGCAGCCGACGGAGAGCGTGCCGCCGAGCGTGTCGGTGACCTCGGACGCGGTGTGATAGAGCCTGTTCGCCTGCTCCACGAGCCGCTTTGCCTTGGTCAGCAACTCGCGCCCGGCGGGCGTGAGCGAGAGCCCCTGCGCGTGACGCCGCAGGAAGAGTTGCGCGCCGAGTTCGGCTTCGAGCTGCGAGATCGCCGCCGAGATCGACGGCTGCGAGATGCTGATGCGCTCGGAGGCCAGCGTGATCGACCCGGTTTCCGCCGTGGCGATGAAATACTCGACCTGTCGCAGGGTGAACCGCATGCCCTCTCCTGCCTCAGCCGCTCATGTCTCGGCGATGACCCAGGGCAGCACCTCGGCGATAAGCGCCGCGGTGGCCCGGTCGAAGGCCGCGACGAGGCTGTCGGGCCCGGTGTCCGCCGACTGTTCCACGGCATCGAAGGTGCGGCTTGCGACCACGCTGGCATCGCGCTCGCGCACGAGCCGCAACATCAGGCGCACCCGCACCTCGGCGGCCTCGCTCCCGGCGACGGGTTCGGCCTGGAAATCGGTGAGCTCGCCCAGCAGCGCGTAGTCACCGACGCTCGCCAGCGGCTGCCGCCCGACCGAGGTGAAGGCCCCGGTCTCGGCGAGGCTGCGCAGCAGCAGCGTGCGCAGCATCACGGGCGCCGGATCGGCCCAGCGCACATCTGGCAGATATTGTGCCTGAAGCCGCGCGGGGCGGACCATGATGCGTTCCGTCGACAACGCCCCGCTGGCGATGGGCTCCTCGACCACCAGCTCGACGTTGCGCCGCCGCGCGGTGGTCTCGATGCCGGGGGTGCGCAGCTCGTAGATCTCGAGCGGGCGCGCGGCATCGTCGAGCGCCGAGAGGGCACCGCAGCCGGCGGTGGCAAGAACGAGCGGCAGGAGGGTCAGGCGCATCCACATGGTGTTACCTTCGGTATTCCGGAGCACGGGGGTCAAGGAAGAAGCGGCTCGGGTCGCGCCGGATCTGGCCGATGAGCGCGTCGAGGTTGTCGATCAGAGCGCGGGTCTCGACGGCGAGGCGCCCGAACTGCGGCAGCGCCGTGGCGGCGAAGTCGCGCACCGCCGGCGAGGCCGCGTCGACCGTGCCCTCGATCCCGGCAAAGGCCGCCTCGGCCGACCGGCTGGCCGAGCGCAGCTCCTCGGCCACGGCGGGGATCTCGGCGGCGACATCGCCCACCGCCGCCTCGAGCGTATCGAGCGTGCTGCGCAGGCTCGCGGCGATGCCGCCGATCTCGTCGTTGAGCACGGTGTCGGCGCTGTCGAAGGCCCGCTCGGCGGCGCCCAGCGCGCGGTCGCCGGTCTCGAGCGTGCCGTTGATCGCCGCGAGCGTATCGTTGGCGTTGGCGAAGGTCTCGCGCGCGTCGGCCAGCGTCTGCACCGCGTCCGAGGCCAGCCCGTCGAGTCTCCCCGAGGCCGAGGAAAGATCGCGGCCCACGGTGTCGATGGTGGCCGAGGCCTGCGCGGTCGCCGCGCGGATGTCGTCAAAGATCGCGGCGAGATCGGTGTCGGCGGTCTCGCCGATGCTGCGGATCACCTCCGTCGCCTCGGCGGTGGCGGTGCGCAGCTCGGCGATCAGCGCGCTGGCGTCTTCGGCCAGCATCCCGTCGAGCCGCTGCGCCGCGCTGTCGACACTGCCGGCGGTCTGGTCGAGCGAGGCGATGAGCGTGTCGACGCGCGCAAGGGTCTCCTGCGCCTCCGCCAGCCGCGCGGTGGCGGTACGCCCGGTCTCGGAGAGAGTCTCGGCCAGTGCCTCGGCACTGTCGGCAAGCGCCGCGAAACGCGTCTCGATACCAGTGACAGAGCCGCTCATCCGCTCGGTCGCGGGCCCAAGCGTGCCGGTGATGTAGGCATCGGCCGCGCCCAGCGTTCCCTCGGCCCGGTCGAGCGTCGCACCGCCGCGCGCGACCACGCCACGCGTCTCTTCCGACAGCGCGTTGATCGAGGCGAGCGCCTGTTCAGCCTCGTCAAGCACCCCGCCGAAATCGCGGCTGACCCCGTCGAGCGTGCTGTTGAACCGCTGGATCTCGCTCGCGAAGGTCGAAACCGCCCCGGTGACGCCCGAGAAATCCTCGAGCGCATCCCCGAAGGAGATCGACGACTGCTCCACGTTGGCAAGGATGTTCTCGATCCGCTGGCGGTTCTCGCCCCCCATCAGCTCGCGCAGGTCACGCACGAGATCGAGTGTCTCCGACAGGATCTCGGGCGCGTCCTGTGTCAACGATTGCAGCATCGAGCGACCCGCCTCGATCATCGGAACGCCCTCCTGCGCGTCGCGCAGCAACGGTGCCTCGGGAGTGCCGCTCGAGATGCCGACATAGGCGACGCCGGTCACGCCCTGCGCCTCGATGGTGGCCACGCTGTCGGTGCGCACCGGTGTCTCGGCGCCGATCTCGACCCGCACGCGGATACGGCCATCGTTCGCAGGGGACAGCGCGACGCTGACCACCTGCCCCACCGGCAGGCCGGCAAAGCGCACGTCGGAAGCCGCGCTCAGCCCCGACACCGAGTCGAAATCGACGTCGTAATAGGCGAACTGCCGGTCGAGCTCGACATTGGCGAACCACAGGAAGAATCCCAGCAGCCCCAACAGGCCGAGGATCGCGAAGGCACCGACGAGAACGTAATTCGCGCGCGTTTCCATGGTCAGTCACCTTCCTTGTCGCGGGGGCCGTTCGCCTCGAAGGCGGCACGGGCGCGCGGCCCGGTGAAATACTCGTGCACCCAAGGGTGATCGACCTCCTGCATCTGCTGCAAGCTGCCGGTGACGAGAACCCGCCGCTCGGCCAGCACCGCGATACGGTCGCAGGTTGCACGCAGCGTGTCGAGATCATGGGTCACGAGAAAAACCGTCAGCCCCAGAGACTTGCTGAGATTGCGGATGAGCGCGTCGAAGGCCGCCGCGCCGATTGGATCGAGCCCGGCGGTCGGCTCGTCGAGAAAGACGATCTCGGGGTCGAGCGCCAGCGCCCGCGCCAGTCCCGCCCGCTTGCGCATCCCGCCGGACAGCTCGGACGGATACCTGTCGCCCGCGAGGTACCTGAGCCCCACCATCGAGATCTTGAGGTCGGCGAGGGCCGCGCGCACGTCGGGTGCGAGGCCGGGGATCTTCTTCAGTGGCACCTCGACGTTCTCGCGAACCGTGAGCGACGAGAACAGCGCGCCGTCCTGGAACATCACGCCCCAGCGCTCGTCGAGCGTTTCGCGGGCGGCGGCCGGACCGCCCAGAACGTCGACGCCAAAGACCTCGATCCGCCCGGCGGAGGGCCGTTGCAACCCGGTGATCGACCGCAGCAGCACCGACTTGCCGGTGCCCGACCCGCCCACAACGCCAAGGATCTCGCCACGGTAGACATCGAGGTCGAGCCCCTCGTGCACGACGTTGGCCCCGAACTGGTTGCGCAGGTCGCGCACGCGTATGACCACCTCGGGCGCGCTCACAGCCCCACCTGCGCAAAGAAGATGGAGAACAGCGCGTCGGCGACGATCACAGCGAAGATGGCTGTCACCACCGCGTTCGACGTCATCCGCCCAAGGGACTCGGCGTTGCCCTGCACCTGCATCCCCGCGTGGCAGCCCACCACGCCGATGATGAGCGCGAAGACCGGCGCCTTCACCAGTCCGACGAAGACATGCGACACGTCGGTGTCGGCGATGAGCCGCGCCCGGAACATCGACGGCGAGATGCCGAGGTCGATCCACGACATCAGCGCGCCGCCGATTAGCCCCATGACGTTGGCCACCAGCCCGAGGATCGGCAGCATCAGCAGCAGCGCAAGGATGCGCGGCACGAAGAGCACCGTCGCCGGGTCGAGCCCGAGCGTGCGCATGGCGTCGATCTCCTCGCGCATCTTCATCGAGCCGATGGCGGCGGTGAATGCCGACGCCGTGCGGCCCGCGACGATGATCGCGGTGAGCAGGATGCCCAGCTCGCGCAGGATCGAGATGGCGATGAGATCGACCACGAAGACCTCGGCCCCGAACTGGCGCAGCTGCGCCGAGCCCTGGAACGCCAGCACCACGCCGATCAGGAACGCCATGAGCCCGACGATGGGCACCGCGCGCAGGCCGACATCGTCGGCATGGGCGACGAGCGCGGTGAAGCGGAACTCGCGCGGGTGGGTCACGACGCGCCAGAGCGCCACGAGGAACAGGCCGAGATAGGCCAGCAGGTCCCGCAGGAAGGCCGCGCCGGTGGCGACCCGCCGTCCGGTGGCCTCGAGCAGCGCGATCAGGCCACGGTCACGCTCGGCCGGGGTCTCGGGGGCCGGCAGGGCGGCGCGGACGGTGTCGAGCAGCAGAAGCGCCTCGTCGCCCGCGTGGCGCAGCCGGGTGGTGCCGCCGCGCTGCGCGATCTGCGCCTCGAGCTCGGCCAGCGCCCACGCGCCCGCCGTGTCCATCCTGTCGACACCGGCCATGTCCACCACGAGATCACCCGCCCCGCGCGCCGGGGCGAGGCTGTCACGCAGCGCGGTGACCGTGTGCACCGTCAGCGCGCCACCCAGCGTCAGGACGCCGGCCGCGCCGTCGCCGCTGAAATCGCTGGTAAAACCCTCTTCGCTCATCGGGGTCGTCTCTGTCTGGTCCTGTCCACTTCCGCCCATCCTGACCCGGTCCGGGCGGGCTCGCCAGAGCGTCGCCGGGACCGTGCCGAAGTCTTCTTGCGGGTGCGGCATGATAGGCGCGTTTTGCAGCGCAGGCGATGACTTGCACCGGGAAAGCGGCCCCCTGCCCTGCGGCAGATCGTGGCGGGTCAGCGAGCGCAGACCAGAAGGCCGGCCACGTCGAGATGGATCTCGAGGTGATCCGCCAGCGCGTCGAGTGTCGTCTCTACGCCGGCGTCATAGCCGCCTTCGGACGCCACACCGAAGCCCCCGAGCCATGCCGCACGGAAGGCATCGTCGCGGAACATGCCGTGCAGGTAGCTGCCCTGCACCCGCCCGCAGGCGCTCTCGGCGCCTTCGGGACGCCCCTCGACATGCGCGAAGGGGCGCGCCCGGTCGGGCCCGTCGCTGCGGCCGATGTGGATCTCGTAGCCGTGGAACCCCTGGCCCGTCGCGGCATGGGTGGCGCGGGTCTCGGTCAGCCGTTTCTCGGCGGTCATCACGGTGTCGATGTCGAGCAGGCCGAGCCCGGCATCGGTGCCCGCGTAACCCTCGATACCCTCCGGATCCGAGACCGAGCGCCCGAGCATCTGGTAGCCGCCGCAGATGCCCAGCACCCGCCCACCGCGCCGGTGATGGGCGGCAAGGTCCACGTCCCATCCCTGCGCCCGCAGGAACGCGAGGTCGCCACGCGTCGATTTCGTGCCCGGAAGGATCACAAGGTCGGCATCCCCCGGAATGGCCCGCCCCGGCCCGAGCATGGTGAGCCGCACCCCCGGCTCCTGCGCCAGCGGGTCGAGATCGTCGAAATTCGCGATCCGCGACAGGCAGAGGCACACCACGTGCAGCCCCCCTGCCCGCACCGGCGCATCGACGTCGAGGGCATCTTCGGCGGGCAGCTTCCACGCATCGCGGAACCACGGCAGCACGCCGAAGCCGCGCCAGCCGGTGTGCGCCTCGATCATCGCGTAGCCGTCATCGAAGAGCGACGGGTCGCCCCGGAACTTGTTGACGAGAAAGCCGCGCACCAGCGCCGCGTCGTCAGGGTCGATCACCGCCTGCGTGCCGACGATCTGCGCGATCACGCCGCCCCGGTCGATGTCGCCCGCCAGCACCACCGGCACGCCCGCCGCGCGGGCAAAGCCCATGTTGGCGATGTCGCTGCGACGCAGGTTCACCTCGGCCGGGCTGCCGGCACCCTCGACGATCACCAGCTCATGCGCGGCCGACAGACGTTCGAAGCTTTCCAATACCCGCGCCATGAGCTGCGGCTTCAGACCGGCATAGTCCCGGGCCCGGGTGGTCATCAGTCTTTGCCCCTGCACGACCACCTGCGCGCCGACGTCGGTCTCGGGCTTCAAGAGCACCGGGTTCATGTCGGTGTGCAAGGGCAGCCCGCAGGCCAGCGCCTGCAACGCCTGCGCCCGACCGATCTCGCCGCCGTCCGCCGTCACCGCCGCGTTGTTCGACATGTTCTGCGGCTTGAACGGTGCGACCGACAGCCCGCGCCGCCGCGCCGCCCGGCAGAGCCCGGCCACCAGCATCGACTTGCCCACGTTCGAGCCGGTGCCCTGGATCATCAGCGCCGTCATGCGAGACCCAGCCGCGCGGGCAGCGCGTCGCGAGTCTCGTCGGTGAACCGGAACACCTGCCACCCGCGCGCCTCGGCCGCCGCGATGTTCTCGGCCACGTCATCGACCAGCAGGATGCGGTCCGGCGGCAGGCCCGACCACGCCTCGATCCGGGCGAAGAAGGCAGGGTCGGGCTTCGCCGCGCCCACCCGGCCCGAGCAGAAGACCGTCTCGACATGCGCGCCGTAGCCCATCGTCTCCTCGATGTAGGCGGCCCGGTGGGTCTCGTTGTTGGTGCCGATCACGTGGCGCGCGGGATGCGCCCGCAGCCAGCCCAAGACTTCGGGGTCCGGGTAGGCATCCTTTTCGAACCAGTAGTCGAGAAACGCCCGGCCCGTCAGCGGGTGGCCGCGCGCCTCGAGCCAGTCCGAGACATGCGCCAGAAGGTCGATCCGGCCGCGCAGGATCTCGTCCACCGTGTCGCCGGCAAAAAGGTCGGTCTGCAGGCTGTCCCGCGGAATGCCGAGGTCGGATTCCAGCGTGCGCGTCCAGACCGGGCGGCCGTTGACCATGTTGGCGTTCAGCACGCCGTCGAAATCCCACACGATCAGCGACGGGGTGTTCTCTGTCTCCTGCGGCATGGCGGGTCCTCCTGACAGGCTCTCTGTAACCGCGCAGAGCGCTGCTGCGCCACCCCGTGCCCCGAGGTTTGCGCTTGTTCGCCGCGGGGCGCATGTTACCTCCGAACCGATACAGCCCCGAGCGCAGGAGACACGCATGACCGACAGCCCCATCGACCCGACCCTTCTCGAGCGCCTTGCCGAGGTCTCGGTGCGCACCGGCCTCAACCTGCAGCCGGGGCAGGAGCTGGTGCTGACCGCGCCGGTCACCGCGCTGCCGCTGGTGCGCGCCATCACCCGCGCCGCATATGCCGCCGGCGCATCACTGGTCACGCCGCTGCTGACCGATTCCGAGGTCACGCTGGCGCGCTTCGAGACAGCCGGCGACGAGACCTTCGACCTTGCCCCCGGGTGGCTCTATTCCGGCATGGCCGAGGCTTTCGACCGGGGCGCGGCGCGCATGGCGATCGTCGGCGAGGACCCGATGCTGCTGTCCGAGCAGGACCCGGCCAAGGTGTCGCGCGTGGGCAAGGCGACCTCGACCGCCTACAAGCCGGCGCTCGAGAAGATCTCGACCTTCGAGATCAACTGGACGATCTGCGCCTGGCCGGGCGAGAGCTGGGCGGCGCGCATGTTCCCCGACCTGCCCACTGGCGACGCGCAGGCGAAACTCGCCGACGCGATCTTCTCGGCCTCGCGGGTGAACACCGACGACCCCGTCGCCGCCTGGGACGAGCACAACGCCACGCTGCGCGCCCGGACCAGGTGGCTGAACGAGCAGAGGTTCTCGGCGCTGCACTTCCGCAGCCCCGGCACCGACCTGACCGTCGGCCTTGCCGACGATCACGAGTGGCACGGCGGCGCGTCCGAGGCGCAGAACGGGGTCGTCTGCAACCCGAACATCCCCACCGAAGAAGTGTTCACCACCCCCCACGCGCAGCGCGTCGACGGCACCGTGTGTTCGACCAAGCCGCTGTCGCACCAGGGCAGCCTGATCGACGGCATCGAGGTGACCTTCAAGGACGGGCGCATCGTCGAGGCCAAAGCCGACAAGGGCGGCGACATCCTGCGCGAGCTCATCGCCACCGACGAGGGCGCCGCGCGCCTCGGCGAGGTGGCGCTGGTGCCGCATTCCTCGCCGATCTCGCAATCGGGCCTGCTGTTCTACAATACCCTCTTCGACGAGAACGCCGCCTGCCACATCGCGCTCGGTCAGTGCTACTCCAAGTGCTTCCTCGACGGCGCGTCGCTGACCGCCGAGCAGATCGCGGAGAAGGGCGGCAATTCGAGCCTCATCCACGTCGACTGGATGATCGGCGGCGCCGAGACCGACATCGACGGGATCACCGCCGACGGCACCCGCGTGCCGGTGTTCCGCGCCGGCGAATGGGCCTGAACTGACGCCCGGATCCGAAACGATGCGCCTGCCCGAAACCGGGCGGGCGCGCCCACCGGCGACGGCCTGATGCCTATCTGTGCAGGTATCGCCGTTGGCGGGGCCAGAGGGCCGAAACTGCGGGACGAGGGCGTCAACCGGGGCTAACGTGAGGCAACTTTTGAACGGCCCCAAGGACTTCGCCCCAAGATGACCCTCTCTGACGATCCCGAGCTCTCTGCCCTGAAAGACATGCACGTGGGGCTCTTCGACCTCGACGGGCTTTTCTGCCACAAGCTCATGAGCGGCACGAAGGCCGGCAAGCTCGCGGTGACCGGCTACAGCTTCTGCGACGTGATCCACGCGTGGGACAGCGCCGAGCAGCAGTGGGAGGACGACCGGACCTACATCGACCGGCCCGCGCGGATCTTTCCCGAGACGCTGCGGCGCTGGCCGTTCAGCCTCGATGCCGGCATCGTCATCGCGGATTTCACCGGGGACTACGGCGAGAACTCGCCGCGCAACCAGCTTCTGAAGCAGCTCGCCCGTGCCGACGCCATGGGCTTCGGCGTCACGGCGGCCTTCGAATACGAGTTCTTCCTGCTCGACGAGACCGCCGACAGCCTGCGGGCCAAGGGCTACCGCAACCTCGAGCATTTCGCGAAGGCCAACCGCACCTACTCGTTGCAGTCGGCGGCGGCCTACGGCGATCTCTTCGACGGGCTCAGGAGTTGCATGGAGACGCTTGACATCGGCATGGACAGCCTGCACACCGAGCTCGGGCCCGGCTGCTTCGAGGCTCCGCTGGCCGTCACGAGCGGCATCAAGGCCGCCGATGACGCCGCTCTCTTCCGGAACTTCGCGCGGGCCTATTTCGCGCGGAACGCGCTTACGACGGTCTTCATGTCGAAGCTGTCGCCCGACCTTTCGGGACAGTCCGGGCATTTCCACATCTCGCTTCGCAAGGGCGACGCACCCGCCTTCGCCGACCCGGACGCGCCCGACGGGCTGTCGATCGAGGCGCGGCATTTTCTCGGCGGCCTGTTGCAGCTCATGCCCGAGATGCTGGTCTTCACCGCGCAGACCGTGAACGCCTACAAGCGGCTCGTGCCCGGCGCATGGGCGCCGACATGGGCAAGCTGGGGCGTGCAGAACCGGACGGCGGCGGTGCGTATCATCAACGACACCCCCGAGGCCACGCGGATCGAGTTCCGCGTTCCGGCGGCGGATTCCAATCCGCACGCTGTCATGGCGTTCTGCCTTGCCGCCGGTCTGTGGGGGATCGAGAACGCGGTGGAACCGCCCGAGCCGCTTTCGGGCAGCGCTTACGAGGCCTCCCCCGCCCCCGCCGCGCGCTTTCCGCGCGACCTCGTGGAGGCCACCGACCGGCTCGAGGCCAGCGACATGGCCCGGGAGCTTTTCGGCGACGCCTATGTCGATCACTTCGTCCGCTCGCGCCGGCACGAGGTCTCGGACTACCTGCGGCAGGTCACCGACTGGGAAGTCCGGCGCTATCTCGAACTGTTCTGACGAACAGGAAAAGGGCCCGCGCTTCCCGGCTGCGGGCCCTTTGATCTTGGTCTGCGGACAGCCTCAGAAGTCGAGGTTCTCGACGCTCAGAGCATTCTGCTGGATGAAGTCACGACGCGGTTCGACTACGTCGCCCATCAGCTTGGTGAAGATGTCGTCGGTCTCGGCCACGTCGTCGACCTGCACCTGCAGGAGCGTACGCGCGTCGGGGTCGAGCGTGGTTTCCCAGAGCTGGCCCGGATTCATCTCGCCCAGCCCCTTGTAGCGCTGGAGGCTGAGACCTTTCTCGCCCTCTTCGAGGATCGCCTCGAGCAGGCCGAGCGGGCCGTAGATCACCTGCCGACGGTCCTTGCGCTCGAGCACGGCCGGGCTGGAGTAGATCGCCTGAAGCGCCTGCGTGAAGCTGCCGGTCTTGCGCGCCTCGCCCGAGCGCAGCATCGGACCGTCGAGCGTGCGAACCTCTTCGACGCCGCGCAGGATCCGCGCGAGACGAATGCCCCGATCCTGCGTGATGCGGCCCTGCCAGCCCTTCTCGTATTCCACCGCGATCAGGTCGAGCCGCGCAGCAACCTTGTTGGCGACGCCCTGCAGGTCGGAATCCACGGCACCGGGCACGAAGGCCCCGGCCACGGCTGCCTGTTCGAGGATGTGACGCGGGTAATGGGTCGGGAAGGCATCGAGCACGCGCTTGAGCTGCCGTGCCTCGTCGATCACCCGGATGAGATCCTGCCCGGTGATGACCTCGCCGCTGCCAAGGCTGAGGTGCGCGCCCTCCACCCCCTGGTTGATGAGGTAGTCGTCGAGTGCGGCCTGGTCCTTGACGTAGACCTCGGACTTGCCGCGCGCGACCTTGTAGAGCGGCGGCTGCGCGATGTAGAGGTAGCCGCCCTCGATCAGCTCGGGCATCTGCCGGTAGAAGAACGTCAGAAGCAGGGTCCGGATGTGCGCACCGTCGACGTCGGCGTCGGTCATCAGGATGATCTTGTGGTAGCGCAGCTTGTCGATGTTGAACTCGTCGCGGCCGATGCCGGTGCCGAGCGCCATCACGAGGTTGCCGATCTCCTGGCTGCCGAGCATCCGGTCGAAACGCGCGCGCTCGACGTTCAGGATCTTGCCCTTCAGCGGCAGGATCGCCTGCGTGCCACGGTCGCGACCGGTCTGGGCCGAGCCGCCGGCGGAGTCACCCTCGACGATGAACAGCTCGGTCTTGGACGGATCCTTTTCCGAGCAGTCCTTGAGCTTGCCGGCAAGGAAGTTGACGTCCATCGGGTTCTTGCGGCGGGTCAGCTCGCGGGCCTTGCGCGCAGCCTCGCGCGCCATCGCCGCCTCGACGATCTTGCCGACGATCATCTTGGCCTCGTTCGGATGCTCGCCAAGCCATTCCGTCAGCTTTTCGTTCATCATGTTCTCGACCGCCGGGCGCACCTCGGAGGACACGAGCTTGTCCTTGGTCTGGCTCGAGAACTTGGGGTCGGGCACCTTCACCGACAGGACGCAGGTCAGACCCTCGCGGGCATCGTCGCCGGTAAAGTTGATCTTCTCGCGCTTGGCGAGGCCGTTGTCGGCGGCGTAGCGTGTCAGCGAGCGGGTCAGCGCACCGCGGAAGCCCGCCATGTGCGTGCCGCCATCGCGCTGCGGAATGTTGTTGGTGAAGGGCAGCACCATCTCGTTGAAGCTGTCGTTCCACCACATCGCGACTTCGACGCCGATGCCGTCCTTCTCGCCGACCATGTAGATCGGCTCTTCCATCATCGGCTGCTTGGAGCGGTCGAGATACTTCACGAACTCCTTCACGCCGCCGTCGTAGTGCAGCTCGGTCTTGAGCGGCTCGGCGGGGCGTTCGTCCTCGAGGATGATGCGCACACCCGAGTTCAGGAACGCCAGCTCGCGCAGGCGCTTCTCAAGGGTTGCGAACTCGTAGTCGAGGTTGCTGAAGGTCTCGGTCGAGGCGAGGAAACGCACCTCGGTCCCGGTCTCGCCCTCGGCGTCGCCGACCTCGCGCAGGTGCTCGACCGTCTCGCCGTGGCTGAACTTGGCGTAATGCTCCTTGCCGTTGCGCCAGATGCGCAGCTCGAGCCACACCGAAAGCGCGTTGACCACCGAGACGCCGACGCCGTGCAGACCGCCAGACACCTTGTAGGAGTTCTGATCGAACTTCCCGCCGGCGTGCAGCTGGGTCATGATGACCTCGGCTGCCGAGACGCCCTCTTCCTGGTGCATGTCGGTCGGAATCCCGCGCCCGTTGTCGCGCACCGAGACGGAGTTGTCGGCGTGGATCTTCACCCGCACGAAGTCGGCATGGCCGGCCAGAGCCTCGTCGATGCCGTTGTCGACGACCTCGTAGACCATGTGGTGCAGGCCCGAGCCGTCATCGGTGTCACCGATATACATGCCGGGGCGCTTGCGCACCGCCTCCAAGCCTTTGAGAACCTTGATGGAATCCGCGCCGTATTCCTGCGGAGCGCCTGCCGGTTCGGCCATTGAGCCATCCTCTGTCTTGTTTGTGGATTTTATAGGTGAGAAGCGCTGCCTTGTCACGCGGATGACACAAGATTTGGGGTTAGCCGGACTGCTTTTCAACAAACGATTGGCCCGCCTCGTCGCGCACCAAGAGACGCTGCGCGCGGGCGCCCAGTTCCTCGAACAGTTCCGGGCCGGTGCCGGTCATCCACGCCTGCGCCCCGAGCGCGCAGATCTCGTCGTAAAGCGCCGCGCGGCGGCCTGCATCGAGATGCGCAGCGACCTCGTCGAGCAGGAGGATCGGCGGTGCGCCGACCTCCGACGCGAGCGCCCGGGCGTTGGCCAGGATCAGCGAGATCAGCAGCGCCTTCTGCTCGCCGGTCGAACAGTCCGACGCAGGCACGCCCTTGGCGGCGAAGACCCCGTGCAGGTCGGCGCGATGCGGCCCCGTGAGCGTGCGCCCGGCGGCCATGTCGCGGAACCGCCCCTCGGCCAGCGCGCTGCGCAGGTCATCGACGCCATCGGGAATCTCCGCCTCGGTCGACACCAGCGCGAGCTCGGCCGCCGGGAACTGCGTCTCGGCCCCCTCCTGCGCGCGGGCGAGCCGATCCAGCGCGGCCTGCCGGTTGAACTGGATCGCGGCGCCGCTCTGCGCCATCTGCCCCTCGAGCGCGGCATACCAATGGGCGTCGCGCACCTGGTCCTTCAGCAGCCGGTTGCGTTCGCGCATGGCCTTTTCGTAGGCCAGCGACACCTCGGCGTGATCGGGAAAGAAACTGAGCGTCATGCGGTCGAGGAACCGCCGCCGGCCCTCGGGCGACTCGATCCACAGCCGGTCCATCGAGGGGATCAGCCACAGCACCCGGGCGATGCGGCCGAGCGCGGTCTGCGGCGCCTGCTTGCCGTCGATCTCGACCTGTCGCGCGCCTCCGGCTTCGGACCGGATGTCGATCTCATGAGTGCCGTCGGGCCCGCGCAGCAGCGCCGAGATCTTCCAGCCCAGAGCCTCGGGTCTCCGGGTCATCTCCTGCGCCGAGGCGCGGCGCATCCCCCGCCCGGGCGAGAGCATCGAAATCGCTTCGATCAGGTTGGTCTTGCCGGCGCCGTTCGGGCCGTAGATCGCGACGGGCCGCGCGTCGGTGTCGACGACGGCCCGCCGGTGCGACCGGAAGTGCGAGAGCGCGAGGCGTTCGAGGCAGAGAGCGGTCACGGTCCGCTCCGGGTATGTGCTGCGATCCGGGGCCGGGTCACACGCGCATCGGCATCACGACGTAAACGGCGCTGGTGTCGTTGCCTTCGCGCATCAGGGTCGGGTCGCCGGACGAGTTGAACATGAAGACGGCGTTCTCGCGGTCCACCTGGCTCGCGATCTCGAGCAGGTATTTCGCGTTGAAGCCGATCTCGAGCGGCTCGTCGCCATAGGCCACGGCAAGCTCTTCCTCGGCGGCGCCGCTGTCCGGGGCGTTGACCGAAAGCACAAGACGGTCTTCGTCGATCTGCAGCTTCACCGCACGCGACCGCTCGGACGAGACGGTGGCCACGCGGTCGACCGCCTTGGCGAACTCGCTCGCGTCGACCTCGAGCCGGCGGGTGTTGCCCGACGGGATGACGCGCGAGTAGTCCGGGAAGGTGCCGTCGATCACCTTGGAGGTGAGCGTGATGTTGGGCGTGGCGAAGCGCACCTTGGTCTCGGAAACCGAAACCTCGATCTCCATGTCGTCGTCGTCGAGCAGCTTGCGCAGCTCGCCCACGGTCTTGCGGGGCACGATCACGCCGGGCATGCCCTCGGCGCCGTCGGGCAGCGGCGCGTCGATGCGGGCGAGACGGTGGCCGTCGGTCGCGACGCAGCGCAGCATCCGCCCCTCTTCGCTGTCGGCGATGTGCATGTAGACGCCGTTCAGGTAGTAGCGCGTCTCTTCGGTCGAGATGGCGAATTTCGACTTGTCGAAGAGCCGGCGCAGCGTCTCGGCCTTGGCGGTGAAGTTCGTCGCGTATTCCGACGAGGCCATCACCGGGAAATCCTCTTTCGGCAGGGTCGCGAGGTTGAAGTGCGACCGGCCCGCCGCGACGCTCAGCCGCTGCGAGGCGCTGTCTTCCGACAGTTGCACCAGCGCGCCGTCGGGCAGCTTGCGCACGATCTCGTGCAGCGTGACCGCCGAGACGGTGGTTGCCCCCGCGCGTTCGACCTGCGCCGGCGCGCGGTCGAGCACCTCGATATCCAGATCTGTGGCGCGGAAGGTGACGGTATCGCCCTCGGCCTCGATCAGCACGTTGGCGAGGATCGGAATCGTGTTGCGGCGCTCGACAACGGATTGCGCCTGACTGACTGCCTTGAGCAGCGTTGCCCGTTCTATGCTGACTTTCATCGCCTTATTCCCTCCGCCAAGCCGGAGGCGCACCCTAGCGCCTCGTCCTGACTGGTCCAACCCTGTTTCAACGATTGATCGACCGGTTCGAAACCGTCGTCAAGGTCACGGGGCCGCACCGTGGCGACCCCGTTCCGATTTGTTTCGCGTTGTTGTGAGACGGTCTCAGGCTTCGAGCGCGCGACGCAGCAGCTCGATGTCGTCGGCGATCTGGCTGTCCTGCGAGCGCAGCTCCTCGATCCGCTTCACGCCGTGCATGACCGTGGTGTGATCGCGCCCGCCGAAACGACGGCCGATCTCGGGCAGCGACCGGGCGGTCAGCTGCTTGCAGAGATACATCGCCACCTGCCGCGGCCGCGCGAAGTTGCGCACCCGCTTGGGCCCGATCAGGTCGGACAGGCGGATGTGGTAGTGCTCGGCCACCTTGCGCTGGATCTCCTCGATCGAGATCTTCCGGTCCGAGGCGCGCAGCACGTCCGACAGGCAGTCCTGCGTCAGCTCCATGGTGATCGGCTGACCGACCAGCGAGGCAAAGGCAAAGAGCCGGGTCAGCGCACCCTCGAGCACCCGCACGTTGGTCGAGATGCGGTGCGCGAGGAACTCGAGAATCCCGGCGTCGAGCTGCAGCGCGGGGTATTGCTGACGGTAGGTCTCGACCTTGGATTGCAGGATGCCGAGGCGCAGCTCGTAGTCGGTGGGATGCAGGTCGACGACAAGGCCCGACTGGAGCCGCGAGCGGATGCGGTTCTCTAGGTCCTTGATCTCGTCCGGGGCACGGTCGGCCGAGATGATGATCTGCTTGTTCTGGTCCACGAGCGCGTTGAACGTGTGGAAGAACTCTTCCTGCGTGGAATCCTTGCCGGCAATGAACTGCACGTCGTCGACCATGAGCACGTCGACCGAGCGGAACAGCTCCTTGAAGTCCATCATGCGGCGCTCGCGCAGCGCCTGGACGAAACGATACATGAACTGCTCTGCGGAGAGGTAGAGCACGTTCAGGTCCGGGCGGCTGGTCTTCAGCTCCCACGCGATGGCGTGCATCAGGTGCGTCTTGCCGAGACCCACGCCACCGTAGAGGAACAGCGGGTTGAAGGTGACCTGCCCGCCCTCGGCCACGCGCTTGGCCGCGGCATGGGCCAGTTCGTTCGGCTTGCCGACGACGAAGCTGTCAAAGGTGAAGCGGCCGTCGAGCGGGGCGCCGGGCAGCACCTCGCTGCTCGCGGCGGCCGGCGCCGCGGACGCCTGCGGCTCCTGCTGCGGCTGGACCGGGCGCGGCTGCGGACGCACGTCCGAGTTGGCGACCTGGAACTTCAGCCGCCGCACATCCGCATCCACCGTCGACAGCTTCGCCAGAAGAAGCTCGCCGAAGTTCTGCGAAACATAGGTGCCGATGAAATTGGTCGGAACGTTGAAGACGGCAATGCCGCCCGGTTCCAGCCCCTGGAATTCGATCGGCTCGATCCAGGTCTTGTAGTTGTTGTGACCGATGGTGCTGCTCAACTGCTCTTGCAATGCGCCCCATTGTTCCTTTGTCATCTGTCCCCGCTCCGAAAGCCTGTGCCTTGCGCTCATCCTGTGTCGTGCCCGGGCGCACTGCGCGAAACGCCCGTGCGAGACATGTGGCCTGGCAATACAAAGCGGCCTCATGCCCGAAGGCATGAGCTGAGATGGCACGCATCTCGTGGTCGGAAACACGGCATCGCCACCTCACTCCCCAAGCAAGGCCCACGACAGCGTCATCCGCGCTTTGTAAATGTCGGACTGGCAGGGCAAACGCCCCTGTTTCGGCAGCCGTAGCAGCAGCACACCGAAGCCGCGGAATCGGCGTCACGAAAGAAACATGTGACCCCGGGCCGCTTGCCTGTCCCCCCAAGCAATGACTCGCTCGGTGAAATTAGCAAGTCTGCGCGAAGGGCGGCAACCGAACTTCAAACTTGACTCTGAGGAATCCCGAAAAGAATCTCTCGGCTCAATATGAAGCGATTACAAACGACAAAGGCGCCACATATTGTGGCGCCTTCATCATATACATATTCTTGAAGCTGTGTCTTTTCAGCCAAGCGCCTTCACGCGCGACGCCAGTCGCGAGACCTTCCGCGAGGCGGTGTTCTTGTGGAACACACCCTTGGTCACGCCGCGCATCAGCTCGGGCTGAGCGGCGCGCAGGGCAGCTTGTGCGGCTTCCTTGTCACCCGATGCGATGGCCTCTTCGACCTTGCGCAGGTAGGTGCGGATGCGCGAACGGCGGGCTTTGTTGACGGCAAAGCGCTTCTCGTTCTGACGTGCGCGCTTCTTGGCCTGGGGCGTATTTGCCATGATGATCAGTCCTGTGTGTCTGTGACGTATCGTCGGTATCCGGGGGCGCAATGACGCTCAGACCCGGATTCCTGTCGCCGGACCGATTCTTGCCTGAGCGGGCATCACGCGCATGTAGCGGTGCCCTATAAATGGAAAGCGGCCCGATGCAAAGCCCCAAACCGGACGACCCAAGGCAGGTGGTCGAAATTCCGCCGGGAAAAGGCTATATAAGACGTCCTGCCAAGGCAGGAGAGTTCATCCTGAAGGGAGGAATCAGACATGGACGCCATCAAGATCACGGAATACGCGCAGGCCCTTTATCGCGCACATGGCGACCGGGCCGAGGCCGAGGCCGCCCGCAAGGCCCGCGGCTGCGAGGAAAAGGGCGACGCCGCCCAGGCCGAGGATTGGCGCGCCGTCCAGGCAGCCGTTCGCAGCCAGAGAGGCGCGCTGCAGAAATAGGCGGTCCTACCGCCAAAATGCAAAACGGCCCGCCGGTGGGCGGGCCGTCGCTATCCTTGGTCAGCGTCGCCGGCTCAGCGGTCGCGGAACTGCGCGGTGCGCTTTTCCTGGAAGGCCGCCATGCCTTCCTTCTGATCTTCCGTCGCGAAGAGCGAATGGAACAGGCGGCGCTCGAACAGCAGACCCTCGGTCAGGGTCGTCTCATACGAGCGGTTCACGGCCTGCTTCGCGGCGATGGTCGCGACCATCGACTTCTCGGCGATCTTGTCGGCGGCCTGGCGCGCCTCTTCCATGAGCTTCTTGGCCGGCACGACGCGGCTCACGAGCCCCGAGCGCTCGGCTTCCTCGGCATCCATGAACCGACCGGTCAGGTGCATGTCCATCGCCTTGGACTTGCCCACGTAGCGGGTCAGGCGCTGGGTGCCGCCCATGCCGGCAATCACGCCAAGGTTGATCTCAGGCTGACCGAACTTCGCGGTCTCGGTGGCGATGATGAAGTCGCACATCATGGCCAGCTCACATCCGCCGCCCAGCGCGTAGCCCGATACGGCGGCGATCACCGGCTTGCGGACCCGCCCGACGGCCTCGATCGCGGGCTCGAAGAAATCGCCGAGGAACATCTCGACGAAGCTCTTTTCCGACATCTCCTTGATGTCGGCCCCTGCGGCAAAGGCCTTGGCCGAGCCCGTCAGGATGATGCAGCGCACCTTGTCATTCGCATCCGCCTCGATCAGCGCCTTCGAAAGCTCGGCAAGAAGCTGCGCGTTGAGCGCGTTCAAGGCATCCGGGCGATTGAGTGTGATGGTGGCGACGTGGTCCTCTACTTCGACGATGATCGTCTCATAGGCCATGACTGCGGGCTCCCGTCCGTTAGCGTCAAAACGCAGCCTTACCAGCTTGCGCACCCCGATCAAGTTATCTTTGGCACCTCGGACAGTAGAAGGTCGACCGCCCGGATTGCACGACCCGCTGCACCGTCCGGTCGCAGTCGGGCGTCCGGCAGGGCGCGCCCTCGCGCCCGTAGACATCGAAGTTGTGCTGAAAATATCCAAGCTCCCCATCGGCTTGGCGGAAATCGCGCAGGCTCGATCCGCCGGCGGCAATGGCCTCGTCGAGGACCTCCCGGATGATAGGAACCAGTGCAGCGATCCGCTTCGCGGCGATACGGCTGACGCGGCGTCTCGGGTCGATGCCTGCCCGGTAAAGCGCCTCGCAGACATAGATATTGCCCAGCCCCGCGACGATCTTCTGGTCGAGAAGCGCGCTCTTGATGGGCATCGACCGGCCCGCCAGAGCGGCCACGAGGTGGGATTCGCTGAAGCTGTTTCCAAGCGGCTCGGGCCCGAGCGCCGCGAGCAGCGGGTGCTCTTCTGCCTGCGCGGTCGGCATCAGGTCCATCGCTCCGAACCGCCGCGGATCGTTGAAGGTGATGCGCGCGCCGCCCGCCATGTCGAGCACCACGTGGTCGTGCTTTTCCGGCGCGGGATGATCGTGAACGAAATGGCCCAGCGCATCGCCCGAAACCAGCATCCGCCCGCTCATCCCGAGGTGCACGAGCAATGTCTCCCCGGTGTCGAGGTCGGCGAGGATGTACTTCGAGCGTCGGCGCAGCTGGTTCACCCGCGCCCCGGTGAGACGTTCCGCCATACGCTCGGGAAACGGCCAACGCAGGTCCGGCCGGTTCACCGCCGCCCGCGCGATGACCTGGTTTTCCATCACCGGCGCAAGCCCGCGACGGACGGTTTCGACTTCAGGCAATTCGGGCATGTGCGGTCTCCGGTTCGGAACGGCGCCGGGAGGAAACCCCCGGCGCCGGATAAGAAGTGTCAGCGTTCAAGCTCTGTCCGGGCGCGATATAGCACGGCTTCGACATCGTCGAAGTGATCCCAGACCTTTGCGGTCCGTCCGTCGCGAAAGCTCATCACCCATTTTTCGTTAGCCCGCGAGAGCGACACGAGATCCTCCCACCGGTGACGGCTGAACAAGGGAACATAGGTCATCACCCAGAGTTCTTCGGCACTCCAGCGCAGCCGGAGGAACCACGGGCTCGCGAAGAACCACGCCATGCCGAGGCACAGAGGAAGAATCGCGACCCGCGACCCCAGGTCGAACCAGGTGACCGGCGGAGCGGTCGGAAAAATGATCTTCGCCACCACGAAGAGAAAGAGCGCCGCAAGCGGAGTCGCCATGATCCGCAGGCCAAGCGAGATACGGCTTTCCCGCCATCCGTCCGGAAGAGCGCGCGACGCGGCTTTGCCCGAACGCGCAAATCGCGACAGGATGAGTACGACCGGGACCCCGACCAGCACTCCGATGCCAAGTCTGGCCAAGACCTCGAGCATGCTTCGGGCCCCTTCCAACGCAGTGTCCAGGGGGCCTCGGAACCGCGTCAGGCGGTCACGGACGCGTTGCCCGTCATTGCAGCGGGGCCCCCGCGCCCTATAAGGAGATGCAGACACAGAACGGCAAGGCCCATGAGCGACGACACCCAGAAAACAACGCATTTCGGCTTCACCGACATTCCCGAGACCGAGAAGGCCGGACGCGTGCAGGGCGTGTTCAACTCGGTGGCATCGAAATACGACGTGATGAACGACGCCATGTCGCTCGGCATCCACCGCGTGTGGAAGGATGCCATGATGGACTGGCTCGCCCCCCGACCCGGGCAGCGGCTTCTTGACGTGGCCGGCGGCACCGGCGACATTTCCTTTCGCTTCCTCAAGCGCGCGGGCCATGGCCATGCGACGGTGCTCGACCTGACGGAACCGATGCTTGTGGCTGGCCGCCAGCGTGCCGAGGCCGGGGCCATGTCCGACCAGCTCGACTGGGTCGTCGGCGACGCGATGTCCCTGCCCTTTCCGGCGAACAGCTTCGACGTCTACACGATTTCCTTCGGCATCCGGAATGTCACCCGCCCACAGGAAGCCCTGAACGAGGCGTTTCGCGTGCTGAAACCCGGTGGCCGGCTGATGGTCCTCGAGTTCTCGCAGATTCCGAACGACATGATGCAGAAGGTCTACGATCTCTATTCCTTCAACATCATTCCGCGCATGGGCCAGATGATCGCGAACGATCGCGACAGCTACCAGTATCTCGTCGAGTCGATCCGCAAGTTCCCCGACCAGGAGACGTTCCTTGGCATGGTGCGCGCGGCGGGATTCGAGAACGCCAAGTACCGCAACCTGAGCATGGGAATCGCCTGCCTGCACTCCGGCTGGAAGATCTGAATGCCCACACCCCACCGCCGCTCCTTCGCCTTGCGTGCCGCGCCGGCCGCATCGACATCCCCGGCCACGGAGAGGTCCTGACATGCGCGGTCCGCACAATCTCTGGCGCCTGATCCGCACCGGCGCAACGCTCGAGCGCACCGGCGCCATGGGTGTCGTTCTCGACGCCTTCGACGCGCCGCGCCCGATCCGCATTGCCTTCCGAACGCTGGTGTGGCCGTTCAAGCGGCTCGGCATCGAGGGCGATGCCTCGATGCCGCCCG
>MDTG01221399.1_pt1 | contig 44205 bp, 38 predicted proteins | sample 811421 | NCBI WGS metagenome assembly MDTG01 (sample SAMN05326645, study PRJNA326480) | marine metagenome | isolation source: seawater | place: Pacific Ocean: South East | collected 2011 | reverse complement strand
CCATTTCGAACTCGGTCGTGAAGGCCTCCAGCGCCGATGGTACTTAGTCTTAAGGCTTGGGAGAGTAGGACGCCGCCTATTTTAAATGCTACATATCTACCAAAAATTTAAATAACCTTTAAAAGTTTAGAAGTTTTTATTATCTAATAAATAATTTTATTAATACTTTATAATTCTAATTCAATTTTCATGCCTTATAATATTTTTAAATTTAGTATAAATTTTATTAGTATATGAAATTTAAAAATTTTCAAAAATATGAAAACATTATCATATATTTGATTATAGGCTCCATAAACACACTTGTAGGATTCTTAATAATTAATATTTTTTTTTAATTTTTGAAAATTATCTTGATAATTTAATAATTATACTTTTATCAAATTTTACTTCTATTTGTTTTTCCTTCTGCGCCTATAAATTTTATCTATTTAAAAACAAAGAAAATTTTTTTAAAGAGTTCTTAAAATTTATTTATTCTAATATCTTTATTTTTTTCTTATCTAGTCTACTTCTATACATACTTATAGATTATCTAGATATTGTAGTAATTATCTCTTCAATAATTGTTCTGTCAGTTACTGTTTTTTTTTCAGCTTTGATAAATTTCAAATATGTTTTCTCTCATAAGAGATCATAATATTTATCATTAATTTGTGGATCTAAATCAATTAATTTACCACTTATTATCTCTCCCTTTTCATTCATATAAGGTTTGACTTTAGGAAATGAGTCTACATTTTTTTTTGTATTAATTTCTAAAATTGTAGGTTTATTTATTTTTGTCCATATTTTTTTTATATTTTGCTCTAATTTTATTTCACTTCTTAGATAGTGATAATTAAAATTATAAGCATTGCTGATTTTTTTTAAGTTTGGAAAAAATAAACCACTTTCTTCACCAACTTTTTTTGCCCTTCCAAAATATCTTTTTAAACTTCTCCTCATAGAGTCGTAACCACCATTATTTAATACAATTATCAATACTTTTCTTTTTTTATAATTTGATATATTAGCAAGTTCTTGAATATTCCATTGAAAGCCTCCATCACCGACAATTGTAATAATTCTTCCATTTTTTTTTGACTCTAAAGCACCTAAAATAGATGGTATAGCAAATCCCATTGCACCTAGTCCTGGAGAGTTAAGAAACCTAGTTCCTTTAGTGAGAAAATAATTAAGGAATGATATTTCAGCCGACCCACCAGAGCTACCCGAAACAAAAATATCAACTTTGTCTAATTTTGAGACTTGTTTCAATAATCTATATGGATTTATATTGAAATTTGATTTCTTTCTATGTTCAACTAACTCATTCAAATATTTTAAGTAATAACTGTTAAGCAAGTTGGACCAACTTTTATCTAAATTTTCAAAATTAAAATTATTCAAATATTTTATAAAATCCTCAGAACTGGTATTAATCAATTTATATCTTTTGTTTCTTTTAAATTTTCTTAATTCATTAATATCCAAATTTACATAAATTATTTTTTGTTTTTTATTTTTCATTTCATTAAAATTATATCCTGTCTGAAGTAAATCTAATCTGGAGCCAATAGAAATTATCAAATCTGAAAAGTAAAGAGCGAGATTAGCAGACCTATTACAAAAATACCCAGGTAGACCACAAAAATTTTTATTATCATGATTGATTATATCTTTTGCTGTCCAGCTAACAGTTATTGGTATATTTTTTTTTGACAATGAATGAACTAGTGATCTTGTTAGTGGAGAAGTGCATCCACCACCAAGTAAAATCACTGGTCTATAAGAACTTTTAAGTAATTTTTCTATATTAGGAAAATTTTTAGTCGTGTTTTGTTTTAATGCATTAAAATTTTTATTATTTTTAAAACTAACTAATCTTTTTTGTAAATCTAATGGTATTTGCAATACAACAGGTCCGGAGGGAATTTTTTTAGATAATTCATATAAATTAGGAATAATATCAAAACTATCATTTTTTTTAAACTCAACTACTTTTTTTGATATTTGTCCTAAGACCTTAATTGCACTTACACCCTGTGGGGCATAATTTCTTAGATAATTATATTTTAAATATTTAGATTGAGCATTTCCACAAATTATAAAAATTGGTACAGAGTCAATGAAAGCATTTAACACACCAGTAGATGTGTTTGACATGCCAGGACCTGATGTTACTAAAACTAAAGCGATTTTGTCAGTTAATTTGTAATAAGACTCAGCTGCTATGACACAAGATTGTTCATTATAAAATGATACTATTTGAAAAAAATTATCTTTTGAAAAAGCATCATAAAGATGAAAAATACTTCCTCCTGGCACGCAAAAGATTTTATTAATTTTTTTTTTTTTAAAAAAACTTACGATTAAATTTACTAATTCCTTTTTAGCCATAATACTTTTCTAATTTATTTATTGCTTCATAAAAACCATTAAAATTGTTTAAATGTCCTTGCCAAATTTCTGGAATAAATTCTTTATTTTTAAGCAACTTATGTGTCTTTGCGAAATCAATATCACCAGATCCAATTTGTAGTCCCTCACCATCAGGAGATTTGGCATCAGATAGATGGACATAAGGAAACAAATAATTATATTTTTTTATGTCTTTATAAAAATCAGTGCCAAGAAACTTACTTGCTAAATAGCTATGAGAAGTATCTAAGCAACCAAATATATTTGTGATTTTATTAAATTTTTTAAAATCTAATAAATCAACAAATAAGTTATGATATCTTCTTCCCCCAAGCTGCCAGGGAAATGGCGGCATACTTTGTACCAATGGAATTAAACTTCCAAATTCTAAATCTTTAAAAGAATTGATTAAATTCTCAAATAATTTAGGGATTATTTTTTTGTTTAAAAAATTATGATCTGAGTGTCCGCCTACATTTATAATAAAATGAGGCAATGTCTTCATATTTGATTTTAGATAAATTTCATTTGCAACATGTATTGTATATAAAATCTTATCTTTTGATTTTTTTCTTATTATTGAGTCAAGATTAGCTAAGTCTAAGATAAAATTATCTTCAAAAGTCTCTGGTGCATGAAACTTGAATGATAGGTTTTCAAAATTTATTTTTTTTTTATAATTTTGAAATAAACTTAAATCGTTAAATGTAAAATGAATCTCTAAAAAACTAGGGTTAAATATATTATTAATCTCTTGAAGATCTCTAAATCTTACAGGTAGTCCGAAATCAAAATCTTTTTTTAATTCTTTGGAAAAATTTTTTTTAAATTTATCGAAATGCTTATATTCAAATACTTGATTTTTATTAAGATTATAATTGATTTTTAAACCTTCAATATCTTTAAATTTGAAACCTTCAATTCCTACCCCAGGTGATCTAATGATTATTTTTTTTCGATCAATTGTCTCACCTTTTTTTATATCAACTTTAGCGTATATACTTTTTGATAAATTTGTACGATTTATCATCTCTCCTTGGGATATTTTTTTTTCAACAGAAGAGTCACCTAACATATTATCTATTTTTTTTATACCACTAACCATTTTAGCAAAATCTTCTAACTCTAAAGAAGCATTATGATCGGGACCTATAGCATTTTTATTCCATGTGATATGCTTTTCAATTATAACTGCCCCTAAACTAGAGGCTAGCACACTTGGAAGAATGCCATCATCATGAGAGGAATATCCTATTAAACACCCCGTTAATTTTTTAAGCCTAGATATATATCTTAGATTTAAACTTTCATCTGGGGCAGGATAAGTAGATATACAATGTAGTAAAATAAAATTCTTTGTAAGATTTCTTGTAAAATTTACAGAATTTATGATTTCTATTTCATTATGCATACCGGTTGATAGGATTATAGGGACTCTAAATTTTGATGCCTCTTTTATGAGATCAAAGTTCAATAAATCTGCACTAGCTATTTTTATTGCAGAGGGTTTTAGCTCAATGATATCCTTTAATGATAATAGGTCAAAAGGTGTACAAATAGGATCAATTTCGATTTTTCTAGCATATTCAAAAAGATCTCTTAATTGATTTTTTGAAAAATTAATTTTTTTTAAATGTTTATATGTTGCTTCAGTATTCATTTCCATAAAGTCATTTCTGATGTAAGTATTATCTAAATTTCTATGTTGAAATTTCACAAAATTAGCACCAGCACTTTTGGCATTTTTAATTAGTTTTTTTGCTAGTTTGATTTTACCATCATGATTAACTCCTATTTCAGCAATTATTGCAGAACAATTATTTTGATTAATTTCAAGATTACCAATCATAATTTTTTCAGATGGAAGATTTTTGATTTTAAAATCTATTAATTTATTTTTTTTACTAACAACAGGAACTAAGAGATGGTGAGATTTATCAGGTTTATTATCATAAACGCAATAATAATTTTGATTACAAAATTTTTTAATTTTAATTTTAGACTCTACAAGTAAATCAATATTAAAATTACTACCGAAAAACCTTTTGTAATCGCCAATTGTTAACATTCCAAAAACTTTATTATCTTTATCAATCACAATTAATGATTTTTCGAAGTTATTCATAAGCTTTAAGAATGCATTATAAGCTAAGAAATCAGCTGAAATACAATATTTATCAAAAAGAATTTTTTTTTGTAAAAAAGACATTTACAATTCCCCAACGCTCTTATTAATTTTTAATTTGCTGATTTTAGATTTTGTTCTTTTAATAATATATTCTAAATAAAAATTATTTTTTTTGTTGTAATAATTCCTAAAATATTTCAAATCTTTATACGCATTTTTTAGAGAGAATTTCATAAATTTTGTTTTTGAAATTGTATGATAACTATATATGTCTTTTAAAATACCAGAATAAAGAGGCCCTTTATTAATGACCCTAAAAAACATTTTTAAATTAATTTTTTTTTTATGTGCAATTTTAATTATATCATTAAATAAAGCAGTTATGGACTGTCCATAAAAATTATTGAGTAATTTAATTTTATTTCCCATTCCTATCTGGTTAGTGAAGAATATATTTTCAGCAATATGATCTAATAATTTATAAATAGGTTTAACATCAGATTTTCTACAGCCCATCATGAGGTTTAGTTTACCAATCTTTGCATGATTAGGCGTTCTACCCATTGGAGAGTCAATATAGCTAACCTTATATTTTTTAAGTTTTTTATGAAATATTTCTGAAAAATTTGGATCTATTGTACTTAAATCAATTATAAATTTAGGTTTATTCTTAGAGACAATAACTCCATTTTTTGAAAATAAAATATTATCTACTTCTTGAACTGTATTGACACATATAAATAGTAAGTCACAACTATTCGATACTTTTGATGGATTTTCTAGTGGTATAAATCTTTTTTTATTTTTATCTAATTTTTTTGCACATTTTTCCGTAATATATATTGGACCATAAAAATTTGATAATCTATGAGCAATATTTATGCCCATCTTACCAAGTCCAATAATTCCAATTTTATTTACCATTAAACTAAATGTCTTAATTCAATTATATTATTTAATTTCATTTGATTTAATGATTTTATAATCTCAGATGTTGAGCTTCTCGCTAAAATTAAAATTTTTTGACTTTTAGAAATACTTCTAAGTTTTGAGGAGTGAAATATTTTTATATTAGGATATTTTATTTTATCATATAAATAATTATCAATTACAAAATCAATTTTATTAATATTCAGTCCAGAATTAACTAATCTGTTTAAGATCCGACCACCTCCATAAATAATAATTTTTTTTGAAGATAATTTATTAATTTTTTTAGCTATAGATTTTGATATTTTTTTTCCATCAAAAAACTTTAAATAGTAATCATTTATTATTTTTTTGTTATTTCTATTTTTCTCTTTATTAAAATTAGATAATAAAACTCTCTTTTCACCTAGGTATTTAAAAATGAAAGTCATATTAAATGGATCAGCATTAATATTCATTAATGAATAATTAAATGCACAGAATAGATTGATTATGTCTGTTATGAAAAAGTGTGTTTGATGTTTTTCGACAAAATATTCTTCAAAAACAAAATTTTCATATTCAATTTGATAGGTATTTGGTAAGTCTAAAAAAAAAAATTTATTTTTTTTTAATTTTTTTGAAAGAATTTTTAAATGTTTTTCTACATCATCAACATGTTCTAGGGTATGAGAACTATAAATTAGATCATATTTTTTATCATCATTATAATTTTCAGTGTATATATTTTTAATTCCGTAATTTTTTTTGTATGAATCAAAACATAGTATATCTGGCTCAACACCACTATATAAAAGATTATGACTATTTGAAAATTTTGCAAAGTGGCCCCTATTTGCTCCATCATCAAATACTCTTTTAATTTTTTCTTTTTGAATTAATTTGAACAAAAGATGTTTATGTGAGTCAAATCGCAAACCCTTGCCATGTCTTATATTTCCCCATGAAACTCCATCTGTAGGGCTAATATTTCTTTCACCATCAAATTTAAGAGAATGAGGATCTAGTTTTGGATTATATAATTTTGAATTGAAACTTTGTAAGACCCCACATCTCATACACTCTATAATTTTATTACCTCTTTTGCTCTCAGGAATTTTAAATATATGTTTTAGTTTGCTATTTTTACATATCCTACAATTCATTTTAAAACCAAGTATTTAGACCACCATCTACATTAATTGTCTGACCATTTATAAAATTTGACTCTTCACTGCATAAAAAATTCAATACTCCATTTATATCATTCAAATTAGTCAATGAGTTAAAAGGTGATTTTGACTCAAACCATTTTTGAAATTTTTTATTTTGATTATTTTTAACACCACCTGGACATACATTATTAAATCTTATTTTTTTTGAACCATAAAAAGAGGCATAATATTTCATTGCCCCCTCAAAAGCATGCTTACTAATAGTATAAGAAATTGACTTTGGTTTATTATAGATTTTATGATACGGGGATTTAAAACTATAAATTGATGAAAAATTTATAACCCCTTTTAATCCTTTTAGGTTCTTCACTGCTATCTCTATCAAATTACATACTCCAATAACATTAATGTTAAGATAATCATTAATTTCATTTAAATCAGTTTTGCTTGATCTTTTCTTAGTATTTGAATAATGATCATTTTTACCAGAACAATTAATTATATATTGAATATTTTTATGATTTTTTAAAAAAAAAATTAGTTTATTATTATCCAATATATCGAATTCTTCAGATTTATCGATTAGTATTAATTTTACATCAATTTTTTTTTTAAAATATTTTTGCACACTACTTCCAATAAGGCCCTTATTTCCAATTAGTAGTATTATTCTTTTATTCATTTATAGACTTTAAATAATTAATTACAGATCTATCGTCAAATTTATAATATTTCAATACTTCATTATCTGTTCCACAGATAGGGATATCATTTACAGAAAAATTTTTTAAAGATTTTGTTTTTATGTTATTTTCGAATAATTTTGATTTAATTTTTTCTGAGATGCCGCCAACTTCAGTACCATTCTCATATATTATAATATTTCTATTATTAAATTTTTTCAAATCATTGATACTTAATTGATTGATCCATGTTATAAAAAAAATACTAATTTTTTTTTCATAACAATATTTTTTTATTTTGTGAAATAAATTTATGAAAATAGCTCCTTGAAATATTATAATTGATTTAGATTTTTTATAATAAGTAACTTTTAAGAACTCACCTTTTTTTGGTATCTTATATTTTCTAAAACAATCTGTTAGTAAGGTATTTGTTAATCTAAGATATAAACTATTCTTACCCCTAATGGTTAGCTCAATTACACCTTTAACCATATTTTTATTCAATGGTTCGAAAATTGTTAAATTAGGCATTGATGACATTATACTTATATCTCTTGTCATTTGGTGTGAATGACCTGGTCCTGCTGGAGTTACTCCAGCAAGACACCCTATGAATATTCCTTTCCTTTTTTCAGTTAAAAAATTGAAAATTTGTTCATGGGCTCTTGTTGTTAAAAAACATGCAAAACTATGAATTAATGGCAGTCTATTATTTACAGTTAAGCCACTAGCAAAAGAAACCATGTCTTGTTCCGATATTCCAAATTCAATAAACCTTTTCGGATACATTTTTTGGATAATATGACAACCAGTATCTTTTGCTAAATCCGCATCTAAGCAAAATAAATTTTTATGTTTTTCAAATAATTGTGAAAGTATTTTTGAATAATCATTGATCAATGAAATTTTTGTTTCTGGAGCTTTAAATAATTCATTTTTTTTTATTATTTGAACTAAGTTTATAAATTTTAATTTTTTTGTGAAATCTAATTTATATATTTTTTCATTCAGAATTTTTATAGCATTTTTGTAATCTTTTTCCTCTAGGGCTCCAGAATGATATTTATAAAAATTGTTATTAGTCTCAAAATTTTTAGTTTCAGCAAAATCTATTCCAGATGATTTTTGTGTATCACATATTACAATTAATGGTTTCTTTTTTTTTCTATTAAAAAATTTTTGAATTATATTATAAATTTTAGATAAATCATGACCGTCTATCTTTATACAATCTAATCCAAAAGAAATAATTTTTGCTTTTAGGTCCCCTAGATTTGAAACTTTACTGACCCAAGTATCAGATTGTATCTTATTTGAGTCAATAAATATCAATGGTGAATAATTTTTTGAATTTGCTAAATTTCTAAAAGACTCCCAATTTTGACCTTCTTGTAATTCGCCATCACCAAGTAAAATTATTACCTCTTTGTTGGATCTAAATAAAAGACCATTTCCTTTACTTATCCCCATTCCAAGCGAACCAGTATTAAAATTAATTTGATTTATTGAAATATCTGGATGTCCGGGAAGACCATTTTTCTTTCTTAATTCATGAATTAACTCAAATTTAATGTATCCAAAAAGAATAAGCACATTATAAAAGGAGGGAGCGTCATGACCTTTAGATGAAAAAATATGTAAATTTTTTTTTTTATGTTTTTTTTTATAGTAAAAACTAGCTAGAAATATATCTAGAGCAGATAAACTACTGCCTACATGCCCACTTCCAGCCATTTGTATTGAATATAAAGTATTAACTCTAAGAAAATATGATAAAAGGATAAGTTTATTTCTTTCATTTAAATCATTGCTTCCAAGAGTTTTTGAAAGAGTTTTATAGTCATAGTAAAATAGTTTCATAACATTAATATTTTTTTAATTGAAGTTATGTCTACTTTCCTCAATGACTAGTGGAATTTTTTTATTATAGTTAAGAATAATTAAAATATATTCACCTAAAATTCCTAAAAACATTACGATAAAAGAAAGTATAGCGAATATTCCAATTATCAATGGCGCTATCCCCGCTTCGAAAGTGTACCAATTAAGTAACTTATAAATAAAAAAAACTATTGCTATACTTATAGAAATAAAACTTAATAGAAATCCTATTATTGTCATTGTTCTCAATGGCATAATTGATAATTTAACAATTCCTAAGATTCCAATATCTATTAGAGAAAAGATATTATTTTTAGATTTGCCAAAATTTCTCTTTGGTTGAATAAAATCAATATAGCTAACTTTATCTACGATTTCAAAAATCAAACCTCTTAAATAGGGATAGGGATCATTAATTTTACTCAACGAATTTATTATTTTTTTATCATAGATACCAGCACCCGTTGTATCTATTGAAATATTTAAAGATGAAATTATTTTTAAAACTCGATAATAAAGTCTTCTGAACATTCCAAAAAACTTGTTCTCTTTAGAATTTTTCTTTCTACCTAATACGATTGGGTTACCAGACTCCCATTCTTTGATATATTTGGGAATGAGGTCAACCGGATCTTGATAGTCAGATGACATAACAATAATAGCCTCCCCGCTTGCTTGAGTCATAGCATAAAAAGGAGAGCGTAGTTGACCAAAATTTTTAAGATTAAATATTAATTTCAAATTTTTATATTTAATCAAATTATTTTTTAAAATATTTCTAGTGTTGTCATTAGAATTATTATCTATAACAATTATTTCAAAATCATATTTTTTTATTTTTTTAGTTTCTAAAAATATATCGTTTAAAATATTATCTATATTTTCTTCTTCATTAAATGTTGGTAAAACTATAGAAATTAACATTGCATTACTGGTTTGTTTTTTTTTCATCATTGATAATATAACTATATAAGATGTTTACACGAAATAAATCAATCAAAAATATTTTAGTTATCGGAGGTACGGGTTTTATAGGTAAAAATTTTATATTGTATCTATTAAAAAATAAATCGAATTACAAAATATATACATCATCAAGAAAAAAAAAATTAATGATTGACTCAAAAGATGAAATTTTTTTTAAAAAAGTTAATTTTATACACTCAAATCTTAGGAATCTAAAAATTAATGATTTAAAATTTGAAATTATTTTTCATTTTGCTTATGATACTTCTAAAAAGCCTTCTGATCATTTTTCTTCAAATCATGATGAAACTTTTCTAGAACTTATTAATTTAAGAAAAATAGTTTTAGAGTCAAAATGTAAAAAATTAATTTTTTTATCAAGTGGTGCTGTTTATAATAATGTTAAAGGCGCTTATTCCGAAGATAAATACCTTCCTCTAAATTTCCAGAATAAAAATGATCACTTAGCTATAATTAAATTCTATACTGAAAATTTTATATGGTCTTTGAAAGAAGAAGGGATAAATATTAAAATATTAAGAATATTTGGTATTTTTGGACCATATATGAGAATAGACTCTCAATTAATAATAAATAAAATTATTTTTGATTTATTAGATAAAAAAAAATCAAGATTTGATAGTAATCTTAATTTTGTAAGAAATTATATATATGTAGAGGATTTAGTTAGTATTATTTACATTTTATTAGATAATACAGATAATTTAATATTAAATATTGGTAATAAAAATTTTAAATTAATTAATTTAGTTAATAAGTTAAAAAGATCTCATAATTTTAAATATACTCTTACAAATAAAAATGTGGAATTTAGAAAAGATTATAAACCTGATCTAAAACTAATGCAGCACTATATTGAAAATTTTAAATTCCATAGTTTTAATAAAGCTTTAAACTTAACTTTAGATTGGTACAAAAATTTTAAATCTAAGAGTTTTAAATCAATAAACTAATGTCAATATTTATCATTGGTTTACCAAGATCTGGCACATCTCTTATTTCTAATCTTTTGTATGATTCAGGTATTAGATCAATAAAAGATGAGGCTATTCAAAAATTAAAAAGTTATGAACTTAATCAGGGTGGGTATTTTGAAAATACTCTCTTCAATTTATTAAACGATCAACTAATTAGAATAGTCTATGGAAATAAATATTCATTTTTACATATAAACCATTTAAGAAAAAAACTAATTGCCAATACAAATTTCACAAATTATGATATTGATGAAAAGACACTCTTTATTCCTGATGATTACTATTCTAATTTAGAAAAATATTGTGGTAGAGAATGGGATAATTGGGGTTTGTCAAGAATGATAAAAGATCAAAAATGGTTTAAATGTTATTCAAAAAATAAAATTTCAAATTTAAATGGCATTCTTAAACTTAAAAAAAGATTCGAAAATATATTTGTAAAAAAAAAATCCTTTTTCATTAAGGACCCTCGATTATCTTTATTATTAGGACATTATTATTTAGGAAAAAAACCTAAAATTATTATTATGAAAAGAAATAAATATTCGATCCTCAAAAGCATGAGGAATCACTATGGTGAATATTTATTTAAAAAAAAAATGATTAAAAATACTAACTTTTGTAGTAATCACTTTAATTATAAAATTAGGTACCAAAGCTACGATGAATATTTTTTCAGTTTTAATAAGCTAATTTATGACTCATTAAAAAAGAAAAAATATGAATTTATAGAGGTTAAATTTGAAGATCTTTTAAACAAAAATGTTAAAATGTTAGAATATTTTTTGAATATTAATATTAATTTAAATGCAATAAAAAACTGAACAAGATTTTGAATCAGAGTTCAGTAAATATTATACCATTTATTTTTATTTTAATTATTACGTCATTAATAAATTTAGTTTTTATAAACTACACAAATGGCGGAGACAAAATTTTCTCCTGGTATCATATTCTTAAAGTATTTGACAATCAAAAGATTTACAAAGATTGGATGCCACAAACTGGCCCTATATATTCACTAATAATATATTTTTTTTTTAAAATAGGTTTAAATATAAAGTTTAGTTATTTTTTTTTAACTATATTAAATAACTTACTGTTTGTTTTTATTTCTTATCTTATTTCCTCTAAAATTTATAATAAAAATACAACTTTATTTGTAGTTATCATAACTGCTTTATTTTTTAATAATTTTTTTGGAGGGTTTTATTGGGATTTTTTAGCAATTACTTTCAGTTACTTTTGTTTTTATATTTTATTTTATTGTGAAAATACTTTTAAAAAAATAATTTTATCAAGTATTTTTTTAATTTTAACTTTCCATACTAAGATACAGATAGGTTGTGTTTTATTTTTACTTGTATTCTTTTTTCATTTATTAGAAAGAAATAACTTCAAAGAATTTTTCATAAATATTTTTACTTCATCTTCCGCTTTATTATTAAGTATTTTTTTTATGATTATTTTTTACGGATTTGACAATTATTTCTTTGAATTCATAAATTTTATTTACTTTTATTTTTCACAAGGTGATAATACCCAAAGTAATTTTGGTTATTTAGTTTTATTTAAGTCATTATTTTTGCCATTTAGAATAAATATTCTAAGTGGATTTATAAATTTACATTTATTTGTAATGATGGTTTCTCCTTTGTTAATTATTTTATATTTTTCATTGTTTAAACTCATTATTAGTTTTAAAAATAAAAGATTCAGAATATTATTTTATTTATATTTTTTTTATAGTTTCTTAACCTTTTTTTTAGGCAGAGGATGGTTACACTTATTACCTTTATCTTTTATTATTTTAGGTTTTTTTTATGAAAAATATGATTTTAAGATAATTTTAAAATTTTATTTTTCTGTTTTTTTTATATTTCTGTCTATAAATTCATTTGTAAATTTAAAAGATTATTTTAATGATAAAAATTTTTATTTCACTACACCAAGTGGGATTATATTCAATGATCCTGGACATTTCTGGTATTTGAAAAATTTTAATGCAGAAGAAATCAAAAAAGATATTTTAATATTTAAAAATTTAAAAATTCATAGTGGAAATATATTTGCTATAGGTGAATACTCGAATTTACTACTTACCTCAAATAATTTAGTTAATTGTAATTATCATCCAAAATTTAGAGGTTTTGATATTTATGGATATAATTATTCTGTAAAAGAGAGTCTTGATATGTACAAATTTGAAATTGAAAATAATTGTAAACAAGTTTTATTTTCTGATGATGTTCTAAATAAATATGAAAAAGATTTCTTTTTAAAATTTTTATTAGAAAATTATTTATTAATTTTTTCTAATAAAAATTTTAAAGTTTTTAGTCGAAATTAAATATGAGAATTCTTTTAACTGGCTCTTCTGGATCTATAGGTTCAAAAGTTTTAAAAAGTTTAGAGAAATATAAATGTCATATACTTGCTCATTATCATTCAAATTGCCCAAAAATAAAAAATAAAAAAATATCATATGTAAATACTAAAAATTTAATCAAAAAAGATTTTAAAATTATTCAAGAATTCAAACCTGAAATAGTTATACATTTAGCTGCTATTGGTCTAATTTCCAGCGGTAAAACAAAACTTAATATAATGAACTGTAATTTTAATTTTACAAAAAGCTTAATTAATAACTTAATAAATTCCTCTGTAAAAAATTTTTATTTTGCTAGTACAGCAAAAATTTATCAATATTCTAGTTCAAAAATAAATGAGAAATCTAAAATAAAACCTTTATCTAAATTAAATACTTATGAAAAATCAAAATTAATGATTGAGAAATATGTTCAAAAAAATCAAAATAATTTTTCATTTAACTTCGTTTCATTAAGAATATTTCCCACGATTGATAAAGATGATATAAAAAAAAATATTTTTGCCAGAATACAAAAAAATATAAAAAAAAATATCAAATTTAAAATTTATAATCCTAATTTAGTAATTGACTTTAATACTTCTTCTTTTGTTTCAAAATGCATAATAAATATCATTTTAAAAAAACCAAAAAAAAAATACAATATAATAAATATTGGCTCAGGATCAAATAATTATAAATTTAGTGATTTTATAAATAATCTTTTTAAAATACAAAATTATATACCCACAAATGATAAGAGTATTACTTTATATCATTCTCCAGATCTAAAAATTATGTCTAAATACTGTAAAATTAAAAAACCTAATATTAAAAATATTTTTGATGAAATTGATATCTATCTTAGTAACATAATAAAATGATAAACAAATGTGTAATTCTGGCTGGTGGAAGGGGAACTCGTTTTCTTGAAGAGACTAATTTGATACCTAAGCCAATGATAACTATTGGAAATATCCCAATTATTCAAAGGATTATGCAGCACTACAGTAAATATGGTATTAATCACTTTATAATTTGTGGTGGTTATAAAATCAATGTTATTAAAGATTATTTCATAAATTTTTCTAATTATCATAATGATATAAGATTAGATTTTAAAAATAATGAAATTAAAAATTTATCAAATGTTAAAAATAAGAAATGGATTATTGATATTATCGATACAGGCGATAACTCTATGACTGGTGGAAGATTAAAAAGAGTTCATAAATATATTGAAAAAAATGAGAATTTTTGTTTTACATACGGCGATGGAATTTCAGATGTCAATATCAAAAAATTAATTCAGTTTCATTTAAAATTTAAAAAGATTGCAACTATGACTGCAGTCAAGCCACCTGGGAGGTATGGAGCAGTAGACATTAAGAGAAACTTTGTTACAAATTTTAAAGAGAAACCAAGTGAAGATGGATCTTATATTAATGGTGGTTTCTTTGTTTTGAGTCAAAAAATATTCCAATATATAAAAAATGATGCCACTATATTTGAAAAATCAGTTTTAGAAAAACTTACAAAACAGAACCAACTGACAGCTTATAAGCATGATGGGTTTTGGCAGGCTATGGATAGTTTAAGAGATAAAGTTATTCTTGAGGAATTATACAAATTAAATAAACTTCCTTTTAGTTAAAAATTTTATTAATGAAATTAATATAACTGATTTTTGGCTCCCAATTATAGATTTTTTTAGCTAGTGTATTATCTGACACAAAGTATTTTTGATCCAAGTATCTTTCTGGATTTCTTTTAATTTTAACACTCAGTTTTGTTTTTTTGTTTAAAATATCAATTAGCTCATTAATTGAGAGGCTATTATTAAAACCTCCTCCAATATTTAGTGTAATATTATGAGTGGAATTAGCTTGATTTATTATTTTTAAGTATAAATCTGAAAGGTCTTCAATATGTAGTAAATCTCTGACTTGGTAACCTGAACCAAATGTGTTGATTTGATTTTTTTTATTATTTTTAAATTTCTTATACTCATTTATGAACCAATTAAACCACCCTTGATTGATATTAGAATTTTGAAAGTTACCATAAATTGAAGAGTGTCTTAAAATGAAATATTTGATATTAGATAATCTAGAGTATTCTTTAATATAAATTTCAGCTGCCCCCTTTGAACAACCATAGGGAGTTTTAAGATCAACAGGCAATTTTTCATTAAGCTTCAGTTTAGATTTATTTAAATATCTTTTTCCTTTTTTTAAGAGATTTAAATAATCAAGATTACCATAAACTTTATTGGATGATGTAAATATTACGTACTTCTCTTTAATATTTATTTTTTTATATGAATCTAAAATATTTAAAGTGCCACTTAGATTTATTTCCATATCTTCAATAGGATTTTCAATTGATTTAATCATTGAAACTTGACCTGTTAATATTATTATAAAAAAAGGCTTAATCTTTTTTATAATTAAATCTATATTTTTTTTATCTCTAACATCTATTTTGTAGAACTGAATATTTTTTTCTATTTTTTTTAATTCATTGAAATTTTTTCTAGAGTCTAACTTGTAAAAATTATCTACTAAATGAATTTCAAATTTTTTAAATAATTTTAGATATAAATTAGTACCTACAAAACCACATCCACCAAATATAATTATTTTTCTTTTCATAATTAATAAATTATATATAACCTCTTTATGATCTCTTACGGAAAAAACGTATATGATAACAAAGAAATAAAAGCAATATTAAAAACTCTCAAAAATTCAACCCAAATGGGAGCTGAGGTTTCAAAATTTGAGGATAGAATTTCAAAAATTTTTGGAAAAAAATACTCTGTTTTAGTTAACTCAGGTAGTTCAGCATTAGATTTAGCATTTTCTATATTAGATTTTCCAAAAGGATCTAATTTCATAACTCCAGTCTTAACTTTTGGCACTACTATTTCTTCAATGGTTAGAGCAAATTATGTCCCTAACTTCATTGATATAAAATTCGATTCTTTGTGTATATCTGAAAATGATATTGTTAAAGCTATTAATAAAAAAACAGTCGGTATGTGCATACCTAATCTAGTAGGTAATTTACCTGACTGGCTCGTGATAAAGAAAATTGCAAAGAAATATAATTTATTTTTAATCGAAGATAGTGCGGATACTTTAGGATATAAAATTAAAAAAAAAAATACTGGCAAAATATCAGATATTGTTATTACTAGTTATTATGGATCTCATATAGTTAGTTGTGCGGGCAATGGAGGATCTCTGTCTTTAAACAACAAAAAATTATATGAAAAATCATTGTTACTTAGGTCTTGGGGAAGAAGCTCATCTTTATTTAAAGAAAATTCAGAAAAAATAGAGAACAGATTTAATATCAGGCTAGATGGTATTGAATATGATAAAAAATTTGTTTTTCAGGAGTTGGGTTTTAATTATGAGCCCTCAGAAGTGGGGGCAGCTTTTGGAAATATACAGTTAGATAAATTAAAAACTAATATTAATATAAGAAAAAGAAATTTTAAACTTCATTATAATTTTTTTTCAAAATACGAACAATATTTTTTTCTGCCTAGTATCCTAGATACTGTTGAAACTGCATGGCTTGCTTATCCCGTTATATTAAAATCAAATATGATCAATAGAAGAAAATTTATGATTTTTCTAGAAAAAAATAAAATTCAAACAAGGGTTATATTTACTGGAAATATTTTAAAGCAACCAGGTTTTAGAAAAATAAAATGTATTGGTAGAAAAAGAAACTTCCCCCAAGCAAATTACATAATGAAGAATTCAATTTTAATTGGATTACATCAAGGTTTAAGCATTAAAAATATAAAAAAAATTCATAATACAATTAGCTCTTATTTAAGTAAAAATTAATTTGTTTATAAACTTCTTTTTCTATATCACTAAGACTTTTTAGAAGATAAATATCATATGTTAATTTAATAGCCTCTTTTATAGAAAGCTTGTTTTTAAAATTTAATATTAACTTAGCTTTGTTGCCTAATATAGATAAATACTTTTTTTCAGAGGAATTTTTATTTATTTTGTAAGTTAATTTATAGTTTTTTTTGCTATTTTTTATAAATAGATTAGTAAAATTTTTAACAGATATTTGTGATTTTTTATTTGGTGCAAAATTAAATGCGCTAAAGTTACTTGATTTTATTTTTCTATTATATTCAATCAATTTTATCATCCCAAAACAAGGTTCTAAAACATGTTGCCAGGGTCGAGTTGCATTTGGGTTCCTTAAGCTAAAAACTTTTTTATTATTTTTTAAGAACTTAACTATATCTGGTACTAGTCTATATTTACCATAATCTAAGCCGCCAATAATATTACCTGATCTTATAGTGTTAACTTTAATATTTTTTTTATTTTCAATAAAACTTTTAAAAAAAGAATATGTTAATATATCTTGGCATGCTTTTGAGGCGCTGTAGATATCATCGCCGCCTAATTTATCGCTTTCTACATGATGATGGTTCTTTAAATTATTATTTTCGTACACTTTATCAGAAGTAAATATAATAATATTTGATAAATGATTTAAAGTTAATGATGCTTTAAGCACATTAGCTGCTCCAATAATATTAGTATTTAAAGTTTTAATAGGTTCTTTAAGGCTTTCAAATACAATCGGCTGTGATGCTAAGTGAATTATTATTTCTGGATTACTATCTTTTAGAGCCGTCTTTACTTTTTTATAATTTTCTATGTTTCCAAAATAAGTTTTGTATTTTTTTTGTAGTTTAAAATTTTTGAAAAGTACATTTTCTTTTGTCAGGGGTTTTGAAAATCCAGTTAATTTAGCTCCAAATAAAATTAATATTATTGATAACCAGGATCCAATAAATCCAGTATTACCTGTTATAAATATTTTTTTATTTTTCAAAAAACTGTAACTAGGCATTATATTAATTTAACTTAAATAATGTGATAAATATAATTTAATTTTTTTGATTTTAGGATAATTTATAAAGAAAGTAAGTAATGAATAATATTTTAAATAAAGAAGAAAACTTCCACGATAATTGGGCTTTGAATGAAAATGTGGATATTGACTTTATTAAAAATGTAACTGCAGATACTTCTCCAGAGCTTAAATTTTTATTTGAAGAAATGGGCGATGTTAAAGATAAAGAAGTTTTAGATATAGGATCTGGTTTAGGAGAATTTGGTTTATACTTATCTTATAAAGGCGCAAAGGTAACCTTATTGGATATATCTTCTGAAATGCTTAAATTTTCAAAAAAAATTGCAAATAAAAATAATCTTAATATTGAGATTATTCATGGAGATATTAATAAAATAAAAATAAATAAAAAATTTGATATTATTTATGCTGGTAATTACTTACATCATGTGAATATTCATGAGAGCATTCTCACTATAAGATCATTACTTAAAGATCAAGGTAGTTTTTATTCATGGGATCCATTAAAGTATAATTTTTTCATAAATATTTATAGAAAAATTGCTAATGATGTTAGAACTGAAGATGAGCACCCTCTTTCTTATGAAGATATTAATTTAATTAAGAATAAATTTAATTTTGTAAAAGAAAAATATTTTTGGCTTTTTTCTTTATTTACTTTTATTTACATGGTTTTCTTTCAACTAAAAAATCCTAATAAAGTGAGGCTTTGGAAAGAAGTTGTAAATAAATCATCAAATTATAAATATATTTATAGGCCCTTAAGTTTATTTGATGAGTTTTTTTTAAAGAAATTTCCTTATTTCAGAAAATATTGTTGGAATGTCGCTCTTGTATGTAAAAAATAAAAATAATTTTTTTATTTTTACTTTAATTTTTTTTCTAGTCCTAACAATTATCTATTATTTTATTAGAATTTTCCATGGAGTAGATTTCACAGATGAGATGCAATATCTTTATCAATTTAAATCCATTTATCAAAATAATAGATTATTTGTAGATGATTATTTTATTCAGCAGTTTGTATATTTATATCTAATTTATCCAATTAAATTAGTTAAAATTTTTTATCCTACAATTTCTTATTTATTACTCTTAAGAGTTTGCTCATTAATATTTTTATTTATTTTAAGTATTATTTTAATAAAAAAATTTAGAAATATAGGGTCACTAATAATCTTACTAGTTTTTTTTAATTATTTTGACCGACTTGGTATTACGCCAAATTATAATAATTTTGCATACATTTTTAGTTTTTTAATTTCCTATTATTTAATTTATTCAACAGAGCAAAAATTAATATTTTTATCAGTTTTATTAATAATGTTGATTAGCATATATCCTACAATCGGAATTTTTTTTTATTTGTTTATTTTATTCAATTTAAGAAATATAAAACTATGTTATCAATTAACTTTACTAACTTTTTTTCTTGGTTCCTTTTTTTTATCTATATTATTTTTTTTTCAAATTTTAGATTTTAATAAATTATATGATGCAATAATTTTTTCAAAAAATATAAGCAGTTTTGAAATTTTATCAAATTATAAACAATTAATCTTATTATCCTTTTTTTTAATAATCTATATTACAATTTTTTTATACAAGAAACATTTTTCTTTTTTTGAAAAAATTATTTTTAAGAATAAAAATTTTAATTTATTATTATTTTTTTTAACTCTTATATGCTTAATAGTAATACTCTTTTCAAAATATTATGAAATTTATTATATTTTAATTTACACATCGTCGCTAATATTTTTAATCAAAATAAAAAAAGGTAACATAGAAAAAATTAAATTTAATCTTTTTATAAGTGCTATCTTTCTAATAATAATCTTAGCCATTACAAGTGAAAATGGGATTTATAGAACTCAGACAGCTTCAATGATATTATTGCCATTTTTAGTCTATGAAATATATATAACTATAAAAGAAAATGAGAATTTAAAAAAATTTTTTTATATTTTTTTCATTTTTTTCATTTTAAGTCTTTTTTACCTTCAATATACTAAAGTTTATAGAATTCCACTATTATTTAACAATAATATAAAACTAGGAAATATAAATTCTGATTTTGGAGATATAAATTTATCAAAAATACAAAGTGATATTTATCATGAAATAAAATCAAATGTTATTTTGCATGATGAAGAAACTTTGACTATTTTAGGGAATCATCCCTGGATTTATTCAATATATGTTAATAATAAAATCACTTCAGCTATGATTTTCAATCACGAATTTACAAATGAAATTTTGAATTTCTTTTTAAGAAGAAATAATGTCAAAAATTTATTAATTACAAATAATTTTAAACTAAATTATGAATTTAATTATAATTTAAAATTATATATTGAGAGTATTAATAATTTAAACTGCACTAAGATTAATCTAGATTTAAATATTGTTAATGCTTTTAATGAGAACAATACACATAAAATAATTAATCCTATTCAATATTGTTACAAAAATTCATGAATGTTTTAATTACAGGTAGCACTGGATTTATTGGAACTAGTATAATTAAAATGTGTTCTGAGAAATTTGATACTGTATATCTTTTGTCCAGAAATATATCTTCAAGTTTCTCTAATTTTAATAATGTTAAAATTATTATTACGAAAAATTATTTGGATTATACTCTACCAAGTAATATAAACATTATATATCATTTAGCTGGAAATCCAGAATATAAAAATGGACCTAATTATAAAAATGATATTTTTCTCATAAGTGATTATTTATTCAATCAATGTGAGAATAAAAATGAAATAAAATGCTTATATTTTTTCTCATCTTTTGCTGCAATAGAAAATACAAATCATAATAGTTCACCTATTACTGAAAATGATAAGTCCGATCCAATTACTGATTATGGATATTGGAAATATAAAACAGAAAATCGACTTAAAAGTTATAGTTTCAATTTTTTAATTTTAAGATTGCCAATGACCTTTGGTATCAATATGAGATCAGATAGTCATATCAATAAAATTATTAAATTTCTTATAAGATTTCCAATACTGCAAAATGTAAATTATTCTGGTTGTTTTTCAATTTTAAGCGTTAGGCATTTAAATCAAATACTAATCTATTTATTAAAAAAGGAAAATAATATGCATCGTCAGATACTTAACTTAAAATCATCTGATATTTCCCTAAATGATATTGCTAGTATGATTGATTTAAATAAAAAAATTAATTTACCTTGGTTATTAATTAAAATTCTTCCTTATAAACTAAAATGTTTATTTGTTAATACTTTAATTTTTTCTGATGAAAAAATGAAAATAAACAATCTACCTTCATACGATAATTATTTAATAAAATATGAACTTAAACAGATGATAAAATTTCAATTATATAATAAAGATATTTCTAATTATTTTAATTCTACTACAGTTATTTTTGGTGGCAGCCAGGGACTAGGTCTAGAATTTGTAAAATATTTTTCTAAAATAAGAAAAAAAATAATTATTATTGATAAAATAAGTCCTAAATTGGATTTAAAAAATATTTTATTTTATCAATATGATTTATCAGATGATAAATATATAAAATTTTTAAATAAATTATTTTCAAGAAAAATCAATATAACTGAGGTAATTATTACTGCAGGAGTCGGGTTAAGAAAAAATTTTGAAAATTATAAATTTGAGGAAATAAGTAATATTGTAGATATTAATTTAACGAGTAAACTTAAAATACTCCATTCACTAATTAAAAAAAAAGAAACAAAATTTATTACGCGCTTTATTGTCACTAGTTCTTCAACAATTTTTTTTCCATTACCTGAAATGAGTATTTATTCTGCTTTAAATAGTGCAATATTTAAATCTTTCTACTCTATTAAATTTGAAAAAATTAATAAAAATATAGACATTAATATAATAATACCTAGCGGAATGAATACTAATTTTCAAAAATACAATAATGTTAATCAATTAAAAAATGAAAAACTTTTAGATCCAAAGTTTGTTGTAGAAAAAGTAATTAGTAATATAAATAATAATCAATCAATACACTATATTGGTGCCACTAATTATCTATTTAACTTTCTTTCTAGAGTTTTACCATTAAGATTATTCATAATAATAATTAATTTTTTATTTAAAAAATTTAGATAATAAAATTCCCTCTATATAAAATAAAAACTTATTCAATTTTTTACATTATAATAATATATCTAATTATAATTTTTTAATATATTTTTAAAAGTGTTGGTGTTTAAAGGATAAATATCAAATAAATTATTAATCCTCTTTTATCATTATTTATATTTTTTTTTACAATACCTTTATTTCTTAAATTATTTGTTTCCTTATAAATACAAACCTGTTATTAAACTTAATTATGAAAGTTAAAAATATTAGCTTTATTATTCCACTTTTCAATGAAGAGGATTGTTTACCTGAACTAATCAACAGAATTGAAAAGGTAAAAAATGAAATTAAAATTTCAAAAAAAATTAATGTTAATACTATTTTTATTAATGATGCTTCTTCTGATAGTACATTTAAAATATTGGAGGATCATGCCAAAAAGAATACTCATATAAAAGTAATTTCTTTTACTAGAAATTTTGGTCATCAAATAGCAATTTCTGCAGGTTTAAATTACTGTACAGATGATGCCGCTATTGTAATAGATGGTGATTTACAAGATCCACCTGAATTGATATTTGATTTGATTGAAGAACTTAATAAAGGCTTTGATGTTGTCTATGCTAAAAGAAAGAAAAGAAAAGGTGAGTCAATTTTTAAATTAATTACAGCTAAACTATTTTATGGAATTATTAATAAATTATCTGGTGTTCAGATACCAAAAGATACAGGTGATTTTAGAATTATTTCAAAAACTGTCATCAATCAATTAAACAACTTAAATGAAAAGCATAGGTTTTATAGAGCAATTATACCCTGGTTGGGTTTCAAAAGTTCATTTATAGAATACGACAGAGAAAAAAGATTCGCAGGTAAGACAAAATTCTCAATTAGAAAAATGTTAAATTTAGCTATTAATTCTATCCTATCATTTTCTACTAAACCTATTTTGTACATAATACAATTTTCATTATTATGTATTTTCGTTTCGATCTTGTTTTTGTTTTATATTTTATATATGAGATTATTTACTGATCAATTAATTCCCGGCTTTGCAACAATATCCTCTCTGATAATTTTGTTTTTTGGATTAAATTCACTTTTTATTGGATTAATCGGCTACTATATAGCTTTAATCTTTGAACAATCAAAAGAAAGACCTTTATTTGTTATAGATAAAACAATTAATATCAATAATGTTTGATTTAAAAACAACTTATAAACTTTCAAAGGGGATACTTATGAAAAGGAACCCTATTTATGTGCAATTTTATATAACTGCGAGGTGTAACTTAACTTGTCAACAATGTAACATTATTTACTCCAATGCAGATTTAGAGGAGTGTAATTTAGATAAAATAAAATCTATTGCTGAAAATCTAAAAAAAATTGGAGTTGCTTTTATTTTGTTGACAGGTGGTGAGCCCTATATGAGAAAAGATCTACCCCAAATAATAAAAATTTTTACAGATAATGAAATTCATGTACGAATGCAAACTAATGGCTTTGCACATGAAGAAAAAATTTGTGAATCAATTGAAAATGGTGGCAGGGATATATCTATTTCTTTGGATAGTTTAAAATTCGAAGTCCAGGATAAGATAAATGGAGGTTTCAAAAATACTTGGCATAAAGCTATTGAAGCTGCTTGTACCTACACAAAATATTTACCTAAAGATAACAGCTTTGCTTCATTTGGATGTGTATTACAGCCTGATAACATTAAGGAAATTTTAAATATAATAAAATTCTCAACACAAATTGATTGGTATACTTCATTAGTCCCAATTCACACAACGTCTTTAGATAACCCTATGGGATTTAGAACTTTTGATAAATTTTTATATACTGACTCTCAAAAACATTATCTTAAAGAACTAATTTCCCAAATAGAAAAATTAAAAAAGAATAAAATGCTAATTTATGACAGTAAACAATATCTTGAGGATGTAATTCGTTTTTCTCTTGGAGAAAAAACAACTTGGCGCTCTAAGAACGATAATGTCTGCGACTCTCCTAATTTATATTTTGCAATACTTCCAAATGGATCTTTTGCACCTTGTTGTGATCATCGAATAAAAAATTCTATCAATGTTTATGATAAAGATTTTCCAAAAATATATAAAAGTTCTGAATTTAAAAATCGTGTAATTAATAAAGTTTCTTCATGTGAGGGATGTATGTATGGTAGTTATCCAGAGATAACAATTTCATCAAGGTTTTTATCAGCACAAATACAAAGGTTTAATACATTTTTTATTAGTAAGAAAAAGAAAAGTTGGCCTTTAAATTATGAAAAAGTATTTAGTTTAGCTAATTCTTTTAATTAAATATTTTGAAAGATAAAGTTTTTTTAGTTTCTGAATTTCAAAACAAAAAAATTTATTCTAATGAGTTCAAAATGCTTTTATCTATTAAGTATGACGTAGATATTTACGACACCCTTAATGATAAAAAAATAAATGGCATATTTTATAAAATTTTTGATAAGTTATTATTATTTCTTTTAAAAAAATTTAATTTAAATTTCTATTATAATTCTTTTTACAGATTAAATATTCAAAAACATATTTTAAAAAAAGTAGAAAATAATAATTACAAATTCATCATATTTACAAAAAGTTCAATTATAAATCCAATAATATTTAAAAAGATTAGAACCAAAGTCTATTATTTTTTTTTTGATACAATTGATGAAATTATTAAATTTAACTTAATAAATCATTTTCGTTTTTCAAATAATAGTTATGTAATTTCTAGGATTATATCCAAAAAATTAAATGAAAAATATCATTTAAAAACAAAATATTGTCCGCAATTTTTTAATTCTTCATTATGGTACCCATTAAAAAATATAAAGAAAGATATTGATGTTCTATTTGTTGGATCAAAATTGAAAGAAAGAGAAAATTTAATAAATTTTTTGGAGATTAATAATGTTAATATTTTAAAATTTGGTATTGGTTGGAACAACAAACCTATCTTTGGTAAAGATTTATTAAAATTATTTTCTCGCTCTAAAATAATTTTAAATTTTACCAGAGATAAAGATTCTTTTTCTGTTAGGGTTTACCATATTATGGCTTCAAAAGGATTTATGCTTTCTACTTATAGTAATGAATTAAGAAATAGTTTCGTGTATGGCGAACATTTTGATGATTTCAAAAACAAAGATGAATGTTTACAAAAAATTAATTATTACTTAAAAAATCCAAATTTAGTAGAAAAAATTACTTCTAAAGCTTTTATTTTTAATATGAAAAATTATGACGGAAAAAAGATCATAAATGATTATTTTTGTTAATTATAGACCAATTTTTTCTATTACACTTTGCCAGGTATAATTTTCTCTGACTATTTTTTTTTGCTCAGAAGAGTCTTTACGCATTTGATCAATATTATGTATGTAGTAGTTTATCTTTTTAGATAGATTTAAATCAAAATTATTAAATATGTTTCTATATTCAATGTTTAATATTTTTGATATTCCAGATCTTGAATTAATTATTGATAGACATCCTAAAGATGATGCTTCAAGTGCAGCATGTCCCCATGTTTGATTTATGCTAGGATATATAAAAATATCTGATGACCTATAAACATTATATAAATCTTTGTCGTTCTTAAACTGAGCCGTATCAAAAATAATATTTTTACAATTTGCGTTACTTATGCTCTTAATTATCTCTGATTTTAATAATTGATCTTCTTCTGTTGCATTAATATATAAACATATATCATTTGAATTGTTGTAGTATTTAATAAAGAAAAAAACTAATTCATGAATTTTTTTTTGCTTATTAATTCTTGTAATACATGTAATAGTAACTTTTTGTTTTAATTTATATTTATTTTTTAGATAATTATTTTTTTTTAAAAAAAAGTTTTTTTCACTTACGCCACCACCAATAACCTTTGAATTTAATCCATAAATATCTTTTAATATTTTTTTTATATTATTATCTAATACGAAGATCTTAGTAATATGTAAAAGAAAAAATTTATCTATTTTTAAAATTAATTTTAAGATTATATTTCTAAAAAAATAAAAATTAGATTTATAATCTTTCCAAAGATAAAACCACTTATAAATCGTATCATAGCAAATTAAGTATACTTTGATATTGCTATTTTTTTTTTTGTAAAAAATAACTCACCATATATGAGATTGGTTCCTCATGAAGTAAAATTAAATCGATATTTTTAGCTGAACAGATTTTTACCATTTGCTTGGCAATCAATATATTTCTTAAGTATTTAATTAATATATCTAAACCAAATAATGAAATTGGTTTTTCAATGTAATCAAAGAATTTTTTTGTTTTTCTGATTTTATATGAATGAAATCTTATTTTTTTGAGATATGTAATTTCATTTATTAATCTATTATCTTTATATGAATTATCTTTATCTAAAGTATGTGTATATAATTTTATATTTTTTTTTCTTTCTTTTAATACTTTGGCTATTTCTAAAAAATATCTCTGGGAACCTCCTCTAGATATTATAAATGGGTGAATAGATAATATATTTTTCATATTTTTCTTATTTTATCTCTTATTTTAATATATGTTTTTTTTCGATATATGTTTATTCCATTGATAAATTTAAATAGGATGCATTTTGATTTAAAACCTAAAATTAATCATAGTATCTCAAAAATAATTAATTCAAATAAATTTATAAATAGCAAAGACACATTTAATTTTGAAAGTAAATTTGCAAAAATGAATAATTCGAAATTTTGTCTAGGTGTTTCGAGTGGTACCTCAGCCCTATCTTTGGCTTTACAGTCTTTAGGAATAGGCAATGGTGACCAGGTCATCACTACAACCAATACTTTTTTTGCAACTTATGAGTCTATAAAGCATGTAGGTGCAGAGCCAATATTAATAGATGTTAATGAATTTAACTTAACATTAGATCATACTAAATTAGAGAAATTAATTTCAGAGAAAACAAAAGCAATTGTTCCAGTTCATATTTATGGCATGCCATGTAATATGATAGAGATAAATAAAATAGCAAAAAAAAATAATCTAAAAGTAATAGAGGACTGTGCTCAATCGCATTTTTCAAAAATTGATAGTAATTTTGTGGGTAATTATTCAGATGTCGCTGCATTTAGTTTTTATCCAGGAAAAAATATTGGAGCATTCGGAGATGCTGGTTGTATAGTTACCAATAATAAAAAAATATATGATAAGATATTTAAGCTTAGAGATCATGGCAGGGCTAGTAAATATTTACATAAATTTGTTGGTTATAATCATAGAATTAGCTCAATAAACTCGTCCATTATAAACATTAAGCTCGATAAAATTTTTGAATGGAATAGAAAGAGATCGAAGTTAGCAAAAATTTATCATGCAGAGTTATCAAATATTAAAAGCGTCAAGACATTTAATTTTTTTCTTGATAAATACCATTCTACATTTCACTTATTTGTTATATCAGTACCAAAAAATAAAAGAGCAAAACTAATTAAATTTCTAAAAATGAATGGCATTGAAACAGGTATTCACTACCCTGTACCTTTGCACTTACAACCAGCTGTAAAAAAAAACTTTAACAAGTATGATTTCCCAGTAATGAATAATTTTAAAGATAAAATAATTAGTTTACCAATTTGTCCTTACACAAAAGAAAAAGAAATAATGTATGTTATTGAAAAAATTAAAAGTTTTTTTATTTAAGTTGATTTAATATTTTTAAAAGATTTCCTGTAGATTTTCTCCATGAGAAGTTATTGATGGCGTAATTAGATAGTTTTAACCTATTGCTAATAATTATATTTTTTCTATTAATATAAAATTTCATAGAGTCAATGATTGTACTTAGATTTAAATTTTCTAATACAATTCCATGATCAATTGATTTTATAAAATGACTACCTCCAGAATTTTTACTACATAACACAGGTAATCCACATGACAGACTTTCTCCAAGCACCTTTGCAAAACCCTCTTCATTTGAAAAAAGACATAATAAATGACAGCTTGAATAAATTTGATTAAGTTTTTTATTGGGTATTTTGCCTAAATAAATTATATCAGTGTATTCTGAAAATTTATTAAATTCATTTCTCAATGTAAAATCTATTGTGCCAGCAATTATTAATTTTGTATTTTTATTTCGAATTTTAATATATGCATCTAGTAATTTATTTCCTCCCTTTCTCAAAGAAAGGTTCCCAACAAATAAAAACTTAAAATTATCATCATCTCTATCAAATATACAGTTGTAATAAAATCTTTCTGTATCAATACCAGATGGATTAAGAATCAATTTTTCTTCAGATATTTTATTTTCAAGATAACTTTTATATGAATGTTCAGAAGTACAAATAATATAATCAGCTCGATCTATTTCTTTTAAATATTTATTTTCCATTTCTTTATCGATAATTTTATCAGGATTATATCCAGCATTAATCATGAGTTTTTTCTTTGTATAAATATGCATAGATGCGCTATGAAATACTTTAATTATACCAGGTTTTAATATTTTAAAAGTCTCAAGGCACATGCCTCCACTTCCATAAAATATATCAAAGTTTTGATTAATAACTTTTGAAATTTTAATATCAAAATAATTTGTTAAAAAAAAATCGTATTTAGAAAAATAAAAATTTTTTTTCCAGAAATAATCATTTATTCTAGTAAGTAATTCATACTTTATAAATGTTTTAATTTTTTGTTTTGGGATTCCATACTTTATAACTTCATATTTTGGGTATGAACAGTATAGTTCATTCAATGAATTCAATTTATTTATTTGATTGCAAATATCAAAAATTTCATACCTATGAAGTATTGATGCTGTTATTTTTTTCACTAATTATCTTTAACAAATGATAAGTCAATTTATACAAAAATTTTTTATAAATAAAAAAATTAATTCTAATATATTAGCCGGATTTTTATTAAATATTTTAAATGCTCTATTTAGATTTATTCAAGTATATGTATTCACTGCCTTTTTACCAGAAAGTGATTATGCGTTGTGGATTATTTTATTATCTATTCTTATTTTCTATAGTTTTGTTGATTTAGGAGTAGGTAATTTTATTAGTAATCATTTGCTCAAAATTAATATTTCTGAAAATCAAGGACAGTATTTTAACTATTTTAAATTTGGAAAAAAAATAATTAATCTTTCTATATTATTTGTATCTTTATTAACAATAATTTTTTATTTTTTGATAGACCTTAAAGTTTTTTTTAATCTCGATCAATCTCAATCACAAAAATTCTATATTATTTTTTTTATATTATTTATTGGGAGTATTTTTCAAACGTACTCGTCTTATTATTTTAATATTCTTAGATCTTTAAATTTGATGGATAGAGCTCTAATCATAAACTCTTTTTATATTTTTATTCAAATAATATTATTTTATATAATTACATACATCTTTAAAAACTTATATCTAACTTCTTTATTTTTTATAATTCCATATATTTTTTTATATTTTCACTACAAAAATTATTTAAAAAAAGTTACAAGTAATTTTGTAAATGATCATATAAATAATCTAATCGAAAAATCAAAATTATTTTATGGTGCAATTAGTTTTGTCTTTATTTCTTTCAATCATGGAATTCTTAATTTCATCCCAATTTTTTTTATAAATAAATTTTCCTCTGATAATAATTTAATTGATTTTTATATTTATAAATCTTTCGTTTTATATTTACTTCAATTTATAAATATTTTTAATTTTTCTTTTTCTCCATTTATAAATATGTCATATCATCAAAATAAAAATCACTACTATAGATTAATTTTAAATTTATTTATTATTACTTTTTTCTTTCTTTTAATTTTTTGTCTATTTTCAATTTTTTTTGGCAATATCTTTTTTTATTATTGGACTAACGGTAAAACAGATTTAAGTTTTGATATTTTTATCTTATTTATAATTTTTATATGTATAAGAATTGGCTGGAATTTTCTTTTAAATATATTTCAATCTCTTAATTTAGTGCACATAACTTCAATTATATATTTATTATTTAATCTTTTCTTTTTTATCTACTGTAATTTCATTTATAAAAACTTTCCTAATCTTAATATGATTCCTCATTTATTATTTCCTGAGATTTTATTTTTAATTTCTTTATTAATTTATTTTCTTGTTAATAAGGGTAAGTCTTTATAGTTAATGACAAATAACACTCTTAATTCTTTAAAATTGACTTTAGCAGTAGTTAGCCCTTTAATGATCTCTTTTATAATTAATATTATTGATTTATTTTTTATTAATAATCATTTTTATATCAATTACTTCTCTTCATCTATTCTCAATCTTTATAGCAAAGAGGATTTTCAACTACTACAAATCTCATCAATTTTTCATTTTCTTAGTATATTAATTTTTTTTTTATTATTATTTTTTATTATTTATAAATTTAAATTTTATAATTTATTTTCCAATAAAATTTTTGAAAACAAAAATATCAATTATTTTTTATTATTAATTATTATCTTGAGAGTTTTTATTATATTTGATACTTGCGAAAATTTTTTATTTTTAAAAAAATTATCTACATTTGAGCCTATATTCATATTCTTCTTTTTTATGTCATTATTTAGAAATAAGTATTGTAAAACATTTTCAATCAACTCATTATTTTTAATAATATTTATTTTAATTTCAATAATTGAGGCTTTTTTAGGTAGTATCTATGAAATTACATTTACATTTTTAGCATTAAGTACATATTATTTTTTAGATAATAAATTTATAACATTTCTTAATAAACTTTTATGTTTAATTTTAGTTTTTATATCAATTTATTATGGTAGAGAAATGTTAAGACATTCTGGATATATAATTTCAGGTAAAAATATTTGTGCCCTAGACAATGCTACTATTAACACAGAGTTTGCAATAAACTTTTATCAAAATATTGAATGCAATGGTGTAGGCCCATTTTGTAAAAAATATGTAAGTGACAAAATTTATGTACTTAATAATTTTAACACTTATTACTACGCCAATAGATTTAGAGATAATAAAAAAATTTTATTATCCGATGCTATTTACGTAGATAATATTTTTTTACGATATAACTTAGTAAGACAATTAAATAATTATGTAATAATTTTTGATAAAAAGTCTATTCGCAAATTAAACGGCAATACTTATAAAATTTTATTTTCAAAATATATACCAAGAAAAATCTATGATGAAAAACCTATCGAAAACCTTGGACATTATATTCCAAAAAAATATGGTCTTATGGAATTATGGGAAACATCTTCAATGCCTGTAAACATATTTTCAGAAGCCTATATTAATTTCGGTTTTTTTGGGCTAATAATATTACCGTTTTTAATATTTCTGATTTTTCTTCCTTATTTTATTTTATTGAAAATTCTTAAAATAAATAAAAGTATAAATATCTTAGTGCTTTTAATATTTGTTTTAAATTTCCAATCAAACCTTAGTCTAACATTAGGTCACGCATATGTACCATTATTTTTGATTATATTATTAAATTTGCTATGGAGGGATAAAAAGATTTTTGCCAAAAAAAATTAAATTTGAGTCAGCTAAATATATGATTTTTAGGATCCTTTATGAAAATAAAGATGAATTAAATGAACCTATAAAAAAAACTATATCTTATATAGACTTAAAATATGAGCGTGGAGAAATGATTTTAAAATACAAAAATCATATTGAAATACTCAACACAAAAGAATTTTTTTTTTATATTCATAATAATAATTTTGAAAATCAAAATATTGAGAAAATAAATTATCAATATTTTTTTGAAGTTTTAAAAAAAATACAAGTATTTAAATAGATGGATTATATCAACTATCTGAATCATCCGATTTATAATATCTTTGTAAATATTTTTCTTATTATTCCTATTTTATTTTTTTCAATTTCTAAAAGATTTGCATCTAATAAATTATTTTCATTTAACCTCATGATTTCAGTCTCATTAAATTTATTAGTGCTTAACATATTTGTTATTTCTTTAATTATATTAAAATTAGATTATTTAATAAATTTAATTCCATTTGTTTTTTATACCTTTTTAATCAAATTTTATTTTTCAAAAAAATTATTTTTTTTTTGAAAATTTAATAAAAATCAAAAAAATTTTAATTGAGGATTGTAAGCAAAATAAATTAATATTAATAACTATTATTCTACTTGGAATTTGCTCCCAATTAACTGCTTTAGACTCAGATTCTTTTTTGTACCATCTTGGGTATCCTTTTAAATTAATCCAGAATAATTTTTCTTATGAAAATTTATCTTGGTATCATTTAAACCTTTTATCTTATGGAGAAATAAATAATTTATATGGTTTACTTTTTAAGACGGATACTTTTGTATCTTCTTTAAATTTTATATTCTTTTTTATTCTTTATTTATATGTTTCAGAAATATGTGAGGTTAAAAGTTATAAATTAAAATTAGTCTTTTTTTCATTTCCAATCTTTTATTTTTTTATAGCTTCTCAAAAATTTTTTTTTGTTCCTACAGTAATAATCTTAATATTTATTTCTTATAATATTTTAATTGAAAATAAATTTAAAATTCTAAATTATCTGATCTTTTATTTTGCTGTTTTTACTAAGTTTACTTTTTTTATATTTCCAATAATTTTTTATGTATTTCAAATTTTATTAAAATTAAATTTTTCTAATTTCTTAAAATATACAAAAATTAATTTAATTTCTATATTGCCTATTCTTTCTCTATTTTTAATTTTTAGATTTTATCATACTAATCATCCGTTTTTTCCTTTTTTTATAGAACCCACAATGGATAAAGTAATTTTTTTAGACTGGATAATTCAAATGACTAATTTTTTAAACTTTAGTTTTTTTAATTTTTTTAATTTAATTGTACCCACTTCCTTTGTAGAAATTACAAACTTTTTAGGTATAAGTTTTATTTTTGTTCTATATTCAATTTTTCGAAATGATTATCTTACAAAGTTGTTTGTTATTATTTTAATTATTTCAGCAATATTTCTTTTTCAAACCTCTACTAGATTTTATTTTTTAATTTTTTTTCTATCTATTCTTTTATATATAGACAAATATAATTATGTTTTCAAAAATGTTTATTATGAAAATTTTATTCTAAAAGCATTTATTATTATTCAAAATTTAGTTCTAATTTCTTTATGTTGTTACTCTATTTTTGCTTTTGGTAAATCTATTTATAGTGAAAATGGCAGATTAGAAGTACTTAATAAATATGCTTATGATTTCAAAGGAATATCTGAAATAAATATGTTTATAAATAGAAATAATTTAGATTTAAATTATATTTTTATAAGTAGATCAAATATATTTGCTAAAGATAATTTTATATCATATGAATTAACATCTACTGTTTTATCAGAAAAAAAAATTATTTTTTATTCAATTTTTGATGAGTATATAAAAATTAACAAAATTAATTCAATTTTGATTAAAAAAGATGTCTTTGATTTATATCCATTTTTGAAATGTATAAAAGATAAAGAAATTTACCAATCTAAAGAAATATCTAGCTCATCACGCAATCCATTTAATAAATCAAATGTTAAATATTTACTTTTTTCTTTAAAAGATGATATTTCTAAATGCTATTAAACAATGTGTGGCATAGTTGCAATTTTAAATAATAAATCTAATCTCAACGGAAGTCATTTTCTTGATTTAATTTCACATAGAGGTGGTGATAATAAAAATTTCATAAATCAAGACTCCTTTTTTCTTGGTCATAGCCTTTTAAAAACTTCAGATACAAATACCACTAGATCCACCCAGCCAATGATCTCTAAATATACAGGAAATTATATTATCTTTAATGGCGAAATTTTTAATCATTTACAATTAAGAAAACAATTTTTAGAAAAAAGAAATATTAATTTTCAATCAAATACTGATACTGAAACAATCTTATACTTGTATGATTATTATGGATTAGAAATTTTCAGTAAGTTAAATGGCGATTTTTCTATAATAATTTTTGATAAAAATAAAAAAGAATTTATCATTGCTAGAGATAGATTTGGTTTAAAGCCATTATATTACTTTAGAAATAATGAAATTATTTTTTTTTCATCTGAAATTAAGGCTATAAAGTCATTTATAACAAATCAAAAATTTACTTTAAATAAATCAGTTGCAGAAAAATTTATTTTTGAAAATTCAATGCCACTTAAAAATGTAACTTTTTTTAATGATATTTTTCCAATACAGGCCTCTCATATTTATAAATTCGATATTAAAGGAAATGAAATATATCGTAAAAATTTCTGGGAGAGTGCTCTCGAAAAAAATTTGGAGATTAATTCTTTAAACTATGAAAATTTAAATGATAAAATTAATAGTGCCGTATCAATAAGAACTAATTGTATATTTGATAATTATGCATTATTCCTTTCTGGAGGCATAGACTCATCTACTTTATTACATTTTTTATCCAAAAATACAGATAAACAGATAACAACTTATAGTCTGATTGAAGAAGAAAATTACAAAGAAAATGAAAATATTGACTACTTTATTAAAAGATACTCTTCTAAAAATACTAAATCTATAAAAGTTTTTGACTCTGATTTAAATCAAAGTGATCTTTTTGATGAGATGTTAACAATATCTGATACACCAATTCCTGATTTTTCTTTTTTGGCATCTTTATATTTTACAAAATTATCAAAAGATAATGGTCAAAAAGTTATATTTAAAGGTGATTGTGGTGATGAAACTTTTTGTGGCCATCAAAAACATATTTATGCTTATCTTTCAAGATTCATTTCATCCTTAGATATGAGCAGTTTTTTTAATAACTTAAAAAAATTTAATGGTTATAATAATAACTCATCTAAACATTATTTTTTTGCATCTATATATGAAGCTCTTAATACAAGATTTAAAAATAATATAAAAAAATTTTTTCCCATTAAAACTAAAATTTTTAATGGTGATTATTCTCAATTAAATTTTTATGAATATCTTCATGAAGACTCTTTTAGCAATGTATGTCTTAATTTTATTTATAATTGGATAATTCCTTACGTATCTGATATCGAAGACAAAGTTTCTTCTAAATATAATATGGTCTTAAGATCTCCTTTTTCTGATTATGAACTAATAGATTATATTTTTGAGAATAAATTAGATAATATTTTTGAGATAGGAACCAAAAGTTTGCTAAAATTAAACCCTGATTTAAGCTATCCAGATAAAATTATATATGATAATGAAAAAAGAAGTTATCCTGCTGGTTTTAAAAAATTCATGTTAAATAATTCTAAAAAAATTGATGAATATGTATTTGATAAGCACTCTGATTTTGATTTTATTAATAAAAATTTTTTAAGTGTTTATGAAAAATCTAAATTAAAAAATGATTCTTCTAAGTGCTTTAGAATGTATTCTTTATTAAGATGGGCAGAGTATAATTCTTTATGCTAGTTTAATTTCCTAATTAGTCTTGCAGGATTTCCTGCATATATTCCTTTTATACTTAAATTTTTTGTAACGACACTTCCCGCTCCAATAACAATTCCTTCTGCTATTTGAACTGGAAGAATGGTTGCATTTGAACCGATTAAAACATTATCCTTAATTAAGGTATCAAACCATTTATCATTTGATCCACCTAGTTTTCCATTTTTGAAAAGATCATTAATAAACATCACACCATGGCCTATAAAACAATTATTACCTATATTAGATTTTTCACATATGAATGAATGAGAAGAAATTACAGTTTTCTTACCTATGAAAACATCTTTTTGGATTTCAACAAATGGACCTATTTTTACATCATCACAAATTTCACATTCATAAATATTGCATGGGTTATAAATCTTTACATTTTTTCCCATTTTAACTTTTATTATTCCTATCTTTTTTTCTTTAAACATTAAATTTCTCAAAATGACTTAGAAGTTTATCACCTACGACATCAGGGTCATGAATTTTATGAATGATTTCAAAATCTTTTTTTTTATAAAAGTAATAGTTAGAGTTAATATCATCAATACATTTAACTATTTTGCTAGGGCTCATATTAGTAATTTTTCCAATATTTTATTTTTTAATAAGTTTACACCAATATGAGTCATTTAAACAAATTATTGGAACATAATGAAGGATTGATTCTAAAAATACATTGCCAAAATTTTCATTTTTTGATGGTAATAAAAAAATATATGATTTTTGTAATTTATTAGATATTTCATAAGTAGAAATTTGATCAAAAATTTTGATATTGTTAAGTTCATTTTTATCTATTAAATCTTGTAAATTTTTTTTTTCACCAAAGTCGGGTCCATAAATTTCAAAAAAATAATTTTCATTATTTCTTAATATTCTGGCTGCTTCAATAATTAAATCAATATTCTTTCTTTTTGAGATTCTTGTTATACAAGTTATGATCTTTTTTTTTGATTTATATTTACTTTCAAAATGATTATTTTTTACATGGATAGGGCTAAAGGATGATGTATTTGGTAATATGATATATTTATATTTATTTAATAATATTTTTTGTGTTTCAGTTACTTCTTGTGAAGATGAAAATATAAAATAAATTTTATTTTTAAATAGTTCTATCAGAGATAAGAATAATTTTTTTTTATAAACACTTTTATTATAAAAATTATCATACATTAATTGACCTCTTGGGCTTATAGCTACTTTTTTTTTACAAAATAAAAGAGAAGTTAAGGTATAAAAATTAAAAAAACTATTTATGTAGATATGATCATACTTATTAATATTGAAAATAATCTTAATTATTAGTTTTAAAGAAATAAAACCAAAGCTTATCCTTTCATAGAAAATATTATAATTTTCATTTACTTTTGCTTTCTTCATTTTTTTGTATTTTCCCTTTGTTAAAACTAATAAACTAGTTAATACAGTTACTTTTATTTCTTTTTTCATAGAAATTCTTTCCATTAATTTATGTAAAAAAATTACAGGACCACCATTCATATTAAAGGGATAATAACTAGGTATAATTAGAAGAAGCTTTTTCAAAATTTATTATTAATATCCATTATTATGGAAGAATAACTTTTATTATTTAATTTATTGAAGTTATGAGCTATGAAGCCTTCTTTTCTCATTTCGATATTTAAATTATCGATAAAAGTAAATTTTTTCTTTTTTAAAAAAATTCTTTTTTCATTTTTGCTGTCTTTGTCATTTAATAATTTTTTGATAAAGCTTTTTTCTATAAATGGGACTCGCAATTCTACAGAATTTTGCATTGAAAAATAATCACTATCTTTTAAAAGTTGATTTTTCAGATAAAATTCTAATTCAAATATTCTAAAATAATCATAATTTGTACTTTTAATTGGAATTTTTTTTATCATTAAATTTTTTGACAATCTTTCACGTAAATCTTCTTTGAATTGATTAATTTCACGTGAGTCAAATATTCTATTAACATTTGCATATGTATTTATTCTTCTGACGTTTAAGTAATGATCGAGAATATCCTTGTTATTATTTGATTGTTTAATCTTGTCAATCTTTAGACTTATATTTGGCCAAAAAAATGAAGAAATAAATATTTTGTTAAGAAAAATAATTTTTTTAATTTTTTTTGATATTTTATAGCCATTTAATAGTTCATCTAATCCAAGTCCAGAAAGACAAACTTTGTATTTATTTTTATTTACATATTTAGATATAAGAAAAGTATTAAAGCCATCTATGGTTGGATATTCTTGACAACTTATATATTCTCTAAAAACTTGATTATACTCTAAAGAAATATCTTCTTGGTTCATTTTTCCTTTTAAATTTGTTTTTATTATTAAATTATTTTTATCCAATGAAATGTAATCATCGTTTAAATCAATTAGTTTTTTAAAATAATTAATAATATTGGAGTCAATTCCTTTAGATTTTAGAGTGCAAGTGTTAACATCTGATACCAAATGATATTGAATAGTTTCCTTTAAATTCTGTAATTTAAAAGTAGTTTTGTTTGAGTGTATTGATAAAAGATTAGAAATATTGAAAATATTTTGTTTAATTATTTTTTTATTTTTAATATCAAAGCTATAAAGATGTCCAGGTCTTGATTCATAAATTTTATTATAAATTGACTCATCTCCATAAGTAAAACCATAAAAATTAAAATTTATTTTATTAAATTTATTTATTTGAGCCTTGTCTAAAATAGTATTTTTAATTGCAGATATATTAGATGAAATTATTATTTCATTTTTTTCATGATAAAAATAAAGTGGTTTTACACCAAAATTATCTCTTATAAAATAAATTTTGTTTTTTTTGGTATCGAATATAGTTATTGCATACATTCCTATAATTTTATCAAAAACATTTGGGCCTTTTTGAATAAAATACTTTAATAGAACTTCAGTGTCTGAATTGGTCTTAAAATTTTTTATACCACTTTGAATTAATTCATCTCTCAATTCTTTATAATTATAAATTTCTCCGTTAAATAAAAGTATGAATTCATTTTCAATGAACGGCTGCATACTTCTACTATCTTCATCAATAATGCTTAATCTATGAAAACCCATTTTGCAGTTTTTAATTTCAATAATTTTTTTTTCATCCGGTCCTCTTGTTGAGAGAGTATTAAAGGATTTATCGAAATTTATAAAATTTCCTGTCTCATTATAATTTAAAAAAAATCCGCACATGATTATTGATCCTAAACTAATTTAATATATTTGAAATCAATTACTAAATACTTATACTTCCGAAAGTATATTTATTACATGTATAAAATTGGTTTAATTGGATGTGGAAGAATATCACATAGGCATTGTGATATTTTAATTAATAAAAAGATTAAAAAAATTAAATTAGTTTCAGTATGTGATGTCAATATTGACAAAGCAAAAAGATTATCAAAAAAGTTTAACTTAAAATATTACTCTGATATGAATGAAATGATAAGAGAAGAGAATCTAGATATAGTTACAATATTAACGGAAAGTGGGAACCATTGTAAACATGTTTGTCAAATAGCAAAGTTTAAAATAAATATAATAGTTGAGAAGCCGATGGCTTTAACAGTAAGTGACTGTAAAAAAATGATAAATATTTGTAAAAAATATGGATCAAATTTAATGATAATAAAACAAAATAGATTTAACTTACCAGTTGTGAAGTTAAAAAAAGCTATTGAAAAAAATGTATTTGGAAAATTATTTTTGGGAACCGTTAGAGTCAGATGGTGTAGAGATAATAATTATTACAGTTTAGACAAGTGGAGAGGGACCTGGAAGATGGATGGAGGCGTTTTAGCAAACCAGGCTATTCATCATATTGATTTATTAGAATGGCTTGTAGGTAAAGTTGATAAAGTATTTGCTGTTGGTTCTAAAGCACTAACAAATAATGAAACTGAGGATACTGCTTTGGTTATATTAAAATTTAAGAATAAAAAAACATTAGGTCTTATAGAAGCTACAACAGCAACACGCCCTAATGATTTAGAAGGTTCTATTTCAATCTTAGGAGAAAAGGGCAATGCTGAAATCGGTGGTTTTGCTGTAAATAAATTAAAAAGCTGGAATTTAGTTAAAGATATGAAGAAACATAAAATAGTTAATTTTGATAAACACTCAGAAAACCCTCCAAATGTTTATGGCTTTGGACACGAACAATATTATAAAAATGTATTAAGATTTTTAGAAAAAAAAGAAAAAATATTGGTAGATGGACACTCAGGACTTAGGTCAGTATTGCTTGTACAGTCAATATATAAATCTATCGAAACTGGTAAAGAAGTTAAAGTGCGTGAGAATAACTTTCATTCAAGATTAGGTAAGCACTAAACTCAAGATGTATCATATTGGTATTAATGCCTTTCATGCTAATTCATCAGTTGCACTTTTTAAAAAAAATAAGCTAATTTTTGCTATAGAAGAAGAAAGATTAAATCGAATAAAAAATTGGTTTGGATTTCCTTTTTTATCTCTTCAATATATATTGGAAAATTATAACATTGATCTTAACAAAGATATCTCCTCTATAAATTTTAATTTTGATAGTAATCAAAATTTTGCTTTTAAAATTCAAACTCTCTTATCCAACCCATCTGTACTTAAGAAAAGATTTAATATTTTTGAAAAAAGCAAAAAACAAAAGTGCATAAACTATTTGAATTTTTTTGGATTAAAGGATTTTAATAAAATCAAATTTCATGATCATCATACCACCCATATCAATTACTCTTTTTATACATCTAAATTTGATAAAGCTTTCATAGTATCCCTAGATGGTTTTGGAGACCAAAAAAGTGGATTAATTGGATTTCAAAATAAAAGTAATTTTGAAAAAATAGCCGAAAGTTTTTACCCTCATTCGTTAGGTATTTTTTATCAAGCATTTACTCAGCTATTAGGTTTCAAAAATTATGGTGATGAATATAAAGTAATGGGAATGTCTGCTTATGGAAGTAAGTATATTTCAGAAATAGATGAAGTTGTAAATTTTGATAAAAATAATTTATATAAATTAAATCTTGATTTTTTTAATCATCATAAAGTGAATATCGAGGAGTTAAATGAAAATTCTCAGATAGAATATAAAAATCTTTATTCAAGCAAACTGTACGAAACTTTTAAAAAATACAGGTCATATGATATTGCATATACAATTCAAAAAAAGTTTGAAAATATCGTTTTTAAAATTATTAATGAATTTAATCCAAAAAATAATTCTAATTTATGCTTTACAGGAGGTTGCGCTCTTAATTCGTTATTGAATGGAAAAATATACATAAATTGTCCTTCTATAAAAAAAATCAATATTAATGCAACACCAAATGACTCAGGTGGATCCATAGGAGCGGTTCTTACTCACTTAAATAAAAAAAGTAGAGTTTTAACCAGATCAAGAGTGGGCTTATATACTGGAATAAGTTATAGCAAAAGTCAGATTAAAAAATATTTTGATCATAATCATGATTTTAAAATTATCGACTTGAATAATAATCAATTAATCGAACATGCTACTAAAGATTTAATTAATGGAAAAGTTATTGGTTGGTTTCAAGGAAAAATGGAATGGGGTCCGCGTTCTTTAGGGAATAGATCAATACTTGCTAACCCTTCTTATAAGAATATTAAAGATTTAATCAATAAAAAAATAAAAAGAAGAGAATCCTTCCGCCCTTTTGCCCCCTCTATCATAATTGATCAAGCAAAAAAATGGTTTCATTATTTTGAAAAAGAACCTCATATGATTAAAGTATACAAATTTAAAAAAGAAAAAATTAAAAATATCCCATCAGTAGTTCATAAAGATCTTACAGGTAGATTACAAACTGTCGAAAGGAAAGATAATAAAATTTATTATGATTTAATTAAAAGTTTTTATCTGAAAACAGATATACCTTTAATTTTAAATACATCTTTTAATGAAAATGAACCAGTTGTAAATACACCAGGGCAAGCATTAAATTGTTTTAACAGAAACGATTTTGATACTTTATATTTGGGTAATTTTAAAATTACAAAACTAAAAAATTCTAAAAATAACTCATTAAAATTTAATAAAAATATTTCTATTATTATTTTATGTTTAAACGAAGAATTGCATATTGAAAGACTTATTAAAAATATTAAAAAATTTACTTCTAAAATTTTTGTTGTTGACTCATTTTCAAGTGATAAAACAATCGATATCCTAACTAAATATAAAATTAATTATATTCAAAGAAATTTTATAAGTTATTCAGATCAATTGAATTGGGCTATCAAAAATAATCCTTTTAAAACTGACTGGATATTTAGAATGGACTCTGATGAACTACTAAATAAAAAATTAGTCAAAGAAATAGATGAAATGATGAACACTAACATTCACGGAATTATGGTAAAAAGAAATGTTTTTTTTCTGAATAGACAGTTGAGTAATGGTGTACATAAAAATAGTTATATCTTAAGGGTCTGGAGAAGAAATTTAGGTTATTGTTCTGAGGACTTGGTTGATGAACAAATTATTCTTAAAGAAGGTATAGTATCTAAGACTAAATCTCTAATGATTGAGAAAAATCTTAAGGGATTTTTCTTTTATCTAGCCAAACATTTAAAATATTCAAGTTTAGAGGCTAATAATTATTTTTTAAATAAAAAAAGATTTCGCTTAAATTCTTTTAGATTAAACAAGAATAACAATAAAAAATATGAAATATATTATAAATTACCAATTTTTATAAGACCAATTCTATATTTCTTTTATTTATTATTTTTTAAAAGCCCCTTTAAAGATGGTTTAGTAGGCTTATTATATTTGGTTATACAAACTCTTATTTATAGATTTATTGTTGATTTAAAAATTTTAACTATATCTATTAATAAGTTTTTTCAAAATGCTCATAAATAAAAAATATTTAAATTATTTTTATTTCCTAATTTTAGTTGCTTTAATCTCTGGACCAGCAATTCCTGACATCATTATGACTCTAGTATCTATAATTACTATTTTTTGTCTATATTTTTATAAAAAAAATTATGAATTGGATTTATTCTATAAACTAATTTTTGTTTACCTAATAATTTTATTTACAACATTTTTTTCAAACTATTTTGAAAATTCCTTTATAGGTTTTTCAAAAAATGTAAGGTACTTTATTTACCTTTATAGCTTTTATCTTTTTTTTGATACTAAATTTTTAAAAATATATTTTTATATAATTTCTTTATTAATTTTATTTATAACAATTGATTTATTTATTCAGTATAATTTTGGTTCTGATATCTTTGGTTTTAAACCAGATCTTCAGGTTAATAAACAAAGATTAAATGGCCCTTTTGATGACGAGTATATAGCCGGTACTTATCTTTATAAGATTTCTATTCCATTAATTGGTTACCTTCTTTATAAACTAAAATACAAATTATCATTTTTTTTTATTTTTTTATGTCTTATAGCAATAATTTTTACAGGTGAAAGAATGTCTTTATTGCTTTTTATTTTTTCTTTATTTTTAATTTTAATTTTTCTTAAAAAATTTAAACTTTTATTTTTAATATCTTTATTAATTTTAATAACTCTAATTTTTTCATACTTTAATTTTTCTCAAGTTCAATTTAAGATGAATGAATTTTTCTATGCAATTATTGACTTTAAAAATAGTGGTCATGGAGCTCATTATCTTGCAGCATGGACAATTTTTTTAGAAAATCCTATAATTGGATCTGGCTTTAGAACATTTAGAGAAGTTTGTTCAGAAGATTTTGTGAATTTAGCTTTAGTTAATAAAACTATCGCTCCTCATTGCACAACTCATCCACATAACATATATTTAGAGGCCCTGTCAGATACCGGTTTAGTTGGATTTTTTGGCTTGTTATTTATGATTTTTATATTTTCAAATAAAGTTATAAAGGAAAAAATGTATCAAAATGAATATGTAGGTTTTGTAGCTTTATTTATTTCAATATTTTGGCCTTTGTCTTCAAATGGAAACATTTTCAATAATTGGAATTCTTGCCTTAATTTAACTTTAATTGGTGTTTTATTAATTAATTCAAAAAAAACTGCTTAATTTTATAAAGTCTTTTATAAATTGTTATAAAGACAAATGAATAGGGGTGATATTTTTTTAAAATTTCAATATCTTGCTTAAACTGTTTATAAACATTGCTAAATTTTGAAGAGTCTCCCGTATT
>MDTG01282692.1_pt1 | contig 44213 bp, 38 predicted proteins | sample 811421 | NCBI WGS metagenome assembly MDTG01 (sample SAMN05326645, study PRJNA326480) | marine metagenome | isolation source: seawater | place: Pacific Ocean: South East | collected 2011 | reverse complement strand
ATCAGAGAAAACTGGTATTGCATTCCAATGAAGAATAGCAGTAGCAGTAGCACACATAGTCCAAGGAGTAACTATTACTTCATCACCAGGTTCAATTCCAATTGCTCCTAATGCACAAATTAAACCTGATGTCCAAGAATTAACAGTTACTACATGTTTAACATTGAAAAAATTTGCACAATCTTTTTCAAATTGTCTAACATATTTACCTCCAAAAAAATTATCATCCCAACATCCCAGAAACTTAGAAAGTTGACCAGAGTCTAAAACCTTTTGTACTACTTTTGATTCTTCCTCCCCAATAGTATTGTATCTTTTTAAACTATTTTTTATTACTTTTTCTCCCCCAAAGAGAGCAAGATTATCTTTCAATTTCATAAATTTTTGCTAATCAAATATATAATTTTTTGAGTTCTTAATGCTTCTTTACCTTTACAAATAGTTGTATATTTACCAAGAAAATTCTTCGAAATTTCTTCGAGAACATTGTATTGATAAATTTCCATTTCGGATTTGATATTATATTCTTTATTTCCAATATTTTTATAGCCAAAATATCTTTTATCATTCTCAACCTTATATAAATTTATTTGTTCACCACCTTTTCTATATTTAAGTAAACCAGATTCACTAATAAGTTCTATGTTGTAAAATGAAAAATGTTCTTCCCATGCACTCCTAAAAATTATTGAACCTTTTTCAAATTCAATAAAAAATTCCGGTTCAATATCTTTGCTATTAAATGATCTTCCTTTATCAATTATTTTTAATTTTTTGTAATTGCCAAGCCAAAACTCTAAAAGATTTATAAAGTGAGAACCATTATTATATAAACCCTTAGAATACCAACAATTACCTTTTAAAGGATTTTTGATTATATTTCTATCTAATTTGTTTTTTATTTCAATCACTCCTGGATCACATCTTCTCATATAATTCACGAAAATATCGACATTAAAATCATCACAAATTCTAATTATTTTTTCTGCATCTTCATAATTATAAGAAAGTGGTTTTTCACAAAGAATTGCTTTTGGATTGAAAATATCTAAACTCTCTTCGATAACTTTTAAATGTGTTTCAGTGGGGGTAGAAATAATTATTAAATCAATTTTAGAATTAATTTGAGATTCGTTTTTAAAATCATTTATACTTTTAAAAGCAATTTTTTTATAAGTCTTTTCAAACAAATTTCTTTTTTCTAAAACAGGATCTATACCAGCCATTAAATTGAAATTTGGATGCAAACTTAAAGACTTAGCATGAGATTGAATTAACTTTGGGTTTTTGGGATTATCATAAATCATACCTACATTACCAAGTCCAATTATTAGAGTATTTATAATCATTAATTTATTTTAAAAGTAAGTTTCTTAAATATATAATTTGAGGATAAGGAAGACTGCATTTTTTTTTAAAATTAGGGATACATGAAATAACTTTTTTTCTTGCAAAAACTCCAACAATCATTGCATTAGATTCACAACCAAAAATTATATCGCTTTCTAAAATATCATCGATTAAATCCTTTTCATTTGAAATGTCTTTCACTAATTTAGTATCTCTAGCCCAATTGTATTTAGCTTTTTTCTCTGAAGGATGAGGTCTTATTTTTAAATTATTAATATTAATTTTTAAATTATTTATGTTGTCTAATAAAAATTTTAGCGCTTCTTTCTCGGTATAACCAAAACCATTTATATCTCCAGTTGTTAATAAAGCATGTTCACTAATATTTTCTCCAATAAACAATCCTTGATTAGCAAAATTCTTCTTATGTAATAGAGACTTTTCTTTAATTATTTTCTTTAGATTGATCAAATAATCATTATGCTTCATTTTTACAATAGTTTCTCTAAAAGTATTCTTTGCTAATTTGAAAGCAAATTTATCTGTAACCCATATCTCATTGGGTAAAGTTAATTTACCTTTATAGATAAATCTTTCTTCATAATTGACCCAGTGATCTAAAAAAGTTATTGTATATTTCCCTAATTTATTTGCAAAAAAAATAGCTTCTTTTTCAAGATTAGATTGCCAACTAGTGCCAGTTATTATGTACTCTGAATTTTTAATTGCGACAATTAATTCATTATCGTTAATTTCAATATTATTTTTTTTAAAAACTTTTTTTGCGGGTCCTCTTAAAACTGTTGAATATAAGTATTTCTTTTTTTTTAACCAGTTACTTAATATTTCAGCTCCACCAGCATCATGACTAATAACTGCGATTTTTTTCAATTTAACTTTTTCCTTTTCACATGTTTATTTAAAGAATATAAGTATTGATTATTATTTAAAAAATTTATAATCTCTGAACATTTGAAAAATTTGTTTTTATCATAAAAGTTTTCAATTATCTTTTTAATTAATATATAATCATCCCACTCATCAAGTGTTAATCCTAATTCAGGATAGTAAATTTCAGGTGAAGCAACAACATTGATTTGTGAAAAAATATTTGGATTATTTCTTATATGCAATGTAACATGTTCTCTATCTTCTTTATTCGAAGTCATTTGATAAGAGCTTTCTAATATTTTTAAAGAAAATACTTGAGTATCCATTCCATCTGGGTAACTTCTTACTTTTGCATTTCCAACATAATCAACAGAATTAGCCTTATAAATATTAATGATCTGTTCAATAATATTAGGATCAATAATTGGACAATCGGCAGTTATTTCAACTATAAGATCAGCATTCAAGGATTTGGCTGCACCTATCACTCTACCCATAACATCATCTTCGGAACCTCGGAAGAATTTTTGGCCTATTTTATTACATAAATTGGCTATTTCATTATCTTTTGGATTTATTGTAGTTGCTACAATAATACTATCTATGTTTTTTACTTGTTCTAATCGTTCAATTAATATTTCCAGCATTGATTTATCTTTTGCCTTAAGTAAAACTTTGCCAGGTAGCCTAGAGGAATTCATTCTTGCTTCAATGGTTGCTACAATTTTCAACTATAAATCCTCAATCAAATCTAATGAAGTAGCTTGTCCTCTTTCAACCGACTGGGTTGTTTTTTTACCTATAATTTGATCAAATAATTTTGGAGGCAAGCCCATCCCAGGCCTGATTCTTTTAATATCTTCAGTTGTGATTATATGTCCTTTAGGTAAATCTCGAACAAAATATATTGACCTTTTGAAAATTACATTTTTTTCTTCTGATTTTTGTTTGTTATATGTAGCTTTGCCAAGAGATTGCCAGGATGAATAAGATTCTTTACAGAGATGTTCCAACTCTGAAGGAGAAATTGAAAACTCGCTATCTGGACTTTCAATTGCTTTATCTAAGATAAAATGTTTTTCAATTAAGCATGCCCCTAAAGCTACTGATGCTATAGAAACAGTAGTTCCTAAAGTATGATCAGACAGTCCTACTGGTACATTAAAATAGTTAGAAAGTTCATTTATTTGAAAAAGATTAGCTTCATTTATAGGGGCTGGATAACTACTTACGCAATGTAGTAAAACAATATCTTTACAACCATATGATTTAGCAGTTTCAATAGCATCTGCTATTTCTTCTTTGCTAGAAATTCCACTTGACATAATTATCGGTTTATTTTTTTTTGCTACATATTTAATAAGCGGCAAATCACAAAGTTCGAATGACGCAATTTTAAAAGCAGGTGCATCTAATTTATCCAATAAATCCACTCCTCTCTCGTCAAATGGAGTTGAGAAAATAGTTATCCCAATCTTTCTAGCAAACTTAAAGATTTCATCGTGCCATTCAAAAGGTGTTTCAGCTCTTTTATATAGGTCATAAAGTTTATATCCATCCCATAATCCACCTTTTATATAGAAATCTTTTTTATTGCAATCTATAGTCATTGAGTCTGCATCATAAGTTTGAATTTTGATAGCATCTGCTCCGCATTTCTTGGCGACTTTAATTGTTTCTAAGGCTGATTCAATACAACCATTATGGTTAGCTGATAATTCAGCAACAATATATGGCTTTTGTCTATTACCTATTTTTTTGCCTTCAATTTCAATATACATTTACAAATCTTTTAAAATTAAGATTAAATTTATAGTAAATCATTAAAAAGCAATTGAATAATTAAATTTCTTTAAATTATTATAAGTCATTCTTCTATCTTTGATATGTAAACATCAGCAATTAAACCATCTGATCTCTTATTGACTCTCCTAAATTGCAATTTTAATCCATTAATTTCAATAAAAGCAAATGGATAACCTTCCGCATCTAACATCCTTATTTGGTCAAACCATTCTTGTAGGTCTCCATTTTTACAATTATTAAGATCACTCTCATAAGGTTTTCTTCTTTTAAAAGATACGATATTCCCATTTTGGGGAATAGGTTTAGGATTTTTTTTAACAATTTCAAAAATCATTTTTTCGATTAATTCATTACATCGAATAAAAATTTCTTCAGCAGATCCATTTAAATTCAATGATTTTTTAAGATATATATCACCTCCGTCGATGGTTTCAGAACATTTTATTGCTGATAACATTGTATCTTGATGTTTTAATTTTATAAGATTCTGTAAAGGACTTCCTCCTCTACCATATGGTAAATCTGTCATATGAAAAATAATAGTCTTATACTTTTCCCATACTTTTTTTGAAATTATATGATTCCAATGTAAAACAAAAATCCACTCTGGTGCTTTTTCATCTAATTTCTTGGCAAAATCTAATTTGTTAGAAACTAAAAAAACACTTGTATTAAGCGTATTTGCCAAGTTTCTTGATAAAGAAGTATTCCATGGCTTTGAAGATAATAAATAAATCATTTTAAATATCTTTGAAATGATCAATACTAATAGTGTAAATCTTTTTATTGATAGATAAGAAAGCTGGATATTTTTTATTATCAACTATTCTTAATTTATTAAATTGCTCTTTTATTGACTTATTAATATCTATTTCAGAGTCTGATTTATCTCTTCTTGAATAAAATGTTTCCTCTCCAATTTGAGAACGTTTTTGGGAAAGAATATCTGGATAATTATTTATCCACTCCATACACAAAGAAATTGTTTTATCAGCTTGAATTTTTCGCCAATCATTTACTAGCTCATTTCCATCTAAATTTATATTTTCTTGCATATGGATTTCACCAGAATCAACAGATAAATCAGCATCTATTAATGAAATTTTAATTTTATTCTTACCTTCTAAAATTTGCCATGACATAGGACTAAATCCTTTACCCAATGGCAAATCACTTTCATGTACTACTAGATTATTTTTGTGCAATATAAGTTTTTCCTCATTTATGATTTTTGAAAAATACAATATTAGGCAAACATCGCCACTCCTCAAATCATTAAGACTATGAATCCACCTAACCTCATATCCTTGGTGCCATAAATTAATTATTAAAGAGGGTATATACTCATTTAACCAACTATCCTCATCTGTCAAGATTGTTATATAGTTGATTCTTTTATTTGGATTCTTCTTTTTTGAATGAGGATATAAAATCTTTTCAATTAAAAATAAGTTATTTTCACATAAATTTAAAAAATTATATTTTTTAAGAGCGAAATTTTCTCTTAAACATTTGAAAGTTAAAGGTATTAAATTTATAAATAATGTTTTTAAATCACTATCAGAATAGTGATCTATTATTACTCTAAAAAATATCTTATTAGAGTTATCATTTAAGAAAATTAACTTACCAATAGGCGTTAATAAATTGTCGTATATAGTCTTAAAAAAAATAAAGTTAAGTTTGATAGAGGGATTATTTGAAATATTGTTCTCATAAAATTCTGGCTTATAAATATTATTATGATTTTTTAAATTAAGCTTTTCATTTAAGATTTGATTATAGTTTTCAAATTTATTAACTAATTTATCATAATCATTAATAGATAGTTGGATAGGTAAATCTATACCCAATAAATTATTAACAACTCTATTAGTTCCAAACCCATCAACTAAATCTTTGCCGTCTTTTAATAGTATTTTTTTATTAATAAATGCCTCAATAGCCTTACTAATATCTTTAGGATTAATTAAATTTCCATGACCAATTAATTTAATATATTTATCTTTTTCTAGATTTTCAGATATTTCTTTTTGATTATCAGCAAGAATTATAACTAAAGAAGGTATCCCTAAACATAATCTCTCTAATGCAGTTCCGCCTCCAGCACCAATGAATAAATCTGACCTCAAAATAAAACCGGATAAGGTTTCTTGTGTATTATAAACATTTAGATTATGTAATTTTTTTTCACATTTTTTTAAATAACTATAGTATTTTGATTTTTCAGAAATTACATAATCAAAACTTATCTCAGAGAATTTTTCATTAGAAATACTTTCTATTAATTTTTGATGTATTGAATTCTCAACTCCGCCAAAATAAATTAAAATCCTTCTACATTGATTCCTTTTAATGGTTAAATTATTTAAACCAAAATATTCTTTCCCTAGTAATGCATAATGAGGCCCAATTAATAATCTAGAATCTTTATTTAAAACATCTTCATACTTTCTCGGATTTATATTTTTAAAGTAATTTTGATTTAATAGAATATCGCAGGAGTGCTTCCTATTAAACAAATCATCAATTACAAATATTTTAGGCTCTTTTTTATTCTTGAATTCATTAAATTTTTTTAATCCTTTCCTTAATTTATTCTCCCATACTTCTCCTAAAGAATAATGATCTACAATTAACCAATCGATTGTAAGATTTTTAATATTATAAATTAACTTAAGTGAATTAATTGCATCCTCTTCTTCTCCGCATCCTAGCCATTCCTTATAGATTTGATTCTTATTTTGATCATGAAAATTTTTTTCTTTTAAATTCCTATTTTTTTTTGGAAGTTCTAAAACTTTAAAATAATGTTCAACTTTTTTATTGATATTTCCTTCAAAAGTATTACTTATGAAAATTGAATCGATCCCCCTGTTCTTTATCTCCTTTGCTATATTCAAACATCTCATAATATGACCATTTCCTATAAACTCTGAAGAGTCACATCGAAAAATAAATGTCATATTAATTTCCTTAATAATTTAAAAGCCTCCGCCGCATTAACGCCTAATTGGGAACCTCTTAACTTAGCTTGATAGTTTATTGCTTGAATTGATCTTGCGTGAGGCCAATCGCGCATTTCGCTATCATATTCCTCTAAAGCCTTTAATTTTTTAGCTAGTTGATTAGAAATATCAACAAACCAATTGGGCTGAAATAATTCATTTTTACCAGGAGGTTGCCATTCAGTACTACTCGCGACTTCAAAACTAAGTATAGTTTTAACAACTTGATTAGGGTAGGGTCTACAAGCTGTAACGACTGCATCACAAACTATTCTATGATCAATATTTAAATCTCCAGAATTATGTGTATAAATTATTTTTGGCTGAAATGAGTTGATATTCTCTTCAAAGTCTTTTATTAAATCTAATCTTTGGATAGAGTCTAATCTATTATCGGGATAGTCAAGAAAATGTAAGCTCTCGACCCCAATAATTTTATTTGCTTTTTCTGCACATAATTTAAGCGATGCTAATTCTTCATCATTTGAATTATCAGAAAAAGTTCTATTCCTTGAAGTAATACCTGTTGATACTATTAATACTTTGACTAAATCCCCCGCTTCAGTATGACGTGCAATAGACCCGCCGCATCCTAGGATTTCATCATCAGGATGAGCGGCTATAACTAATACTTTATCCATAAAACTAATTCAAACGTTTAAATCCAGAGTGGCAAACAGGGTGATCTAAATAATCTTTAATACTACCATCCTTTTCACAAACACTTATTTTGCTAAAAATATGATCTAATTTATTTAAATAATCATCAATTATTTTGTTGTCATGAGCTACTGATAAATAACAAGAGTTTGCTGCTAAATAACCAACTTTTAACATTTCTTGAGTTATGAAAGTTTTATATTCTAGAAAATAATTTGAGATAATTTTAAAAGAAGATAGAGCTGGGATTCCGCTAAGCTCTAAATCTAAATCATTTTGCTTAGCAATTTTGACCCACCCCTCCCTTAAATAATTTCCTTTCTCAGTAATAATATCCCAACTTTTCATATCCTCCATAATTTCTAAAGTTTTTAAAGCTGCCGTTGGGCCAATACGTTCAGTCCAAAATGTACTACTGATAAATGTTTTTTGAGCTGCTTCCATAATCTCTTGTTTTCCAATAATTGATGTAATGGCATAGCCATTACCAAGAGCCTTCCCAAATATAGCCATATCAGGAAAAACTTTATATTTCAAATGCAACCCACCAAAAGTTTCTCTAAATCCTGAAGTACACTCATCGAATATAAGTACTATCCCATTTCTTAAGCATAGTTCTCTTACCCCTTCAAGGAAACCAGAAGTTGGGGGAGAACTTCTCTCGACTTCCATTTTAATTGCTGCTAAATTATTATTCTTTACAATTTCTTTGAGAGAATCCAAATCATTATAAGAGAAAGGAATTACAGTGCCGCTTAATGAATTTGGTACTCCATTTGGTGAAAGTCCAGGAAGCAAATGTTCATCTAGGCTATTCTCTGATCTCAGATTTGTAGCCAAATACCAATCATGCCAGCCATGGTAACCACATATTGCAACTTTATCTCTTCCAGTAGCAGCCCTTGCAATTCTGATAGCAATTGCATTAGCTTCCCCACCCGTTCTTGCAAACCTAACCATTTCTGCCCAAGGATGCATTTTAACAAGCTTTTCAGCAAGAAATACCTCTTCTGGGCAATTTAAAGATGACATATTACCCAAAGAAATTGTTTCGGAAACTTTCATATCAACTTCTCTATTTGAATATCCCAAAATATTTGTCCCAACTCCCATTAAACTCATGTCAATATATTCTTTGTCGCTAATATCCCAAACTGTGCACCCGCTTGTTTTTGAATAATATACTGGCCATCCTTCAGGTAAAAATAATTCGGAACGCTTTGAGAGAAGCATATTACCTCCTGGTATTATTTTCTTTGCCCTACCCCAAAGTTTTTGTCCTTCACAAATATTAGAACCAATATTTCTTTTATATTTTCTATTAATTTTAAAAATTTCATTATCTATTTTCTGAAGATTTAATACCTCTAACCATGAGAAATTTATATTCGAATTGAATTTATTTATTATCTTTTTAATTAGTTCTAAATCTTCTGGATAATCGACTGTCCACCTTAAATGAGATAAATCTTGAGAATTACTAATATTAATCTTCTTTATATTTTCATTATTAATAATCCATGGAGTTACATGTTCTCTTTGTGCTGCTTCTTTACACAAATCATTTGCCTTACAAAGTATTTCTTTAGAAAAAACTTCAACATCTAATCCATCAGGATAAGAAGGAGGATTTATATTACTTACATAATCTGCATTGTTAAATTTAAAAGCATCAATTACTTTCTTGAGTATTGCTGGATCTATTAATGGACAATCAGCAGTTAATCTGACCAAGGCTTTTGCATTTGTAAGTTTTGATGCCTCTACATATCTTGACAAAACATCTTCTTCAGCTCCCCTATAAACTTTTATTGATAATTTTCTTCCTAACTCATCAATAACGTCATCAGATTTATTTCGTGTAGTCGCAATTATTATTTCATCGATGCTTTCACAAAGTTTAATCCTTTCTAATTGAAATTCAAGCATTGATTTACCTGAAATAGAAGACATCACTTTCCCTGGAAACCTAGTGGAAGACATTCGAGCTTGAACAATTGCCGTTGTATATATATTAGAAACCATAGATTGATTACTTTAATGCATATTTTAGTAAATTATTTGAATAATTATCACCATAATCTTGGATCTAAATCAGAACTATTATTCCATGCAAAATTTGAAAAATCTTTGTTAATTAATTTCATCTTTTTTTTAATATTAATTATTTCTTTTAGTTCCTCTAAACAAGTTACACCAATTAGAGAACTCTCAATAAATTGATTATTATTTATAAAATTCAAGGTTAACTCTAATATTGATTTTTTATCTAAAGAACTTAAAAACTTATGATGATGAGATTTAAATTCTTCTGAAATTATAGAAGGCCATTTTTTATAATTACTGAATATAAGACCTTGAAAAAAAATACTTCTTGCATGAATTGCAATATTCCTACTAAATAAATCTTTACATGTTTTATCTTCAATCAGTCTTTGATCATATAGAGAAATTGGCATCTGTATTAAACCAAAATTTTTGAGAGAAATATTTACTAGATCAGATGCAGAATAGATTGAAATCCCTAGTCTTTCTACTAAATTTCTTCTCAGAAGGCTTTCTAGCCACTCTTCTAATATCTCTTTACCTTTTTTTTTTAGATCATTAGGATTATGTATTAAAAAACTATGTATTTTGTTGGTTTTTAAATTATTTAAGGATCTTTCAAAATTATTTTCCCAAATATTTATATCTTTTGCCACATAAAAATCTTTACTTGTATTAACAAATTTCGTCATAACTTTTGCATTGGGATATTTAGGAAGAAATCTCCCCAAAATTTCTTCACTGTTTCCATATGACTGTGCTGTATCAAAATTATTTATATTATTTCTAAGAGCTAAATCTATTATTTCTCCAGCCTCTTTATCCTTTATTTTACCTTTTGTATTAGTGAATCCATAATCCATTCCAAATTGAACACAACCTAATGATAAATTAACCACTTTAAATTTCTAAAAACTGGATCTATTAAATTATATCTAATAATGATTGGACAACATATTGAAGCTGTTCATATTTTATACCCTCAAAAACTGGTAAACTCATTGCGCTTTTAGAATATTCTTCAGCATTAGGAAAATCACCTTCTTCAAATCCAAGTTTTCTGTAGTATGGCTGTAGATGAATAGGAGAATAATGCAATTGAACTCCGATATTCCTTTGCCTCATATCATTAAAAATATTTTTATGATTTTCTTCCGAAATATTATTCAGTCTTATTATTACTAGATGAACAGAACTTTTGACATTTTTTTCTATTTCAAGAAAAGAAATATTATTGTTAATTAAATTATCTTTGTAATAATTTAATATATTATTTCTCTCAATAATAATGCTTGAAATTCTTTTTAACTGACTTAAACCTAAAGCTGCTTGAATATCATTCATCCTATAATTAAAACCAAGTCCTTGTTGTTCATAACTCCAACTACCAAAATTAATCAATTCAAATTTAGATTGATCTTTGGTAATATAATGTGTTCTCAAAAGTTCCATTCTTTCCGCAAGAAATTTGTTATTGGTTGAAGCCAATCCACCTTCAGCAGTTGTAATTATTTTTACGGGATGAAAACTAAAAACACAAATATCACTATAATCGCAGGCACCAACTTTTCTTCCATAATAAGTACCTCCAAATGCATGGCTAGCATCTTCTATGATTTTGAATCCGTACTTTTCTGAAAGTTTTTTAATTTCTTTCATATTACAACTAGCACCACCAAGGTGGACACAAACAAGCACTTTTGGCAGCTTCCCAGTTAATTCTGCTTTTTTAAGTTTTTCAGATAGTAAATTGACGTCTAATAAACCTGTTTCTAAATCAATATCTACGAAATCAATATTTGCATTGCAATATCTTCCACAATTAGCCGATGCAACAAATGATATTGGAGATGTCCATAAATAATCTCCCTCTCCTAATTCAAGTGCAAGGCATGCAATATGAAGAGCGCTAGTTCCGCTGTTAACAGCAACTGAATAATTAACTTTAAGAAAACTAGATACATCTTCTTCAAATAAAGGGACTTGATCGCCTTGTGTCAGAAAGTCACTCCTTAAGGTTTTAATGACAGAATTAATATCATCCTCAGAAATAAATTGTTTACCGTATGGTATAAATTTTTTTTTATTCACATCAATTTTAGAATTATAGTAAAAGTTAAATTGTTAATTGAAATTTAATGCCTTTTTCATCAACATTGAATTTTTGATTATTATAAGAAAAAAAATTCATAATACATAGTCTGTTTCTAAAATTATAAATTTTCAAATTTAAAGAAATCATTAATTACAATAAATACAGTAAAAATTCAATGGAATTAATAGGATCTCAGAGATCTATAATAGAACAAGTTGTTTTATAGAATTTAGTGATAAGACTGGCTATATTAAAATCCACCGATGTTACTCATGATTATGTCAATTGGTATAGTTCTAAAGAAGTAATAAAGTATTCTGATAATCAATATAGAAGTTTTTCGTTAAATTATCAAATTAGTTACGTTGAAAATTGTTTGAAAAATGAAGATTTAGAACTTTATGGAATTTTTGATAAAAAAAAACATATAGGAAATATATCTCTTTCTGGATTGAAATCGTATCATCCTATAGGAGAAATTTGCTATGTAATTGGAGATACATCATATTGGGGTAAGGGTATAGCCTCAGAAGCTGTAAATTTAATTCTTGAAATTGCTTCTAGTAAACATTCTCTCCATAAAGTTGTTGCTGGAGTCTCTAGTAGAAATATTGCTAGTCAAAAAGTTCTGATAAAAACAGGATTTACTTTGGAAGGTATACGGAAGGAACATCTCTTATATAATAATGAATGGCATGACCAACATGATTATGGCTTAATATTAAAAAAATAGGTTATAAAAATCTTATTTATCCACCCCTAATACGTCAGGCTTAATACTCTTAGATCTTATTATTTGGTCTTTAGCAAGATTATTCAAAACTTCTAATAATATATAGTCTTTATATTTTGAGGCAATTACTTGAACTCCAAAAGGCATATTTTGATATAAACTCAGTGGGACATTAACTGTTGGTATACCTGCAAGGGTCCAAATTAAAGATGGATCTATAGTTTCATCTATATTTAATTGAGGTGCAATACTAGCGGTTGATAAAGATATAATTGCATCAAAATTTTTAAATTTATCATTTAATATTTTTGAAATAATTTTTTGTTCATTTAAAGCAAAAAGATATTCTTCAGCTTTTATTCTTGAACCCCTCTCAGTCATTTTTAGAGTGGAAGGAGATATTTTATTTTTGTAACCTTTTAACTCATCTTCAAAATAGTAAGAAATACACTTATCATAAATTGTTTCATGAATTTCATGAGAAGTTTTTATTTCTTTAATTGTATTAATCTCAATTAAATTGTAATTTGAATTTTCATCAATTTTTTTTAGAAGTTTTAATATTTCTTCCTTCACATAATCCTCAGCATGATCCCAACAATAGGTTTTGATGAAACCTATTTTGAAAGGCTTCCGAAATTCTTTTTTTGCATTGTCAATATTTTTGAAAACAAAAGGGTAGTTTTTCCCTTTTACTCGTACATTATCTAAAATATTTTTTAATGAATTTATATTTGGTGTCATAAATCCAGGATTATCTAAAGTGTCTGTTGTTTTAAGAATTCCTGTTCGTGGTAATAGTCCGTAAGTAGGCTTCATACCAAATATGCCGCAAAAGCTAGAGGGTCTAATAATTGATCCTGCGGTTTGTGTTCCTAATGCGAATGGCACTATGCCAAGAGAAACTGCTACTGCAGAACCACTTGATGAGGTCCCCACTTTTCTTGACTTATTAAATGGATTTAATGTTTTATTAGCAGCGTGTATTGCGAACTCAGACGTGACTGTTTTTCCAATTAATATGGCCCCCTCAAAGTTTAAACTATCAATTATTCTTGCATTATTACCAGGGTGAAAGTCTTTCCATATTATCGAACCCATTTCAGTTTTAAAAAATTCTGTATTGTAAATATCCTTTGCTAAATATGGAATACCACCCATTTCTTTATCAATAAATTTAATTTCATGATGGATATCAAAACTCTCAGTAAATTTAAATTCGCTATTAAATTTTTTATGCAATTTATTTGAAAAATTTAGTAAATCTCTTAAATCTAATTTATTTGATTTAAGCATGGATATTATCTCATTAATGCTGTAATTAATAAAGAAATCGTTTTGCATTAATTATTGAATTTTATTTTTTTTTAGGAGAATGTTTTTGAATTATTTGTTGTACAAAAGGAACCAGTTTTTCTTCATTAGGATAAGGATTCTTTCTGATATTAAATTCTTTACCAACTAATTCATCTAATCTTTTTTCCTCTAATATTTTTATAAATTCTTCTTTATTAATACCTGTAATATCCAGATAATAATCTAAAACTTGTGGCTCAGTAGTATCATACTCTTTAATTAATTCCATCGCTTCTTCTCTAGTTAAAATTCCATTTCTCACATCAACTGATGCTTGCCAAGTAGACCTACCAAAACCTCTTTTGAGATAGCAAGTGAAGTCATGCATGCCTGACATTATGCATTCAGCGCTTTTATATCTTTTGTAGGTGCCCTCCATTTGAGTCTCTTTCCAGCCATACTCTTTTGTTATGAATTCTGTTTGCCTTTCATCATCCCAAAAAATATAATCTCCTAGGTGGATACCCCATACTCCAGTATTTTCTATTTCAGCGTAAGATGGAAGTCGAAAACCTTGAAGTCTATTCAAAGGCGTATCTTTGTCAGAAATTTCTTCTGCAGTATATCTTCCGGATACTTTTGTAAAATAATCTCTATCAAATTTCAAGGTAGGACAACTATAAGTTGATCTGCCGTCAGCTTCATTAATGGACTCTCCCCAAACTAATAAGGGAATCTTATACATTACTGCAACTTGAAGAGGAAATGCACCAACACCTGTATGGCAATGCCAGCAAGAATCGCCAATTAAAGATAAAGATTTTCTCGCTAAATTATTTACTGTTTTTCTGGCAGGAGTGAATTGGATATGGTCTAAGTTAAAAGTTTCTAAACATAGCTGTAAATTATAAAACCCTGTTTCTGAATACCAATTATGGGAGAAAGTAACCGCAAGAGGATTTAAATTATAAACTTTTGTGAGAATGTGAGCTTGATAAAAGCTATCCTTGCCTCCAGAAATTGGAAGAACGCAATCATAATTATCTCCGGAATTTTCTTTTGCTTCATTCAATATTCTTCTAAGATCTTCTCCCCTTTGTTTCCATTCAATTCTCATTTTATTTTCAGAGGATCTGCAAACATTACAGATCCCTAAAGAATCAAATGAGATTCCTTCAGTTGTAGATGGGAAGCAACATCTAGTGCAATATTTAATTGAATCAAACAATCCTGAATTAATACTATTATCCACAATTGAATTAAAACTTCCCTTAAAAATTTATTATATACTAATACTAGTTTTCAGTTTTGATAGTATGCTAAAGATAAGTCCCTTTCTAGTGAGGGAAATAATTATTTTAAAAGAAACATTTTGAAGTGTAATATCTAAAAAGCGGAATGGGTAAAAAAAGGTTCTTTGCTTCCTTTGATTTTAAATATTCAATATGAAAAAGAAGTATTAGAAATCGCAAAAAGAATCAACCTTAATCTACTCTATGTATATTGGGGGCCTGTAAATATGGCAAAATCTGGAATTGAAGCTGAAAAAAGTACTATCAAAATTAATAAAGTATTAATTAATCTTTTTGATTAAAAAAATTCTTAATATTAAAAATACATGTCTAAAATATAAATTATTAAAGATTAAGTCTTCACATCGTTTTAATAGGTAAAATTATTATTAAGTATTTTTTGAAAGGTTAGAATTTAAATTATTCAGTCTGTGATTTTGATTTACACCTATTTAGTTGAGTAGATTCTTAAAGAAATAATGTGCCCCCTTTAAACTTTTTGATAATTTAGTATTAAAGCAATTTTTGGGAATAAAAGTTTTCAAGTTTTAAAAAAAATAAATTTTAAGCGATCTATTTGATAGAATTATTAATTGATTATAAATTGATGAGAAATTATTCTCTGGAAATAAAAACATATTCACATTCTATTGAATTTTCATGAAACTTAATGCCTATAAAAGTATTTTAATTACAGGAGGTACAGGAAGTTTTGGGAAAGCCTTCGTAAAAGAATTATTAATACAAAATTTTGGGTTTGAAAGAATAATTATTTTTAGCCGTGATGAATTAAAGCAATGGGAAATGCAAAATGAATTTCAAGAAAGTAAATATCCTCAATTAAGATTCTTCCTTGGCGATATTAGAGATTTTGAACGTTTAAAATTCGCTTTGCAAGATGTTGATATAGTTGTTCATGCTGCTGCTTTGAAACAAGTCCCCGCGGCAGAATACAACCCTATGGAATTTATAAAAACTAATGTTTTAGGAGCAGAGAATGTTGTGAAGGCTTGTCTAGAGACAAATGTCAAAATTGCACTTGCATTAAGTACTGATAAAGCTTCTGCGCCATGTAATTTATATGGAGCAACAAAATTATGTTCAGATAAACTTTTTATCGCAGCAAGCAATATAAAGGGAAAGAGAGATATAAGGTTTTCAGTTGTAAGATATGGAAATGTAATGGGATCTAGGGGATCTGTCATTCCTTTCTTTATTAAAAATCGAGACTCAGGATTACTTAATATCACTAACAAAGGTATGACAAGATTTAATATCACTTTAAAAGAAGGAGTAAACATGGTTATTAAGGCCCTTGAAAATAATCTTGGTGGAGAAATATTCGTACCTAAACTACCAAGCTATCGTATTATGGATGTCGCAGAAGCAGTAGCACCTAGTTGCAAATACGAAGAAATTGGGATTAGACCTGGAGAAAAAATACATGAAGAAATGATTACTTCTTCTGATAGTTTTTCTTGTATCGATCTTAAAGATTATTACTGTATTCTTTCACGAAGCGATAAATTAATTGAAAAGTATCAAGAAAGAGGTATCCCTTTTAAAAAGGTGCCTGATGGGTTTAGCTATAATTCTAAAGAAAATGATTATTTTCTATCTATTGAAGAAATCAGAGAGCTGATCAAATCCAACTTAGATACAAATTTTATTCCTTATTAATAAATAAAAATATTATATTATCTTATTGCATTTTGCTATTTATATATAAACCATATTAAAAGAAATACCTTTCCAATTTTAATATTTTTAAATAAAATTTTATATTTGACTTTTAAAATAATTTATTTTAAATAATAAATATATTTTGTTTTAAGCTTTATTTATTTTATATAAAATAATGATCTTATATAAAAAAGTATTAACCTTTTATTTATCTACTTATTTAAATTTATATTAAGGAAAAGTTTTAAGCTTATATTAATTCAATAGCTTTTAAAAACCCAGTTTTAACGACAACAAAGACAGTTTATATTAATTTCTAATATGCTATAGTTATTTAGACTTTTTCCCTAAATATACTTATGTCAACGGGAGTATTAATTGTAAGATTAACCCATAACTACCACTCAGATTTAATTAAAGAATTAATAAATAATGGACTACCAGTTAGATTAGTTGCAATAAGCGATAGAATTGAATATCAACCCGATAAATTAGATTCTTTTTTAAACAATAATAAATTAAATTCTTTTAATTATGAGCCACTTTATAGACCCGATACATTTGAAAAGATATATAAACCAAACTATCAAAAGCTAGATAATAAGTTATTAGAAAAAATTTCTTTTTATAAAGATTTATTCCTGGTAGCAACAGATAGAAATTGTTTTTTTCCAATATCAGCTTATGAAAGATCTCGTTTATTTATAAAATATCTAATGCATTTTTTTGAATTAATAAATACAAATAAAATTGATAACATTATATTTTTTGGAATTCCTCACGGACCATGGTCTATCGCCTTGTGGGGATTAGCTAAAGGTTTAAATATTAATATTATGTATACTTCTGGAGTCGATATCGACACTCAATTAACAACTATTGAAACCGATCTAATTGTCAATAGAAAATATATTAAAGATTTGGATGTTATCGGTACATTGGTCAATGAAAAAAGTCCGCAAATTGTAAGAGGTATTCTTAAAAATAAAATGAAAAAAATAAACTTTACCAAAGAATATGAAGAAAGAAAAATGTGTATTCATAAAAATATCCATAAACTTTATTTAAAAAGAGTTGCGAGTCTTATTTTTAAAAAACCATTATCCACTTATATTAGTTCTGAGTTTGATTTGAATATTAATAGAAGAATGAGGATATCCTGCGCTATTCCTTTGTTAAAACATTATTTAAACGTCTTAAAAGCAAAAAAGTTTTACAAATCAAAATCTACAAAAAATTTGCCAAATAAAGACTCTGTTGTATTATTTTTGCATGTACAACCTGAAGCTGCATTAATTCCTACAGGAGGGTTTTTCTATGATCAACTACTTATCTTAGATCTTATATTAGAAGCTTTGCCAAACGATATGAATGTCTTTGTGAAAGAGCATCCATGGCAATTTGAATCAATAGGAGAAGATAAACATGAAAGATCTATTGATTTTTATAAATACTTAATTAAAGATAAAAGAGTAAAATTATTGGATAGATCTATTCCTAGTTCTGAGATAATTAAAAAGGCAGGAGCTATAGTTTCTAATTCTGGTAATGTCTCATGGGAATCAATATTAATAGGAAGGCCCTCAATAGTTTTTGGTTGGTCATGGTTTATAGATTGCAAAAGTTGCTATGTTGTTGATTCTGTAAAAACATTAAGAAAGGCAATTAGCAAATCAAGATCTATTTCTGCAGATGAAGTATTTAAAGATAGAGATGATTTTATTAAAAAACTTGAAAAGCGTCTAATATATGGTGCTTATGATGATTATATTCTTCCTGATTTAGCAAAAGATTACGATTATGAAGAAGGTATTAGAAGTTTAGGAAAAGCTTTAACAATGATTTGTGAAAATAAATAAAATAAGATAACTACTATATTGATTTTTTTAAATGAGTTAAAAAAATTTTTTCTAATAATCTTATTCAATATTTAACTTAAAGATAATTTATATATACAATCTAATCTTTTTTCAATATTTTTTTTATAGCTTAAATACGGAAACGATTTTAATTTTCAATAAATAGCTTAAAATATCATCATCTATAAAGGAAGTTAATATAGTAAAAAATTTTATTTAATTCTACTTTTTTCTTTTTTTACAAAGATGAAAATAGTTAAAGGTGCTAAAAAGAAAATTAGTATTAAAACTATAGATTTAAATTTCAAAAATACATATACAAAATACAATAAAAATAAAAATATGAATAGATAAGATAGTACTTTTTTATATTCATTTCTCAGTGTAAAAATCTCCCAATTAAAATAAGAAATTAAAAGTAAATATACAAGAGCAAAGTTCCCATAGTGTCTATTTTCAAGACTTGTAATTCCTATGGCTAAAGTGGTTAATACATAAAGTACTATTAAAAATAATTTCGTTTGATCTATTCTTTTGAAATAAAAAAAAGTATTTTTCAAATTTATTATTAAAAATGGAATAGTTAAATAATTGAATATTGCGAATACAGACTTAAAAATATGATAAAACGATACATAATTTTGTGAGAAACTCCATATAGGAATTGGCATAAACAACAAATAAAATATTGAGAAGAAAATTCTTATAAAAAAGGACTGTTGTAAGAGTGCCAAACCGAAAGATCCATAATCGCTCGAGAGTGCAGAAGCTCTATTATAAGTTTCAAATCTTTGAACAAAATAATTAAATGCATTACTTAATACATCAAAATTAAATAAAATTAGCGTGAATATTATAGAGACTAAACATATTTGGATGTAATTGATTTTTCCTTTATAAAAGCTATTGTAGGCTTCAACAAATAAATAAGATAATAAAAAAGCTCCTATTAGAATTGAATAACCTCCTCTCAAATATTCTGCACCAATATAATAAGTTGTAGAAATTACTCCTAACTTTATTAAATTAAAGAAAGACTTTTTTTGAATCCAATCAATCCATACTTTCAATAAAAATGAAATAATAAAAATTATTACTGCTTCTCTAATAAACAAAGCACCATACATCCAAAAGATACCATTCATACAAAATAAAATCTTATAGAAATTTTCAGTTCTTTTATTATTCAAATCAGTTGTTGAACGAATAATACTTAGACCAATAAATGAAGTCCAAATCATGAAAAGAGTGTTTATAGAAAGACCAAGATACCTACCTGGAAATAAACCTATATTTCTAAAAAGACCATAAACTTTATTCCAAATTAATATTGGGATAAAATCTTCTTTAAAACCTGAACTTTCTGTAATTGAAGATCCATCTAAATTCTCATAAACAATCGTTTTCAAATCCCATAATGGATCAGTAGCATTTTTAAAAAAATAGAAAGCATCAGGTCCAGTAGTTTCTGCAGATCCAAAATTTATTATTGTTAATTCAATTATTCCAGTTAATAAATAAAAGAAGCTAGTTAACCAAAGAGAAAGGTCTTTTTCAGAATCCGTATCAATATTTCCGTTTCTATTCAAAACAATATTAATAGTTAATCTAGAAATAATAAAAACAATTAAAAATAAAAATGTTGAATAGAAATTTTCATAAGCTATGAAGTTTACAAATAAACCTAAAAAAATTATTATTTTGATCATTTAAAGTTTATATAAATTTATTAGGTCTTTGATAACTTAATAATACAGCGTTAAATTTCCCTTTAAATACGAACATGCTCCCAGCTACTGCCCCAACTATTCCTACATTATCTATTAGATTTTCCATGTCAAATACATCTTTTGCTCCACCCATGAAAGAAATTTGAGTATTTACTTTAGCTCTTATTTCTTTAGCAAAATTGATATCATATCCAATTTTAGTACCATCCCTGTCAATGGAATTAAACAAAATTTCACCCGCGCCCAACTCTTCAATCTTTTTTACAAGATCATAAATATTTTGATTATGTTTTATTGTTCCATTTAATGTAAATATATTATATTTTTTGGTCAAAAAGTTTTTTTTATAATCAAATGTTACTACCACGCTCTGAGAGCCTATTGCGTTAGCTATTTTGTCTATAATTTCTATATTTTCTAAAACATAACTACTAATTGAAATTTTCTCATAGCCTAAAGAAATTATATTTTTTGCTTGTTCTACAGTAGTTATACCTCCTCCGTAGGTTAGAGGCATTCTGGATTCATTAGCAATAACTTCCAATTTTTTTAAATCTGGAGATGTACTATTTTTTGAAGCATCTATATCAAGGATAATCAACTCATCAACTTTTTTCTCATTAAAAATTTTTACGGCATTAATAGGGTCCCCAACATATTTGGGTTTCTGAAATTTTACTGTTTTAACTAATCCGTTTTTAGACATCAATAAACAAGGAATAATACGAGGGCGTAACATATTTATAAAAGTGCAAAATTCTTTAATAATTGAATCCCATTATCATGACTTTTTTCAGGATGAAATTGAACCCCATAAATATTCTGATTTGCAATGGCGCAAGTAAAATCAACCCCATAATAAGATTTAGCAATAATATTATCTTCACAAATTGGAGAGAAAAAATAATTATGTAAATAATAAAATCCTTTTTTAAAATCAATATCTTTAAAAAGGGGATGATTTTTATTTGAACTTTCGCTTACAGAATTCCAGCCCATATGGGGTAAAGGTAATTTCAGATTTTTCAATTTTTTTTGATCAAATTTTTTTACTTTACCCGGAATCCATCCCAGACCTTGTAATTTACCTTCATCACTACTATTTGATAGAATTTGCATCCCAATACAAATTCCTAAAATATGTTTTTTATTATTTACTACTTCTTGGTGAAGAAGATCAATAACATTTGAATCTTGCAATGAATTCATTGCATTATCAAAAGAACCTACTCCAGGTAGGATATATTTTTCCGAATTTTTGAGAGGCTCATATTTATTTGAGATTTGAAAATCAATTTTTAAATTTTTTAATATATTTCCAAGTGCCGAAAAATTCCCAGTTCCATAATTTATAATTGTAATCATCTTTTTATTGATCTTTCAACTCCCATCTTATTAAGTACCTTAGCACCAAGATTAAATAGCCAACTTGAATTTTTATAATCCTTATAAAATTTCAAAGGTAATTTATGATAATTCTTTAGTTCCTTAACACTAATATCAAGCTTATTTGCTACGTATTCAAATTCTTCCTCAATGTTAATTTCTTCATAAGGAGGTAGTTTTAATTTATTTAATGCCGCTTCTCTCGTCATCTGTCCAGTCAAAATTAAACTTGAATATTGAACTTTTCTAGTATCAAAACCAAATCTAGTTGGAAGCCAATAACCCTCATAAAATCTTGTAAACCTAGATTCAAAATGTTTTTGAGGATAAGGAATCCATCCATATAATTTTTCAAGAGTATTTGCAGCCTCATTCTTAATATATTTGAAATTATTTAAAGGTTTAATAACATTTATACCCCTTAAGTACTTTAAATAAAATTTATGAAAGAGAATACTACTGAATGGGAATGTGTCGAGTTTATTATTTCCGAATTTTGAATAAATATGTTTTATGTGCTTCATATCAGTTCCATAATAAAAAAGTTCGAGAGGATTTCTTACGCATTCAGTAGAAAAATTAGAACCATTTAGAATATATTTAATATTATATTTATTAGCAAAATGATATTGTGTAGCTACAAATGCATGATCTTGTGGAAGATCGAGATGAGGTAAACCAGATTTAAAGAAAGCTAATTGTAGATCTTTCATTTCCTCCCAATTAATAACTTCTGTATATAACTCCAAATCTAATTTCTCAACTAACATCTGAATGTTATTAACTGCTAATGATGTATTCCATCCTCCATCTACATGAAAAACTAAAGGTTTTAAATTAAATTTTGTCACTACAGTATGTAGTAAATACGAGCTATCTAAACCACCACTTAACCCAATAATCGAATCGAATTTTTTATTTCTACCACTTTTTTTGATCTTTTTTATTTGTTTAGTTAAAAACTTTTCCCCAATTTCATTATCATGCCAATTTGGAATTACATTTTTTTTATAACCATTGCAATGATCACATACACCACTTTCATCAAAGGAAATTTGAGGGTCAGAATTATCCATCACACAATTACTACATTGTTGATATTTCATAAGTTTTTTATCTTAAAATAATTTTGGCCATTTTCTTAAATGTTAAATTCTGATCAAAGTTTTTTAATGCTTGATTGCATGGTTTAAAAGGTTTCTTAATTAAATAGTCAGCTTTATTTATAGCATGAAAAAACCAATCTTTTTGGTTGATATCTAATATAATGATTCTTGATTTAATAGATAAAGGCAAATATTCATAATAAGGATTATAGGAAATTGCTACAATACAACCACAAAAAATAGACTCGAAAACGCTTCTTGGGAAGGAATCTTTATATGGTATTGATATTACTAATTTTGTATTAAATAGAGTTTCATAAAGTTCATTTTTGTTTAATCTAGAGATATCTTTATCCTCTTTAATAAATAGATTTTTTAGATGATTTTTATAATTTAAATCGTAAAAAGGATAAATAAACTGTATTGGCGTAGCAGCTGTCTTTTTTGAATAAGCTCGCGAAAGTAGGATATTTTCAATTCTATAATTTTCAGCAAAACCTCTTATTGAAACAATATTTTTCCTATAATTTTTGAAAGTTTTATTGTTTAATTTTTTTATTGTATTAAGATCAATACCATTTGGTACTACGGAAACATTAATCTTTTTATTTGTAATTTTTTGAATTATTTTACTCATCAAAAAAGAATCTAAAATTATTGATTTTGCTGATTGCATACTTTTTATTGATAGAAATTTATATAATTTAGATTTAAATGGATTAGTCAATATATCATTACCTTGTGGTCTCCCAACAAAATCAACTCCGGAGAACTTTGAGAGCCATATATAGTACATCCCATGAGAATAAAAAATTGTATTAGGAAACTTTTTCGAGAATCTTTTTATTAAAAGTACTTGTAATGGAAATACAATAATCTTAATAATCCTTCTCCATAAATGCGCTATTAAAGACTGGTCCCTGAATAAAAAATTATCTAAGATTATTAATTTAAAAACTTTGTCTTTGGAAGTTATTAATTTTTTAAACTTTTCTCCTTCAATTAAATCAGTCAAAATATAAATATTAATATTAGTTAATTCATCTAAAGATCTTCTATACCAATCCATAGCATGAAAATCTCTTGCTCCGCATAAAAAAACAAGGTTATTGTATTTGGAATTTTTTATTACCATTATGATCTAAATAATAACACTTAGAAAGTTGATAAATTTTCTAAATTAAAAATATTGATCTATTATTATTCATTTTAATTTACAAAATAGTTCTTTTACCTAAAGGCAAAAAATCCAAAATTATCAATAAAAAATTTAAAATGAAAACAAAAATCAAAAAATATTTTCTCACTAAATATCTTAAAATAGGATGAAATCAAAAAATATAAATTCTTATATTTAAGTTAATATCATAAAGACTAAATCAAAATATTAATGTTTAATAACTTCATCAAAAATAGATATCCTTATTTGACAATCAGTAATCGCAATTATTTTTGGAGAGATATTTGAATATAAAAATATTTTTTTATCCTCTTTTAAAATCAAATTATCATTGAGCGTAGTTAAATCAATTTCCCCAGATAAAACATGAAGGACTAAAACTGGACAGAGATTAATTCTTGATATTGCACTGAAATAAGTGCAATCATAGATTTGATGCGCATCTAAATCTAAAATAAACTCTGATAATAAATCCCTTCTACCTTTTAGTTTATTTAAAAAATAATTATTATTAAATGGATATAAGCCTCTTTTAATTAAACTTTCTCCATACATTCCATTATCATCATCATAATTTATAAATAATTCGTAATTGGGGATACCATATCTCCATTTTGATATTAGATATTTATTTTCAAACCAAATTTTTTCAAAATTAAAAGGAGAATTTATTGGATAAGGACAAATGTTTATATTAAATTTATTTAAAAAGGAATTTATATAAATATAGATCTTTCTTCTGCGATAATTAAATATTCGAGCAATAATTGAACTTAAAGGATTAATATATAATTTATATCTATAATTTTCCCTATTCAGAATATAATTGATATATTTATTAGAAAATAAAGCAATCAAGCTTATATAATAATATTTAGGTGAAATTTTACCAATCATTTTAAGTTTCTCCTTATCTATATAAAAGTGACTTATTAAGTTATCTTGAGTAGGTTTTAAAGGCAAAATATTGAACGAATTCAATTTAGAGGCTTTAAAAAAAGAATAACTCAAAAAATCAATATTTTTTTCACTAAAAGCTTCAAGTATTTTTTTAAATTTATTTATTCCACAATTTAATTTATGATCTTCATTATATAGAAAAATATTTGCATCTTTTATATTTTTAACCATTAATAATGTTGAAGCAATCCAATCATTATTATCAATATCTTGATAAGTAAAAACATTGCTATTTACTCTTAATAATACATAATCTATACATTTATTTCTAAATGAACCTCTTACTTTTATATGAATGGATTGAAAAACTTTAAAAATCTCTGAAAATGTTATTTTAAAATGATTAAACTTTAATTCATCATTTATAAAAGTATTTATAAGTAATGCTGTTCCCATTAATTTATGGTAATAAAACAAATAAATTAATACTTATAAACAAATATAATTAAGAATTTAGTTGTCTAAAAAGAAATAATTTACCTAAAGCAAATAATAAGTAATTATATGGTTTATGATGAAGCGGTGCAATGTTCAAATAAATTAATGCTGTTAAAATCCTGACTTTTTTTAAATCATAATTATTTTTGAAAATCCATTCATTAAAGAAATCTTGAAATTCAACATCTCTTTGATATCTATGTAATTCAAAATTTATAGAATTGGGCAAATATTCAACTTTATACTGATTTTCATCAATTAATTTATGGCTAACAATTAAGCCGTGCATCAATTTGGCTAAGTCATAATATAAATCCCCAAATTCTAAAGAACCTGAAAAGTCTTGACGCCAATCTAAAAAAACAAATCCATTTTTTTCTGAATTACAAAGTATATTTTCAAAATGAAAATCACCATGAAATCTTACAGCTAATCCATCAGATAAATATTCCCAATCTAGACAATTAAACATGTTTTCAATACTTGGAACACTTTCCCCATTTATAATTTGCGACTGGTCCTTTTGATCAAAATCAACGAAGAATTTTTTTACTCTAGTAAGTGTTTTTTCTTTATAAAAATATAAACAGTTTTTTTTAAATTCCTTCTTTGTTAATTTATTAAGTTCTTTTTTTTTCCAAAAAGTTGAAGAAAACTCTAGTAAATCCTTAAATAGAGGAAGATTTGAATTTTTTGAAAAAACATAACCTTCTTCTAAATCATAAATATACATATGTTTTGAGGATTTTTGTATCTTTGGAACAAATCCATCAAGTTCCTTAGCTCTTAAAACTCTATTTCTAATAAAATTAGTATCAGTTGAAAATTTGATTACTTTTTCATCTAAAAACCATATTGCTTCATTCATCTTTTCAAGGATAACAGGTGAATCATCCCTTTTAAATCTCTCTCTTGCCAACATTAATGCGTCAAGATTACCCGTATCAAACCAATTCATTTCGTAGCACTTCAAGCCATTACCGCATAAATTAATTAACCCTGAAACCTCACCAATATCAATATTATTTAGTTGCGATTCATTAATACCTTTCCAAAAATCAGAAAAATTGTTTATTCCACATAAACCTATGTATGGAAAATCAATACCTGACAAACCTTCACCTTTCTCTTTAAAATTTTTAACCATATTTGATTCTATTTCTACTGTTCTGTATGAATCAATATTTGGTCTATCACAATAAGATATCCAATTATGATCAGGCAAAGGGATCTTATCAAAAACTAAAGTATCACAAGAAATAAAAACAAATGGTTCCTGCAATAAATGGGAGCAAGATAATAATGTAAAACCTAAACCAGAATTCTCCCCAATAAAAGGATCAATAAATACAAAATTTATTTTTCTCTTTGGGTATAAATTTTCCAAAAATTCCTTAACAATTTCACCTTTATAGCCTAAAGCAATTACAAATTCAGTATCTCTAGGGAAAAGATCAATTATATGGGAAATAATTGGCTTATTATCTAAAGAAACTAATGATTTATTAATCGAATTAGTCAGATCTCCAAGTCTTGATCCTATTCCTGCTGTGGGAATAAATACTTTAAAAGGCATTAATTAATTCTTTTATAATCATCTTCCAACCTAACTACATCATCTATTTCTGGGGTACTCGCTTCGAGATAAACACTATCCTCAATAGCTTCCATTCTATGAATTAATTTTGGAGGGATTGTAATTGTTGATCCTCCTTCATAAATATTTGATTTGAGTTCATCAATTTTTGTGCCATAGGATATTTTGAGTTTTCCTGATAATACGTATATAGTTTCTTGCTTTCTATTGTGATACTGAGTACTACATCTATGTCCAGAAAGCATAATGAGTTTCTTCATCATATATCGATTGTTTATTTCAATAACTTCTTCTTGACCCCATGGTTTTTTAATAATTTTATTCATAATTTTTAAATTTTATATTGTGAAAATTCTGGATGAAATTGAAAGAAAGCATCATAAAAAGATTTTGTATATAAATTCATAGACCATTTACTATTGTATCCATATTTATTTAACATCCATTTTTTACCTTCTTCAACATATAATTTCAAATTTTCATTATAACTTTCTGTTTTTATTTCACTGGCTTTATTCAATAAGTAAGATTCATTCTCACTTGCCCATACTTTTGAGGTTATGCCTGCAGCCCAATCATTTGCATAGGCTTTAGCTATTAATTCACTTTCTAAACAATAACCTCTGAAGTTATTACCATCGAATAAAAAGTTGATATGATCTGGCTTATCTTTATTAATAATAACCTCAATAAAATCTCTTCTAAGAAAATAAGAATTGTTGTGAATAAACCAAAAATATTTTGTTTTATTTTCCCCTTTTAATAATAATTTTTCTCCCCACTTACGAGAACAAGGAGATAAGATCCCCAATCTTTTGTGATCTTTAAAAATATTAAGTAAGACTTCTATAGTACTTTTAAACTCTAATTCTGTATCATTTGTTAGAAGAAAAAAGGCATCATATTTAAAGAATTTCTTTTCTTTAAATAGCATGCTTAGTCCATAATTCATTCCTCTGGCATAACGCAATCCATCTTTTTTTGCTTCTGGCCAATCAGCATACCAAGTAGTATTTGAAGAAAGATTCTTCTTATCACTGCCTGCTTCAATAACAAATATATCTGTAAATTTACCATCATACTTATTTATATGATCAAAAAGTTTATCAGTTACTTTGGGTAAGTTTCTATTAAGAATTAAAGTTGCAACTTTTTTCATTTTGTTTTAATAAGTCTAAAATGAGTCAAATAACGAATAATTGATTTTTTAATCGAATCTTTCAAAAAATTTTCCAAATTAATTCCTTTTTTTGATAATTCTTGTGAAGCTTCTTTTTTTAGTTCTTTACATTCACCATTTGAAAAAATATAGTGTCCAGCGATTATAGATTTTTCTCTGTCTGAAGTTTGCGAAATATCCAAAAGCCATTTTTTCCATTTCCCAGAATTAAAAGATAGTTCAAGAAAGCGCTCTGAAAGATTTTTTAAATTATTCTCTTCAAGAATTTTTAAAAGATTTTTAGTTTCAATAACACCAAATTCAGGTGCAACATTAGATGCGTGAATACCAAGCCTAGGATGCCAATGCAAAGATTCATCAGATAAATAATCTGCATTATGTTCTTTCATCATGATTGAATATTCATTACATATTTCTATCATTTTTGGTATTTGAATTTCAGATGGTAGTTGATCAAGAACTCTTATTGGGCTATCAAGAGAGCCAACATTTTTCATTTCTTTAACCTTTGTTCCTGTTTGAATAACCACAAATGTAGGGAAAGGGAAATTATGTTTTTCACAAAATATTCTCATCGAATTTAAAACATATTTAAGTTCTTCTTGTGAATTAGTCCCACCACTTTGTTCTTCAGTTCCTATTTCAAACAAAATTTCTTTTCCTAATCTTTGAGCTTGGGAGTAGCAAAAACTATAGAGTTCGTAAATTCTTTCAAGAATTTCATCTACAGAAGTTTTCTTATGAATATCAATACTTGGATCAATATGTATGACTTGGAATCCAGATCTAATATCATCTAAAAAAGATTTTTTTGCAGACTCCATAGCTCTATTAAGACTTAAATTATCATCAATTTCCTTGCTATTTTGCCATGGGCCTCCATGATCCCTTGATAATAAGATATTGCCTTTTTTGTCTTTATCTATTACATAGTCTGCAAATTGTTTAGTAGTCCAATTATTTACATAGCCGCCTCCTAATTCATAGGAATCAATCTGTCTTCTGCTAGCAATTAGAAATAATGGGATATTAAATTCAGATGATAATTCTATGGTTGCATCAACACAATTAATACTCATTGGGCCAATCCCTAGTAAAGTGCATTTTCTTTTTTTTATAAAATTTTGAAGTTTATATTTATTCATACGGTCCATTCACCAGTTTTTTTAATATTTTCAGGCACTTTTGAACCATCAAAAGCTTCATAAAATTTCTCAAGAATGTGTAAACATGCTTCTGCGACTGCTCTATCTCCGCCATTTCTTTTAGTCACATAGTCGGCAGATTTTTTTGCTAATAAATCTGCATTTAAGGGAGCAATAGAATATCCTACTTGCTTCATTACGAAATGATCAAAAATACCATCTCCCATATAAATCACATTATCTAGAGAATATAAAGAGGATATCCAATCAACCCTTCTTACCGTACTAACAAGATCTAATTTAAAGTTCATATCATCAACTATTCTTTTTTTTGAAATATTAAAACCCTTTTTATCCCCAGTAATAAATCTAATTTCCATATATGGTTTCAGAAGAGATAGTCCGTCATTGTCATCTGGACCGAAACACTTTAAAAACTTACCTTCATGGGTATAAAAAAAATGTCCTGAAGTCATAACTCCATCAACATCTAGAATAAAACATTTCGGATTATTAATCATTAAATAGTAATCTCGATAACATCATAATAAACCATGTTATCACTTTAGATTTTCTTCATATTTTTGCGAATAAAAAATAAAATAAACCTTTTTTATCTTATGAAATCCGTTCTCAAGAAATTTACACTGTTTAAAACTTATTGCTATTTAAAAAAAAGAGTAATTTTTGGATCCTTTAATTAATCAAAAGATAAACTACTAAGGCTGTAAACTTTTAATTGTCACTATTATTGTCTTGATTATTGGATAATTAGAGAGTCTTCTTTTAAAATAAAAGTGAAATTTTTTTAAAAATTAAAAAAGTCCAAAAAATCGACAATCCGACGATTTTACTTAAAAAAACTTCAATTTCCCAATAGATTAAAGAAGTTAAAATCTATTTAAATTATGAGAGTTCTAATATTTTCACCTCAATTTGAAAAAGGTGCTTTTGAGTTACTACAAAAAGATTTAGCTTGTTCGTTGAATAATTTTGGTGTGAGTGTATATACCTTAAATACTCATTCAAATTTAGGGGGAAAGAAATCTTATGAAACAAATCTAATAAAAAATGGAGTAAGAAAAGCTTTTTTTATTGACTTGGCTATAAATCCCAATATATTCCAATTATTAAATGGGCTTTTTGAATTAAGAGCTCTTATTAAAAAAGAAAGGATAGATATTATTGAGACATCTTCAGAATCATTAAGCATGTTTACAATTTTAACGTGCCTGGGTACAAAAATATACCATGTAATTGGTATTCATAAAATCTATAATAAGAAGCATTTAAAATTTAATTATTTTAAGGAATTATTTTTTTTAATTCTTACAAAATTAAGATCCAGAACTTACTTCTATGCTGTATCTAAATATTCAAAAGAATCTTGGGTAAATTTTTCTAAAGTTAACAAAAAGAAAGTAAGAGTGATTTACAACAGTATAAAAACTAGACAAAATAAACAAAGTAAGAAACAATTTAAAAGAAAATTTTTTAAAGAATTTAAAATCCCTGAAAATAATAAAATAATTTTGTCAGCTGGTAGGATTTGTTTTCATAAAAGACAAGATTTCATAATTGAGAGCCTATATCCTATATTAAAAGAAAATAATCTATATCTAGTAATTGTAGGAGAATATGATTTTGGCAATCAAAAAAGTTTAGAAACTAAAAATAGAATTAATTTGCTTATTAAGAAAAATAATATTCAGTCAAATATTAGATTTTGTGGCTTTAGAGAAGATCTCAAAGAAATCATGTCAATATCAGATTTATTTGTTCATTCTACATTAACTGAATCATTTGGACTTGTATTATTAGAAGCAATGAGTGAGGGTCTTCCAATTGTTTCTACCAATGTTGATGCCATTCCAGAAGTTGTGTCAGAGCCAGATAATTATTTAGTTGACATTAATGAAACAAAAACCTTTAGAAATTGCGTATTATCGGTTCTAAATCGAAATTATAAAACATCTATAGAAGTATCTAAAAGAAATAAAAATATTGCAAAAGATAAGAAATTTACATCAAAAGAGAGAACAAAAGAAATGTTTAAATACTTCAAAGGTATATTAGATGTCTAGATGAAAATTTTTTCTATTAATAAATTTATAGTAATAATAATAACTTAATATTTGGGTATAATATTTTAATTTTTTCATAATCAAAATTTATAAAAATGGTTGTCTATAATAAACAATATTAAAACTTATTTTTAAATTATTCATTCTATCCAATGTCTAATGATTACTTTTTAAAAATACACGGGCATAGCTGTTTAGAAGTAAGAGTAAATGAGACTGCAATAATTTTTGACCCTTGGCTAGTTGGTTCTGCATATTGGAGATCATGGTGGAATTTTCCTGAACCACCTTCATTCAAAACGTTAACTAAAAGCTTATCAAATTGTCATGAAATTTTTATTTACATTACACATCTCCATTGGGATCATTTTCACGGACCAACTTTAAGAAAACTACAGAAAGAGATTCCAAAATTGAAATTCTTAATTTCGAGAACTCCTGAGAGAAGATTAAAGAATGATTTATTAGAAGTTTTAAAAAAGGGTACAAATGTTGTAGAAATAAATCATGGAGCTAATTATATAATAAATACCAACTTGAGTCTTAAACCTTTTCTTTCTGGACCAATACTTACTGACTCAGCTGTACTAATTAAAAAAAATAATGATTTTATTCTAAATCTGAACGACAGTAAACAACAGTCCTTAATGATGAGTCAAATTATAAATTCAGTTGGAGATGGAAATCTAAAAGTAATGTTAAGGAGTCACTCCTCTGCTAATTCTCGTGTTTGCTTGCAAAATAAAGATGGTTCCAAGATGATAAATAATGATAAAGACAAAAAATCATATTCAATTGAGTTCTTAAATGCCGCTTCATTTATAAAACCCAAATTAGCCATCCCTTTTGCATCAAATATGTGTTACTTACATAAAGATTCAATCAAGTATAACCAATATTCAAATACTTCTGATTTACTTTATAAATATCATTTATCCTCAAAAAAATATTCTGGTATTAATTTACAGTTAGTACTGCCAGGAGAAAAGATTGATTTAAATACTTTTAAAATCTCACAAAACAAAATCTCAAGAAATCAATTGTTATCTAATAGGAAAGGAGAGATTCATAAATATAGGGACAAATATATAAATAAATTAAAAAAAGCAGAGACTTCTCAAGATAATTGCCAATTTTCTAATAGAATTGCAATGAATTACTTTAAGGATATCTTTGTAAAATTACCCATTTTTATAAGAATTTTTTGTCGAGGGAAAATAGCTTTTATTGAAAAAAAATACAAAAATCAACAACCTAATTATTTTATTGTAGACATGATTAAAAAGAAAATAACTTTTAATCAACCTGATATAAATGAATGCCATACAATAATTAAAGTAAGTCCTGGTGTTTTAAATAATGCATTTGCTAATAGAAACTTAAATTCTCTAGGAATATCAAAACTCTTATCTATTCAAACAACTTCTATAAAACAATATAATTTATTTTTTTCTCTATGTATTTCTGCAGAAATTGGCAGCTTACCTTTTATTTCAATAAAACAATTTTTCAGAAGTTTAAGTATTTGGATAAGAAGATGGAGAGAAGTTTTAAACTATATTCTTATAATTTTAAGGCTGGAAAAAATTAAATGATTTTCAAATAAATTCTCATTATTTTTAAAATGAATCTTCTTACTATTATAAAATTTTTAATTTTTCTAATAGATAAAAAGTTAACTAAAAAAGCAATTATAATTGTATATAATTTATAAATTATAATTTAGTAATAAGAAATCTTTGATTTAATTTTAGTGTTTCCTAGATTGAAATAAACTTTATATGTCTTAAATTTTGTCAAAATTAAACTAACTTAAAGTTATTAAAATTATGAAAAATTTACTATTAATAAAAAGGTTTACAGACTCAAGTAAAAAACTTTCTCAACAGTGGGAAGATATTTGTAATAACTACAAATTAAAATTTTCAAGATTTTCAAATATATTAATAATTTCATCTCAAATATATAATTTAAATAAAAATACAATAATTTTTTCGGAATATAAGCAAATCTTTTTTTCCAATAAAAGAAATATTTTTATAAATATATGCGAAATCAATAAATTTTATAATAACGAAATCGATTTAATAAGTGATGTAGAGGCTGGTAATCTTTGGCCGATTACTGATAGCTGTTTTTGTATATACGAAAAGAAAAAAGATGCATTAATTTTATTCTCATCTTGTACAGGCCCAGGAACAATTTTTTACACGAAAATTAAAAATGAATACTATTTTTCAAATCATACATGTTATTTGAAAAATCTAAGAAAGTATAAAATATCAAAATATGGATTAAGTGAGATCATAAGATTTGGAGCTAATTATTCAGAAAAAACTCTTTTAGATCAAATTAACAAAATTCCTTTTGCGAAAATAGCTATATCCTCTAAAAGAAATTTTAAAATTAAAAAATCTTATTACCCAAAAATTGAATCAATAAATTTGAAAGACCCAGAATTTAAAGAAATATTTAAAAAAATAATAAATTCTTATGAATTAAATGATGCCTCTATTCTATTTAGTACCGGTGTGGATTCAACTGTTATGACTGAGTTTGCAAAATCTATTAAAAATACAGAGTTATTTTACATGAAGCATTTAAAAAAATCGACAGAGAATAGATGGGTTCAAGAAAGTAGTGGCAACTGGAAATTAGCTTCCGAAAATAAACATCATATAGATGAGCTAACAGAGGAGAAATATATTGAGGATGCAAAATTAAATGGTTATCAAATAAATGAATTAACTTATAAAAAACTTAATTTACAAGAATTCATTGAAACTATTAAATCTTATTCTTTACCAACTATAGAGTTTGGTATTCTTCCAACAAAGCAATTATTAGATAAGTCACTCAATTACTCAGATAATATTTTTGATGGAACTGGTGCAGATGCTTTATTTGGATTCTTAGAAATTAATACTATTAAGGTTTGGAATTTAATATCTTCTTTAAATTTCTTAGGAGAAATTTGTTCTTCTATTTTATTAGAACTTTTTACAAAAGGGGTATACTTCAAATATTTAAATTACGTGTTAAGTATAATCGCTAGAATTGCTTTCTCTAAAAGAGCTGAAATATCACACCTTGCATCTAATCCATATTCTTTTGCTCAGATGAAATTGAATAAAAAAGAATGGCAAAATATTGAGGTTAAAATTAAAAAAGAAATTGATGAATTAGTTCCTAAAAATAATTCTGATGTTGATTTATTTTTTTCAATTGGATATGGAGTGATATGCGGCATTGCACAATTTGCACCAAAAACAGCACATACATTTTTAAGAAATAATTCTCAAATTTATTTTCCATATTATCACCCCCTTATGATTGCTTACGCTAGCAATTTTAAAAGAGAAGATATTTTCTCAAAAGAACTAGGTTATAAAAAAATTTTAAAAAAATTTCTATTCGAGAAAGGATTCACATCGAGATATATAAAAAGGACAAAGTTAGGATTTCAACCCCCATTAATCAAAATTTTATCTGAAAAAGAATACCTCCCTTTTTTGAATAAAATATTAAAAATAAGATATCCAGAGTTAGATCAGCACTTCAGTAAAAAGTTTCTTAATTCCATAAATGATATAGACTGTCTAAAAAAATGTAAAACTTATAAAGAGCTTTGCATGATTTGGTCTTATTTATCAATAAAAATATGGCTTTTAGAATTCTTAGAAAATAATTAATATTTTTTTGTTAGAAATAATAAATAATTTTCTTTAGATCTACCTTATAGTTATTTCTCTTAAAAACGAAGAAATCAAATCAGTTCCATCCCATACTTCTTCAAAATCTAGAGCTTTTCCAATTGGGACGATTCTATCAATGCCTTTAATATTATTATTAGTAATAAAATCCCTCCACTCTTGACTATTAAAACCATAGTAAGAAATAGTTTGTAATTTTCGATTTAATATTGGAATAATTTCTTCTAGCTTTGATATTTCACATTCATAAAAAAAACCTGCACCTGGCATAATTTCATTTTTAACAATAATTTCATTTATTGAAATACGCGTAATTAATCTATCTTCATGATTAATAACTTTTGAATCGGGTAATTCTATACTAATCCTATCTGAGGCAACTTGCTTATTTATACTATCTATAGTTGTAAGTTTTTTTTCAGAATCTTGCAAGAAGAAATTAAGCTTTTTCCAGAAATCATTTTTTATACTTTGATCTAACTCACTAGTGGATAACCAAATTAGAATTCTTGGTGAAGAACATGCCATTTGATCAAACCAATAAGAATCATTCATGAAATTCTTTACTATTTCAAGTCTGGTTGCTTCATCTATTTTTGAAAACTTATTTATATTAATTATGGATATCGAAAATTTATCTGGGAAATTTATCTCAGTGGCATAGCTCATTAAATCAAATTTCCTTATTTTCTTCACTGTTCTATCACCTCCCCAAACAACTCTTAAATCACACTTAGAAGACAAATATTCATTAATTTGATCCTCATATTCATATACAAAGAATTTATTTCTTTGGGATATATTCAACCACTCTGGATCTCTCAAAATATCTTCTAATACCATACAAATAGTATGCATTTGCTGACTCTTTGTTTTTGATATCCTTATTACATTTTTATTACCTGCAAGCAAAGATAGTGCCCATGAATATATAGAAATCGAATTTACATTTGATGGTGGGATCTGAAAAACAAGCCCTCTTGAAACTTGAGTTTTATTTTTGTTTTTATAATTATAATTTTTTTTTATATTTAAGATGTTAGATTTTCTTAACCAAAAACCTAGTACTGTAAGTTCTGGTAACTGTTGAGAATTATTTAATGATAAAAACTTAATAGAAAGTGAATTTAAGAATTCAATTATTTCATCACTAAAGGGTTTTAAGCATGAGAGATTATCTAATTCAATAACTTGAGATTCTATATCTAGTAATTTAATTTCTTTAAACATTATAAAAAGTATCGCTGCAGCCACGGTTTTCAGAATTCAATATGCGTCCGTAGATCTTAAAATATTTTCCATTTCTACCACATTCACAATCATCTTCACCCAAGATTTCCCCTATATCTTCAGTTAATAAACTATGTCCTGGGTAACTATGCGGCAAGGAAGAAAGCACCTGAACTAATCCCTTCTCTCTTTTAGGCAAAGAATTAAAATTAATAGGGTCTCTTATTATTACATCAGAATAAGATGAAGCATGTAAATGACCTTTTTCACATTCTACAAATATTGACCCAACTTGCTCAACCATTCCATAAAAATTATGAATTCTTTGTATCGATGTTAATTCTTTTATTTTTTCTTTAAATAATTTATTATCAACAGCTTCAGATTGCATTTTTTTCCATCCCCCACTATGGAAGAGTATTGATTTACTTAAATTTAAAGTTTCTCCAGATCTTTCAATTTGTTTTATGAAGTACTTCCACAACATAAATGTAAATCCAAAAATTAATTTAGGCTGATTAATATACTTCTCTGAAAATTCTTTTATTTTATTAATATCTAATGTCATATCATCCTTTAAAGCAAAAGTATGGGAGTGGCCGAAATTTGATAAGCCAAGAATTCCTGCACCTCTTGCTGAAAAACTAGTTTTATTTTTTATTATATTTGCACAATCCACTATAAGCATAGGAAGTCTCTTCTTACCTATAAAATTTTGGAGTATTTTCACAAGAACTTTTGATTGAACTTGAGAAGTATTTTTATCTAAAATTATTTTTGAAGGTGAATTGCCAGTTGTTCCTGACGAAAATAATATTTTATAAATATTATCTTTATTTATACTTGTAAAATCATAGTGTTTAAAAAGCCTAACAGGTATCCAAGGAAGACTACTTAATGAATTTTTGCAATCAAAATCAAAATCTCTATTTTTTAGAATACTTTTGTATTCCCAGCAATTTTTCTGATGATATATTGTTAGCTCTTTAAGTTTTTCATATAAATACTTCTCTTTAACTTTTTTTCTAAAGTCGTAAGCAGGCCAATTAAGAAACTCTAAATTTATGCTCATGTCAAAAATCTAATCCACAAATTTCACTTAATTTCTTATATTCAGTTTTACCAGAACTACTTCTTGGAATTTTATCAATCATAATGACTTCCATAGCAGAAAAATGTATTTTATAAAAATTTGAAAGTAAAGTTATTAAATCATCTGAATTTTTATTTTCTTCTTTACATATCACTACTATTAACTTGTCATCTTTACCTATTACAGATGCTTCAAAACCTTTTTCATATAAAAAACTTTCTATGTCATCCATACTGAATCTATTCCCAAATATTTTTAAAAATCTTTTTTTTCTCCCTGTTATCCAGAAATAGCCATCTTCATCGAAATAAGCTAAATCACCAGTATAAAGTTCTTTCTTAATAGGACGTTTTTTTAGATCTGATATTTCAGAAGCATATCCCATCATTACATTTTCCCCCTTATAGATTAATTCCCCCTCTTGATTTGAATTATATATATTTCTATTATTTTCACCTTTTAAATACAGCTTACCATTAGGGATAACTTTCCCAATTGAACCACTTTTTTTGAGTATCATATCCGGTTTTAAATATGAAATTCTTGCTGTAGCTTCTGTTTGTCCATACATTATGAAAACTTTAAAATTAGAGATTTTTCCCAATTCGGCAAGCCATTTAACTTCTTCAACACTTAGTTTTCCACCTGCCTGAGTAATAAATTTTAAAGAAGGCAAATTCATCCTATCAAAAAAAAGTTTTCTTAGAATTCTCCATGTTGCAGGGACCCCTGACATATTTGTAATTTCATTTTCTTTAAAAAAAGACCAGAACTTTTTATTTGTTACTGGCAAATTAGTTAAATAAAATTTAGCACCCACCAACAAGTGAGTATTCAATATTGATAATCCATAAGAATAATGAAGTGGTAAGGAACTTATAGCGCGATCATCTTTATTTAAACCTAAATACGCAACAATACTATTTGCATTAACTACCAAATTTTTTTTGCTTATTTTTATAAGTTTTGGAGATCCAGTACTTCCTGAAGTTGAGAGTAAAATGCTCAAATTTCTATCAAAACCATCTTTAGATTCATTGCAAAATTTCGTCTTAGTCCATTTATTACCATTAAATTTAAATTTAATCCTAAATTTATTAATTATCTTATCTTTAAGAACATCATCTAAGGAGGGATCTATTAGGAGAGCAACATGATTATTTCTTAATGCACCTAGATATACTGCTATACAATCTATTGAAGGTTCGAAATACAGAATAAATAATGATCTTTTTGGAAGATTTTTAACTATTTCATCTGACCTTTTTGCTAGATCTAGATAAGAAACAAAATCATTTTCATTAGTTTGCAAACATTTTGCTTCTTTATATCTTTCAAGAAGATAAAAGCTCATTATATATTCATTGATCCATCAATACCCAAAATCTGTCCCGTTACATATTGAGACATATCACTGGCAAAGAATAGGGCTCCATGTGCAATATCTTTGGGAGTTCCTATGCGTCCCATTTTTATACTTTTAATCCTCTCATCATACTTTCCCTTTGTTAAGGACTTTGTCATATCTGTATCAATAAAACCTGGAGCAATTGCATTTACTCTTATTTTCTTTTCAGCTAATTCTTTAGATAACGATTTTGTTATCCCAATGACAGCAGCTTTACTTCCTCCATAAACTGTTTGACCTACATTACCATTTGTACCAATAATTGATGAAATATTTATTAAACTTCCTCCATTAGCATTTCTCGCTATTAATCTACTTGCATATTGAGAACAAAAAATTATTCCATAAGTATTTATAGAAAATACCTTTTCAATTTGACTTTTTGTAACCATCCCAATGAGTGCATCATCAAGAATTCCGGCATTACAAACCATAACATCAAGTCTCTTTTCAGGAAGTTTATAAATTTCTTGAAATAGTTTTTTAACCTCTGATTCAATGCTCACATCACATTTGAAATATTCAATAGATGATTCTCCAAATTCTTTTTTTAAATTAATTCCAGCATTCTTTATTCTCTTGTTATCACTTCCACAAATAATTACTTTTGCGCCAAGCTGGGCAAAAAGATGAGCTATTTCATAACCAATTCCTTTGCTTGCTCCTGTAATTAAACAGATTTTACCTTCAAGACTTAACAGATTCATATCTCTATCTTTAAAATTCTATTTCATGTTTAATTAAGATTTTTTTTATTTCGTAAACCGAACTCATATCAAGAATTTCTTCCGTATCAAGCATAATTTCAAATTGATTTTCAACCTGAGCAACTAATGCCATATGGGCAATTGAATCCCATTGAGGAATACTTTGATACTTTAAATTATCATTAACCAATTCTTTACTTATTTTTAAAGCCTCTGTAAAGCAATTTATTAATTTTTCATAGTTTTTCATAGTTTTAAATTATTATGTCTTAAATCTATCTTTTAATAAAAGATACTCACTCCTTAAACTTACAATAGTGTAATTATCCGTGTTTGATTTTACATAAGTATGAGAATCTATTGTGCAAAATTTACCAAGATTAATATTTGGAAACAATGTGGTTCTTGTTCCTAAAAAACAAGAATCTCCGACTGAAGCACTACCACTTATTGAACAAAATGGAGATAGAACACAAAAATCTCCAATCTTTGAATGATGCCCAACAGATGAAAAAACATTTACCACTGAACATTTTCCAATTTTTGACTTCGCATTAATTATGGTATTTGGGCATATGATAGATCCTTCCCCAATAAAACAATTATTACTAATTAAAGCGTTAGGGTGGATTAGAGTAAAAAGTTTCTTCCCCTTATTTTTTAATCTTTCATATGCACTTTTACGATATTCAGGTTTACCACTTGCAATTAAATAAAAATTATCTTCGGATTCTTTAATATCATCTTCTTTCCCCAAAAATTTAATTCCATCTACACTTTCTTGGTTATCTTTAGGGGCATAATTATCAACGATTCCCAATATTTTTAAGGTAGATTCTTTGTCTTTTTCTCTATTAGTTCCTATAAAATCATTTAAATATTGAATAATTTCTGCTGCAAATCCTCCATTCCCAACTATTATAATGTTTTTCATACTTGAGAAAATTTATAAATTAGAATATATCATAAATAAATTTTAACTAACTTATAGATTATAAATAGGTTTGTTGGTTAGGAGAATTATAGGCAATTCCAAAATAATAATTTTGATAAGAATGAAAATAAGTTTTAACTTTTAAGTCTCTTTTCTTATTAACTGCCAAACCTAATTTTTTGATCCACTCCCATTGAAAAAAATCTGATAATTTTTTAATGGGTTGCCATTTAAATGCGGATTCTTTAATTATCCAATACTTTAAAACTTCATTACTATTACATGAATATTCATTTTTTCTTAATTCTTTTTTTTCATCATCTTTAAAAAATCTTGATACTAAAGAATTAGCATTAAAAATTCTATTTTTATTCTCCATATCTATACCGATGTTATTTGGAGCCCAAGCTAAAAATAATTTTTTTTCTGTATGGCTAACGCTTATATGGCCGTTAATAGAATTTAAAATTGGCGCTTTCCCCGGTTCTGCATTAAGTGGTATTTCTAAAGGATTAATATTATATATTTGGGATAAAGAGTATCTAAGATAACCTCTGGTATATCTATAATTTTCAAAAGAAGTTTTAGAGAGTTGCTTTTCCCATTTTTTTTCTTGATGGGTTATCTCTAGATATGGTAAGTTTCTGGGGTAAACCCATAACTTAATCTCTTTGGGTAGTTGGGGTATATATAAAATAGTAAATTCAATAACACCTTAAAATTATAATCACCTTTCACAGGTTTTAAAAATTTTTACCGAACAATATAAGATATCCACTTATACTTTTAGTTCAATTTCTTAGTACATAAGAAACAATTTTCCTAAAATTTAATAATCAAAAAAATATTTATATTAATAAAGTAAAAAAAAATCTTGTGACATCTTTTACTGATTCTGTTAGAAATAACTTAAGAATCTTAATCCCCAATAATAAAATTCTTGAACTACTAAGATTACTTCTTTAAGTCTTGAATTATTAATCTTTTATGAAAGACATTCTTAATGATAAATTTTATTTACCATCCACTAAAGGTGACTTCTATAAAACGGGAGTTTATCCCTTACAAAATGAATTTAAAAATTTCTCTGAATGTGAAAAACTTTTAGAGTTAGTAGAAAAAGAGAAAAGAGAATATGTACAGATAAGCAAAGATATAGAATCACTTAAACAAACCTGGAAACATATTCCCGTTATAGAAGAATATAAAATTGTAGATCAATTATTAACGAATGATAATTGTAAATTATTAGTTAATATAATTTTGCAAAATTTTCCATCAAGAATTAAAACACTCACTTTCTATAAGGCAAAAAAAGGGCTTCTATTGCATAGACATCGTGACATGTCTGGAAATCTTATGTTTGGGAAATTAAGAATTCATATCCCTATAATTACAAATCCTGACTGCTATTATTTAATTTCAAAAGATGGCTCTGATTATTTATTTCATGCCTGGGAAAAAGGTTGTTTTGTATTAGATACAGGTTATATTCATGGAGTTTTGAATAGTTCGAAATATGATCGAGTACATTTAATGGTCGAGTTACATATGAACGACTATATATGGAAAATGCTTCCTAAAAAAAATATTAATTGGTACTTACATTTTCTAAACTTCATCTTTGTACTTACGCCTACCGCTATGGTCAAAAGATTATATAAAAAATTAGTTTTTGATTCGAATCTATGAGAGTTAAAAATCAGAAAATTATACTAACACTTTAACTTATAACTTTTTGTTCAAAAATATTTCTTAAGATTTTAAAAATGATATAGTTTTAATGACTTTTAGTTTTTTAAAAATATATAATATAAAAAAGTTTATTGATCTAATTTAGAATTCTTAGAACCACTAAATTAATTAAAACCTAGTTTTTAAGAATCTTTATATAAAAATTGAGGGCGATAAATTTTCGTTAATATTTTCAAATTAAAAGAAGTTTTCCCGAAAAGGTAAAAGGTATTTCCCAAATACCTTTATTATATTTTCTAAACTAGTTAATTCCCTTTGCAGGAAATAAAGGCCTCGCTAAATAGAATAATTAAATCGCCTTTATATTGATATATGTGCAATAATTTTTGAGTTTAATTATCCAAACAAGGAATTTAAATTAATAATTTAGTTATAAAATAATATAATAACAAATAAAGAAATAGCTCAATTGACTTTTAATATTCATACAACTCAAATATCAAATGTTTTAGTAATAGGTTGCGGAGGTGCAGGTTTAAGATCAGCAATAGAAGTAAAAAAATCTGGTCTTGATGTTTGTATCCTTGGAAAACGACCAAGAACAGATTCACATACAGTTTTAGCGGCGGGCGGAATTAATGCAGCCTTTGGAAATTTAGATATTGAAGACTCATGGGAACAACATTTCGTTGATACATATTTGGAAGGATACGGAATTGGGGATCCTACAAAGATTGAAATAATGGCGAAAGAAGCTCCTTCTTTGGTTCAAGAAATAGATAAATGGGGCGCTAACTTCGCAAAGCTAAAAAATGGTAAATTTGATCAAAGATATTTTGGTGCGCATAAATATCGCAGAACATGTTATTCAGGAGATTTCACAGGTTTTATAATACTAAAAACACTTCTCAAACAGGCTGAAATTTTAAACATCCCTATTTATGACTCTCAATATGTTACCGAACTTTTGATAAAAAAAGATATTTGTTTTGGAGCTATGTCATTCAATATATCTTCAGCTGAAAGAACAATACATTTAGCTGATTCAGTGATTATTTGTACTGGTGGACATACAAGAATATGGAAAAAAAGTTCATCAAGAAAAAATGAAAATACAGGAGATGGATATTATTTAGCACTTAATGCAGGGTGTAAGTTAGTAGATATGGAAATGGTACAATTTCATCCGTCTGGTATGTTATTTCCAGAAGAGATTGAAGGCACTTTAGTTACAGAAGCTGTAAGAGGTGAGGGAGGAAAGCTATTTAATAATAAAGGCGAAAGATTTATGATTAATTATGATAGTAAGAGAATGGAACTATCTACTAGAGACAAAGTTGCGGTAGCTAATTATAAGGAAATAATAGAAGGTAGAGGTACTAAGAACGGAGGGGTCTTCTTAGATATAAGTCATAAAAGTAAAGATTTTATTTTAGAAAAATTACCAAGTATTTATAGACAATTTCTAGAGTCACAAATGCTTGACATTTCAAAATCACCTATGGAAGTAGCACCAACAGCTCACTATTCAATGGGGGGTATTTTAGTTAACCCAAATAATCTATCCACTTCAATAAAAGGATTATTTGCAGCAGGAGAAGTTGCAGGAGGTCTTCATGGAGCAAATCGCTTAGGGGGAAATTCACTAGCTGAAATACTTATCTTCGGAAAACGCGCAGGCATAGCTAGTGTAAATTATTCAAAAAAATTAAATCAACAAGAAAGATCAAACAAAGTTATAGATTTAGCACACGATAATATAAATAAATTCATAAAACATGGGGACGAACTAGTTAGACCTTTACAATATGAGTTGCGCCAAATAATGTGGGAAAATTGTGGAGTTATAAAAAGCAAAGATTTACTTAATAAAGGACTAGATAAAATTAAAATTATTCAAACAAAATT